>Ga0315278_10004668_pt1 | contig 12389 bp, 10 predicted proteins | sample YL17G06_0_MG_FD_203880 | JGI IMG/M metagenome (GOLD analysis project Ga0315278, IMG submission 203880) | Sediment microbial communities from Yellowstone Lake, YNP, Wyoming, USA - YL17G06_0 | ecosystem: Environmental > Aquatic > Freshwater > Lake > Sediment | place: USA: Wyoming | collected...
CATAATGGGCATACATCCGCAGCCACTATCTCAGCAATCAAGCCTATGATGATTACCAGCAGCTATTCGATGCTACCTCGTCAGCATGGAACAAAATCTCATCCAATCAATTCAAAATAATCTGCAACGCCACATGTCTGATGCACGAGAATTAAATGGAATGCGTATGAGTAGTACATTAGATACGAGTACTCGTAGTGTCATTATGGAAGGCATTGACTCATCATTGGTTGATACAACTACAACTGTATGGCCATTTCTTGAGATTAACAAAGAGCTGAGCACAGAACCGTTCGGTGGCTTGCTTGACTTGCTGCAGAACAAGAGGATTGCCCATTCAACGCTAAGGTAATTGACACGGCGGACCGGCAGGTTAGATGGAAAGCGATCTGACGCTCATTGGGAGTACTATGCTTCCAGAAAAACAAACATTGGCAGGATAACGTAAGATATCTTTCGCCAGCTGTTATACCAACGTACAAGGTCCGCACCACAAAAGAAGAAGTTTAGCGGAACGGAGATTGTCGGCACGTGACGGCAGTAGTGTCAAGAATCTTTCGCACATTCTGTGATAAGTCCTTCATCTGGTCATAGTCCTCAACATACCAGCCCCATGGGGCTGGCGAAAATTATCGGTCTAAGCCGAGGCCGCCAATTGCCCAACTTTCATCTCATCCAGTCGTCCCATACTCATATACCTTTTTGTCCCCCATCTCGTTCCCGCAATATGCCTCAGCCGAGCCGCGGCCAGCATCATAAGTTATTTTTTGACAATCATTAATGTCTTATTGACAAACACTTACAAAACACGTTGACGAATTAAAAATCCGTCGCTCTATCCAGCTATCTACGGACGCCAGAGCTAATACAAGATATAAATATAGCAAGTCCGTCGATATATTGTCAAACCTTAACACCCGTACGAAAAAAGGCGGTGATATTGACCAGAGAAATACAAATGGCGAATAATGGGCATAGGGCTGTTACAAATATGGGATTAACGATTGACGATATGTGGTCGGCAGATTAGGATTTCAGGAATGAAGAAAACAAAAGGCAAACTGGAACATCCGAAGTCGGCGGAGGCATTCTCGGAGGCGAGAAGGTATCTGCCGGGAGGCGTGAACTCGCCTGTTCGGGCATTCGGCGGCGTGGGACTGAGACCATTGTTTATCGCCAGGGCAAAAGGGGCGAAGATTTACGATATCGACGGGAACGCCTATATTGACTACGTCGGGTCATGGGGGCCGATGATTTTAGGACACGCTCATCCGGCGGTTGTGAGGGCGATTAATAAAGCAGCGAGGAAAGGAACGAGTTACGGTGCGCCAACGCTGGCGGAAACCGAATTGGCGAAAAAGATACGTGATGCGTTTGCGTCGATTGAAAAATTGCGTTTGGTCAGCAGCGGGACCGAGGCGGTGATGACGGCGATTCGGTTAGCGAGGGGCTATAAGCGGAAAGATTTGATTATCAAAATGGCGGGCTGCTATCACGGGCACAGCGATTCGCTGTTAGTCGCGGCGGGGTCTGGTGCGGCTGAACACGCGTCGCCATCAAGCGCAGGTATCCCCCCTGCCATAGCGGACCTTACCATAGTCATACCATATAATGATATTGAGGCGGTTAAGAATTGTTTCCTGATTCACAGGGGGCAAATCGCGGCGGTGCTTGTTGAGCCGGTGGCTGCGAATATGGGAGTTGTGCCGGCGGCGGAGGGGTATCTGCAAATGCTGCGGGCCTTGTGCGACGCGGAGCAGGCGGTTTTGATTTTCGACGAGGTAATCACGGGTTTTCGCATCGCCCGCGGAGGAGCACAGGAGCTTTACGGGGTGAAGGCGGACATTACCTGTCTTGGCAAAATCATAGGGGGCGGATTGCCTCTGGCGGCGGTTGGCGGACAGGCGGCTATTTTAGATATGCTTGCGCCGGTGGGGCCGGTTTATCAGGCGGGGACGCTTAGCGGAAACCCGATTGCCACCGCGGCCGCAATCGCAACGCTCGATATATTGGCTAAGGGCGATTGCTACGACAAACTTGAGGCGAAAGCCGAGATGTTAGCTGAGGGATTGAAAGATGCAGCCGCAAGTGCGGGCGTTCCTGTCGTTATCAATCGCGTCGGGTCGATATTAAGCTGCTTTTTTACAGACAGGCCCGTGCAGAATTTTGAGGACGTCCAGTCAACTGATATCCATCAGTTCAAGAAGTTCTTCGCCCAGATGCTCGCGAGAGGCATATATATCGCCCCAAGCGCGTATGAGGCGATGTTCGTTTCGCTGGCACATTCGAAAAGAGATATCGCGAAGACAATTGAAGCGGCCAAAGCCGCCTTCAAGGCAGTCGATTGATTGCTGATTTTTTGCCACGAAGTTTACCCGCCGTTGTTGTGGCGGGGTACGGGAAATGTTTTGAGTTTTTAGTTTTAAGTGTTGAGTTGCGGGAGAAGGCGAAAAAAAGAGGGGCCCGGCCACACCCAAAGCGGGACCCCTCGATGTCCCTTTGCAGGAACACCTTGGGGACAATTAAGCAATAAGTCCCCGGGAAGTTAAGATGCTATTTGCATAAAAAAGCAGACATTTGAGCAGGATGGAGGCGGGGGTAAATTCGACAAGGCAATCGTAAAACAAACGCCTTGCAGGCAGCGAGAGCGAGAAGGGACTAAACAGGGACGGCCGGGTTTGATATAGTATGGCGATATGAAACGGGTAGATGACAAGACGGGAAGAAAACTGGTCCTGCCGGGAGGGGCAATTGCTATCGTTGTCGGCTGTTTCACGGCGTATATGCCGGCGATACAAGGCGGCTTTGTCTGGGACGACAACCGCTATGTTACCGCCAATCCGCTGCTGACGGCTCCCGACGGGCTTTACCGAATATGGTTTTCAACGGATGCCCCATCGCAATACTTCCCGCTTGTCTACACAACATTCAGGGCTGAGTATCAGTTGTGGGGACTTAACCCGGCGGGCTATCATGTGGTAAACGTGGCGATTCACAGTATTAACGCCCTTCTATTGTGGCTGGTTCTTCGGCGATTGGGGGCGCCGGGGGCGTGGCTGGCCTCGGTGATTTTTGCACTGCACCCCGTGAATGTCGAATCGGTGGCGTGGATAACCGAGCGAAAGAACGTTTTGATGCTGTTCTTTTCGCTGTTGTCGGTTTTGTGCTGGGTGGAATTTGTCTTCGGCAGCAAATCGGGCCGCAAGGCGATTTTGCCGTATGCCGGGTCTCTGTTGTTTTGCGCTTTGGCTCTTTTCAGCAAGGCGACGGCGTGTACGCTGCCCGCTGTGCTTGTTTTGATATTATGGCTAAAAGGTTCGCCTGTTACCGCGAAGAGATGGCTGCAAATTGTGCCTTATATCGCTATGGCGATTGGCATAGGGCTTTTGGTGATGTGGTGGGAGAGGAATCATCAGGGCACAGGTTTTGTTAATTTTGGTTTGAGCCCGGTGGAAAAAACGCTGCTTGCGGGCAGGGCCTTATGGTTTTATTTGTGGAAGCTGTTCTGGCCCGCGAATCTTATGTTCAGCTATCCCCGCTGGAACATTGACGCAACTAACATTTGGCAATACGCCTGGCCCGTCGCTTTTGTTATAGCGATTTTATGCGCGTGGCTGTTGCGAAAACGAATGGGCCGGGCTCCATTGACGGCGTTACTGTTTTTTGTCCTGACGTTGTTTCCGATGCTTGGTTTCTTCCCGCTTTATACGTTTGTCTATTCCTTCGTGGCGGACCACTATCAGTATGCCGCGTGTATCGGGCCGATTGTCCTTGCCGCTGGAATCGCAGCAGCGGTTTATCGCAGGTCGGGAGGAAATGCCAAATTAGTAATCGCCTCGGCAGCGGGCGTTTTACTGCTGACGCTGGGAACATTGACGTGGCGGCAATGCGGGATATATAAGGATTCGGATACGCTGTGGGCTGATACGCTGGAGAAGAACCCGGATTCGTGGCTGGCACACGGCGAAATCGGCGGTTCGCTCTACAGGCAGGGGAAACTCGATGAGGCGTTATTTCATCTTGACCGGCAACTCGAGCTTGCAGCTTACTTAAAGAAAATTCACCCGATGGCTTATTCGGACGCTTATTACTGCAAAGCGTTGATATTCACGGCGAAGGGCCGGCTGGGGGACGCCGCCGAACAATATAAGAAGTCGCTTGAAGTCAATGATAATTCCGCGTTGGTGCATTACCTGCTCGCCAATATACTGGCCAAGCAGGGCAAAGTTGAAGAGGCAACGACGCATTATCGGCATGGTCTTGAGATAGCGAGGACCAAGGGGGCCAAAAATATGGCGGAGGATATCCGACGACAACTGGAGGCGATTGAGAAGCAGAAGTAAGCGTGGCGGCACATAACACTGCCACGGGCGACCCGCAATAAATAACTTGAATTGGCGGATGGGCGGGGGCATAATAGCAGTTACATACGAAGGGTAAAAATATAATTAACTGCCTAAACAAGCGTGTGTTATGGACTTTGAATTTGAAAAAGAACCGGAATCCAAGGACAGGAGAATCCAAATGGGTCAGGAACAGCCAAGAATGAGCAATCTGGTCGACACCACAGATTGCCTCGAAGCGGTAAGCGCAATAAAGTTCTGGAAGAACCTTCTGTTTTTAATCATTCTGCTGGGTCTGCTTATTGTGCAGAGTTCGTTCCTGGTTATGAATTTTCACTTAGTCAAGAATGATAACGTTGTACTTGGCCCGCCTGCCGGGGGTGAAGCGGCAGAGTCGCCGACGGTGGCGGACAAGATTAAGGAGGCCGCCCAACAAATCGCAGCGGACAGCAATGCTGTGGCTGTTGAGCCGAATATGCAGCAATCGCTGCAAGTGGGAGCGGAACCGAATAAGCCGGCGCCGGTGGAGTTGACGATTTCGCTGCGGTTGCGGGCAAAGCACATAGCGGCAATCGTGCGGTTCCTGGACTTTATCCTTATACCCTGCTCACTGCTTTATTGCCTGACGATACTGTTTGCGCTGAAAGTGTCGCTGATTGGGCGATTGGGCGGAATCAACCATATCGCGAGGGCGTTCTTTTTGTCGCTGTTGTTCGTCGTATTGCTGCTGCCGTGGCAATTACTGTTTGCGCCGGTATTCGCGGGCGCGATGTTCACGCCATCGGAGATGATGGCCGCGTGCCAGGCAGACAAAACCAAACTTGCATACGTATCTATGATTTTACGATTCAGCGTTTACTGGGTGCTGGTAGTGCTGCTGCTGTTGGCGGCGCAGATGCGGAGTATGCGATGGGCCAAGGCGACGCTGCGGCGGCTTGACGTGATGTGAGATAACCCCCGAATAAATTCGGGGGCTAAACATTTTTGATTTATGACAAGTCCGTTATTCGTCAAGAGAAAGAAGCCCAGGAAGGAACGCAATGCCATTCTCGACTGGCTGGGGTATGCGGGCCTGCGAGTATTAGTCGGCATACTGCAATTATCCAGCGTTGAAGCAAACCTGAGATTCGCCCGGTTTCTTGGTCGATTGCTGTGGAAGTACTACGGCCGGGGGAGACAACGGGCATTAGATAATCTTCGCGCGAGCTATCCCGATAAGGACGAGCAATGGTATGAGGCGACGGGACGCAAAAGCTGTGAGCAATTAGTAATGCTGGCGGTGGATGTTATTTTTACGCCTCGGCTCGTTAAGAAAGATAACTGGCGGCAGTATTCGCGATTCAAAAACACCGAGCGTGCCAAGTGGCTGAGCAAAGAGGGGAAGGGGCTGATTTTCGTCGGGGCACATTATGGGAATTTTGAAATCGTCGGATATATGATGGGTCTTTTCGGGTTCAATGTTTACAGCATCGCCCGGCCATTGGATAACCCGTTCATAAGCAGATACCTGTATGGGGTGCGAGAGCGTGCGGGACAAAAAATCATCGACAAAAAAGGCGCGGCGGAAATGTTCGACAAGGTGGCGTCATCGGGGGCGACACTGTGCTTTATCGCGGACCAGGACGCGGGCGACAAGGGAATCTTCGTTGACTTTTTCGGGAGAAAGGCGAGCACCTACAAAAGCATCGGGCTGCTTGCGCTTACGAACAATATCCCGATTGTTGTCGGCTACGCCAGAAGGATAGACGACCGATTTTTCTTCGAGATAGCGGTTACGCGGATAATTACGCCGGAGGAATGGGCGGATAAAGATGACCCCCTGCTGTGGATTACGGCTGAATACACGAAAGCGATTGAAACATTTGTCCGCGAAGACCCGAGCCAATACTGGTGGCTGCACAGGAGATGGAAACACCGGCCGAAAGAAGAAAGGACAGATAAATGTCCAATATCCAATGTTCAATAACCAATATTGAATCCGCCGGAGGCAGGTAAACCTCGCAAGGACAATGGGGCAAACCACGCCCTACATGGTTCTGATTCCAATCGTCTGAGACCGTTTTTTCTTTTTCTCTGCGAGACCCATTAAATACATACCGACCATGGCTGTTACAATAGCTTGAAAAGGTCCCTGCAATGGGAACAGATAAAAGGCGTTTTTACAAATGACTTTTTTCCCATCCGGGCATGTTTGAATGATTTTTGGGTAAACCCATCCTTCAACATCATAACGGCATCCGGTTGATTTATCTAACAAGTGATTACCTTTTTGGACAAAAGAATCCCAAAAATCCACGTCATCATACTTCTTGTATTTAAGTAATCTTCCGCTCTCATCAAACACCTCTACTGCATCGCCACGTAATCCGGCAACTTCTACTTCATTATTATCATTTATTCTTATCTTGATGGCTCCACCACCTATATGAGTAAGGAACCATCCTCGCACGAATTCCCCTTGAGGATTATACATTTGAATTCTGCTGTAAAATCCGGAGGCCACAAATAGCTTCCCATCCCTGTTAATATCGATGCCTTTTACATCTGCTAATGGAAATTTGATATTTCCCGGAATCCACGAGAGCAAGCCAAATGCCGAAAAAAAACCACTTAAAAACCCAGTAAAACCAACTAAAACAAGGAACGAGCCAATGAGAAAAAGTGGTTCTTTTCGTCTTCGTTTTTTCCTGTAACGAGGAATAAAAATCCTCGAAACCGACCGGACCAATTGAGCGCCAAAAACGAAAACCATAAGACCAAAAAATATCAAAATCATCGCTCTGAACATAAACGTTTCAATTGTCGGCATAGCCCTCTCAATTGCCGGATTCCTGAGAAGCCCTGTGAAAAAACCCAGAAACGGTGCAAGAAACAAAGATACAAAAAACAGGGCAACAAACCATCTGCCCCATTTTTTCTTTTTCTTCTTTTGGAAACTCTCCTTTATATCGTCAACCAGCCCCCACAATCCGCTGATTGCAATGAAACCAAAATATGCCACTATCGGGAGCAAAAACATTGCTACCCCCACGCGAAGCAATATGCTTTCTTTGCCGTGTAAGATGCCTCCAATAAGGGCCAGAACCCACCCGGTCAAACATAAGGGCAGAAACAGCTTTTGTAAGTATTTGCCGACAACGCTTAAACGCTTTTCGCCAGGTTTCTGAATATAATCGTCGGAAAGCTCCAAGTAATCACTATACCACTTAATATCTGTAACTGTCTTCTCGCCTTGCAATATCCCGTCTAATGCATCTATAAGATTTTGAAGTTCTGTATTTTCTGATTTACCCAAAAGTCGAGCAAAGAATCCCAATGTGCGCGGACAGCTAATTTCCCAATAATCATCGTTTTCAATACTACGACAAACCATCAGGGGATATTCGATTGAACCGGAGGTAACGTTCACGGTGAACCAGATTTCATCATTTTCTACCGAACGAACTACATGGTTTTTTTGCCGAAGTTGCTCTGCTATAAACTCCGCCAGATCCCTTCCATCGATTTCTCCCTTAACGTCTTTCTTAAAATCACCTTTGAATCTGGCGTGATTTTTTATGGTATGTTTTGATTTCATTTCTAATTTTTCAGAGTAAAGGTTACTCTAACGGTTGTCTGGCGGAGATGGCATCGGAGAGCATACGGGAGTTGGCGTATTCGAGAGTTGAGCCGGTAGCGAGGCCGCGGGCGAGACGGGTGATTTTGACGCCTGTGCCTTTGAGGAGCGAGCTGATGTAAAGCGATGTGCCGTCGCCAACCATATTGGGATTGGTCGCCATAATAATTTCCTCTATGCCCCCTGCTTTGACGCGCTCTACGAGTTTGTCGATAGTGAGGTCAGCCGGCTCAATGCCATCTAAGGGCGCGATGTGGCCTCCGAGGACGTGGTAAACCCATTTGCACTGGCCTGTTTTTTCGAGGACGATGACGTCTTTGGGCTGTTCGACGACGCAGATTCGGCTTTTATCTCGACGGGTATCGGAGCAAATTGGGCAGGTATCGGTTTCGGCGAAGTTATAGCAGATTTTGCACTGTTTGATTTTGGTTTTGACGTCGCTAATGGCATGGGCGAGGGCGAGGGCATCGGCGGGTTTGGATTTGAGGATATGGAAGGCCAGCCGTTCGGCGGTCTTCGAGCCAATGCCCGGAAGGTGAGCCAACTCCTCGATAAGCTTATTTACTGTTTCAGTATAGCCAGTCGTCATAAAATCCCACAAAAAGTTTTCACCGCAGAGAACGCAGAGATTTTACCATGTAGATACTGAGGCACAATATATTTATGATTTATGATTGCTGATTTATGATTGCTTTGAAGCAACTTCTGACAAAACTAACGATTGTTTAATAAAATTCTAACACGATTACGCGAGATTCAAAAGAACCGTTCTGCTAATTTGTAAGTCAGTGCTGCTATCGCTGCGGAAGCCGGAATGGTTAATATCCATGCCCAGACTATCCGGCCTACCACGCCCCAACGGACGGCGCTGAGCCGCCGCAGCGACCCCACTCCCATAATCGCTCCAGTGATAGTGTGCGTGGTGCTGACCGGAATGCCAAAGGCGGTTGAAATCAGCAATGCCAAGGCGGCGCTGGATTCGGCGCAAAAGCCATCCACCGGTTTTAGTTTTGCCACTTTCTGCCCCATCGTCTTGACAATCCGCCAGCCGCCGAACATCGTCCCCAGAGCAATAGCGGCATAGCAGAGAAGCACTACGGTTAAAGGAATATAAAATGTCTTGCCCAGCAGGCCGGCACTGAATAGCAGACTGGCGATAATGCCCATAGTTTTTTGTGCATCGTTGCCGCCGTGCCCTACGCTGTAGAGGGCAGCCGAGAGGAGTTGACCTTTTCGGAAAATATGGTCAACCGTTCTGGGTGAGGATTTTCGGCAGGCCCAGTAAACGATGTTGCCGAGAAACCATCCTAATAAAAGCCCCGCCACCGGCGAGATGAATATGAACGCGACTGTTTTGATAATCCCCTGCCAGACCAGGGCCTGCGGCCCTATCTTAACGAGCGCCGCGCCTATCAGCCCGCCGATTAGAGCATGGGAGGAGCTGGTCGGCAGTCCTAAATACCACGTAATCACGTTCCAACTGCAGGCACCAACGAGCGTCCCGAAAATAATCCTCTGGTCCACAATGGCAATATCGATAATGCCTTTGCCTATAGTATTGGCAACATGAAGGCCAAGAAACAGAAAAGCGATAAAGTTAAAAAACGCCGCCCAAATCACAGCGTATTTCGGCCGCAGAACGCGTGTGGAAACAATCGTGGCAATAGAATTGGCCGAGTCGTGAAAGCCATTTAGAAAATCAAAGACAAGCGCCAGAAGGATTAGAAATAAAATGCTCAACGTCATAGTCAGGCCTGTTTGACCATAATGGAATCAACGACATTGGCTACATCTTCGCAAACGTCCAGCACGGTTTCTGCGTCCTGATAAATATCTTTCCATTTTATCACCGCAATCGGGTCCTTCACGGTCGCAAAAAGCTCCATCAGCATCTTGTCGCGCATTGCGTCACCGACATTTTCCAAGCGATTGACCTCCACGCAGGCGTCGAAAACCACCTTGACGTTTTTGATGTCCCGCAGTCCCCCGATGGCCCGCGCCACAGCCCGCACTGACTGCTCAATCACCACGGCGAATTCCTGTAAGTTCTTGTCCACGCCGGTGATATTATAAATTCTCATCCGGTTCACAATGTTATCTATCATATCAACGATGTCATCAAGTTCCGTCGTAAGAGCATGGATGTCTTCCCTGTCAATCGGCGTGATGAACGTCTTGTTTAACTGTTCGATAATCGTATGCGCCACGTCGTCCGCCTGGTGCTCAATCTCCGACATCTTGCTCAGGGTATCCTCATTCACAGAGTCATGGGACACCACTTCTTTGAAAAAACGAGCCGCATCCACAGCGCAACTTACCTGCTTTTCAAACAACTCAAAAAAGTTGAACTCTCTTGGGAAAAACTTAGAAAACATTCACATCTCCTTTGGCGACAAAATAGCACCCATTATGCAGCTTGAGTCAACCCGGCCAATTAAAGGCTGCTGATACGAAATATGCATTGATATCTTTATCTGCTTAAACAAGCATTCACAAACAAACCGACCGTCGCTTACAATTCATCTAATCTGGCATTTCCCGTATTAAATGCTTGGCGACACAACCAGACTTTCCAGTTCTACAGTAATACCACAATCTTTTCAGAATTGTAACCAGTTGAACATTGTTATGCAACATTTTTAAAGGATGCGGGGTGGGTGCTAAAACATCCCGGTTTATCAATAACTATCGTTAGCATACCCAACGTCTTGCAAAAAAGCAAACCGCCAGTTAAAATTCCTGCACGATGTGGATTCGACAAGCTCACCATAATAAGGAACGACTGATTTTGACCGCCCTGCTGCTGGCGGTGGCAGGCATTGCCGGGTGCAAGGAATCGGTGGACCCGAACGAGCCGAGTGGTTTTATTCAGGTCAAGGGGTCAGATACGATAGTCAACGCGGCACAGGAGGTGGCTGAGGAGTTTATGAAGGACTACCCGCACGTCTTTGTGGCGGTTACGGGCGGGGGCAGCGGAGTGGGGATAGCGTCGCTGATAAATAAGACCTGCGACGTGGCGACGGCGTCACGGGAAATGAAACCAAAAGAGACGGAAGTTGCGCTCAAGCGCGGCGTAACGCCTAAGGAATTCACGGTGGCATACGACGGGGTGGCGGTGATAGTCAATAAGGATAACCCAATCGATAAGCTGACAATCGAGGATTTGCACAAGATATTTACGGGCAAGGTCAAAAACTGGAAGGAATTCCCCGGGGGTAAAGACCTGGGCATAGTAACAATTTCGCGTGAGGTAAGTTCGGGCACACATATGTACTTCAAGGAAGAAGTTGTCCAATTAGGCAAAAAGGGAAGCCCAGAGGAGTTTTCCAATGAGACGCTGCTGTTATCCTCGTCGCAGGCGATAGTAGAGGAAGTAGCGGGGAATGAGGGGGCAATCGGGTACTTAGGGATGGGTTATACGTCTGAGCGGACGAAGTCGCTGCTTGTGGCAAAGGACGGAGCCGGCTATCCGCCGAACGTGGAGAACGTCAAACAGAAGAAGTATCCGCTTTCTCGCGGTTTATATTTTTATACGGACGGCGAGCCGAACGGTATAAAGAAGCTGTTTATCGATTTCGCGATGGGGCCAAAGGGCCAGGAACGGTTCAAGGCGACGGGTTTCGTGCCCGTGGGAGATGCTGTTGTCGAAAAGAATTAACGAGTTCGTTATTGAGGGGTGCATCAAGCTAAGCGGGCTTGTTGTAATTCTTTTTGTCGCTTCGATATTTTTGTTTTTACTCAAAGACGCGCTCTCGCTGTTCGGGGTGCACAGCCCACTGGATTTTTTGTTTGGGAAGAGCTGGCTTCCGATATCTGAGCCGGCGAAATTCGGGATGGTCCCCCTGCTGTTGGGTTCGCTCTATGTTACTTTTGGGGCGATTGTTATTTGCGTCCCCTTAGGTGTTTGCTCAGCGATGTTCATCGCGGAGGTAGCGCCGACATATCTCAAGCACATTTTGAAATCATTAGTTGAGATACTGGCGGCGATACCGAGCGTGGTTTTGGGATTCATCGGCATCGTGTGGATTGGGCCTTTTTTGCGAAATACCTTCAACCTGAGCACAGGTATGTGCGGGCTTACGGGGAGCTTGTTATTGGCGTTTATGGCATTGCCGACGGTTATAAGCATATCAGAGGATGCGCTGATTGGTGTGCCGAAGGCGTGTAAGGAGGCGGCATACGGTCTTGGGGCGACGCGGTGGCAGGCGTTATGGCGGATTGTTTTGCCATCGGCGTCATCGGGGATTATAGCGGCGGTGATGCTGGGTATCGGCAGGGTCATCGGGGAGACAATGGTGGTGATGATGGTAACGGGAAATTCGCCTGTGATGCCCAAATCGCTTTTGCAGCCATTGCGGACGCTGACGGCGACGATAGCGGGCGAGATGGGCGAAACAGTGGCGGGTTCGGAGCATTACTTCGCGTTATTC
>Ga0315278_10004669_pt1 | contig 12387 bp, 14 predicted proteins | sample YL17G06_0_MG_FD_203880 | JGI IMG/M metagenome (GOLD analysis project Ga0315278, IMG submission 203880) | Sediment microbial communities from Yellowstone Lake, YNP, Wyoming, USA - YL17G06_0 | ecosystem: Environmental > Aquatic > Freshwater > Lake > Sediment | place: USA: Wyoming | collected...
CGGCTCGCGACGATGCCGATGCGGAGTCCGCTCCCATCCAACTTGCCTTCGAATACCTTCCCCATCGCGTCCTCCCGTCCCCGTCCGTCTCCTAGACCTTGTCCAGCTGGTGTCCCATCTTCTCTTTCTTGGTCCGCAGGTACTCGCGATTGTAGTCGTTCGGCGTGATCTCGATACGCAGCCGCTCGACGATCGTCAGCCCATACCCCGAGAGGCCGATGACCTTCTTCGGGTTGTTCGTCAGAAGTCGAATCGACGTGAGTCCGAGGTCACAGAGGATCTGGGCTCCGATGCCGTAGTCGCGCAGGTCGGCGTCGAAGCCGAGCCGCTCGTTGGCCTCCACGGTGTCGAGGCCTTGGTCCTGCAGCTGGTAGGCGCAGAGCTTGCTCTTGAGCCCGATGCCGCGGCCTTCTTGGCGCATGTACACCACAACGCCGAGACCCTCCTTGTCGATCATCTCCAGAGCTCGAGCCAATTGCGCCCCACAGTCGCACCGATACGAGCCGAAGACGTCGCCGGTCAGACACTCGGAGTGCACCCGGACGAGCACGTTCTCTTTCCCAGCGAGGTCGCCGCGCACGAGCGCTACGTGCTCCCCATCCTCCACCGGGCTGGTGTAACTCATGATGCGGAAATTGCCGTACGCCGTCGGAAGCTCGGCCGTGGCCGTGCGGCACACGAGGCGCTCGGTGCGTTTGCGGTGGGCAATGAGGTCCGCGATGTTGGCCATCACCAGGTCGTGCTCTTTCGCGAACGCCTCGAGTTCCGGCAGTCGAGCCATGGTCCCGTCGTCGTTCAGGATCTCGCACAAGACGGCCGCCGGCTTCAGGCCGGCGAGTCGAGCGAGGTCGACGGTGGCTTCGGTGTGCCCGGCGCGGCGCAGAACGCCGCCGTCACGTGCGATGAGCGGGAAGATGTGGCCCGGACGCGCGAGGTCGTCCGGATGGGTGTCCTCCTCGATGAGCAGCCGGATCGTCTGCGCGCGGTCGAAGGCCGAGATGCCGGTCGATATGCCATGCCGGGCGTCGACCGACACCGTGAAGTGCGTGCCGTGGACGGCCGTGTTCTCCACGCACATCGGCGCGAGGACAAGCTCGCGCGCCCGCTCCTCCGTGACCGGGACGCAGACGAGGCCGCGCCCGTACGTGACCATGAAGTTGACTGCCTCGGGCGTCACGTGTTCGGCGGCCATCACGAGGTCGCCCTCGTTCTCGCGATTCTCGTCGTCCACCAGGACGAGGATCTCCCCTCGAGCGTAGCGGCGGATCGCTTCTTCAATAGGCACGAACATCGCGCATCATCCTCTCCACGTACTTCGCCAGAATGTCGTACTCCAAGTTCACCGGATCGTCCGGCCGCCGCTCGCGAAGACACGTCTTCTCGAACGTCTCGGGGATGATGGCGCAGCGGAAGCTGTCCTCGTGGACATCAAACGGCGTTAGGCTGATGCCATCCACGGCGATCGATCCCTTGTCGACAACGTATCGGTGCCCCGCGGGCGGGAAGGACACGATGAGGGTCCAGGCCTCCTTCTCTCGGTGGAGGCTGCGGATCCGCCCGACGGCATCGACGTGCCCCAGCACCCAGTGTCCGTCAAATCCGCGGTCCGCGGTCAGCGGCAACTCCACATTGACCGTCATCCCGGCGCGAAGGGTCCCCAACGTCGTCCGTGACAACGTTTCCCGTGAGACGTCGGCCGAGAACGAGCTCGTGCCCATCTCGCGCGCTGTCAGACAAACGCCGTTCACGGCGATGCTCCCTCCCACGGCGAGCGAGCGGCGCACGTCGCCCGTCAGGGCGACCTCGATGGCGGTGGCCGAGACTCGTACCACGGAGCCTGTGGCTTGCACAATTCCTGTGAACATGGGCGGGCACGAGTGTAGTGCATCCGAATGCCCTGTTCAACGGAGTTGCGCGCTTTGGGCGGGGCGGGTATTCTCTGCTCTGGAGGTCATTGTGGGAAAGCGCCGAATCGTCTTGGGATGGGTGTGTCTTGGTTTGGCCATGTTGTCCTGCGCCGTGGTTGCGGCGCCGCGCGACATCACGTACGTAACGCTCGAGCGCGACGGGGTGCGCGAGGTGGAGGTCACGACGCCTCTCGCCCGAATCATCCTCTCGGAGCAGGGCGGGGTCATGAAGTCCGCCTTCCTGTCGTTTGCGCCGTACGGTTCCACGGTCTCCGAATTGGTCCCCGGCACGACAACGAACGTGAAGACGTTCGCGCGCCAGTACGTCGCCGAGGCGATCTTCCCGTTTGCCGTCTCCGTGAACGGAGAACGAGAAGGACGCTACCAGCTCGTTGACATCGGCGTTGACGAGGCCACGGGCGTCTTCCGCGCCGTTTTCCAGGGCAACGTCGCGGGGACCGCGATCGAGAAGCGCTACACCATTGCCCCGGACGCGGTCTACACCATCGGGTTCGAGCTCTCTGTCAACAACCCGACGGCTGTCGCGGCTCAGATACAGATGACGGTCGGCAACTACGTCCAGAAAACCGGCGGGCTGGAGATCATGTACCTGTTTGACGGGCAACCGGGGACGCAGTTGCTTGCCCGCCAGTCGTACCAAGCATTCGGCGGCGTCGGCTTGATGGACAAGCAGACGGTGTTCTTCCTCTCGCCGGGGGCGGGCGCTGCGATGCTGCCGACCTTCGAACGGACCGCGTCGGGATCGCAGCACTTCGGCTTTAGCTTCACGGCGGAGCCTCAGGCCAAGACGAGCGCGAAGAGCACGCTCTATGGCGGCCGTCGCCGGTTCCTCTTGATGCAGGAGGCCGGCCTTAAGGCTCTGGATCGGCCCGGTGTCGGCGCGCGGCTGATGATTCCCGTCATCCAGTTCATTGACATCCTCTTCCGCGCAACGGGGAACTACGGCTGGGCCATCATCCTGTTCACGATTCTGTCGCGCGTCCTCCTGTACCCGCTGATGAACAAGCAGATGCACTCCATGGCCAAGCTGCAGCGCCTGCAGCCGAAGATGAAGCGGGTTCAAGAGCGGTTCAAGGACGACAAGCAGCTCTTACAGCAGCGACTGATGGAGCTCTACAAGAAAGAGGGCATCAACCCCATGAGTGGATGCCTGCCGATGGTGGTCCAGCTGCCGATCATCTTCATCATCTGGCGCGCCATCCTCTACGCGGGCGAGCGGATCCACCTTTCCCCCGGGTTCCTGTGGATGCCTGACCTCAGCCTGTACGATCCGTACTTCATCCTCGTCATCCTGACGACGGCGATCATGATCGTGCAGCAGTGGAAGCTCACCCCGCAGACCGGCTCCGACGGCGGGCCGGGAGCGAAGTACTTCGGTTACGTCTTCCCCGTCTTGATGGCCATCCTGCTGTGGCGGTTCCCGGCGGGTCTGTGGCTGTACTACCTCTTGACCACGGGGGCGCAGGCGGCTCAGCAGGCACTGGTCAATCGTCAGCTTGCCCGATCCGACCGCCTCGCACCCGCAACCTCGGAGGGCGACCTCGAGTTGAGGGACGGCGATGATCCCGGACGAAGCCCGGAAGGAAGCTGAGGCCTTCCTGCGTGCCGTGTTCGGCATTCTCGAGGAGGACGTCGTCTTCGAGATCGAGCCGGAGGGCCACGACGGGCTGTACGTCAATCTTGTGGGGAACGTCCTCACACTGCCCGAAGAGCGGCCGGTTCTTGCGGCGTTGGAGCACTTGTTGCGCGGCGCCGTCCACCGCAAGACGGGCGCGGACCTCGAGATCGTCCTCGACGCGAATGGAGCCGTGAAGCGCCGCCGCGCGGAGCTCATCGGGCTCGCTCTATCGAAGGCCGAGGACGTCGTGCGCGAACGCAAGCGAGTCCAGCTGAATGCCATGCCGGCGCACGAGCGGCGGATGGTTCACGAAACGCTGGCCAACTACCCTGGCGTGCGAACCTACAGCGTCGGCACGGGGGATGGACGGCGCGTCGTGATGGAACCGGACACGGGTCCCGAGCCAGGCGGGGAATAGTGCTCGGGGACACGATGGCCGCCATCTCCACACCGATGGGGGAGGGTGGCATCGGCATGGTTCGGTTGAGCGGGCCGGACGCCATCCTCATCGCCGACCGCGTATTCCGCTCTCCGCGAGGCGCACCGCTTTCGTCGCAGCCGAGCCATACGATTCACTACGGGCACGTCGTCGTCGATGACGAAGTCGTGGATGAGGTGCTCGTCTCGGTCATGCGGGCGCCGCGGACGTACACGCGCGAAGATGTGGTCGAGTTCAGCTGCCACGGCGGGATCGCGGCGGTGCGCGCTGTGCTGGACGCAGTGCTCGGGGCGGGAGCCCGCCTTGCGGAGCGCGGCGAGTTCACCCAACGGGCGTTTCTCAACGGCCGCATCTCGCTCGATCAGGCCCAGGCCGTGCTCGACATCGTGCGAGCGCAGACCGCGCTAGGTCTTGAAGCCGCCGTCGACCGACTTGGCGGCCGCTTCTCCAACGACATCGCGAATCTGCGCACGACGCTCGAGGCGCTCCTCGCGGACCTGGAAGTCAACATCGATTTTCCGGATCTTGACGTCAACGTCGATGAATTCCTGCCGCGCGTGCGAGCCCTTGCGGAACGGACGGCGCAGCTGCGCGCGCGCGGCGAACAGGGGCGCGTTGTGCGCGAAGGCCTCACCGTGGCCATCATCGGGCGCCCGAACGTGGGCAAGTCGACGCTCCTCAACGCGCTCCTCTCCGAACAACGGTCGATCGTGGCGCCGACACCCGGCACGACGCGGGATACCGTGGAGGAAGTGGCGTCGATCGGCGGGATTCCCGTCCGTCTGATTGACACGGCCGGACTGCGAGTGCCGACGGATGAAGTGGAGGCCGAAGGCGTCCGGCGCGCCGAGGCCGCGACGAAGCGCGCCGACCTTGTCCTTCTCCTCGTCGATCGCAGCGTCGCCCTAGAGGACGCCGACCGGGAGCTCCTCCTGCGCGATTGGGGCGTGCCGACGATGCTCGTTCGCACCAAGTGCGACCTGCGCGACGACCTGGGCGGCGCGGCCTTGCCCGGGACCGCGAGCGACGTGATCGACGTCTCGGCGCGCGACGGCCACGGCCTTCTGGAGTTGCGGGAGAAGATTCTCGGGCTCCTCGTCTCCGGCGGTGTTCCATCTCGGAACACGGTGCTGCTCCTCGATACCTGGGAGCGCGATCTCCTGCGGAGGTTGGCCGAGTCCCTCGACCGAGCCGTCGCCGCGTTCGAGTCTGGGGTGACGGCCGACATCGCGGCCGAAGAGCTGCGCGCGGCGCTCCATGCGGCCGGGGAGCTCCAGGGAGTGGATCTCTCGGAGTCGATTCTCGAGCAGATCTTCTCACGGTTCTGCGTGGGAAAATAGCCCGTCCCGCGAACGCGACTCCTACACCCCTGTAGCGTGGGAGCTTGGCTCCCACGTTCCGAATTCGCCAACGTTGCAGTAACGGGGCGCGGCCTAGCGGATGGCGACGTACTCGGCCGACGAAGCGGATTTCGGAATCGCGAGACCGTCTTCGCGCAGGCCTTCTAGATGTAGCTCGATGGCCTCGTGCATGCGGCGCGTCGCCTGATCGCGAGTCTTCCCCGCCGCAATGCAGCCAGGAAGGTCAGGGGAGTATGCAGAGTAGTTGCCGTCTGCCTTCTCGACCACAACCAGAAACCGCCGCATCCTAACGCTCCTTCGGCTTCTTGAGCCCTGCTTGCTTCAGGACGCTGTTCAACGTCCCAGGCGCCAGGTCATCGTCGGGATGGCCAGCGATAGTCACCCGTCCTACCTTCCTGGCGTGTTTGTACTGCCGGTGGCTTCCACGCACTGCGACCAGAGACCAGCCGTCGTTCTCGATCAAACGGATCACCTGTCGTATCTTCATTGCCAGCTCAAGGCCCCAATTCAGTTCGAGTGTAGCACGTCGAGGGTTCTGGCGTGAGGCGGAGATCGTCCGACTGACCGAGACGCCGCTACTGCCTGCAAACGTCGTGCTTCCCATGGCCGGCCGGACTGCGAGTGCCGGAGGACGAGGTGGAGGCCGAAGGGGTCCGGCGCGCCGAGGCCGCGACGAAGCGCGCCGACCTCGTCCTTCTGCTGCTTGATCGCAGCGTCGCCCTAGAGGACGCCGACCGGGAGCTCCTCCAGCGCGATTGGGGCGTACCGACGATGCTCGTTCGCACCAAGTGCGACCTGTGCGACGACCTGGGCGGCGCGGCCTTGCCCGGGACGGCCATCGACACGCTCGACGTCTCGGCGCGCGACGGCCACGGCCTTCTGGAGTTGCGGGAGAAGATTCTCGGGCTCCTCGTCTCCGGCGGCGTCCCGTCGCGGAACACGGTGCTGCTCCTCGATACCTGGGAGCGCGATCTCCTGCGGAGGTTGGCCGAGTCCCTCGACCGGGCCGCCGCTGCGTTCGAATCCGGGGCGACGGCCGACATCGCGGCCGAAGAGCTGCGCGCTGCACTCCACGCGGCCGGGGAGCTCCAGGGAGTGGATCTCTCGGAGTCGATTCTCGAGCAGATCTTCTCGCGGTTCTGCGTGGGCAAGTAGCCGTCCGCCCCGCGAACGCGACTCCTACACCCCTGTAGCGTGGGAGCTTGCCTCCCACGTTCCGAATTCGCCAACGTCGCGCACGAAGGTGCGGTGCGCTCTTTCGTGAAGATCGAGCGCATTAGCACTCTCTTCTTAACCCCGAGTGCGACGCTACAGCGGCCCTGCACTCTACGTCCTCTGACCACTCGTCAGTCATCGACGTCGACAAGTCGGCTGCGCTGACAGGTGAGGGCCTGTCCGAGTTTCGTGCGGCGCGAAGGCCGTCGCGAGCGCGAATCTGTCGGTCAGTGTTCACTGCTTCGTCTGGGGCGGTTTGATCTGCTTTGCTTGCTTCGCCAGCTCTTCAACTTCCTGGGCGAACTGCGCGTCGGCCTGGGCGTCTTCCAACTGGTGGCGTTGCCGGTCGAACTTGTCAAACTCCAGTTCCGCCTTCCGTTTCGCTTCCTCGGCGGAGATGCTTCCGGCGTGCGCCAGAATCTCCCGATCGCCGGCGCGCAGGAAGGCGTCCAGTTTGGCAATCCAGTCGCGCATCGTCATGGGCCGCCGCTCCAGCGCCTGCAATTCCGCAAAGTCCAGATACTGCGTCACGATCAGGCTCAACTTCTTCAATTCCTCTTCCGTGAGATAGTTCTTTGCGATCGCCACATCCGGCTTGCGCGGCTTTGCGCCTTTCCACGAGGTCAAGCCCATGCCGGACTTCGTGGCGTCGGCCCGCTGGTGAACTACCTCCGCCGCTGTCCGGCCGTGGATGGCCCAGTGCATCTTGTTCTGCACCGTTTGAAAGAACGGCTGCGTCATCTCCGCGCTCGGATCGTAATCCACACTCGTCTGGTAGATGTCGCAAATCTTCCGGTAGAAATTCCGCTCCGCGAGTCGGATCTCCCGGATGCGCTGGAGCAGTTCGTCGAAGTACTCGTTCGTCGTCCCGCCCTGCTTCAACCGCTCGTCGTCCAGCGTGAACCCTTTGACGATGTATTCCCGCAACCGTTGCGTGGCCCAGATGCGGAACTGCGTGCCGCGTTGCGATTTCACCCGGTAGCCGACGGAGATGATCACGTCGAGGTTGTAATGAACGGTTTGGTAGATTCTCCCGTCAGCGGCAGTTCGTGCATAATTTGCACATACTGCTTCCTCTACCAGTTCCCCTTCCTCGAAGAGGTTGCGGATGTGCTTGGTGATGACGGAGCGTTCCCGTTGGAACAAATCCGATATCTGCGCCTGCGTCAGCCAGACCGTTTCGTTCTCCAGCCGCACTTCGATGCGCGTCCGGTTGTCCTCGGTCTGATAGAGAATCAGTTCGGATTTCGGTTTCACTTGGCTGCGCCTTCTACCCGTTTGATTTCCTCCGGCGTCAGGCCGTAGAGCGCGTACACGAAAACTCCCTGGATCTGCTCCTCGCCTTGTCTCTTATCCACGTCGCCCCGCAGCCCAATCGGTTGGGCGCACTGCCCCATAGGTACGGATGAGCACTCCTGTCACTCTCTCTTCAGGGTGCTGCCGTAGCTCTTGCGATCCACTACGGCGTCAGCGTAGTGCGGACAGCACAGCGCATATGCATGTTCCCGCATCTTTGTTCCCAGCTCGGAAGTGTATCGAGTGAAACTGCAGGATGGAAGAGCGCAGACTGGGGCCGTCCGAGTTTCGCGCGGCGCGAAAGCGAGACTCGCAAGCTGTCCAAAGGACAGCCCGGGTTACGAGTCCTCTCAGGCGTGGCGGAGACGCCCGAACTCAAGAGCGGCCGGAATCGAACCTGAGATCCAGTCTGATGTAACAGTGCACAGCCCAGAGTCCAACTGACCCCAGGGAGAGGCGTCAGCCACAGACCGCCGGCAAGCTCAGAGTAGAAGCAAGATTGTACGGGATCAGCTTCCACTGCTTGCCTTCCTCGTAGATCCCCTTGTATGCCTCCTCACGATGCGCGCGCTCAACCATCTGGCGGGAAGTCAAGTCCCTGAACTCGACAGCGACAGCCTCTAGACACTTCTTCTCAATCTCGGAGAAGATCTCAAGGTTCGGCTCTCGAATCGGCTTGTACATCTCGCCGCCCACGTCGTTGTCCGGGGCATCGAACACGATCTCGACCACAGACAAGATGTCGCTCTTGACCATCTCGGCGAATAGCAGATCGAACTCCCGAGGGACAGGGCCGAACTTCGCTGCCACGTACTCACTGCCAGTGATTGACGAGGCCTGGCTTCGAAATGCGAGGAAGTCCGCATACCAAAGGAGCTTCGTGGCCTTGGTCTTGAAGAAGTGTTGCACGCTAGAGGCCATGTACGCTGAAGCCTGGTGCACCTTCTCAAGGTCGAACCGTCTGTACCCATTCGTAGGGCTGGGAGTTCCGGAGTCTAGGACGTTCTGCACGCAACTGGCGAGCGAGTGGGGGTCCTTAGCCTTCAGGAGGGCCGCAAGGCGCTCAGTCAGCTGATCCGTGACTTGTGGGGAGAGCTCGAATTGTCCATCGTCTAGCAGCCTACGAACATTCTCTGGATCTCTCAGCAGTCGAAGGAATTGGTCGTGCCCGCGAGTTTGAATGGCACCATTCTCGTAGCGACTGACAGTGACGTCCCCCCAGCCCAAGAGCTGAGCCAGGGCTCTCTGTGAGAGCCCGTAGTACTCCCGAAGCTCTCTAATCTGGTTCGCAGTGAGGAGGTCATGACGGCGTCGGTAGATGTCAAATGCTCGCCTGAGGTTGCGTTCCTCCAACTCAGCGACGAAAAGGTCCTCGCCGCATTCGGCACATGCGGCCACGCTTGCTTGGATCTCTATAGGTTCGCCCTTGACCGTGATAACCTCATCCCGGCGGTCGACGTTCGGCTCTCTCTGAGCCTTGCACTGGGGGCAGAACATCTCTTGCACGGCCTCCTCCTTACGTCCCGTCTTGCGCAAACGGGTAGCTGATCTGTCTCTCGGCAATATGGAACGAGCAGCAGATTGCCTTCGAACGTGCAGTGTCGATGATCAGCTTGATGTAGATCTCCTCCCCTGCTACGCGTGCTCCGAACTCGCAGACTTCCTCTCCGTCTCTCTCGCTTTCTCCTGCACCTTTGTAGTAGTCCTCGAGCGTGAGGCCCAGGATGGTTTCCTCTGCCTGGTGCGGCAATATGCCAAGAGCCCCAAGCGTTTCGATGTGGTCCTTCCGCTGGAATACGACTATCCGGCCCTTCGACGCCAACGCCTTGAAACGCATCAGGAACTCGACAACCCAGGCTTGCTCGATGACTTCGTCAAGCCTCCGCACGCCCGACTGTATCATTTGATAGACCGCAAGTCAAGAGAGCCGTCCTTTCGAGCTCGAGGCCCTGGACCCACGACTTCGGTCTGGCTTGTCTCGGGCCGGTGTGGAGCTAGCGAGAGACGCCGCATGCGAACCTATCGCGCGGAATGCGTCACTTGAACGGCGTCTACACGCAGGCATTCAACCGCCGGCATATGCGAACAGGCCATGTGCTGCAAGGTCGATTCAAAGCGATCCTCGTCGAGAAGGAATCTCATCTGCTCGAACTCGCGCGGTACGTGGTGCTGAACCCCGTACGGGCACGAGCTGTTCGGAGCGCCCGCGACGGGTCGTGGTCAAGCTACCGTGCGCCGGCGGGCATGGCGGACGCGCCCGACTTCCTCACGACGAGCTGGATCCTCGCACAGTTCCATCGGAGCCCTCGCCGCGCAATCGAGCTCTATCGCGGGTTCGTGAAGCAGGGCCGTGGCGTCGACGCGTGGGCCGAGCTGCGGGGTGGCATCCTGCTGGGCAGCGACGAGTTCGTGGACAAGCTCAAGCCACTGCTCTCGGACTACGAGGCGCTGAAAGAGGTTCCGCGCCGCGAGCGGCTCGCCACCCGACCGAGCCTTGACGAACTCTTCTCCAAGGTGCGAGACAAGAGAGCACGCGACCAGCGGGTCCACGCAGCCACCCGCGGCCACGAGTACACGCTTCAGGCAGTCGCTGACTTCCTCGGTCTCCACTACTCGACCATCAGCATGATCGCGAAGCGCATTGCTGAGAACGAGAAACACCAAGAGTGAAGATCTGACCCCGGCGCTCTAGAAGAAGCGCATCCATCCGGCAAACGGCTGCGGCATGGTCCTTCAAATGGCGCCCCACCACCTCAGGAGCGATGCATGATCGCAAGGCCAGGCCCTTGTGTCCGTCTGCCTGCCCCGCGGCAACGGCCTGCGCACTTGCCGTCATGCTGTGGCTGAGCGCACCAGCATTGAGCTGGCCAGCGTCCGAGTGCGGTACGAGGATCAGATCGTCGTCGAACGGCAGCTGCGCTACCGCCACACATTCTCGCGTCGCCGGCGGCACCTCGAGCTATGCGACACGTCAAGCGTGGTCGCGAGTGCACCGTTGCCGGCAACGAACGTCAAGGCCGCCGGCTTGCACGCACAGCTGCGCTGTGGCCGAAGACGCAGAAGCATCGTTGCCAGCAATCGCATACGCCCTCCTCCTGCCATCTGCCGCAGATACTCATGGCACTGACGTGGCTGGATGTCGAAACGCTGCTCCCGATGCGCTTGCAGTCCGCCTGCCATTTCGCCAGCCCGCCCGACGTTGGTCCCGAACCTAGGCCTCCGCCATCACTCTTCGGATGTACTGCACGAATTTCTGGGTATCGAGGAAGTAGTTCGGGTAAGCCTTTCGGAGGGCGCCTATGGGACCGGCCGACACAAGGACGGCATCAACCTTCTCTCCGCCCCTAGCGCGTTCCTCAACGGCCGCATAGTCGACGCTAGCCTGTTCTAGTTGTGTAGCTGCATACGGGCGAATCTGCACCGCCCTCCTTCCAAAGTCCAAAGTGATCAGATGGTATGCCCCCCTGCCTGGCTCGGTAGTTGTCTGACGCGCAGCGATAGCGAAGCCCTGAAGCATGTCGAGTACATGGAGATCCTTCTCTGCAGCCGCGACTTCGGCAAAGACCCCGTCGCGGGAGCGTCCTTCGAAGCCGGGGACAGGAGCCGAACTCTCCAATACCGCAAAGGCAGCGCCCGCTCCAGTAAAGAACCGGCGCCATGCCTCCTCACCTCGACCCGATTTCAGGGCTTGTCCAAGGAAAGTCCCCATTGTCTCCACAGCCGTGGCCCACGCATGTTGAAGGTGCGTGCGAATCTGGAGCTCGAGGCAGAGGCCATTGTAGGCGGGGGCACGCGCGTTGGAGTATCGATAGATCAGATGGATGCTTCGGTAGCCGTCTTCCTTTGGCTCTGCGATGTAGTCCTTTGATCCCACCAATTCGTGCTTGAAGCGCGCGCTGCGGTAGGCTTCTTCAAGCCTCCTGACTCGAGGAATGGAGTCGACAACAGCTCTCAGGCCTCCGATGTCCTGCATGCGCGCCAACTGCATCCCCTCGAAGCGCTGAAGCTTGAGAACGATGGATGGAGCGCGCTTCAGACGCTGAGCCACAATAGCTGACCTGTCTATTGACTTCAGCTTCTGCCGGAGCAGCGCCTGGAAAGTGTTGATCGGGTAGGCGTGACAGGCCCTCCAGTTGGCGAGGACCTTGCCCGCCCATTCCCATTCCTCCAATGCGCGGCCGCGCGGGTCAGCCAGTATGTCGCCCGCCCTGTTGACCTGGCTCTTGGAGTACTTTGGCAACACGAATGGCATCGATACCACCCCCACGCAAGATGGCATTCCAGCACACGTCGCCCTTGCATGCGCGCGAACTCCGACAGCGCTGGAACAGGGATGAGGGCACTGGATTCGTTTTGCGTCATCGCAGAGGGAACACCATAGCCGTTACCAGAGAGGGATGCAACGTCTAGTGTCTCGTCCGGGAAGTACATGACTCAAGGATCTCGTCAGCCGTCTTTGTCCAGCGGAAGACTCGTTTCTGTTGGTTGAAGCGCTCGATGTACGCGAGCAGCTTTGCCGTAAGGTCTTGT
>Ga0315278_10004671_pt1 | contig 12386 bp, 12 predicted proteins | sample YL17G06_0_MG_FD_203880 | JGI IMG/M metagenome (GOLD analysis project Ga0315278, IMG submission 203880) | Sediment microbial communities from Yellowstone Lake, YNP, Wyoming, USA - YL17G06_0 | ecosystem: Environmental > Aquatic > Freshwater > Lake > Sediment | place: USA: Wyoming | collected...
GATCGATGATCTCGGGGTGGTGGTTGACGCCGAAGACGCGGGGCATCCTGCCCGAAGCGTCGCGCGCGACCTCCATCATCGTCATCGCGTCCCCGGGCGGGCCGTCCACCCCGAGGGTCTCGGTCGCCATGATCGCGACGTGCCGCGGCGCACCGGCTTTCGGGATCAGGTCGTAAAGCCGGCTGTCGAGGACGCGCAACCGTCCCGGGGGCCCGAGTCTCCGCGCGAACGCCGCGAACAGCGGGTGCTCACGCGCCGATTCGGTGAGGAGGTTGTCGAGCACGCCCTCGCTCTTCCCGCCCTTTTCCGGTCCCCGCGCGACCGGGTCTGCGACATCGAGCCACCGGCACATCAGCCCGAAGGTATGGCACACCGCGAGGAGCGCCGCGTCGTCGCGCTCGGTGATCGCATCGAAGAGGCGGAACAGCGGCGCCTCCCAGGACGGGTCTTCCACGACCCCTTGGGCGCGCGGGTCGCTCCCGTCGTTCAGGCGAGGGTCGATGTGGCCGGGGCCTCCGGTGCCCACGTAGATCGAGAACCGGTCGTCCCTCGCGTCTGGGATCTGGAGGGCGCGACGGACGTCGAACGAGATCGTGCGGACGGTCACTCCCGCGGCTGCTAACGGTATCGACAACTCGCAGGTCGCATCCTGAAACGCCGCCGTGACCCCCTCGTGGCCGACGTTCGGCCATCCGTGGTTCATGTCGAGGATGGCGACGTCGAGGATGCGCGGGTCACGCTCCGGAAGCGAGGCCCCCGGAGCGAGCCTCACGTGCTCAAAAATTCCGCTCTTGAGCGCCGTGCAGTCCGACCCGCAGTAGGAAACGCCCCTCGTCCGCTTGTATTCGCAGGAATTCGGCACCGGCGGATGGTAGCGCATCGACGCGTGCCTGTCGGGGTTTACACTCTGCGGCGTCATGGCGAGATTGCGGACCCCCACGATCTTCATCGTTTCGGACGGCCGCGGCGACACGGCCGCGCAGGTACTCAAGGCGGCGGCGGTGCAGTTCGAAGGTCGCCGCTATCGCACCGTCCGGCGGGCCGGCGTCTCGACGCCGGAAGACGTCGCCGGCATCGTCGAGGAAGCCAAGAAGGCCAAGGCGGTCGTCTTCTACACCTTGGTCGACGACGAGATGCGCAAGACGATGCGCCGTGTCTCGGGGCGACGCCTCGTCCCGACGGTCGACATCCTGGGCCCTTGTTTCACGGCCCTGAACGAGCAGTTCAAGGGAAAGCACGGCGAGACCCCGGGACTCCTCTACGAGAGCGACCGCGATCGCCTCGACCGGATGGACGCCATCGACTACACGCTCGCCCACGACGACGGGCAGCGTCCGCACGAGCTGTCTCGCGCCGACGTGGTGCTGGTGGGCGTCTCCCGGGCGTCGAAGAGCTCGACCTGTTTTTTTCTCGCGTACGCGGGAATTCGCGCGGCGAACGTCCCTCTGATCCCCGGGATTCCTCCGCCTCGTCAGCTCTTGTCGTTGCGCCCCAACCGCGTCGTCGGACTGCGGGTGAACGTGGACCGCCTGCTGACGGTGCGCGGCGCGAGAGCCGACCACCTCGGCAGCGTCGGCCTGGGTCCCTACCTGGACCGCCGCGCGATCGCCCGCGAAGTGCTCTACGCCAACAGGCTCATGGAGGAGCACGGTTGGCCCTCGATCGACGCGTCGTACCTCGCGGTCGAGGAGATCGCGAGGGATGTGATCCGGCTCCGGAATCTACGGGGTGACAGGGCCTGGTGAACTGGGCTTCGTCGCCTTGGCGATTTCCTCGTCGATGAGCTTCTTGAAAGCCTCGTAGGGCTGTGCGCCGGACAGGTAACGGCCGTTGACGAAACTTGCCGGGGTTCCGGTCGCGCCCACCTTCATGGCCTCCGCGGCCTGAGCGTCGATGGACGGCTTGTAGACGTGCGTGTCGATGTCGTTCGTGAACTTCTTGACGTCAAGGCCGATCTCCGCCGCGATCTGAAGGTACTTGTCCCGCGACAACGCCGAGCTGTTCGCCAAGAGCTTCTCGTTCATCGCCGCGAACTTCCCCTGCGCGTTCGCCGCCATCGCGGCCTCGGCCGCGGGCATCGCGTTTTGGTGCATCGGCAGGGGGTGCTGCTTGTAGACCATGCGGACGTCCGCGGGGTAGTCGGCCAAGATCTTGTCGAGGGTCGGACCGACCCTCACGCAAAACGGTCACTGGTAGTCGTAGTAGTGGAGGATCGTGACCTTGGCCTTGTCAGGCCCCCGGTACGGCGCGTCGCCGGCCGCAATGTCGTAAACCTTGTTCGCATCGGGCCCGGCGGGACCCGCCGGCTTGGCGGAGGCCTCGCTCACGTTCTTGGCGATCTTGAACTCCGGCCGTTTGCCCGCCTTCGCCCAGGCCAGTTCCTCGTCGATGACTTCCTTGAAGGCGGCGACGGGTTTCGCGCCGCTCAAGTAGCGTCCGTTGACGAACGAAGCGGGAGTTCCTCCGGCGCCGATGTCTTCCGCCTCTTTCGCGTCCTTCTGGATCGCCTCGGCGTAGGTGTGGGCGTCGAGCTCTTTGGTGAACCGGTCGACGTCCAGCCCGAGCTCCTTCGCCCAAACCAGGAAGTTCTCACGCGTGAGCTTCTGCTGGTTCTCGAACAGCTTGCGGTTCATCTCGACGAACTTCCCTTGCGCGTTCGCCGCCATCGCGGCCTCGGCCGCGGGCATCGCGTTCGGGTGCATCGGAAGAGGGTGCATCTTATAGACGATGCGGACATCGGTCGGGTAGTCGGTCAGAAGCTGATCGAGGGTCGGACCGACCCTCGCGCAAAACGGTCACTGATAGTCGGTGTAGTGGTAGATCGTGACTTTTGCGTTTTTGGGGCCGACGGAAGGGGAGGTGCCCGGCGTCATTGCGAACGCGACGTACTTGCTCGGTGGGGACAAAACGGACTTGACGATCTCTTCGCGTCCCTTCCCCAGCTTGACCAGGTCGATCACCTGTTTTCCGAGGCCGAGGCTTCGGGTGCACTTGGCGTCGTCGCGCCGGCAGACGGCGATCTTCATCCCGCACCCGCAGTCGCACCCGTTCTCGTTGAGGATGGCGATCGCGAGCGTCTTTTGTTCGGGAGTGAGGCCGTCGAAGGAAAGACCGGCCATCGCCTCAGGGGCGACGGGACCCGCGGCGGGTGCGGGGGCTGGGGGAGTCGCGGCGAGCGCGAGCGAGTACGTCAGGAGGCACACCGAGGCCATTAATCCGAGACGATGGAGTGTCATAGGACCTAATATTTACGCGCAAGCATGGTCCAACGCAAGGCCTGATCGCCGGCTCATCACCTCCGGCGGGGGCGAGCGGTCGCTTCGATCTCGACGAGCAGCTCCTCGCGGCAGATCTCGGCCTCGAGCCACGCGGTCGGCACGGCCGTCCCCGTGCTCGCAAGCACCGCGGCTCGGATCGCGTCGAGCTGCTCGGGGAACCGCACGTAAACGCGCAGTGACCCGAGACGCGCGCCGAGCGTCCCCCCCCGTCCCGGGACGCCGGCTTCGTCGAGCACGGCCTCGACGTTGCGCATCGTCTCTTCGGTCTGACGCGCGGGATCTCCCGGGAAGACGCTGTCGTGCCCGACGATACTTGCCGTCCCCGACACGAAGACCGTTCGGTCCCACGCCTCTCCCGCCACCGTGCCGCGTGCGAAGGAGGGGCTCTTCGGGCCGTAGCGTTCGGGGTAGCGATGGGCGGCGACCTGGCGCGGGTTCTCGATGTGGCGGCCCGGCTCGCGCGCGGCCAACACGTGAACGACGAGGGCGTCTCCCGGGCAACCCACGGCGGAAGCCGCCGAGAGCCGATCCGAAAACTCACCGCCGTAATGGTCGGCGAACGCTTCGGACCGCCCCTTGCAAAAGAGCATGTAGCGGTCGATCCCCGACGAGGTGTCGTGGATGCGCGGGACGTAGTTCCAGATGCGGAGTACGTGCGGATAGCCCGCACGCGCCACGCCACGGAGCAGTCGCCCGTAGATGTCGAAGGTCAGCGCGTCGATGCCTGAGTCCGAACCGGCCGGAGACTCGATCGCCACGAACACGGACCGATCGTCGGCGGCAGCGGTCGCGCCTTCGACCGTGATTCGGGAAACCGCTCCTGCTGCCGGCCAGACCTCCTCCGCGGGACAGGGGGGCAGCGTCCGGTTCGGGATGTATGCCGCAAGCCACGGTGCCGTTCGATGCGGTTGCGGCGTAGCGCCAAACTGGACGGCGGCGAGCACGCTCGCGCGGCGCGCCGACGCCAGATGCGCACGCTCGGTTGCGTCCACGTAGACGGGCATGGTTAGAAGGGTATCGGAGCGAGGGAGGCGTTGCTACCATTCGCGCGATGTCTCGAAACGACGGCTTCACCTACCGTGAGCGCCTCGGCCCGGAGGCCGATTCCACGACGTTGCTCGCGTACCTCGGCCACCGCTACAGGCACTCGTCGCAGGCGGAGTGGACGGAGCGGATCGAGGCCGGAGACGTGCTCGTCGATGCCAGGCCCGCGGCCAAGAACGTCGTGCTGCGCCACGGCCAGGAGCTCGTTTGGCGGCGTCCGCCGTGGGATGAGCCCGACGCTCCGCTTGCGTTCGCCGTGCTCTACGAGGACGCCGACCTGCTTGCCGTCGCCAAGCCCGCGGGGCTTCCCACGCTCCCGGGCGCCAACTTCCTTCAGCACACGCTGCTCCACCAGGTGCAGCGCTACGCGCCGGAGGCCGTGGCCCTCCACCGCTTGGGTCGATGGACCTCGGGGTTGGTCCTGTTTGCCCTCAATCGATCCGCGCGGGCGGAGATGGCGCGCCAGTTGCGCGCGAGGGAGATTCGCAAACGCTATCGAGCGTTGGCCGGTGGCGATCCGCCCTGGGACACGATCACGATCGATCGGCCGATCGGCCCGGTGCCGCATGTCTTGCTGGGTCTTGTCCATGCCGCCGCCGAAAACGGCAAGCCTGCACTGAGCCGCGTCGAGGTTCTCGAGCGGCGAGCGGGGGCGTTCCTCTGCGACGTCTCAATCGCGACCGGTCGCCCGCACCAGATCCGCATCCACCTGGCCGCCGCCGGGCATCCCCTCGTGGGCGATCCGTTGTACTTGGCCGGGGGAGTCCCAGCAGCCGCCACAGAGGCCGTGCCGGGCGATCCGGGTTACCTGCTGCACGCGGTCGAGATGGCCTTCCGTCACCCGCGCGACGGAAACAACCTCGTGCTGACCTGCGAGCCGCCGACCGAACTGGCCCTGAAAAAGTAACGGGCCAGAAGCGTCAAGCCTCTGGCCCGCGTTCGAACCGGAAGTGGCGGAGCGGACGGGGCTCGAACCCGCGACCTCCGGAGTGACAGTCCGGTGTGCTAACCAACTGCACCACCGCTCCGCGCCGATACGTCTCTCGATTCGGAAATTCCGACCCGAAAAACCCGTGGATGATAGCACCCAGCCGATGCAATTCAAGGCCGGGCGGCGTCATCCGATTTTTTGAAGGGCCATGCGCCAGCCCCCGCCGGGCTCTTCGCGCTCGCCGAGGTAGGCGTGTCCCTCGCGGGCACAAAACGCCCGCATGTCGAGGCGTGCCAAGGGGTCGTCCGCGACGACGTCGAGGCGGCCGGAAGGCGGCAGCTTCTTGAATCGGTCGCGGGTCCTCAAAACGGGAACGGGACAATAAAGGCCTCGCGCGTCGAGGAACTCGACCGGCGCGTCGGGGTTTCCGGAGCTCATGCGGAGAGGGTACGACGGAAGTTTCTGGTGGGCAGTGCCGGATTTGAACCGACGACTTCCTGCGTGTAAAGCAGGCGCTCTACCAGCTGAGCTAACCGCCCGCGCCGAGTGTAGCCCGAGCGCCTATACTTCGGCCCATGCTCAGCACGATCGTCGCTGGTTTCGGGCTCGCCGCGCTCCTTGCGGCGGCCGGGCCGTTCGGTCAGGTGCGCGGCACGATCTCGTACGGCCGTCACGCCCCCGCGGTGGGCGCGATCGTGATCGTTCGCCCCGAAGGCGCCGCGTCCCCCGTGCGTCTCGCGACGACGGGGACCAGCGGGACGTTCGCTTTCGACGGCCTGGCGGATGGAGCGTACCGGGTCGAAGTGCGCCGTGACGGCTCCGTGCCGATCGTCAAGTCCGGGATCAAGGTGCGCGCGCCGTTTCGCGCGGTGGTCGAGGTTCTCCTCGTGCCCGGCGAAGCGCCGCGCGGCGAAGCCGCTTCGATTGACGGGAGCGCGTCGCTCGCCGGGATCGTCCGCGTCGCGGTGGGCGCGCCCCTCGCGGAGGCTCGCGTGCGACTGACGCGCGAAGACGGCGCGGACGATTCGAGAACGGTGTTCACGGACGCGGCGGGTGCTTTCTCCATCCCGCAACTCAAGGCGGGTCGCTGGCGCGTGGAGGTGCAGGGCGCCGGGTTGCTGCCCGTTCGAGCGGATCTGGATCTCTCGGGGGATGTCGCGTTCGACGTGCAGCTTGCGGCGCAACCCGCGAACTATCGGCCGCTTCCGCAAGACTTGATCGTGCCCGAGGACGTCATTCCGCCCGCGGGCGCGTAGCGGGGAGCTACTTCAGCGCCCCGCCGCCGCCGCGGACCGCGAAGTAGCCGCGGCGCGCGCGCACCGACCAATCGGGGTTCTTGGATCTGACCTCGAGCTTGATGAAGCGGCCGTCCCACTTCGCGTTGGTCGTGGAATAGGAGAGGTAGTACTGCCGCCGCAGTTCGTCGGCGATCTTGCGGTAGACGTCGGCGAGTTGGTTGGCCTTCGCGACGAAGAACGAACGGCCCCCGGTCATTTCCGAGAGCTCCTTGAGGACGCTCTTGCGCACCTCGCCAAGGCCGATCCCGTAGATCAACACACTTTGCGCCTTCGCTTCTTCGAGGATGCGGTTGTAGGCGAGCTGGCTGGAGGTGTCGTCGCCGTCGGACAGGAGGACGATCGCCTTCCGTCCCTCGATCCCGCGCAGCTTCCTAAAGGCGGCGTGCAGGGCGTCGTAGAGCGCCGTCGAGCCCAACGCCTCGGTGCTCGAGACCGCTTCCTTGAGAAGCGTTTGATCCGAGGTCAGCTCTTGGATCAGAAACACCCGGTCGTCGAAGTCGATCACGAGCGCCTTGTCCTGCGGGCGGAGGGTCTCGACGAACCCCGTCGCGGCTTGATGCACTTCCGGCATCGCGTCCCGCATCGAGCCAGAGCTGTCGAGCACGATCGCCATCGTGATCGGCCGGTCCTCGAGTTGGAAATCGCGGACGGTTTGCGGAATGCCGTCCTCGAGGACGGTGAAGTTCTCCTTCGCGAGGTCTGCGACGGGCCCGTCGTTCTTGTCCGTCACGGTCACCCAGAGAATGACGCGGTTCACCTCTTCGTAAGCCTCGATCGTGATCTTGCGCGTGACGACCACGTCGCTCACCGAGAACCCCTCGCGGTGGTAGAGGACGGCGCGGATCACCCACGCCTTGCTCTCCTCGCCGAACTCGTGCACGCACTCGTACGGCGGCTCGCGGTCGACGAAAATCACCTTGTCCCGGACGAGGAACTCGACGCGGTCGACGTCGGCCGGAACCTCGGCCTTGACCTCTGCCTGGATCTTCGTCCGCCCGAGGACGAACTCGTCCGCCGTGGGAGTGATGATGTGGATCGAAAAGCCTCGCCGTTTTTCTGCATCCTGTGCGGTCGCTGGAGCCGTCAAGGCCAGCACGAGGAAGGCCAGAACCAGGTGTCTCATGGCTTGGCCTCCGGAGACAGCTCCGCGAGCACGCGCCGCACCTGCTCGGCGGACGCTCCGGTCGGGAAGGCCGTCAAGAAAGCCTGGTAGGTTGCCGCGGCGCCCGCCGCGTCGCCCAGCCTCAGCAGCGCGTTTCCGAGGTACATCTTCGCCAGCGGTTGGTCGGGGTCGATCGCGAGCGCTCGCGTGAACGCCGCCTTCGCCTTCTCGTTGTCTCCCAAGCGGGCGAGGGAGGCGCCGTCGTTCACCGCGAGATCGGCGCGCGGTTGTGCCGCGGCGAGCTCCGCGTAGAGCGTGTGCGCGTCGCGGAATCGCCCGGCGCGGAAATAGTAGAAGGCGAGTCGCTCGCGATCCGGCCCCTGGGGGTCGGTCGAGGCCAGGAGGTCGGCCGCGAGGTCGAAGCGTCCTCGCGATGCCTCGAGAGCCGAAAACGCCGCGCGGTCCGCGGCGCCGGCGGTGCCCGAGGCGATCGCTGCGGTCAGCGTCGCCGCGCGGTTCCGCTCGGCTTCGATCTCGGCCCGCTGCTTCGTCAGGGCTTCCCGGTTCCGGCGGTCGAGCCTCGTGTCGGCCAGGGCCGTGTCAATCTGTCCTAGTGCTGCGGGGTAGTCGCCTCGGCGCCTGCCGATTTCGGCGAGTCCCGCGCGCGCTTTCGGATCGCCGGCGTCAATGGCGATTGCTGCCTGAAACGACGCCTCGGCGCCCGCGAGGACGCCCATTCCTAGAAGCACTTGGCCCATCGTCACGCGGTGCGACGGATCGTTCGGTTCGAGCTCGATCGCCTTTCGGATCGTGGCGACGGCCTCGTTCGAGAACCCGAGCCGCCCGTAGGCCGCGGCGAGCCGGTCGAGCCCGGGGCCGAAATCGGGGCGCACGGACACCGCCTCGACGAGCAACTTCACCGCTTCGTCGAGCTTGCCGGTTCGCAGGTAGAGGTCTCCCAGGTGGGTGTAGGCAGGGGCGAACCCCTTGTCGCTCGCCAGGGCGCGATCGAACAGGGCGATCGCCTGGTCGTCCAGGGCCTGTGCTTCGGCGACGCGGGCGAGTCCGTCGAGCGCCGCGGCGTATTCCGGGCGGAGCTTTCCGGCCCGGACGTAGTAGGGAAGAGCCTCGTCGGTGTCCCCCTGCGCGAGCCAGGCGTCGCCCATCGAGACGTTGGCCTGCAGATGGTCCGGTTCGAGATCGAGCGCGATCGTGTAGGCCTCGACTGCCTCGGCGTAGCGACGGTCTCCCGCCAGCGCAAGACCGAGGTAGTGGTGCGCGGGAAACGAGTTGAGGCTCATCGCCGCAGCTTTCTGCAGCGGCGGGATCGCGGCCTTGTAGTCGGCGCGGTTGTAGGCGGAGACCCCTTCGTTCACGAGCTTGAACGCGTCCTTGCGCACCTCGCCGGCTTTGCCGGCATGGACGGCAGTCGCCGCGAACGCCGCGATCAGAAGGGTGAAGCCGAACGTCCTGCGCCGCATCGCAAGAGGATAGGGGACAGTTCCCTTTTTCGCCCAACGCGGTATCCGGGGAGCGTTGGGCGAAAAAGGGAACTGTCCCCGCTCTTACGTGGTGCGATCGCTGACGATCGTCCCGTCCTTGATCTCGACGATCCGCCCTGCCCTCCGCGCCAAAGCTGCATCGTGGGTGATGACGATCATGGTGCGCCCCTGCTTCCACAGTTCCTCGAACAACGACATCACATCGCCGCCGGAGGATGTGTCGAGGTTTCCCGTCGGCTCGTCGGCGAGCACGATGTCGGGGTTCATCGCGAGGGCGCGCGCCAAGGCCACGCGCTGCATCTGCCCGCCGGACAGCTCCGTCGGCCGGTGCTCCATGCGGTCAGCCAAGCCCACCTTCGCAAGCAGCTCGTGGGCGCGCTCTTTCCGCTCCTTCCGCGGGATGCCTCCGAACAGCAGCGGCATCTCGACGTTTTCAAAGGCTGTGATCTGCGGGAGCAGGTTGAAATTCTGGAACACGAACCCGACGCGTTCGTTGCGGATCTTGGCCAGCTCGTTCTTGTCGAGACCGGCGACCTCTTTGTCGCGAAGGAGGTAGGTCCCTCCGGTCGGCGTGTCGAGGCAGCCGATGAGGTTCATGAGCGTGGATTTTCCCGATCCGGACGGACCGACGATCGCGACGAACTCCCCGGAGCGGATGCGAAGATCGATGCCCTTCAACGCCTCGACGCGGATCTTTCCCGTGTCGTAAACCTTCGTGATCCGGGACATCGTGATGACGTCCGTGATCTGTTCCCGCGGCCGTTCCAGGGTCACGCTCATGCGAACCTCATTCGTAACGAAGCGTCTGCGCGGGGTCGATCGAGGCGGCGCGGCGCGCCGGGAAGTAGGCCGCGAGCAACCCGATCGCGCCCAGGATGGCGGCGGAAATCGCTCCGACCGCGGGGGAGAGGGTCGGTTTGCCCAGGAACTGCAGCGCCTCGTTGCCGTCTGTCGGGACGAAGCCGAGCGCGATGATGATCGCCATCGAGAAGAGCAGGCCCAGAAGGCCTCCGAAGACCGTGTACGCGAGCCCTTCGAGAACCAACGGGCCGGTGATCCACGCGGGGCGCGCGCCCAGCGCCATCTTCACGCCGATCTCGCGGGTTCGCTCCTTCACGGTGGCGTACATGATGTTGGCGACGCCCACGCCGCCGATCATCAGCGTCAAGCCGCCGATGATCCCCAAGAAGCCCTGAATGCCGAGGAGGATGTTCCGCATGATCCTCTGTCCCTCGACCGTGTCCCAGCTGCGCACGGCGCGGTCGTCGTCGGGATCGAATCCGTACTTCGCCGCGATTACCTTGCGCACCTCGTCGAGAGCGGTCTTCATCATCTTCGGGTCGGCGGCGCGGATGACGATGTTCCCTAGGTATTCTTGTCCGATCTGCGCCTGGAACGTCGTGATCGGTATCACGGCGTGGTTCTTGTCCGGCCCGCCGTAGGCTCCCATCTGCAGGCGCTTCTCGAGAACGCCGACGACGGTGTACGGCATGGAGTTGATCAACATCTGCTTGCCGACGGGATCAACGTCACCGAAGACGTCGTGGGCGAGCTCGTCACCGAGGAAGATGACGCGGCGGCGCAATGCGACGTCCTGGTCGTTCAGGAACCGTCCGCCGGGTAAGGGGACATGATTGCGAAGATCGCCGTAGGCGACCTCGGTGCCGATGAGCCGCGCGTTCACGGTCCTTTTCCCGTAGGTGAAGTTGGTTCCCCACGTGGCGAACTCGCCGATCGCTCCGTCCAAGAGAGGCACGCGTTCGCGGAGGAGCAGGGCGTCTTCCGGAAGGAAGTGGAGGCTTCGCCCGGCGGGAAGGCCCTGCCAGGTTTTCGTGGTCTCGGAGGCCCACAGCACGGCGATCCCGCTCCCCATGCCGCGGTTAGCGACCGAAAGCTGTTCGCGGAGTCCCTGTCCGAACGCCAGAAGCAGCAACAGCGATACCGACCCCCACGCTATCGAGGCGATGGTCAGGACCGCGCGCTTTTTCTGCAGTCGCGAGGAGGACAGGAAGAGGTTGAAGACGACGCCGAGTCCGCTCATCGACCGTTCCTAGAGCTTCATCGCCACGACGGGGTCGAGGTTCGCCGCGTCGCGGGCCGGGAAGTAGCCGGCGAGAAGGCCGACCGAGCCCAAAAGGGTCGCCGTGATCACCGCCACCAGAGGCGAGACCTTGGGGTTTCCGACGTATTCGGTGAATCCGAGCGCAGGGAAGGCGGCGCAGATCCCGAACGTCAACCCGAGGCCGATCGCCCCGCCGACGCCCGTGATCAGCAAGGTCTCGAGCATGAACTGGAGGAGGATCGAGCCGGGGCGTGCGCCCAGGGCCATCTTGATGCCGATCTCGCGCGTTCTCTCCTCGACGACGACGTTCATGATGTTCGAGACGCCAATCCCTCCGACGACCAGGGTCAACGACCCAACGATCCCCAGAAACGCCCGGAAGCTCAGCATGAAGGTGTTGAGGAACTGGAACTGCTCGGTCGTGTCCCAGATGCCGATCGCTTCTTTGTCCTTCGGATCGAAGCGGTGCTTGCCTGCCACGATTTCGAGCACCTGGCTTTTCAGCGTCTCGGTCTTTTTCGCGTCGGTCGCCTTGAAGATGAACACGTTGACGTACTTGTCCCCGGTGAGTGCTCGATGGGTCGTCCCCGGGATGAAGACGTTCTCCTTGTCGCGTCCGCTGTAACTCGAGTCCTGCTCTTTTTTCACCATCACGCCGATGACGAGGAAGGGCGATCCGTTCAGCTGGATCGTCTTCCCGACCGGGTCGGTGGTGCCGAACACGGTCTCGGCGATGCCGTCGCCTAAAAACGCGACGCGCCGGCGGCCGTCCCAGTCGAGGTCGTTGATCCACCTTCCGTCCCCAACGGGCACGATGGTCCGCATCGAAGCGAAGACCGGCGTCACGCCGTGAACGTCGACCGCCATCGCTTTCTTTTCGTAGGTCAGCTTGAACGAGCGCTCGTACTCGCTCGAGATCGCGAGGAGTCCGTCGGCCTTGACGCGGATCAGTTGCATGTCGTCTTCGTCCAGCTGGATCCGGCGGCCTTTTCCCAGACCCTGGAAGGGGAGCGATGTGCGCGAGGGCCACGCGATGCAGATGTTCTCGCCCAACCCAGCGGAGTTCTCGTAGATCTGCTGGTGGAATCCGGCTCCAAACGCCAGCAGCAAGCTCACGGCGGTGGTCCCCCAGACGATCCCGAAGGTCGTCATGAGCGTGCGCATCTTCT
>Ga0315278_10004672_pt1 | contig 12385 bp, 12 predicted proteins | sample YL17G06_0_MG_FD_203880 | JGI IMG/M metagenome (GOLD analysis project Ga0315278, IMG submission 203880) | Sediment microbial communities from Yellowstone Lake, YNP, Wyoming, USA - YL17G06_0 | ecosystem: Environmental > Aquatic > Freshwater > Lake > Sediment | place: USA: Wyoming | collected...
AGCACTTCGAAGAGTCGGTGCGCGACAACGCCGTCTACGGCGTGCTGCCGAAGGGCACCACGCTGGAGACGCTGCGCGAGAAGGGCCGCGTACGCTTCGCCAACTGGGGCATGGTGGGCCACGGCATCGCGCAGGGTTCGACCCTCAAGCCCGATGAGGTGCACAACCCGCTTCGTTGGCACACCGAGGACAAGGTTCCATATGACACGCTAGTGCGTCGGGCCCAGTTCTACATCGACCACGAGTGGTTCCTGGAGGCGGGCGAGGGCTTCCCGACCCACAAGGAGCCGCCGCCGCACGGCGGTCGCAACCGGCGCTTCCTGATGACCAGCGGCCACAACCGCTGGAGCATCCACTCGATGAACATGACCAACAACGTGATCCTCAACACCCACCGGGGCGAACCCTTCGCGTTCCTGAACGATCGCGACGCGGCGGGGCTCGGCATCGCGAATGGCGACAAGGTGCGGGTCACGAGCAACGCGGGGTCGATGCTGATCCAGGCCAAGCTCACCGCATCGTGCCGGCCGGGCCAGGTGATCGTGTACAACGGCTTCGAGCCCTACATGCACGAAGGCTGGGACAGCCAGGCGGACGTCGAGCCGGGGCACGTGAAGCCGCTCGGTCTCGTCGGCAACTACGGCCACCTCAAGTACCGGATCTTCTCCTGGCAGCCGATCCCCGCGGATCGCGCTGTGCGGGTTGACATCGAGAAGGTCCGCTGAACCGACCCTCGTGCCCGGGGGCCAGCGGTCCCCGGGCCTTTTTCAAGGAGCTCATCCGATGGGAACGATCACCGCTTCGAAGCGCCAGCTCGCATGGGTCTTCGATCTGAACAAGTGCATCGGCTGCCAGACCTGCTCGGTCGCCTGCAAGGTGCTGTGGCCCGCTGAGGATCCGGGCACCGAGCAGCAGTGGTGGATGACGGTCAACACACAGCCAGGTCGCGGCACGCCGCGCGACTGGGAGGACATGGGCGGCGGCTTCGACGCAAAGGGCAAGCTGAAGCTCGGCCATCTCGCCACCGACGAGGAGGTCGGCGGCGGCTGGAACTTCAACTACGACGCCGTGCTGCGTGGCGAGGGCGGCAAGGGCCGCACGCACCTGCAGAAGATCTCCGGCTCCAAGACCTGGGGCATGAACTGGGACGAGGACGAAGGCGGCGGCGAGTTCCCGAATGCCTACTACTTCTATCTGCCCCGTCTGTGCAACCACTGCACGCAGCCTTCCTGCCTCGAGGCCTGCCCGAACTCCGCCATCTCGAAGCGGGAGGAAGACGGCCTCGTGCTGCGGGACGAGGACAAGTGCAAGGGCGCGCAGCAGTGTCGCCGCGCCTGCCCGTACAAGAAGATCTACTTCAACAAGATGCGCAACGTGAGCCAGCACTGCATCGGCTGCTTCCCGCGTCTCGAGCAGGGCGTGGCGCCCGCGTGCGTGCGCCAGTGCCCGGGCCGGGCGGCCTTCATCGGCTTCCTCGACGACGAGGGCAGCACCGTGCACAAGCTGGTGCAGAAGTGGAAGGTTGCGCTGCCGCTGCACCCGGAGTTCGGGACGCATCCGAACGTCTACTACGTGCCGCCGCTCGCGCCGGCGCCGCTGCGCGAGGACGGGAGCTTCGACGAGTCCGGCTCGCGCATCCCGAAGGCCTACCTCGAGAAGCTCTTCGGTCCCACGGTGCACGGTACGCTCGACATGCTGAAGACGGAGCTCGATCGAAAGCGGCGCGGTCAGGACTCCGAGGTCATGGACGCCCTGATCCTCTATCGCTGGAAGGACGCCCTCGGGCATCTGACCCGCGATCCCGCTGAGATCGTCTGGAAGTGAAATGAAGGGGAGGCGGCGGGCGGCCGCCTCCCCATTACCGATGTGGCGACCGTTGCGACGCGGATCAGGCGTCGCGTCTAGCGCTACGACTCATGGAGTCAGATCCGCTCGCGATGCCTCACGCCACGCCCGCGACCAGCTTCTCGGTCGCGTCCCACAGCCGCTTCGCTGCCGCGTCGTCCTGCGCGTACGTGGCCGGCTTCTTCTCGCGCGACTTTGCGAAATAGCGCCCGCTGAGATTCGCCACTTCCGGCGCCGTCGCGAGGAAGACGCCCGTGCTCGCGCCCTGCTCGGGTGTCAGCATGAAGAGCCCGATAACTTTGCCGAAGACGCGCGTCCACGACGCGTCGGTCTGGCCGAGTCGCGTCGCGACACCGCCGGGGTGGAAGCAGTTGGCGGTGACGCCAGAGCCGTCGAGTCGTCGCGCGAGTTCGCGCGTCCAGAGGATGTTGCAGAGCTTGGATCGCCCGTAGGTCTTGAACGGGCCGAAGCTGCGTTCGCTCTGGAGGTCGTCGAAATCGAGTGCGCCGCCGAAGCGATGTGCGTCCGAAGCGGTGTTGACGATGCGCGCGCCGGGTGTGGCGCGCAGGCGGTCCTGCAGCCGGCTCGTCATCACGAAGTAGGCGAGGTGGTTCACGCCGAACATCGCCTCGAAGCCGTCGGCGGTGAGTTCGCGACGCAGCTTCACGACGCCGGCGTTGTTCCAGAGCAGGTGGATCTCGGGGCAGCGCGCGAGGATCGCGTCGGCGGCGTCGCGTACTTCGGCGAGCTTGGCGAGGTCGCCGCGCACGATCTCGATCGGGGCGTTCGGAGTTCGCGCGTGGATGGCGCGAACCGCGTCGTCGGCGCGCGCTGGATTGCGCGCGACGAGCACCAGTCGCGCGCCGCGCGCGGCCAGCTCGACCGCGGCCGCGAGCCCGATGCCGGAGGTCGCGCCGGTCATCACGCAGGTCTTGCCTTGCAGGGACTTGGTTTCGCCGGTCGTCATCGGATCCCCTTGGTCGGTGGGTCGGACGCTTCGCGCCCGCCCTCGTGACTCGGAGGGCGTGGCGCTTCGCGCCCGCCGTTATGACCGGGAGGGCCAGGCGCTTCGCGCCCTGCTGCCCGAGGTGTGTCCCCCAACTCCACAGCCAGTCCACCAGGAGGACCGTCCCCTTTCTCCTCGAGCTTTGCGATGAGGGCTTCGCGGGTGTTGCAGGTGGGGTCTTCGAGGACGCAGTTGGTGAGGAAGTGTAGGGCGGCGCCGACGGTTGGGCCGGGGCCACAGCCGAGTGTGGCCATGATGGTGGCGCCGTCGATGGCGAGGACGCCGGCGCGCTGGACGCGATCGATGCGGTCGCGTAACGCGGCGAGTGCCGCTCGTTGCGCGGCGGCGCTCTCGGCCTGGCTGGCGGGCGTCGCGGCGATCTCGGCTTCGCGCAGGGCGAACAGTTGCGCGAGACACGCTTCGCCGACGCGGCGCACGAGGCGTCGCACGTCGACGTCGCCACGCAGGCGGCGCGTGTCGACCGGGTGCAGCGCAACCAGCCGCGTGACCTCCGCGACCACGCGGCGCGGGAAGCGCAGCTTCAGCAGGATCGACTCGGCGTGCGTGCCGCGCAGCCACGCTGCGAGGCGCAGCGAAAGGTCGCGCGGCAGCACCGCAATCACGAGACCCGCGTCCACTGCGGTGCCCGGCGCGATGTCGGCTTCGATGCCGGTGCGACGCAGCAGCGCCAGCGCCGGCGCCACGCCCGGCGCCAGCAGCAGCACTTCGATCTCGCGGCGCACGCGTTCCCGCGCGACACCGCGCAGCGCCGCGCGCGCTTCCTGCATGGCGGGCTCGATCGCCGCCTCGGGTTCCAGTCCGAGCGCTGCGCTGATGCGCGCCGCGCGCAGCGCGCGCAGCGAATCTTCGCCGAAGCGCTCGCGTGCGGAGCCGACGGCGCGCAGTCGTCCCGAGGCGAGATCCTGCGCGCCGCCAGAAGGATCGACGACTGCGCCGGTCGCGGGGTCCCAGGCGATCGCGTTCACGGTGAAGTCGCGGTGCGCGAGGTCGTCGTGCAGCGTCGGACCGGCGCGGAAGGTGGTGACGTCGAGCGGGCCGGCGCGTGTGGGCAGCATCACGGTGCCGTGTCGAATGCCGGTCGGCACGGCTTTCGGGAAGAGCGCGAGTACGGCTTCGGGCGACGCCGACGTCGCCACGTCGAAGTCGCTGACTGCGACGCCGCGCAGCAGGTCGCGCACGCAGCCGCCGACCAGCCATGCCTCGTATCCCGCGTCGCGCAAGACCTGCAACGCGTCGTGCACGGAGATGGGAACGGTTTCGGCGCGCAGCGACCTCGTCATCGCGCGCAGTCTACCCGGGCGATCGTGCAGGAGCCCGGTGGATCGCTGGGTTATGCTGCAGTCCCTCACGCGGGAGGATGCAATGGAACGTGCTCCGGGACGGGCGTTGGAGTTCGCGAGCGGCGGCGAACGCGTGCGGGGATACGTCGCCACACCTGCGAGTGGCCGCGGTCCCGGCGTCGTGGTGATCCAGGAGTGGTGGGGCCTCGTCGACCACATCCGCGACGTCTGCGATCGCCTCGCGCGCGAGGGCTTCGTGGCGCTCGCGCCCGACCTCTACCGCGGCGAGACGGCGAGCGATCCCGATGGCGCCGGTCGGCTGATGATGGGACTCGAGATCCCGCGCGCGGCACGCGATCTCGACGGCGCTGTGCATGCGCTCCAGAGCCAACCCGAAGTCGTGGGCGCGAAGCTGGGCGCGATCGGCTTCTGCATGGGCGGGCAACTCGCGCTCTTCGCGGCCACGCGCAACGCGAAGATTGGCGCCGTCGTCGATTGCTACGGCGTCCATCCGAACGTAAAGCTAGATCTCGCCGGGCTCGAGGCGGCGGTGCTCGGCGTCTTCGCCGAGCGCGACGGTTTCGTTCCCGCCGAAACGGTGCGCAAACTCGAAGCCGACTTGCGCGCGGCCGGCAAGCGCGTGCATTGCACGATCTACCCGGGCGTCGACCACGCCTTCCTCAACGACACGCGCCCCGATGTCTACGACGCCAATGCCGCCGCGCGCGCCTGGGCGGAGATCGTGGCGTTCCTGCGCGCCGAGCTTTCGTGAGCACGCCCGGCGCAGTCACGCGCGAGCGAGCACTCGTGCCGCGCCCGCGCCCGCGCGACATCGGGCGCTCGGGTCTCGTCAAGCGACTGCTGCCGGCCCCGCTGCGCAGAGTGCAGGACGATCTGGAAGCGCGACTCGCGCGAATTCCCACGACGCTCAACGAGTTCGGCGTCGACCCGTTCGGCTACGAGCCGCGCTTCGCCGCGCAGGTGCTGTTGCCGATCGCGCTCGCCTATCGCTACTGGCTGCGCGTCGAAACCTCCGGCCTCGAGCGCGTGCCCGAGGGCCGCGTGCTGCTGATCGCGAACCACGGCGGCAACACCTTCGCCTGGGACGGAGCGATGCTCAGCATGTCGATGCTGCTCGACGCCGAGCCGCCGCGCGTGGTGCGCGGCATGGCCGAGTACTACCTGCCGACGCTGCCCTTCTTCGGGACGCTGATGCACCGCGTGGGTTCCGTCGTCGGCACGCCGTCGAACTGCGCGCAGCTGCTCGATCGTGGCGAGGCGATCATGGTGTTCCCCGAAGGCGAGCGCGGTTTCGTGAAACCATACACCGAGCGCTACCAGCTCCAGCGCTTCGGACTCGGATTCCTGCGGCTCGCGCTCGAAACCGACACACCGATCGTGCCGGTCGGCATCGTCGGCAGTGAGGAGCAGTCGCCCGGCCTGCTGCGGTCGCGCTGGCTCGGCAAGCTGATCGGCGCGCCGGTGGCGCCGATCACGCTGACCTTCCCGTGGCTCGGGCTCGCTGGCTTCTTGCCGCTGCCGGTCAAGTTCCGGCTGCACTTCGGCGAGCCGCTGCGCTTCGACGGCGACCCGAACGAGGAAGACGCCGAGATCCAGAAGAAGGTCGACGTCGTGAAGGACGCGATCCGCGCGGGCATCGCCAGGGGCCTCGCCGCGCGGCGGGGATGGTTCGCCTGACGGCCCGGACCTCTCGCCAGGGTCACGATCTCGGAGCAAATTGGAGAGACACGTCGGCGCTCGTCGCGCGCAAGTTGCAGGTGACGCGCGCGCTGGCCGGGGGCGGGGCGCCGTGGCGGTCCCGCCTGCGGCCCCGTAAGGTCTCGGCGTGCTGCCCGATGGGCTCCGCATCGACCGACGCTCCTTCCTACGCGGTGCCACCGGCGCCGGCGCGCTGCTGGCGTTCGGCGGGGCGCTGCCGCTGGGTGCCTGCGCCTTTGCCCGGGCGAGCGACCCACCCGCCGACCTCGCCGTGCTCTCGCCGCGCGCATGGGCGACGCTCGCGTGCTTTGCCGATCACGCGGTGCCGCGCGGCGGCGCCTTCGAGGCGGGCGCCTCGGATGTCGGCGTCGCGGGTCTGGTCGACCGCTGGCTCGCGGGAGCGGATCCGTATCTAATCACCGATCTGCGTCGCGGCCTCGCGCTCCTCGAGTGGGGACCGCTGCTGCTCGGCTTCGCCGCGAGGCCGCTGACCGCGCTCCCGCCCGAGTCGGCCGAGGCCTATCTCGCCTCCCTCGCGACCAGCCGGCTGGGCTTCGCGCGCCAGCTCCACACGGCGCTCTCGGAGCTGTGCATGCTGGCGTTCTACTCGACGCTCAGCGCCTGGCGGGCGATCGGCTACGACGGCCCGATCGTGCTGGGGCTGGCCAAGTCCGCGGAGTGGGAGCGGCGATGATCGTCCACGGGGGCGAGAGGCTCGAGGATCTCTCGCTGCGCTGCGACGTGGTGGTCGTGGGCTCTGGCGCCGGTGGCGCAGCGGCTGCGCGCGTGTTGGCCGCCGCCGGCGCGAAGGTGGTGATCCTCGAGGAGGGCTGTTACCACAATTCCTTCGACTTCAAGCAGCGCGAGCACGAGATGCTGCCGATGCTCTACCGCGATCGCGCCGCGCAGCGCACCCGCGACCGGCTCGTGAACGTGTTGCAGGGCCGCTGCGTCGGCGGCTCCACCGTCGTGAACATGGCCGATTGCGCGCGCGTTCCGCGGGCGGTGCTCGAGCACTGGCAGCGCCATTTCGCGGTTGAGATCGACGCGGCCGAGTTCGAAGCGGCGAGCGAGCGCGCCGAGGTCGCGCTCGGCGTGGCCGAGATCGCCGCCGACCAGCTCAACGCGAACAACCGCAAGTTGCTCGCGGGCGCCGAGCGACTCGGCTGGCGGCGCGCCAGGTTCCGCCACAACCGAACCGAATGCACCGGCTGCGGCTTCTGCCTGCTCGGCTGCGCCTTCGACGCGAAGCGCTCGGCGCTGGTGACGCTGCTGCCCGCTGCTCTCGCCGACGGCGCCACGCTGGTCGCGAACGCGCGCGTCGAACGCGTCGTGGTGCGTGGCGGGCGCGCGGTCGGCGTGCAAGGCGTCCTCACCGCGGAGCAGGGCGACCGCCCGGCTGCGCACGCGCGCCTCGATGTCGCGGCCGACACCGTGGTGCTGGCCTGCGGCGCCGTGCACACGCCTCTCCTGCTCCAGGCGTCGGAGATCGCCGGCGCTTCCGGCCAGATCGGCCGCAATCTCTCGCTGCAGCCGCAGCTTCCGGTGCTCGCCGTGTTCAGCGAACGCATGGTCTCGTTCCGCGGCATCCCGCAGTCGGCCTACTGCGACGAGCACCTGGTGTTCGATCCCAACGTCGGCATGACCGGCTTCGCGATCGAGGGCATCGCGGGCGGACCGGCGCAGACCGCCGGGCTCGTCGGCGCGAGCGGCCGCGACCACAAGCGCTGGATGGCGCGCTACGCACACACCGGCTCGTGTCTCGTGCTGGTGCCGGACCAACCGGTCGGAAGCGTCGCCACCGACGAGGCGGGCCGCACCCGGATCGACTACGCGCTTCAGCCCGACGTGGAGCGGCGGATCCGCGACGGAGCGCGCGCGGCGGCGCGCCTGTACCTCGCGGCCGGAGCCGAGGTCGTGGTGCCCGCCCTGCGGCCGCTCACCGAGATCCGCAGCGAGGCCGACCTCGCGCGCCTCGACGACGTCGCGGTGAATCCGGAGGCGACCACACTGCTGTCGGCGCACCCACAGGGCACCTGTCGGATGGGCGAGGACGCACGTCGCGCCGTCGTCGACTCGCGCGGGCGCTTCCACGGGCTGGAGGGGCTGTGGATCGCCGACGCGAGCGTCTTCCCGACCTCCGCGTCCACGCACACGATGATTCCGATCATGGCCTTCGCGGATCTCGCCGCGCGCTCGATCGCGCAGGCGCGGGCGGCTCGGACGAGCTAGCCGGTGAGTTCGGTCGGCACGAGGCTCGGGCGCATGGGCGTTGCTGGGCTGTGGTCGAGTTCGAATCGCGCGAGAAGGGCTCTAGACGGGCGTCAGTTCCAGAGGCGCAGCCTCATGCTGGCCGCGCCGGGCGCTGCTCCTCCATCGGCGGGAAGAGCCAGACCAGGACCCCGAGGACCAGCAGTGGTAGGACCAATAGGACGAGTGCAGGCAATAGACCCTCGCGAGTTGCGAAGCTCATCTTGTAGGTCGTATAGCCGAGGAAGCTCTTGGAGAAGAGCTGGCCACCGATCACGACATTCCAACGCATCAAGAAGATGCCGGCCAGCGTCAGGATCCCCGCCGTCACATAGAGCCTCTTTCGCACTCGTACCGATAACGACACGAGCTGTGTCAGCGCCAGCAAGGCGATCGGCAACAGCGTGCCGAGCCCGATCTGTCCGACGACCTGGGAGCCGTAGAGCCGCGTGTGCACCATGAAGTCCAGGCTCTTGAAGGACTCATCGGCCACGTAGATTCGGTGAATGAGGTCGAGCATCTCGAGCGAGAAGTCGACCAGGAAGGCGTAGTAGAGGTACTTCGCCATGGTGTCGAGGCAGGGGATGTCGATCGGAATCTTGGCGAGCTTGCAATAGACGAGATAGATGAGCAGTACCGCGGCGATCCCGGAGACGATCGCCGAGAAGAGGAAGACGACTGGCATCAGCGGTGTCGACCACCAGGGATTTGCCTTCACCGAGCCAAAGATGAAACCGACGTAGCCGTGCAGCAGGAAGGCGGACGGAATTCCGACTACGGTGACGAACCGGCCGACTCGGTCATCGATCTCGAGGGCGCGCGGGCTCACGTTGTACGAGCCCAGGGTCAGAGCGCGATAGAACAGGCGCAACGCGCCACCCGCGGTCTGTGCCTGCGCGACGATGTACGGCCGAAACTCCAACCAGATCTCGATCACCAGCACCGCCAGCAGATACCAGAGGTAGACGAATCCGAACATCGCCATCGCGGAGGTGCGATGCGGCGTCAGGAACATCTCGAACGAGCGCTCGGGGTGGCCGAGGTGCAGCTGCAGCGGCAGCGGCGCGATGAGCATGAACGCGAGCGCCGTCAGCAACGCCAGTCGGTAGGTCGGCTTGACGGCCTCGACGTTGAAGACTCGTTGCAGCGACGCCAGGATGAACGCTCCGGCGACCAGGCCGGTCAGGTATGGGTAGAGAACGATCATGATGCTCCACTGGAGCTCCATCTCGTTCGGGTACATGAAGCCTTCCACACCAGGCACGGCGGACCTCCCTCAGCGCACCGCGCCGTCGAGACCGTTGTAATAGAGCTTGGCGCCGGTCGCCAGATCCGGTTTGAGCACGTGGACCTTGTGTTCTCTCAGCAGCTGATGAATCGGATCGTCGGGATTCCGCAGGTCGCCCAGCACACGCGCCTCAGTAGGACAGACCTCGCAGCAGGCGGTGGTCAGGCCCTTGGTAATCCGGTGGTAACAGAGCGTGCACTTGTCGGCCGTGTTGGTGCGCGGATCGATGAAGCGGCAACCGTACGGGCAGGCCTGCACGCAGTAGCGACAGCCGAGGCAGTAGGTCTTGTCGACCAGCACCACGCCGTCCGGACCTCGGAAGGTGGCCCCTACCGGACAAACCTGGGTACACGGCGAGTCTGCGCAATGGTTGCACATCTTGGGCACGAAGAAGGACTTGCTGCCATCAACCGTGGGTTTAGGGGGGAAGCCGTCGCGCCCGGCGTTGGGCGAGTCGACGATCGGGAGAATCTCCGCCATCGGATCTTCCGGGTCGATAGGGGGAATGATGTAGCGCTCGACCCAGGTTCGCGAGAAGTACGCCTCCGGCGGCACGTTGTTCTCGACCTTGCAGGCGTCGACACAACGGCCGCAGCCGATGCACTTCTCGATATCGATGAACATTGCCCACCAATGCTGGGAGAAGTCGTAACCGGGGGCGTCCTGCGGGCGTCCCTGCTCGATGAACGGCCAGGCGCGCGTCGCCGCGCCGGTCAGTAGGAGGAACGCGGTCCCTTCGACCAGGAACTGGCGGCGATCAAGGTTCATGCGTTTCTCCTTCCGCTGAGCTGCTCGCAGACAGAGCGCAGTCGCGCGATCGACTCACGACGATGGCTCGTGGGCGTCGTGACACTCGCTGCATGCCGCCCCATCGCGGTGGGGCTCGATATCTACCTGCTGCGTATATCCCTCAGGCCGCGCCGGATTCAAGGCGTGACAGCGCGAGCAAAGATCGAGTTCATCGAGTGTGGCCGCCTTGGCTATCTCCGGGTCGGCTGCGTGTGCGGCCAGAGCGCCGTGGCAGGACTCGCAGCCCACGCGGGCATGGCTGTCGGTGGCGAGCGCAGCCGTCACGTCCTCGTGGCAATCCGCTTCGCCACAGCTGGCGCGGCCGCCGAAATGGAGCGGCGTGTTGTTGCGAACGTCCTGGAGCGTCCCGGTTCGGAAGTGGCCGAACTCGCCGAAGCCGGGCGGCACGAAGAAAGCTCGTATCACGAGGAACAGCAGGAAGCCGGCGAGGAAGAGCAGTGCCAGTCGCACCAGATGCTTGGCGTCGCTCAACACTTGAGCCATGCTCGATCCTCCAGCCGGAAGTCGTGCTCGAAAGTCGTGCAACCAGTGCCGGGATGGCTTTCCTGGAGCGTCGCGCGGAGCATCGCAGCCGCCGAATACTCGCATCATGACCGCCGTCATACCGATGGGAGTTTCTGTCGAATCAAGGGACGCTCTCTCCAACGACCGCTACAGATGCGTTCCCGTGCTCGCAGATCGACCTGTGTGCAGACGCAACCCGGAGTCAGCTGCACGCGAAGAGTCCGAGAGGGTGGAGACACGTCCGCCGGATCGAGGCACGTGAGCAGGTTCCCGCTGTCGGAGTGCTGCTCAGTCTGCTAAGACAACCGGCCCAAGTCTGAAGGAGATTCGATATGCGAAAGTGGATCGCGCTGGGAGCATCGGGACTGCTACTGGGAACACTGGCTAGCGGGCGCGCAGCCGCAGCAGAGGACGGCAAGGCGCTCTTCAACGACCGCTGCGCCAGCTGCCACGGAGAGACGGGCAACGCCGACACCAAGAAGGGGAAGGCGGCGAAGTCCAAGTCCTACCACGAAGCCGAACTCAAAGCCAAGCTCGTGGCTGCGGACGGCGAAGCCTTTGTGACCAAGAACGTCCGCACGAACAAGAAGCACAAGAACGTCAACAAGAAGGTGACCGACGAGGAGCTCGCCGCGATCGCGGCCTACGTGAAGGTGCTCGCGGCCAAGCCGTAGGGAGTCGCAGCCGAGGAGCGACACGGACCGGCGATGCGGGAGTTGCCCATCGTCTCGAAGTGAACGCGAACGAGGTGCGGGTGGCGCGGATTCTTCGCTAGCGTTCGACCGGCATCAGCGGCGCGAAGACCGGCACCAGGTCGGGTCCTTGGCGGATCGTGTGGCCGCCGTCGACCCCGATCACCTGGCCGGTGATCCAGCCCGCTTCGTCCGCGAGCAGGAACGCGACGAGCGCCGCGACGTCCTCGGGCGTGCCGAGTCGCGCGATCGGCATGCGGCGCAGGTATTCGTCCACCACGGCCTGGTTGCAGGCCAGCATGCCGGTGAGTTCCGTCGGCACGAGGCTCGGCATCACGGCGTTGACGCGGAGCCCGTGCTCGCCGAGATCATCGGCGGCGCAGCGCGTGAGCATGTTGACGCCCGCCTTCGATGCGCAGTACGCGCTCATCCAGCGGTGCGTGAGCGTCCCGGCGATCGACGAGATGTTGACGATCGCGCCGCCGCCCGCGCGCTTCATCGCGCGCGCTTCGGCGCGCAGGCTGCGGTACACGCCGGTCAGGTTCGTATCGACGATGGCCTGGAACTCGCAGACGGTGCCGTTCAGCACGCTGCCGATGTTGCCGGTGCCCGCGGCGTTCACGGCCAGGCGCAGCGGGCCGAGCTGCGACTCGGTCGCTGCGACCGCCGCTTCGACGGAAGCGTCGTTCGTCACGTCGCAGCGCACGAAGGCGGCGTTCGCGCCGATCTCGGCGGCCGCTTTCGCGACGACCTCTTCGCGTCGCCCCGCCAGCATCACGCGCGCGCCGCGCGCGGCGATCGCCTTCGCGCAGGCGAGGCCGATGCCGGTGCCGCCGCCGGTCACGAGCGCGGCGCGTCCGTCGAAGCCGGTGCCCGGGGCCGCGCTCACCTCTTCTCCGTCTTGTCATCGAAGTCGAGTGCGACCGAGTTGATGCAGTAGCGCTGACCGGTCGGCTTCGGGCCATCCGGA
>Ga0315278_10004673_pt1 | contig 12385 bp, 14 predicted proteins | sample YL17G06_0_MG_FD_203880 | JGI IMG/M metagenome (GOLD analysis project Ga0315278, IMG submission 203880) | Sediment microbial communities from Yellowstone Lake, YNP, Wyoming, USA - YL17G06_0 | ecosystem: Environmental > Aquatic > Freshwater > Lake > Sediment | place: USA: Wyoming | collected...
AAGGGAGGAGAAATACTTCCCCCTTTGAAAAAGGGGGATTGAGGGGGATTTGAGATACTATGATATCTTGATCAGACCTCTTTCAAAAAACTAAAGTGTTATAATTAATGTAATTGCGCATGATGGTTACGTCAACCACTAAGAATGAAAATGCTACCAAACCATTTCCCTCCCCCTTGTCGAAGATCCCGCTGAATTATGGCGGGGACGGGGGAGGGAGACTCAACCTTATTACCCTCCCCCTTGACGGGGGAGGAAGACTTAACCTTATTCCCCTCCCCCTTGACGGGGGAGGGTGGGGGTGGGGGTGACAAAGTTATTCTCTAAGATGATTGATCAGTTAGCAAAGAAAGATCAGATAGAGCCTGAGACAGAGGACTTTGAATGAATGAGGCGCTGAGATACTTCCAGAATGCAAAAGAAATATTGAAAAAGGCCCCTATAGAAGACGGAAGGTATGCTGATATCAAACATGTTCAGGAGGCCTGTGGAACAGCATACCTTGCGGTGCTAAAGGCCGTAGATGAGTATCTGATCAATAAGGGATTTAGCAAAAAAGAACTTCCGAAGTCCGTTGATGGTTACAGGGGGGCTATGCAAAAATATTTAGCGGTCCGTGATGGTAAGCTCGTAAGGGAATTTGAAAGGCTTTATGATGAACTCCATATCGCGGGTTATTACAGAGGTCTTTTGGGACACGTTAATATTGTGAAAGACGCTCTTAAGGCTGCAAAGGAATTTATTGAGAAGATCAAATAAAATCATAAGGATTCAAGGGGTCAAGGAGTCAAGGGTTCGAGTGACACGAAGTAATGAGCGAAGTGAGTATAATGTTGCTCAGAAAATAAAATTCATATCATTTGTGCAGGGGCGGCTCTCTATGGCCACCCGATGCGGGAGCCTTATGGTGAGGGTATTTTTAATTATAATGTTTACGGCAATTTTATTGATTGGTTCAATTGTTCAGGCGAAAGAGATTCCGTTTACACAGGAAGACAGGGATCGGCTCATAAGGCTTGAAGTGACATTGAAGGAATTCAAAGAGTCTGTTGATAAACGGTTTGAGCAGATTGACAAACGGTTTGAACAGGTCGATAAGCGGTTTGAGCAATTTGGGAAACAGATTGACCAGCTTTTCAATTTTCTTTGGATTTTTGCAGTCATATTTACCTCAATCACAGTCACAACCATTGGCTTCGCCATCTGGGATAGAAGGAGCATGATCAGACCTTTTGAAACCAGGGTAAAGGAGCTTGAGGAGGGTAAAATTGAAAAGGTTATATCGTCTCTCAGAACCCTTGCAGAGACAGACACAAAGTTGGCAGAGGCGCTGAGACGAAATAATCTCCTGTGAAAAGAAAATAGCCACAAATATTTGAAATTTCCATTCCTTCAACCTCCCCCTTTCGATGGGGAAGGAAGACTCAACCTTATTTCCCTCCCCCTTGACGGGGGAGGAAGACTCAAGCTTATTTCCCTCCCCCTTGACGGGGGAGGGAGACTCAACCTTAATTACCCTCCCCCTTGACGGGGGAGGGAGACTCAACCTTATTCCCCTCCCCCTTGACGGGGGAGGGTGGGGGTGGGGGTGACAAAGGGAGTTTATTTTCGATGGAGGTTTTATTTGAGGGCAAATTCAGGCCAAGGGTGACAAAATAGGTTCCTTCGGTGGCCCAGAATTGAGATTTCTGAAAAAGTCTGGAATTCGTAAAATCGGTGTAATTGCCTATGGCCTTTTGGCCACCCTCGAACAAGGAAAATCCCCCTTTATCCCCCTTTTTAAAGGGGGATGATTACTCCTCCCTTTGGCAAATGGTTCGGCATGCTCACCATCCTGAGCGTGTCGAAGGAAGCCTGTCGAAGGAGGGAGGTTGGGAGGGATTTAAAGAAGCTATTTTCTAACTAATCAAAGAGGCTCAATGATTTTTTCAGGGGCTCTCAAATTTTTTTCTTGACAAAGAATTTTTAATATGTTAATTGAATCAGAAATAAAAGCCCAGATTAATCCATTGGAATCAAAAGAGAATCTTATTGAGGAAGGGGGTGGTGAGTAGCTAATTTAGAGGTGAGTGATTGATTCATCTCTTCTATGGAATAGAGGTAAGGAAATCATAACAAAGGAGGTGATGCCCGAATTAATTTGGGGAACGAATTGAATTAGGTAAAGGGTTCAAAGATTTTAATTCGAATGTGATTAAACGAAAATTAAAAGAGGAGGAAAAAGATGATGAGATATCTAAAAATTTTATTTTTAAGTTTGGCTATAATTGGGTTGATGAGCGGCTCAGCTTTTGCCGCGGCTTCTCTGAATGCGGGGAATACGACGATGGCTTCAGAATTAATTCCCGCAGGTGGTGTTGGTCTTGGAGCAGTCAATAACGCCTATCAGACCGGTGGCGTTTTGTCTGCCGGGAGCAATATAAAGGTTTCGTTGACGAATGGTACCTTCAACACCGTTGATAAGATCATGATTTGTGATGGCACAGCGGTCGTAGATTATGGGAGTACCGCACCGGTACTTAACGCCACAAGTGTCACGATCGCCACGACAAGAGCTATGGGGACTGCAGCAGTGTATAATTTGCAGTCTGCTGCTGGTATTGTTACTTGCGCCGTTCTGACCCCGGGTTTAACTACCCTACAACTGGACGGGGGCTTAGTTGGAGGCGGGGTGTTCTCCATGACGATTGACAATCCCTCACTAGCGGGTGACCCCAGTATTTATGCAACGGCTCCTATCAGAACCATAGTGGATCAGTTCTCAATCGAACTGACACCAGTTACGAGCATTATTGGGTTCGCTGGTAGCATGATGGGGTTCCCTGCCCCTGCAGTTCTTACCTCAACGTTAAATTATAGTATTCTCAGCAATGAAACTATAGCTACAAGGATTGCTACGGGTCTTGCCGGCGTCAACAACGTCTGCGGTGCCATGGCTGCTGGTGCCGGGAAAGAATTAACGTATACAGCGACTCCGGGTACTGGTTTTAATTTTAGTGGCATCGCGGCGGCCACCGGATTCAGTTATTCGATAGGTGCAGGTGCTGCGACCGTTATAGATAATGCCATCGCCACGGGAGATGCATCTGCGACAGGAAATGTGGATACCCCCACTTTCAGGGTTTGCGGTTCTGCAAGCACTCCAGCCACGAAGGCAGTTGCGGCAGACGTGAACCATTTGATTCTGGCCGTCAACGGGACGACCGTACTGACACCGAGAACCTACAATATTAAAATCGACACCAAAACGGGTGCAATCATCCTAGCCTCACCGCGGACCTTGACGGCGACGCAATTGGGCTGGACGTGGAGGCTCGACGCAACCCAGTTCTATGTACCTCTTGTTGGAAGTATTCCCGCTTCAGGGCGTGAGACTTTCATTAAGTTACAATCAAAGAGTACTGCAGTTGGTTCTAATGGTGTGTCAGTAGCAATACTCGCTTCTGATGGAACAACTACGGCAGTCTATAATCCTGGCACCATTGTATCAGGGGTACCGATGCTCATTACAGGAGCACAATTGGTAGCCGCAGCAGCCGCAGCAACACCCCCAAAAACGGTTGATGGGGCAGCTGGATTTGCAGTAATTATAACGGTCAATTCTGCTCAAGCTGATGTGTTTGGTTATGCCAATATGACAGATATCTCCGGCGCCAAGAGAATACCTATGAGGATTGTAGGTGGAAATATTGTAGAGTAATCATGGATATTTAGATTATTCTAACTGATTAAAGGCGGACTCTTTTCCGGTCCGCCTTTTTTTTATCAATTCCAATTTATAGTGAATAAAAAAAATTGTCATTACTTCGTTTGTAATGACAATTTTCATTAGGTTTACTTATTAAAGAGAGCACAAACCCGTTTTTAACTTGATTGAAAATCCCCCTTTGGCAAAGGGGGATTTAGGGGGATTTTTCCTATATTCAAATCCCCCCCCACCCCCCTTTTCTAAAGGGGGGAATGCTGTGATGCCCCCTATTTTCTAAAGGGGGGAATGTTGTGTTGCCCCCTATTTACTAAAGGGGGGAATGCTGTGTTGCCCCCTATTTTCTAAAGGGGGAAGGTCACCTTTTTTATGCTCCTAGTAATAATTTTAAGGAGGTTCTGAAATGCAAATCTTTTTTAGGTGCCGGATAATTTCTCTTTTAATCCTTACATCATTATTACTTTTTATAGACGTGTTGTTCTCTTCTTATGCCAGCGCAGGGGAAGATGGATGGGAATATGTTGGTAAAGCCGATAATGGTCAATACGTCTACATTGATATAAAGAATATATCGTATCCGTCTGAAAACACGGTTAAATTTTTGGTAAAAATGCCGCCCTCTCCCGAAAGAGAAAAACAAATAAGAAAAACGTTTGAAGAAGCAAATAAGGAGACTGAAGAAGAGTTTAAAACGAAGGTCAAAGGCACAGAAGCTTTACTCAATTTAATGCTTGAAAATGAGACAGAGAAGTTTATACTGGAAATAGACTGTCTGAATAACCGAATCAGGCGATACCAGCCTAATTCCACTTCAGTTATTGAAGCAGTCATCTCCCCTAATAGCCTCGAGGAAACCATCCAAAAAATGACGTGCAAAAAAAGATAATCCGTAACACTTTAGCGCTTTGAAAAAATATCTAATCCCCCTTCATCCCCCTTTGTCAAAAGGGGGAATCCCCTTCACCTCCCTTTGGGAAAGGGAGGTGGGGAAGGATTTTACAAGATTTTTTCAAACAGCTAAATTGTTACGATAATCCTTTTTTAAGCTCATCGTGGAAGCGAGTGGGTAAAATGGCCTTTAAAATGGATATCCTCCTTGTCCTCTCCTTTAGAAAAGGCCCCCTCTTCCCCCCCTTTAGAAAAGGCCCCCCTCTTCCCCCCCTTTAGAAAAGGCCCCCCTCTTCCCCCCCTTTAGAAAAGGGGGGCAAGGGGGGATTTGAAAACGGTTCATCTCACCGATGCTTTCATACAATAAAAGTTTAAAACGATTATCGAGAAGCCTGAGAACAAATATGACAGATGCTGAGAGGTTACTATGGTCAAGGATTAGGGGCAAACAATTAAAGGGGCATCAATTTTACAGGCAGAAGATTATAGGCGAGTATATTGTTGATTTTTACTGTCCGAAATCAAGGTTGGTTATTGAGGTTGACGGTGGGCAGCATTATAGTGCGGAAGGGAAAGAGAAAGACGGTAAGAGAGATCATGATATGGTAAAAGTGGGGATAGCTGTTCTCCGGTTTTCAGACAGAGAAGTATTAAATAATCTTGATGCAGTTTTGGAACAAATATGGAGACAATTATGATTTATAAAATCTCCCCTGCCCCTCTTTGCCTGTCCATGACAGGAAAAGGATTACCAAAGAGGGGACATAGAGGAAAGATTCCTACAAAGGGGTGCATAGGGTAGTAAAATTTACCCACTCGATTACGCGATGGCCTTTTTTTTATTTACCACTGAAAGGGAAGGCCTCTGGGGTCAGACTTGTTTATTGAGTTTGGCGGGAAATTCCGGGGACACCATACTTAATTATTGACTTTGCCGAACAGTATTGGGACAGGCTACTTTTTTATGCAGGCAGGCAAACACTTTATCTGAAAATTTGTCTTGATTTTTGACAAAAGGTACCCCTCTCCTTATTTTCTCGGTTGATACAACCAAATAGAGGATGGTATACATAAATAAAAAAGCGTATACACTTAGTACTACTCCGACAAATAGCGTTTATGGCGCGATGCAAGACGGATATGTTGAGCGGTTTGATCAGAAAATCTCCCCTCGCCCCTCTTTGCCTGTCCATGACAGGAAAAGGATTACCAAAGAGGGGGATAACAATTTCCCCCTTTGGCAAAGGGGGAATAAGGGGGATTTTGTGAATTGTCGGAGTAGTATTAGGTTGTTTGATGGAATTTATTGTTGCTGATAGTTGTTCACTGATCCTTTTAGCCAAATGTGGTCTGCTCGGGATTCTTTCAGGGCATTTTTCTGTTTTGATACCTCAAGCTGTCTTCAATGAAGTTGTTAATAAAGATACGATAAAAAAGTTCGAAGATGCAAAAATCATATCGTCTCTTGTCTCTGAAAAGAAAGTAAGAGTTGTTAATGTGAAAATGGCAGATCAAAAATTGCCAATATCTATAGATAGAGGTGAAATGGAGGCATTATTGTTGGCAAAACAGACTGCTATTAGTCAGTCCATAATTGTATAGACACCGGAAACTAAATCCCTCCTCCCCTCCCTTTACAAAAGGGAGGCGCCGCCGTCCATAGCCGCATTACTCACTTCAAGCCGGGCATTGGGACTCTGGCGCCGGACGGAATTACCCCTCTTTGGCAAAGAGGGGCGAGGGGAGATTTTCTGAGCAATATGTCTACTCAATTATGGACTCCTTAGTAACTCCACATTAGCGACAGATGACGGAAAGGCCATAAAGGTATGCAGGTACCTTAATCTGCCATTTATTATTTCTCCTAAGATAGCTATCGAATTATATCGCCATGGCATGATTGATTTTACTAAATCGAGATCCTCTATAGAAAAAATGAGGATTATAGGAAGATACTCTCCTGAAATTATAGCAGAGGCAATACTTGAGTTGGAGGTGATAAAACATGTTAAAACCAGCAACGGTTAGGATTCCTGAAGAGTTTTTTAGGGAAATATCAAATTTTGTAAAGAAGATGAAGCTGGATAAGTCGGCTTATTTGAGAGAGATTCTAAAAAAGGGATTCGAGGAAGACAGGCGGGAGAGATTACTATCTCAATATCAGGCTGGAGAGCTTTCGGCTATTGAGGTTTGTAAGATGCTCAACATAACCCCATGGGAATTTTTCGATATTCTTAAAAAGAAAAATATAACTCTAAATGTTACTCTGGAAGACTGGTTAGATTCCGGGATGCTTAAATAAATTTGGATCATCTCCCAATTAGTTAAAGAATTAGAAGGGGTCAAAGGTTCAAGAAGCAACCCAATTGCGGAATGCAGAGTGCAGAATGCGAAATGATAAATCCGAAACCAATAGCTTTGCTCTCTGGGAAAGGAGGGGTATGATCAGGCCTTTTGAAAGTAAGTTGAAATTCAAGTTGCAACCTTTGCTGTTGGGGTGACTTCCGGAAGCGTAAACTCTATTTTCCTACCCATTATCTCTGAAGCATCAATGACCTCTATTCCGATAAGCTTCCCCTCCCTATCAAAATCTGCATGAACCCCCGGAACCACGGTCACTGTCTTTGCAGCCTTGGTGGTGGCTTCCGCAAAATAGATATAGAGAAGATCCCTCACTGGATCATATTCTAACTTCATTGTCTCCTCCTTTTTTTAAAAAACCTCGCCCATACCTTGCTTTTGCTGTCAAGAGAAATATTGTATCATTCAGCAATTTATAATATACGCTAACTTCCTTCTCTTCATAAAATTTACCTTCCCAGATTCCATTATACAAAAAAACATATATTTTTCCAATAATTCCAGGTTTTGCATCTGTTGCTTCCCATCCCTCATTCAATGTGGGTAAATGGGGACGTTGGGGCAAAGAGAAATAAAGTTTGACATGGGGTAAGGAAAGTGTAAGTTAGAAGACATGCCGAGGCAAGCGAGACTGGAAGACCGGCAGGGGCCGGTGGTGAAGGGAAGGAAGATATTATGCCAGATGGGGCGGCGATGAGAAAGTTCGGATACACAGGGGCGTCTCAATATTTCTCTTTGCCCCAACGTCCCCCGTTACTTCTGCTTAAGGACCGCGAACTTTGTTCGCTTGAGGACCGGTCTAACGGCCTCGAGGCAAGAGGCAAAACCTCAAGGTCCGAAGGACCGCTCCTTAAGCCCTGCGGCCGCTCCCAAATGATTCGAGAGCTTCTTTACGGAACCTTGCCCCGATGGGCCAACGCAATTCCAAGGTTGTTGCGTGTCTTCGCAAGATTGGGATTGATCCGGAGGGCCTCGTTAAGATGAAGAATAGCCTCCTGGTACTTACCCTGTTTCAAGAAAACAAGTCCAAGGTTACTATGCGCCTCTGCAAGATTGGGATTGTTCCGGAGGGCTTCGTTAAGATGAAGAATAGCCTCCTGGTACTTACCCTGTTTCAAGAAAACAAGTCCAAGGTTACTATGCGCCTCTGCAAGATTGGGATTGATCCGGAGGGCTTCGTTAAGACGAAGAGTGGCCTCCTGGTACTTACTCTGGTTCAAGAAAACATTCCCAAGATTATAGTGCGCCTCCGCATAATTAGGGTTAATGCGCAGGGCCTCATTATATTGGTTAGTGGCCTCCTGGTACTTACTCTGGTTCAAGAAAACATTCCCAAGGTTGTTGTGCGCCTCTGCATAATTAGGGTCAATGCGCAGGGCCTCGTTATATTGGTTAGTGGCTTCCTGGTACTTGCCCTGGTTCAAGAAAACATTCCCAAGGTTGTTGTGCGCCTCTGCATAATTAGGGTCAATGCGCAGGGCTTTGTTAAGATGAAGAATAGCCTCCTGATACTTGCCCTGCTTCGACAAAAAACCCCCAAGGTTATTAAGGGGTCGTGTCTTATTGGGAGATTTCTTCACGCAATCTACCCAGAGTTCTATCTCACTATTCCAAATTTTATTCCTCCAATAGCTCCCAGTCGTAAGAAGAAGGATTACCACACTATAGACGACGATTTCCCCAATATGAAGTTTTAGTCTTTTTATCATGCTTTGCATCGTTATGGACTTTTCCCCTGTTTTTGATCGGGGTTCTTCAAGATGCGCTTCTATTGCTATTTTGGTTCTCAGGCCCATTGTCCTTATTTTACATCATCCCTGTCCAAAAAGGGAGGAATTACCCCTCTTTAAGGAGCCTCTGGGGTCAGACTTGATTATTGAGTTTAACTCTTTTTTGTCCTCAAGATCTCGTGCAGCTTTTCAACTTCACTCTCAAATTTCTCCCTCTTTCGTAGGTGGCTTGTGATGACCGCCGGGTCTCTCCCCAGATATCCCGCTATCTCCTGCCCCTTACTAATCAGTCCATAATTGTATGGACGCTGAAGACTAAATCCCTCCTCCCTCCCTTTACGAAAGGGAGGAATTTCCCTCTTTGGTAATCCTTTTCCTGTCATGGACAGGCAAAGAGGGGTTAGGGGAGATTTTCTGAAGATTATGTCTAATCAATTATGGACTCCTTAGTATATCCATAATCCTTCGCCACAAGGCTCATCACCTTTCTCCCACATTGTATAACCTCGTTTTTACCCTTCTCCCGCAATTGATTCAAAGAGACCCCATAGGCTTGCTGCACGGCTTCCCCAATCTCAGGTAGCGTATATTGATGCCTTTTCCTCCCTCGAATCTCTGTTTTTCTTGCCTTCTTTGATACTTTCTGAACAAATCGCTCATCCCCCAGGATCCTCTGATCGAGGGTAGAGTAAATGTCCTCCCTTTTGACTCCCTCACCCTCTCCTATGTAAGCTCTGTAAAGCCTTCTCGCTTTCCTCCCGTCCTCTGAAAACATACTCAATACCGCGCCTATGTCGATTATTGCATCTTCCATCACCAATCCTCCGCTATAAAACCTGTGGCTGCTCCACGGATATTCCTCATCCGTCCTCACAACCTTCACCCTGATGGGATTCAGATGAATATATTTGATCAGTATGTCAATAAGCAAGTCTGCCCCCGGACACGGACATTACTCCATTCCCAAAAATGCCCTTGCAAGGAATGCCGCCATCTGTGCCCTTGTCAAAATATCAAGTGGACCAAATGTACCATCTCCGTACCCAGTGGTGATTCCCAGTTCTTTAAGCCTCTTGATATACTTACAAGCCCAACTCTCTGGTGAGACATCCGTAAAAGGTGGAATGCTACCACAATAATCATCAGGCGGCTCTCCCTCTTTTGCCCTCACAATAAAAGCAGCCATCTGCTCCCTTGTTACTGTGTCTAATGGCCCATACCTGCCATCCCCATATCCAGTTGTGATCCCAAGCTCTTTAAGCCTCTTAATGTATCTGCATGACCACATGTTAGAGGTTACATCTGGAAATGGTAGACCTGAATCACAGTAGTTTGATGGCGGCTCTCCCTCAACAGCTCTTATGATAAAGGCTGCCATCTGTTCCCTTGTTGTAAGTTCCTCAGGGCAGAATCTCGCCTCGTTTTGTGGTGTGTTAAGGTCATCTTTAGTCCAACCTGTTGTGATGCCATTATTAAACAGTGCATTGATATAGTCCTCTGTTGGAAAACCTGACGCAATATCTATGAATATCGTATCCCTTCCACCTCGAACAGGCCAGAAAAAATATTGAAGCTCTTCGTAAAACGGGTATATTTTGCCATACCACATATCCACAGACCATGCTCCTGTTATATCATTTGCATACGTAGAAGAAGTCCAGTAGTAAAAATAATTCGACTGCACATTCTTAAAAGGATGCCCTAAGGGTAGAGGAGGTTCATACCGAGAATAATCAATAAGGCTTTGCAACTCCTTAAAGTTTGGAAGCCGCCAGTCATTATAAGAAGCCGTGTAATCGTAACACCACTGTGAGTAATGTTTTGGATGGGCATTAAAATCGGTAATGTATAAAGAAGTGTTTTCCCATATGTTTATCCCAAGGCAGCTCGAATCCTTGAGCCACATTAATCCTGTGAGGCAGTCGGTGATGGTCCCGTCTCCATGGTCAATAAATCTTGGCGCCGGCAAGGGGATACCCATCTGGTGGTCACCATCATCTCCTTCAGAGTAGCTTATCGTCTGTCCTGTTTTCCAAATAAGGGCTGGCAGGTTGGTTAGGCCACGAACAGGCCAGACAAATAACGCCTCATTCTTAGGAAAATCGATCGCAAAACCCCTCTTCATCGATATCCCCCATGCCGAATCTGCACTCAAGGCAGTCGTCGTAGAAGACCAATAAAAATCTTCCTGAACATTCAAGTAACCCTGCCCGTTAAGCCATGAGGATAGGACTGGTTCTTCCAAATTTATGAGGCTTTGCAATTCATTTGCATTCGGCAGTCGCCAGTCAATAAAGCCAAGATAGCTGTTTTTGTTGAGACATTTAATATAATCCAATGCATCATGCCATGTCATGGGTGTTGAATAATTACATTGAGATTGACCGATAGCATTTGCATCCCTCGTCCACATAATGCCAGTTAGGTTATCGGTTAGCGTCCCGTATCCAGTGCTAACAAATCTTGGAACTGGCCACGGAATACCCGACTGAATGTCGCCATCGTCACCCGAAAGGTAACTTGTTATTTGCCCTGTTTGAGAAAGTTTTATGGCACCCGCTATTACGGAGTAGGGCATCATAAGAATCGATAAAAGTATAAAAAATATTAAACTTCTAATCATATTTATTTTACTATTGCTTTTATTCAAACCAACAAAACCTAATACTACTCCGACAATTCACAAAATCCCCCTTATTCCCCCTTTGCCAAAGGGGGAAATTGTTATCCCCCTCTTTGGTAATCCTTTTCCTGTCATGGACAGGCAAAGAGGGGCGAGGGGAGATTTTCTGATCAAACCGCTCAACATATCCGTCTTGCATCGCGCCATAAACGCTATTTGTCGGAGTAGTACTAATTGGCAACAATAATTACCTTTGTTAATTTTAAATATTATGTTTAAAAAAAGCAAATTTAAAACAGAGCCCAGAAAAAAACTTGGTACCGAATCACCAATTATCAAAAAGGGGACAGGCTACTTTTTTGTGGTGATCATTGAGGGGACAAACTTCATTCCAGCAATCTTTTTATTTCCTCATCTGTGAATTTCAACTGTCTCAAGACCCTTTTAAAATAGGGACACATCCAATACTGTTCGGCCTGGTTATTGCTGCAAGCAATAATGAACATAAAGAAATTTATCCCTTACCCAAAAAAAATTAAAGATCCTTCACTTTTTGCTGGCGTCTTTCGAAACTTTCTGTTATATACTCTACATGGAACAGAAACTCATCCTTCGGGGACGACCAGTTACCCCCCAGGACTTAGACCTTATTCGCTCTGTTGTCGATCAACACCAGGAACGGGGACGAACTTTCATCTCCAAATAGCTATGTCGAATCTGGAACTGGCATCAACCTAATGGTGCCTTAAAGGACATGGCTTGCAGAGAACTCCTTCGCCGTTTGGAGCAAAAAGGTCTTCTTAGCCTACCCCCCCAAAAGATTGATATCGATCGAAGACAGAAGAAACGATCCCTCAACGTAGTGCCTCACGAAACTCATTCCGTAACGGGGAGACTCAAAGAGTTCCTTCCCATTGAGTTAAAGATGGTCAGGGGCTCGCCTGATGAGGCTCTCTCCAATAGCCTCATCCATCAATACCACTATTTAGGATATCGCCAGACCGTAGGTCCTTGTCTCAAATACATGGCCTATGTCAAAGAACGTCCCATCGCCTGCCTTTCCTGGGAAGCAGCCGC
>Ga0315278_10004674_pt1 | contig 12385 bp, 10 predicted proteins | sample YL17G06_0_MG_FD_203880 | JGI IMG/M metagenome (GOLD analysis project Ga0315278, IMG submission 203880) | Sediment microbial communities from Yellowstone Lake, YNP, Wyoming, USA - YL17G06_0 | ecosystem: Environmental > Aquatic > Freshwater > Lake > Sediment | place: USA: Wyoming | collected...
CCGATTTTACAGGCGATTTCCCAGGCAAATCTCACGGCTTCACCTGCGCAACCATGTAACCAGTTGGAATTGTTTGACTTATAACCGGACAGTAGTGATCCAACATCCAATGTCCAATGTCCATCGCATGGGAGGGCGAGCATCCTTGCGAGCCGTTCCGCTCGGGAGGGCGAGCACTTCCGAGTCCCGCCGCCGGCGCGTGGATCACTGCGAGCCGTGCTCATCTTATCCGCGAGAGGTGCAGGTCACTGCGCCCTGCTTCAGCCTTTAGCCTTTTCTGGAAAGCGGCTCGCGTGGACGCTCGCCCTCCCGTGCGGGGAAAAGACGGATGCCCCTAAAACGCACGATCTTGGCCTTAGCGCTCGCCCACCCGTGCGGGGAAAAGACGGCGGGATGATGCCTCGCCGCTCAGTCGTAGAACCAGTCGCGGTCATGCCCAACTTCCAACCGCTGCCAAGTGCCGCGCCACGCCAGATGCCGATCTGCGTGTCGATGACATTGCCTGCATCCATGAAGCCGGTTGGACCAACAAAGAGATAAAGGAGCAAAACGGTTGTACCAAGGGCAAAGAGCATACCACGAACAAGCACTGCACAATCTCTGTACAGGAACCGCACGCACAAGAACAGCATTGGCCATGCGCACCATGCGATGAAGATGGCGAGTATCATCCATTCCGACAGATAGTCTTGGGCGTTGAAGAGCCAACCTTTTGGATTATCAACGCACGATATCGGTCTGCGCCCGAGGATAGCCCTCAGATGGATGTCACGCAAGAGAAAGTTTCCAGCGGCCACAAGCGGTACCGCGGACGCCACTGAATACAGAAAACTGAGCAGATACTTTGTCATCATGCGCGCGCAGGGAATGTGGGAGCGACTTCAGGTCGCGATTTTTCAGTGTGCTTCCGTCGCGCCAGTAATAGGCCTGCGGCAATGATGATCATGCCCGTCGCGCATGGCTCGGGCACGACCTGGGGCGTTGTCTCCGCGTCAACCGGTTCGAGCCCGGCAGCCTTGAACTGTTCCGCCGTCTCGAGGACAACCGCGCCGGACATCGGGGTGACGAGCTGGTACCGCTGCGACAATTCAACTGCCTGGTCACGTTTTGCCTTTTTTCGTGATGCGCCCAGTTCCATCGCATGATCGTGCGCCCACAGGCGGGCGATGTGTGCATCCGCCTCGGTCCCGTTGGTCACGGCGTTATCTGCGCGCCACCGTTTGAACTCGAGATGCGGCGCGGCCCCGCGCCATTCATCCTTGAGTTGTGCCAGCCGATCGGTCCCATTGGTCGTGCCAGCAAGGCGGACGACCGCGGTGACTTGGTCGAGCTTGGCGGCGACCACATTGGGCCCGCCACCGAACTGGATGTCATACAACACCGGGCCATCCGGCCGGCGAAACCAGCGTTGTTCAAGGGTGCCGGTTGCACCAAGCTCGATGGGCTGGGTGGCATGAAGCCAGATGATCGCGCTGTTCGACTGCGCAGCCGCAAAATCCCAAGCGCGCTCGAGTGCAGGCACATTGTCACATCCGCCCACGAACCGGAGGGAGGTGAGGTCGGAGACTTCGTTGCACCGGTCTCCTGCGAACAGGATCGCGCGCTCGACTCCCTCGGGCAGCGCGTTGAGCACGTGGGCAGCCGCATCGCGATGGGAGTTCATCCTGCTCGAGCCATCAATGACCACCGCAACCCGCTGGAGTTTTGTGGCTGCATGCTCCTCGATTGCCTGGCAGATCGCCTCGTTGGTGGCGCGCAGCCCTCTGGTCCAGACAGTGGTGACTTCGGGATTGCGCCTGGCGTGGACAGACATGCCATTATCGAGAACGAAATTCGGAAGCAGGTTGCGGACCGCAGTCCCTCCATCCTTCACGTCTTCATAAATCATGCCCGGGGCAAAGAGCTCGTTCTTCGACTCGAACCAGATCGAATGAAGGTTGTAGAAGGAAAGATCGAAATTGCACTGTGCGAACCGTGGCACGTCGCATACAGCCTCATGACGCGACACAAGCAGGAGCGGCGCGGTAATGCCCACGCGGACTTTCATCGTGCCCCCGTTCGGCGGCACGGGGAAGCACTGGAGCAGCACCCGGTCCTTGCCGCAGGTCGTGACAAGCACCGGGTCGCGCCTGCGTTCAACCACTTGTGTATAGGCGGTCTTCACCTGCTCACGGGAGCCAAAAGCCGCCTCGCGCTCCTCGCCGTTGATCCACAGGGTGAGCCGCGAGACCACCCCGCCCGCAGGCAGGACAAGTTCCGCACGCGCCTCATGCTGCTGCCGTGCATCGTTCCTGATCACAAGTGTCCATTCAGTGTAGCACCAGCCCTGGTCCGCATCGAGTTTTCCGTCAATCCGCGAATCGGACAATGCCAGGCCGCGAATCCGCGAGGCGACCGCGTCGCCTCCCCGGTCAAAGTCGAACTCGTTGTCGTTCACCATCGCCCCGCCGCGCAAGCCGGTGATCTTCGGCGGCTTCACCGCGTTGTAGGGTGTGCCGGTGACACGGTAGTAGATGTCCCGCACCTGCTCCGGCGGCACAGGGTTCGCACACAGCGAGCAGACGGCGCCCACCACGTCCGAGGCGAACCGGTTGCCTACATAACACTGACGGAGCAGCGTGTCGAGGCTTCCAACCTTCCGCAGCATTCGCACGCCGGCATTGCTCGTTGCCTGATCCCTGCTTGCAGCCATGTGGATGCCGATCTGGGTTGCCAGTTTCGGTGTGTCGAGCGCCACCACCAACGCAAAAGCAATCGCGATGCCCAGCCACACGGGGAACAACCGGATGCCTCCAAGCCTGCACAGGGCAGGTCGCGTCGCCAAGGCCACGATGAATGACAGCAACGGCGACAGCGGCAGCAGCCCCATACCGAACGCAAGGATGCCAATGACGGCAAAGGGCGTGAACGGCAGGAAGATGATCGAGTAATAAAATGCGATGCCGGCTGCAAGCGCGCTCAACACGCCCAACGTCCGTGGAATGGCTGTCCTGCTCCGGCTGAGCGCCATCAGGACCATGCCGTTCGCCACCGGCACACACAGCACCAGCACAATGTGAAATGGTGTGGGAATCGGGTCGAACAAAGTGCTGTTGCACATGCCGGTGAAATACTCGACCGCGAGTGTCGCCAGCGGGAGCAGGACGCCAAAGACGATGCCGAAGCACAGCCCGGCTGTGCTAATGGATCTCCCGACACCTGATTTCCGGCCTTTGGTGAGGTCGAGGGTGGATGGATTCCCCGCCGGAGCAGCCGCAGGGGCGTCTCCGGCTGCCAGCGCGCCAATCCTGCCCAGGATCCGCTCGACATCCTGCCGGGCTACCACCGGCAGTTTTGCCGCAGTGGCCTCCTCGTCAATATGGCGGCGGAGATCTCCGGCAACCTCGTCAGGATCGGCCCCCGAGGCTTCGAGCCGCGCACGCGTGCGTGAAAGGTGCTCCTGGAACGCCTGCTCGGCGCTGTCAGTCCATTTGCTCATGTCATTCTCCCCGCTGCCTGAGTTTACGGCTGCCCTGGATGAGGGCAGTCAAATGCTCGTCCATCACGTCCACGATCTGTTTGCCCCGCGCTGTCAGCGCGTAGTACTTCCGCACCGGCCCTTCCGTTGATTCCTCCAGCCGACTGGTCACCAGCTTCTGCACGCGCAGACGCGACAAAAGCGGGTACACCGTTCCCTCGCTCACCCCAAGCCCGGGCTGGTCAACCAAGGTCTTCACAAGGTCGTAGCCGTACCGCTCCTGCGTGTACAGGGCGGCAAGGATGTAGAATTCAAGGACGCCCTTGCGGACCTGGACGATCCAGTTGTCGAAGTAGTCCTGTTGGTCTCTCATGGCGGTCACTCCATTGTGCCGGGCTGGCCGCGTTGCCGCCGCGCCGGCGATTGCACCATTATATCATATAGTACCTTGTTTGTCAAGGTACCATGCAGTGCAATGCTCCAGGGCCCCTGTTTTGTGGGCAGGCGTGGAAGGTTTTTGCTATACTAGGAGCCATGAATGCATGCACTGCCATCCTGCCCGTGTTGTGTGCGCTGGCATCGGTCGGCCTCGCGGCCGACACCGCCTGCTCCTCTGCCCCCTCGCGCGACCTTGTCCTCGTCCACGGCTTCATGAACAAGCACCCGTGGAGCGATGCATTCCTCGCCACCTGCGTTGCCCAGTGGGGAACGGGCAAGGTCTTCCTCGTCTTCACCGGCACCGAGACCGACGTGTGGCGACGGATGCTGACCAACGGCGCGTATGTCACCTGCTGCGGGTTCGACACCCACTCGAAGGGCACCGAGCCGGTCGAGCAGCAGGCAGCCCATATGTCCCGGTCGATTGGCATATTGGAGACAAACGCCGGCCTGCGCGCACCGTTCTGCGTGATTGCCCACAGCATGGGCGGCCTGGTGTCCCGGTGCTACACCTGGCAGCACTCGAACACCGTTGCCGGCCTCGTGACGCTCGGCACGCCGCACCAGGGCAGTCCGCTGGCCAATGACTTCAAGTGGGCCGGCTTCTTCCTCAACGCCACAGGCGGCATCCGCAACCTCACTACGGAGTTCGCCGCGTCCTTCACCACGAACTATCCCGTTGCGGGCATGCCCTTCGCCGAGGGCGGCAAGCTCTGGACCATCCGCGCAGGCGCAGGCGGCATGGGATCGTTTGGCTGGGGAGGCGAGTTGTTCTCGGGTTGGTACATCCTTAAGTACATCCATCACACCGAGAACGACGGGCTCGTCCCGTGGGACAATGCCGTCATCGCCGGCGCATCGAACATAGCGGACTACGTCGAGTACGACCATTTCGACATTGTTCGCCAGCCGGAGGTGGCACGGAAAGCAGGCGACTGCCTGCGCGGCAGTGCTCCGGATTACTTGCCTGCAGACATGTAGAGCCGGAACCCGAGGTCGTTGTACGCGTGACCGGGCGCGTTGTAGCCCCGGTACGCCGACCGGCAGTAGTTCGCGCTGAAGCACCAGCCGCCGCCGCGCATCACCCGGCAGGAACCCACTGCTGCGCCAGCCGGGTCGGTTGCATCGCCCGTGTACGGCCTGTACCAGTCAAGGCACCATTCCCACACGTTGCCATGCATGTCATACAGTCCCCATGCATTCGGCTGGAACAGGCCCACAGGTACTGCTGTATCCCGATATTCGCTCTTTTTCCCACTGCCATTGGGATAGGGGAAGTTCCCGTCGAAGTTCGCCATGCTGGAATCGAAACCGGTTCCATAGCTGAACGTGGTCTTCGTCCCCGCCCTGCACGCGTACTCCCACTCCGCCTCGGTAGGCAGCCTGAACGCTCCTTCCGGCATCCCCTCCAGTGCTGCCAGCCTCTTCATGAAGTTTGTGCAGTCGTGCCAGCTCACACACTCCACCGGCGCATTGCTGCCCGCATGTTTCAACTTCCATGGGGTGCTGCCCATCACCTTGTTCCATTGCCCCTGCGTCACCTCGTACTTCCCCAGGTAGAACGCCTTCGTCAATGTCACCGTATGCTGTGTTTCCTGGTCTACAATCGCACGCGCAGCCTCACGACAGCCTGCGATAGCTACGGTAACCGAATCAACTATGTGGTCCTGTTCGCTCTTGGGGCTGCCCATCTCAAACGTGCCTGCCGGTATGAGCCGAAGGACGATCCCGCTCTTGGCCAGCGTCTTCTCGACTGGTATGCCCAGCGTGTCTGCTGCCTTCTGTTGCGCTTCAGCAGCCTCATTGGTCGCCGTGGTGCTGTTCGTTGCCCCTTGCTCAACCTTCGTTGCCTTCGCGTCCGTGGCGCTTTTCGCGTCACCGTTGGCAGTGGCTGAACCAACGACGCCTGGTTGTTGGCTGTACGCCACCACAACAAACAGTGCAATTGCTGCAACCGCCGCTCCACGGATGGTGCATGTATTCGCCGCTGCAATCTTTGTAGACAATCTTGCGTTCATCGTTGTTCTCCACTGCTGGTTACCTTGCTTCCCAATCCAAATCCGTACATTTTACCATTTCCGGCCTGCCCCGTCAACTCCAGCATCGCCCCAGTTCCGGCGACGACCCCCACCCCCTTGCGGCGTGGGTGAAGAAGATTTGAGATATCGCGGGCATCTTTTCTCACATCTTCTTCACCCACCGGGACAAGCCCGGTGGGGCTCTCAGAATCCAGACGCCACCGGCATCGGGCGTTGCACGCTCATTGAGTCGCCGGAACTGGGTCGCCACTCCTTATCGAGGTGCCTGACGGTCCGGCCTTGGTTTCCTGCATCAGCCGTTCCCTATTGCGCCGTGCGTGCGCGGTTATCAGGTGTGCTGCACGCATGGGGCTCGATGGTGATGTGGACAAGCTCGGGAAACCGGTTCAGGAGCGCCTTGTAGTGAACGGGATCGCGCGGCTGACTCGCCACGAGGGCGATGACGCACGCATACGCCTCCTGGCCAACCCGCCACAGATGGATGTCGCTGATGCGGGTGTCCGCATCCGCCTCGAGCGTCTTCCTGATGTTGCCGACAAGAGGCGAGTCCATCTCGCGGTCCAGCAGGATCCCGCTCGTCTGGCTCAGGAGCGAATACGTCCAGCGGATGATCATCACGGCGCCCACAATGCCCATCAGCGGATCGAGGAACTGCCAGTGGGCATACTTGGCGCCCAACAGCGCAATGATCGCAAGCACCGATGTCAATGCATCGGCAACCACATGCAGGTATGCAGCCCGAAGGTTCAGGTCTGCATGACGGCCCGCATGATGAGCATGATCGTAGCCATGGCGGTCATGATCGTGATCGTGATGATCGTCGTGGCCGCCAATTATTGCTGCGCAGACAAGATTGACCGCAAGCCCAATGACGGCGACAACGAGCGCCTCGTTGCAGCGGATTGCCTGCGGATGGAGCAGGCGGTCGGCCGACATATAGACCATGCCGACGGCAACAGCGCCGAGCAGGACAGCGCTTGCGAATCCGCCCAGGATTTCGATCTTCCATGTGCCAAAGGCATAGCGGGTGTCCGCCGCATGACGGCGGGCGAGGACATAGGCGAGCGCGGCGATGCCCAGTGCTCCTGCATGGGTGCCCATGTGCCAGCCGTCGGCCAGCAGGGCCATCGAATGGCACAGCACGCCGGCGACTATCTCGGCCGTCATCATGGCCAGCGTGATCCAGACGACTACCCATGTCCGCCGTTCGGCCCGTTGATTGCCGGCGTGGAACAGGTGGGCGTGCCGCCATGTGCTGATATCCTTGGTGTGCATAGTTCAATCGCAGCGCCGCGGCTTGCACGCCGAGACGCTCAGGCTGGTGACGTACTCGCTCAGGCGCCGCCCCTGTGGCAGCGCGGCAATGATCTTCCGGTACAGCGGATCCTTCCAGTCGGTCATCTTCTCGATCGAGCCGTGCTTGGGTTCGAGCACGATGTCCACCAGGCCCGCCGCGCGCGCCATGCGGCCGGTTGCAGCAACGGGCACGGCCCCGGCAACACAGCCAACCAGAGCCTCAACCAGCGAGGCAACCTTGGCCGGCAGCCGCCTGAGCAATGCAAGGTCCGATACCGCCAACCGGCCTCCCGGTTTAAGCACCCGCGCAAGCTCGCGCCATACCTGCGCCTTGTCCGGCGACAGGTTGATCACGCAGTTCGAGATCACGACGTCAACGCTGTTGTCTGCAACGGGCAGGTGCTCGATCTCGCCCAGCCGGAACTCGACATTGTCGAGCTTCGTGCCGCGCCGGTAGGCGGCGATGTTCTTCCTTGCCTTGGCCAGCATGTCGGGTGTCATGTCCACGCCGATGGCGCGCCCTTTACGGCCCACTTTCCGACCTGCGATAAACACATCGAATCCTCCGCCGCTCCCAAGATCGAGCACCGTCTCTCCCGGCTTCAATGCGGCCAGGGCGGTGGGATTGCCGCAGGAGAGCCCCATGTTCGCTCCCTCGGGCAGCATTGCAAGGTCTTTTGCCGTGTAGCCCAGTTCCGCCGCAAGCCGCTCAGGTGCATCGCCGCCGCAGCATGATGACGGCCCGCAACACGACTTCTTCTGACCCGCAATCGCGGCATACCCAGTGCGCACCGCGGCACGAACGGCCTCAGCATCCTTTTGTATTGTCATTCCTTTCATATAGGGTTCAGGGTTCAGGGTGAAGTTACTCGATCTGCTGATCGTCCAGGGTGAAGCAACGGCTTCGTCGTCCAGGGTTCATAGCCGAGCGAGGCGAAGATCCGGCAACAAAGCCGGCAGATTCAGGGTAACGTGCAGAGGAACATCCCACACCCGGCACGGAATGTCCAACCGTGGAGGAAAACGGTTTGCTGCAAACCGTTTTGTACAAAATCGTTTGCCGCAAACGATTTTTCTCCGACAGTTGGATTGTGGATATTCCTCCTGCATAAACTATCAACGATGACCCATTAAGTCTGTGACGCCCGATAGCACCTGCTTAACTCCGTGCTGTCCGCTGCACGTATGCGTCGGAGCGCCCGCGTATCCCGCGCGGCCTGCGGATCGTCGCGCAACGCGGTTTCCGCCAGCGCGAGCGCGGCGCGCACATGCGCCGCCACTTTTCCGTCAGCACGCCGGTAGTAGACCCAGCGCCCTTCCTTCCGCGACAACACCAGGCCCGCCTGGACAAGCAGCGACATGTGCTTCGACACGGTCGAGGGTGCGAGCCGCAGGAGGGCGATGAGCCTGCACAGGCACAGTTCTCCTCCGCGCAGTGCAGCCAGCGCGCGCACGCGCTGCGGGTCGCCCAATGCCTTGCCTGTTCTTGTCAAGTCATTGATCATGTCATGCCTCAGTGATGAGTCCGTTGGTGCACCGCAGCAGGCGGCCAGCCTTCTTTGCCGCATCCATCGAGTGCGTGACCATGACGATGGTCTTTCCCGCATCCTTGCACAGGCTGCCGAGGAACGCGAGCGCATCCGCGGCCGTCTGCGGATCAAGGTTGCCCGTCGGCTCGTCCGCGAGGATCAGCGCGGGATCGTTCGCCATCATCCGGGCAAGAGCCACGCGCTGCTGCTGGCCGACAGACAGCTCGCTCGGCTTGTGATCCAGCCGGTCGCCCAAGCCAACGCGGCCAAGCAGCTCCGTTGCCCGGACTCGCTGCCTGTCGGTGGGAAGCTTTGCCAGCATCAGCGGCGCCATCACGTTCTGCTCCGCCGTCAGGTACGGTATCAGGTTGAATGTCTGGAACAGGAACCCGATCTGCTTCCGCCGCAGCTCGGCCAGCTCGGCGCCAACCAGGCACTGGTTGGTGCCCAGGTCGTTGATCGGTTTCCGCCTGAAACGCTCGGCCTCGCTGAACGAGACAAGGCTCTTCCGGTTCGGCGCGCACGACACGGGCGTGTCAAACACGCCGCCCGACCATGCCGCCTTCGCCGCGAACTCATTCTTCGGCAGGATGCCCGTCAGCAGGAATTCCTTCCCGTTGATCGTCACCTTCGCATTCAGCTTTGGCGACAGGTTGTCCACGCCCTCGAGGCCCGCGTCCTTCTTCGCCAGCAGCAGCCTGTCCACGTACTCCTCCGGAATCGTCGAGCCTTCCGTCTGGACGTCCGCGCGGTAGTAGTTGTCAACCGTTGTTGACTTCGGCAGCACGAGGATGACTTTCTTCCCGTCTCGCAACGCCGAGCGCACAGCCAGAGGCTGTGCCGGCAGAAGCGCCTCGGCAAACCGTTCCTTCGTCGGCGGGATCGTGAACACGCCTGTCACAATCCCGTTCGTTGACAGCACAAGTGTCGCTGGCGTCGGCATCGTGTCTGGATCAAGCTTCAGCAGCTTGAACAATCCGGCAAGGCCGGCATTTGCCGTCTCGGCCACGATGCACTCGGCCTTTCCTGACGCTTCAGCAAGCGACTTCACCGTTGAAGCCATGCCGCGAAGGTCGGCCGCCCCCGGCTTGTGAAGCACCAGCGCAACATACAGGCCCTTCGCACCCGCAGCCTTGACCGCCTCGGCGGGTGCAGCCGTGTCCGCGGTGGCTGCAACATCCACGCTGCTGCGATCCTCGGCCGTGCCCGCTGCCGGTTCCGCCACGGCGCTCGCCGCAGGTGCCGCCCCTGGTGCCGTCTCGACCTCCACCTTCAGCTCGGCAGGCGGCGCGGGCTTGCCGCAGCCAACCACAACCACGGTCACCGCGCACAGCGCCGTCAGCAGTGCTGTCACGCGCACTGGGTGAGCCATCTTTGTTGTTCCCGTCATCTTGTTTCTCCTGATGTGAACCGCTTCTCCAACCTTTGAACCAGTGTACCATAATCCGGGATGCACGTCAACTCATCCATTGCAGGCCCGGCCCGTAACCGACGTCTCATATTCCGGGCCCCCCTGCCCTCCAAAATACTTCCGCCGAAAGTATAATGACACGTTCACCAGCCCGATCAATGCCGGCACTTCCACCAGCGGGCCGATCACCGCCGCGAATGCCGCACCATGGTTGATGCCGAACACGCCCACCGCAACGGCGATTGCCAGCTCGAAGTTGTTGCTCGCCGCAGTGAACGAAAGCGTGGCTGACTTCCCGTAGCCCGCCCCGGCCTTCGCGCTCATCCAGAAACTGACCAGGAACATCGTCACGAAGTAGATCAAAAGCGGAATCGCTATCAGCACGACGTCGCCCGGCCTCGCAATGATCTTCTGGCCCTGCATCGAGAACATCACCACGATCGTGAACAGCAACGCAACCAGTGTCATAGGCGATATCTTGGGGATGAACTTGGTGTGATACCATTCCTTTCCCTTCGCCTTCACAAGGACCAGCCGGGTGACCATCCCCGCGATGAACGGAATGCCAAGGTAGATGAACACGCTTTCGGCAATCTGTTTGATGGTCACAGTGACCACCACGCCCGAGAGCCCAAGCAGGGGCGGCAGTTTCGTCACAAAAAGCCAGGCGTAGACGCTGTAGAAGAACACCTGGAAGATCGAGTTGAACGCAACGAGCCCCGCGCAATACTCCGTATCGCCCTTGGCCAGGTCGTTCCAGACAATCACCATGGCAATGCACCGGGCAAGGCCGATCATGATCAGGCCCACCATGAACTCCGGCTGGCCGCGCAGGAAGAGGATGGCAAGCCCCGTCATCAGGATCGGGCCGATCACCCAGTTTTGGAGCAGGCTCAGCAGTAATATCCTGTAATCGCGGAATGCGTCGCCCAGCTCCTCGTACCTCACCTTCGCCAGGGGCGGATACATCATCAGGATCAGGCCCACGGCAATCGGGATGCTTGTCTGTGTCCCTTCCGGCCGCAACGCACCGATCCATGTGCCGAACGCAGGCACAGCCCATCCAAGGAACACTCCCAGCCCCATCGCCAGGAAGATCCACAAGGTGAGAAGCCTGTCCAGGAAAGAAAGCCGTTTCCCAATGCCTTCGCTCATGGGATCCGCTCCTTTGCGGCGGTTATGTGTTCGTGCCTCGTCCGGGGTGCTCCCGTCATGTCCTCACTCGGGGCCTCAGGGGCAAAGTATTCTATACTTCTCCAAGTATCGAAGTGTTGTAACATAACAAAACGCGTTTGTCAAGTTTGGGCTCGTTCCCCTGAAATTCCGATATAAGGCTCTGACACCACCACGAGCTTGCCTCGTGGGTGAATCCAGAATTCCTGACATAGCTCATTTAATTTTGTCCGATTTGTTGTGAATCATAATTTGCAAGTGCCTTATTCATAGAAACATAACATTGCTGCCGTCAAAAAAAGCGGACAGGTTTGGGTCCCCCCCTATGTCCTTGCCCAAACACGTTATGAAGCCGATAATACGGGGAATCTGTCGTAAGCTATGTCAGGAGTTCTGGAATCAGATTGAGGCAGGTGAACCAGCCGCCCCCCCTTTTCACCCGCCCCCCCACGCCTCACCTAGGGCGGGGGGGGCGGGAAGGGCGGCCTGCAGTGGCGTGCCTGCCTTAATCTGATTCATCCCGCCGCCGAGGCGGGATAACGGGGGGCTCTTCCTTATATCGGAATCCTAGTCGTTCCCGCTGTCGAACAATCTCGGGAGTTCGGCCCTCGTGCATGTCAATGGAATGGACATAGCCGATGCAGGAATGGTAGTGCTCGCAGTTGTACCAGGAAAAACGGCACACGAACTTCGTGTCCCCGTGCCACGCCAAAAGTAAACCCCTAATTCCGTGCCTATCACCTGTTCACCGGTACATGTGCCTCAAAGAGGCGGAGACCGCTTACAATGCCATTTCGGGCGGGCAAAACGCCATTCTAACGCTCTTTTTAATGCCTTTTAGCCGTGCAAGAGATTGATTGATAACGACTTGCTGTGGTCCGACTCCAATGGCAACAGAAGATCAGCGACTTCAGGATCAACGGCGCACGGAAAGCCATAAAGGCGCGGTAAGGGGACTTGTCTCGTCGCCGCCCCGCCCGGACCGGATCGGACCGGGCCGGGCTTGACAGTGCGGGGCTGAAATGGTATAATAAGCGTGGTG
>Ga0315278_10004675_pt1 | contig 12384 bp, 9 predicted proteins | sample YL17G06_0_MG_FD_203880 | JGI IMG/M metagenome (GOLD analysis project Ga0315278, IMG submission 203880) | Sediment microbial communities from Yellowstone Lake, YNP, Wyoming, USA - YL17G06_0 | ecosystem: Environmental > Aquatic > Freshwater > Lake > Sediment | place: USA: Wyoming | collected...
AGAAGGTGGAGGTGCAGATCCCCACGACGGACGGAGGGGTGCTGGTGCTGCCGCGGCACACGGAGCCGGAGGCCGGGCAGTCGCTGATCCTTGCGAAGCTGAAGTTGCGGCTTCCGCCGCAGCCGCGTCGCTTTATCGAAGACACTTGCATGCCTGCAAACCCGACCACAAACGGGGATCAGGACTGGCCACCGGGCACCCCACCGCACCATATACCGAAAACCGCCCAGAGGATGAAACCGGTCGTGGAATCCAGTCGCATGATGCTTCCTCAGATGACCGTGCGCCATAAGGTGCGACGTCACCTGTGTCACGAATGTCCGTCCGACGCAATTTGCGGAATCCGGTCTGGAGGTGATGCCAGCGAGCCAGGTGTTCCAGAGGCGTCAGCCACATCCGCCAATGCCCCTGCGGCACCAGCTAGCCCGCTGGTCCGTTCGATCTCGTTCAGGAAACGGAAGAGCTCCCGAACAATTGGCAGCGTCGATGCCGACGCCAGTATCGAACCAATACCCGACTGACACGTTGCTTCCGCTCCTTGGGCTACACCAGAGAGGTTGATCATTCTAATCTCGCCAATCTTCTCAATGGGTCGGCTCGCGTGCTCAACAATTGTTGGCAGCGCGTTGAACATAAGCTGGCGTAGCTGCATCTCGTGTGCCCCTCTGGCCAGGACCTCCTCCTGAATGTTCTTAGCCTTGACCTCTCCCTTTCTTCGGTCCAGATCAACCGCCGCGGCATTCAGCTTCTCCTTCGGCACCAGGATCTCCAGTTCTTTCTCGGCGACCACTTTCTCGTCTGCCAGAAGCTTCAGACGATGAGCAATGGTCGATATCTCCTGCTGTCTCTTCAAATCGGCAAGCTCCTTGGCTTTGCGCTCCTTTTCCTGCTCGAGGTCGGCTTCACGTCGGATACGCTGGAGCTGCGCTTCCTGAGCACGGTGCGCCATCTCCTCCTTGATTACGCTGATCTGCTTGTCTTTATCACTGATCTCGGTTGACTCTTGAATCGCCAAAGCCGATTCCTTGCGTTTCAGCTCAAGTGCCAAATCGCGGAGCTTGAAATCGATTTTCTGCTTGTCAGCTGCGTCCTCTATCGTTTTCGCTTCGGCCAACTGCTGAAGCCGCTGCGCGTGTTGCGTGTTTTCCTTTGCCTTCGCCTCTTTGTCGGCGTTGTCGGCCTGAAGCTTCTTGAGTTCCGCGTTGCTCACCGTCTTGCGGTACTGCTCCCATTGTTCCAATATCTCGCGCGTAGCGAAAACGCCCGTCGGCTCGTTGGGTTGTACAACGACAGTGCACTGGACCAGGAGCATGCCAATCTGCGCCAGTGTATCCCTTGCGACCTTTTCGATGTCCTTTTCAGCCTGTTGCCGGTAATTCGGATCCTCAATCAACTGTATGAACTGGCGCTCTTTAATGGTGTTGATGATCGCTGTTTGGCAATAGTTCTTTGCCCAGTCATGAAAGAAGGGGTCCAGTTGCACTCGATCAGCGTCAGCCATCGATTGCTTTGCGGGACACGAGATTGTGGCCTTGGCTAGGCGATCTTCTCGCCCCTCCTCTGGCCCTCCAATGACAATGCCGAAGCTCGCATCGATACCACACGTGAGCTGCTCAGCCGTCGTAACAAGCAACTTCTGCTTCTCCTCCGGAAGGCGAACAAAAAACAGCCCCAGTTTGACATGCTTCCACTCTGTCCAAGGTCCAACCCGAACGCTCTGTCCCGCAACGAACCTCTTCCCGGCAGGTCGATTGGGGAAAAACAAGCAGTAGCCATTTGCCGGGCTTATCTTTCTCCAGAAGAGCATATGCCACCTCTATTGAGAGATCTTCTCAAAAGACTCCATCTCTTCGAGAATCTGTGGCCGTGTGAGCCTTATCCGGCTCACCGGCGAAAAGCACGTTACATCCGTCGGGATTTCTTTCAGCCCATGGCGCGCCTGTGAGAGAAACACCTCCATCGTGCTCTTGTGCTCAGGCAACTTCGCGGCGCAGATTGCGAGCATATAGTAGATGGTGACGCTGTATAGCTTATCGACGTCCCCGGCAACCCGCCTCTTGAGACTCTTGAATGCCGCGGCGTACAGCTCTTGTGGGGTGGTCGTCTTCCACAAAGAAGATCCAACCTGCTCCAGAGCCTGGGCGAGGCACAGTTGCGCCAGATCATTGGACAGATACTCCATGGCCTCCCAGTAACATTGTACCGCCCTCTCTGGATTCTCATGTCGCCGGTAGCCCGACCGCGAGTCCTGCTGGAGCGGCTTGCGGTGATAAATGTCTCCCTGGCTTATCTTCAGAAGGTTGCCGGCGCGCCTCAGCCTCTCTCGGTCTTCTTGACTGGCCAACCGGAATGTCTCATCGAAACGATGGCACGCTTTGTCAAATTCGCCTGCTACAGTCGCAAACGGTATCGTTTCGTCCAGGAACATCACCTGGAGAAGGTAATGCCGTGAGTCCCAATGCTCAGGATTGCGCTCCAGAGCCTCCTGGAACTTGCTCCGACTCTGAGCGTATTGCCCCAGGTTCTTGCGACAGACTCCCTGGAAATAACTGCACGACGTCAGCAGGTTGTCGAGTAGGCGGTGCAGGTTCTCCCTCCGGTCGGCCGGATAGTTCTCAAGACGCGGGGCGGACAGATCCTCCCTTGCCTTGCGTGCCGTGATATCGATGTCAGCCACGGCCAGTTCATACTGATACGTCGTTACACTGTTGAGGCCCCGTACGTAGAAACACACTGGGTTCAGTTTGGCTTGGACGTTCGGCGTCCGCTCGGCCACGGTCAGCCGTGATACGAACGCTTCCATTCGCCTCCGGTTCTCGTCGAAGCTCAACGCGGTGCGATCGATTCCCAATGGGACAACTTGAAGGGCGTCGCGGTTCAGAGCGCCAACGATCTCAGTCAGTGCGTTGTCATCTTCAGCCTTGTGGCTTTCGAGCACAAAAGCGCGGTCCTGGATCTTGCCTAGCTGGTCCTCAATCTTTTTGCGATAGTCGTAGCTCTGCTCCAGGGTGCTGATGAGGGAACTGATGGTGTTGATGTTGTTCTGGAAGGAACGAACGAGACTCCTCATCTCCTGATCGTGTTTCTCGCGCGACTCACTGCCTCGTGATTCTACGAACAACTGGCGGTACCCGAAGAAAACCGTGAACAGGCCAAAAAACGCGGCAACTGTTGTGATAACGAAGTACTGGCGCTGGATCGAATTGCGCGCCTCGTCGATCACGGCAGTCTGACGCAGCTCAAGATAGTTGAGCTTCTCAGTGAGGCGTAAGGCCGCTTCCGACGGGACCGCCACGGTCTGATTCTTCTGGATTTGGTCGAAAAGCTCCTGACGCAGCGAAGCCTTGAGTGCCGACAGCCGAGCTGTTTGGTCGTAGATCAGATACAACAGGAGCATGGTCAAGACGACGACCAGCAGAAAGCTGAGAGCCGGAAATGATGGTGGACGACGCGGTGGGGCTTGGAGCTGCTGAAGGCGCTCCTGCAAGTCGCGCAGTTGCGCAGCAACACCAGGCGGCGTGGCATCGCTCATGGTTGCGCGATCTTGCCTTTCATTCGATGATGAGCCCATGTAGCACCCCGGCGATTCATGTCACCTTAGCGGAAGAGATACCCATGGCGAGGCATTTTATCACAGCAGTCAGGCATAATCAAGCGACCGCTGCGCCCTATTGAGCGACAGACAAGCGGGACGATCGTCTTAACCTTCCCGCTTCCCGATCGCCGCCACCACCCGCTCATGCTCCACCCCGCGCGTCGCCGCCGCTGTCCAGGCGTATGCGGTCGCACACCACGTCGGCCGAGCATTCCAGGCTAACAACCGCACTGACCGCAACGATGTGGTCAACATCGCGAGCCTGCCCGATGTGCCGCGGCAGACCGTTGAGCACCATGCGATCGTCGGCGGCAATCCACCGTTGATCGGCAAACGAGCGAAGAATCCCCGCCGCGATCGGGAAATGCTCGTTGTCCAGGAGCGCGCCGGTTCCGAGGGATCGCACGACGATCGCAATCTGCGCTTGCGTAAGCTCTGCCGCGATGGGGCGACCGTCGGCAATCGCGCGGAGCTGCGCGCCGAAGTCGAAATGCACGCAACGGCGTCCCCATAGGCCGCGCAACTCCAGGCAATCCCCCAGCGGCGTCTTGCCCGAGCCCGTGGGCCCAACGAGTAGAATGGCTGGAATGCGAGTCATCACGACGAGCCGCACAGCCCCCCGACTCACGCCACGACCGCTTCCAGGTTGGCCAGCCGGCAGAACTGCACCAGCTCCCTTTGGTAGTCGCCGTAGAAGAAGAGCTGGTGGAACCCCGGGAAGCTGAGCACTTCCGTGGAGCCGTCGAACTTCACGCGGACGCTGACGACGCACCCGCCGGCTGGGGGGACCGCGACGTTGTCCACAACCGCGCCAGCGGCAATGATGATCTGTGTCGGCTTGCCGCTCGACCCGGGCACCACGTCCGCCAGCGTCACTCGCTGGCCGAGGCGCCACGTCGGCCGCGTCGTCGCGTCGCGCATGCCGTGGTGGTGCATGATGTCAAAGGGTTCGGGCTTCTGACCGAAACCGTTCAGGCGCGTGGGGCAGCAACAGTGGGCGCCGATGACGGTGTCCGTGGCGGTATCGGCCACGGGGTCCTGCTGAAAACCCGGCCGGTCAAAGAGGTACTGCACCAGCGTGTGGGTCGCGATGGCGCCGACGTCCGCCTCGCAGGCGGCGGGGATTCCGTCGTCGTTCATCTTCGACCACGCGATGCAGGGCAGGCTGACCTTCGTCTGGCCCAGAGCGCCCAGGCAGTCCATCGAAATGGCGTCGGCCTGCTCGCGCTCCAGGAGAGTCCGCGCCACCACGTAGCTTTTTACGCCGTTGATCACATCCTGCCGGGTCGCGCCGCTGATTCCGGTGGCGCGATGCAGCAGATCGTCCGCCATCGCCAGAATCTCCGGCGTCTGGGGCGTACTCTGATACATGTCAAGGAACGTGCTGGCCGCGATGTAGTGCAACTGGATGCCGAGGTCCGGGATCTGCCGGTCAACGGTCGCGTTTCCCGCGATGACCAGGCACCGCGTCGCCCGCATGCGAGCCATGGCGCCCAGCATCTTCATGCCGTATCGCACCTGCGAGAAGTCGTCGGTGGAGCAGATGAAGCAGCCGGCTTTGGCGGCCGGCGCGGCTGTGTTGGTCGTGAATGACGTCCCGATGGGCGAGAAGACGACCGTCGGGATTTTCGTGTCAATAGCCTTGGCGGCGGTCGGCCACGCGTGCAGCTGGCGGTCCAACACCACTACGAGCAGGCCATCGGGTCGCGCAGCGGTGGCATCGGCCAGCCATGCGTCGGCTTCAGCGGCGCTGTACACCGGCGCCGCCCGAAGGTTGAGCTTGATCTTGAGTTCCGCGGCGGCGGCTGTCATCTGCGCCGTGTACTTCCTCAGCGCCGCCTCGCCGTCATACACCGCCCCCGGCCAGAGCATACCGTACTCCTCCTTGCGGCGGACAAAGCACGCATGGACCACCGGCGTGCACCGCGAGGCGGGGCCCATCGGCTTGATCCGGCGAATCTCCGCCGCGCTGCTCGCCCCTTCTCCGTCGGTTGACTTGCACGAACTCAGAAGCATCGCGCCCATGGCGGACGCCGACGTGGCCGCCAGAAAGCCTCTTCGACTCAGCGCGCAACCCGCCGGACAGCGTGACCCACACGATTGATGGCGCATCGGCTCTCCTTTATGCTGCACGAGCGGCGATTCGCCGGAGACACAACCCAGAGCAGTCCCCGCATGCAGCAAGTGCGCCACTGAACGTATATCGCCGACGTTCACTGTCAAGTGCGCGATCGACCTGTCCCATGCGTGCAATGACAAGGAGACCCCGATGCTCGCACACCTCTTCACGGCTTCGGTTTTTCTGCTGGCCAACATGCCTGCCGCCGGGGCCGAATCGCCGCTACCGATGGGAAGCGCCCCGGCGCCGGTGGAGGTTGGGCATTTCCCCGACCGGCTGCACGCCTTCGTCTGGCGGAACTGGAACGTGGTGCAGACCACTCGTCTGGCCAAGGTGCTGGAGACCTCGCCGGAGAACGTGCAAGCGTTGGCCGCATCGATGGGCCTGGCGTCCGAGCAGGCCGTCCCCGAGCAGTACAGGAATCGCCTTTATCTGAGCGTGATCCGCCGCAACTGGCACCTGCTGCCGTATGACCAGCTCCTGACGCTCCTGGACATGTCCGCGGATCAGCTTGCGTACACGCTGCGGGAGGACGATTTCCTCTGGATCAAGCTCGGCGGGCTCAAGCCGCGATGCGAACGCCTGACGTACGCGCCGCCGTCGCCCGATGCCCGGCAGCGTGAAGCGGAGATCCGATCGCTCGTCGGGGAGGAGTTTGGCCAAGCGGAGGGCAGAGCTGGCGAGCAGCCTTTGAGGTTCCTGGACAGGCTGAGCCGGGCGATTCAGACGCCGGTGAAACCTGCGGGCGAAAACACCGGGGGCCTGCGCTTTCTGTACTCGTATTTCGCCGTTTTTGGGGACCCGCTGTCTGAGGCAACGCTCGATCCCTATCCCGACGGGCTCCTGCAGGAGCTGGCGAGCGCAGGAATCAACGGCGTGTGGCTGCACGTGGTTCTGCGCCAGCTCGCCCCCAGCAAGGAGTTCCCCGAATTCGGGCAAGGGCACCAGCAACGCATCGAGAACCTCAACAAGCTCGTGCAACGCTGCCGGCGGTTTGGCATCGGCGTCTACCTGTATATGAATGAGCCGCGAGCCATGCCGGTGGACTTCTTCACGAACAGGCCGGACATGGCTGGCGTGCGCGAGGGCGATCACATCGCCATGTGCACCTCCAATCCCGTCGTGCGGCGGTGGCTGGCCGATTCCCTAGCCCAGGTCTTTGCCAGCGTGCCCGACCTGGCCGGCGTCTTCACGATCACGGCGTCGGAGAACCTCACCAACTGCGTTTCGCATCACAATCCCAAGGCGTGCCCGCGGTGCAAGGAGCGCCGGCCCGCCGACATCATCGCCGAGGTCAATGCCACCATCGAGCAAGGCGTTCGGCGGGGCAACGCGGAGGCTCGCGTGCTCGTGTGGGATTGGGGCTGGCCGGACGACTGGGCGCCGCAGGTCATCGGCCAGCTTCCCAAGTCCGTCTGGCTCATGTCCGTCAGCGAATGGTCGCTGCAACTGGCGCGCGGCGGCGTGGCCACGTCCGTGGGCGAGTACTCCATCTCGGCCGTTGGCCCCGGGCCTCGTGCCGCGAGGCATTGGGCGTTGGCCCGGCAGGCCGGGCTCAAGTGCGTCGCCAAGGTGCAGGTCAACAACACGTGGGAGCTTTCGGCCGTGCCGTACCTGCCGGTGCTCGACCTGGTCGCGGAGCACTGCGTCAATCTGGCGTCAGCGAACATCGATGGCATGATGCTCAGTTGGAGCCTGGGCGGATACCCCTCGCCGAACCTGGATGTAGCCAATCGTCTGAGCCGGAAAGGCGCCCCATCGAAAGACGATGTGCTCCAGGCAATTGCAACCGAGCGATTCGGCCCCGCCGGCGCCGCGAGTGCGCGCAAGGCCTGGGCGCTCTTCAGCAATGCCTTCCGGGAGTATCCCTTCGACGCCGGCGTGGTCTACCAGTGCCCGGTGCAGCTCGGTCCGGCCAACTTGCTCTACCCCAAGCCCACGGGCTATGCGGCAACGATGGTCGGATTCCCGTATGACGACGTGAAACGATGGAGCGGCCCGTATCCTCCGCAGGTTCTGGCCAGCCAGTTCGAGAAGCTCACGACAGGATGGAAGCAGGGCCTTTCCGAACTGGGATCGGCAGTGAAACAGGCCCCGCCGGCGCAGGCCGAGGATGCGCAACGAGACTTGCTGATCGCCCAAGCCGCCGCTCTGCATTACCAGAGCGTAGCCAACCAGGTGCGATTCGTGCTCGCCCGCGACGCCTTGGCAGACAAGACCCTATCGCCCGATCAACGGCTGAGGCTCGCCGAGCAACTCCGCCGGATCCTGCGCGACGAGGCCGCCAGCGCCCGCGATCTGTTCGCCATCGCACGGCAGGACTCGCGTATCGGCTTTGAGGCATCGAACCACTACTACTATCTGCCGCAGGATCTGATCGAGAAGGTCATCAACTGCCGCTACCTGCTGGACCGGTGGGACGTGCTCCGTCCATAGCACGGCCCGCCCGCTGCGACTTGGTTTCCACGTTCTCTCTCGATGCCGGTATTAGCTTAGGAGGTATCGCGCATCGCAGGCCGCGCGCAACTCAGGTTGACGCACCTGCGGCCGGGGTGCGATACTCTTATCAGGCCATCGAACCAGGACGCATCATGAACATGAATCGACGCCAGTTTCTTTCCGCTTCTGCCGCCGCGACAACCGCTCTGCTGACCAGCGCTCAGTTTGGAGGCGCGGCCATGAAAACCACGCTCCACAAAGCCATGATCGTGGGGAGGATGGATGAGGCCGAACTGAAGAAGCTGAAGGACGCCGGCTTCGAGGGGGTGGAAACCTCAGCCATCGTGCCGCCCGATGAAGCCGCCAAGGGCCGCGTCATCGCCGAGAAACTCGGCATGCGGATTCACTGCGTTCTCCGCGGCTGGGCCGAGTTCAACAGCAAGGACCCTGCCAAGGCTGCCAACACCCTCAAGACAACTCAGGACGCCCTCAGAGCGGCACAAGCCTATGGCGCCGACGCCGTCCTCCTGGTCCCCTGCCGCATCGGCGGTATGCCCATGCCCGAAGCGTGGGATTTCCAGATCGAATTCGACGAAAAGACGGGCCACCTCACCAAGGTCGCCGCCGGCGACAACGACAAGTACAAAGCATATATCGAGGCGCACAACCACGCCGTCGATACCTCCGTCGCCGCCGTGAAGACCCTCATCCCCCTCGCTGAGCAGACCAAAGTCATCATCGCCCTGGAGAACGTCTGGAACAATCTGTGGGTCCAGCCGGCCATCTTCAAGCACTTCGTGGCGTCGTTCAGCAACCCTTACGTCAAGGGGTACTTCGACATTGGCAACCACGTGAAATACGCCCCGCCGCAGGATTGGATCAAGGCCCTGGGTTCGCTCCTGGCAAAAATCCACATCAAGGACTTCAAGCTCAAGCCCGACGGCCACGGCGGGGATTTCGTCCACCCCCGCGACGGCAGCGTCAATTGGCCGGTGGTCCGCCAGGCGCTCGATGACGCCGGCTACAATGGTTGGCTGACGATCGAGGACAGCGACCTCTCGCTCGATGAATTCAGCAAGCGACTCGACCTGATCATCGCAGGGAGATAGCCCGCTGAAACCGCCCGCCAGCGGAACGCTCTGAACAGAACAGCCCCCTTCACTCCCCCGGAAGTGTCGTCGGATTGCTTGTTGGCTTTCCCCGCCTTCGCATCGCCTGCGGGACCACCAGCACCACGTCCTCAAGCTGCTCCGCCCCACCCTCATGCACCATGAACCCATGCCCCAGACTCATCGGATTCCGCGCCTCCGGCGAAGGCGCAATCACCAGGAACCCGTCCAGCGGCACGTCCGTATGCAGGTTGAGGCTGTAATACTTCTCGGGGCTGACGTACTCGATCTCCCGCGTTTCCAGGTCCCCCACGGGCACCAGCCGCTTCCGCAGCGTCCGCACCATTGGACACACCGTCACCCGCACGTCCCCCGCTTTCCGCGGGGCCGGCTGAAACTCGATGCAGAAAACGTTGTCGCTCGCGTCGTAGCTTCGAACCGTCAGCACATTCTGCGCATCAAAGTCGTAGAGGATCTGCGCCGGCACGTCCTTCTTCATCATCAGCTCGATCAGCCTCGCCCCCGCCGCCGCATAGGTCACCGGCTTGGGCTGAATCGGGTGCCGCTCCAGCAGATCCACGAAGTAGTCCATGTCCGCAAGGCCGCCGCGCCCGGCACGGATGCCGTTCTTGTACAGCACGTCATGCGCCGCGATGTCGATCGCCTGTTCGTCAACGTGCTTCCAGAAATCCTCGCTACGGCTCACTGCACCGGCCGGAACCCGCAGGTGGTAAATCGTCAGGTTGACCTTGGGTTTGAACAGCGCGACCGGGTCAGCCGGCTCCATCACCTTCTGCACGACCGGCGGCTCGTCAGGCGGCGGTTCGGGCTCCGGCTGGGGCGCCTGCGGCGGGTTCGCGCGAGCCCCCAACCCGAACGGCAGCTTCAGACATCCGCCCAGAAGCGGCAGCAGCAGACACACGATCCAGGGACCTGCTTTGCGCATGGTTCGCCGCACGACTCAATCCGTAATCTACGCCGCCATGATCGTCTCGATCACGCCGTCGATGCCCTCTTCCCAGACTTGCCGTGGAATGTTGACCGCCGGCGCAAGACGGATCACCTGCTTCGTCGTCAGGTTCATCACAATCCCCCGCTCCAAGGCTTTCTCCACGATCTTTTCCGGCGGGTTCTTCAGTGCGATCCCCAACATCAGACCCCGCCCGCGAACCGCGGCCACCTTGTCCGCTATCCGCGGCTCCTTCGTCAGCCGCCCCACCGCATATTCGCTCATCGCCCGCACGTGATCCAGCAGCTTCAGCCGCTCGATGACGTCGAACACCGTTCGCGCCACCGCCATGCAGATCGGGTTGCCCCCCAGGGTGCACCCGTGCGTCCCCGGCACCATCACCTTCGCGGCCTCCGGCTTGGCGTACATGACCCACACGGGCAGACCGCCTCCCATCGCCTTGCCCAGGGTCATGACGTCCGGCTCAACAACCCCCCCCCCGCTCTTAGCGAAATACTGATGCGCAAACCACTGGCCCGTCCGTCCGCACCCCGTCCACACCTCGTCAAAGATCAGCGTGATCCCGTGCTTGTCGCAGAGCTCGCGCACCCGCTGCGGGTAATCCGGCGGATAGAGGTTGATCCCGCCCTCGCCCTGGATCGGCTCCATGATGATCCCCGCCGTCTCCGCGTCGACTGCGCCCGCCAGCTTGTCGAAGTCCCCGGCGTCCACCTGCAGAAACCCTTCAGGCATCGGCTCGAACCCCGCCCGCACCTTGGTGTTCCCCGTCGCCGCCAGCATGGCGAGGGATCGCCCGTGAAAACTGTGGTGCAGCGAGATGATCTTCCATCGCCGCGGCGTGCTCGCGCTGCCCCGCAGCCGCGCCAGCTTGCACGCCGCCTCGTTGGCCTCCAGCCCGCTGTGACAGAAGAAGGCCCTGCCCGCGAAGGCGTGCTTGTTGAGTCGCTCGGCGACTTCCATCTGCGGCTCGGTGTAGAACGTGTTCCCCACGTGCCAGAGGCGCTTGGCCTGCTCCGTCGCCGCCTCGATCAGGGCCGGATGGCAATGCCCCAGTATGGCCGCGCCGAATCCCGCGAACAGATCGATGTAGCGTTTCCCGTCGGCATCCCACAGATACGATCCCTCACCTCGCGCCATCACCAGCGGCTGCCGCGCGTAGTTCGTGATCAGAACACTCGTCCCCCGCTCCAGCATCTGCTGCATCTGCGCCATCTCACCGGCCCTTTCTGGAAAGGGAGGAAGCATAGCACAAAAGGCAGGCCGGTGAAACGACACGACGGCGGGGGTAACGCGCGGACGCGCGGGGTCTGCCCATGCCTCGGGGCGGCGAGCGGCGAGCGCAGACGGCCGACGGATCAGTGGATGAAGCTGGCGGCACGTGGTTGCGCAAGTCGGACGTAGTCTTCGATGCGCATTCTGACGGCATCCTGATGGGTGCCGGCCTGGAAGGTCATCTCGCCCTGGGTCTTGAGGGACTCATCCATCATGGTCGACAGGCCGAAAATCCGACCGATGGGCGGCTCGGCGCCGAGCTCGCGGTTCTTGAACAGCCGGGACATCGTCGGCTCATCGGCGAGCCTGGATTCGTTGGCGTGCAGCTCGAGGCGGAGGTGTTCAGAATCGACGGGGTTGGCGGCGGGCAGCGCGTACAGCATGTACTGGTCATCTGCGGGCGGCCGCGACAGGTGGAGATGACCATGGTTCCCGAGAAAGCTCAGCAGCTTGCGCAAGTGGCCGATCAGTTGGTCGACGCACCGACGGGCAATGTGATCAGCGGCAGCGAGAGGGCCGTGCGGGATGCGATGGCCGAGTTGCGGCAACGGGTCTTTGAGAAGGCCGTGCCGATGCGCCTCGACTCCACGGAGTCGAGTTGGTCCCCCTCCGAAGGACGCGATGGGCAGAGCCCAGCAGAACAAGGGCCGCCCGCCACGGACCGTGCTGAGCGTCAACGGGCAGATGGCGTGGCGTCGCGTCCGCTCCTGCGCCCCCGGCGAGGGCAGCGACCGTCCGATTGACCCGCTGATGGACTTGATGGAGAGCGCCATCAGCGTGGGGATGCGGGAACGGTGCTGCCGCATGGGGATTGCAGGGCGCAGCTTTGCCCGCAGCACGGAGAACCTCTATGAGGCGGCGCAGATCCGGATATCGGAGA
>Ga0315278_10004676_pt1 | contig 12380 bp, 12 predicted proteins | sample YL17G06_0_MG_FD_203880 | JGI IMG/M metagenome (GOLD analysis project Ga0315278, IMG submission 203880) | Sediment microbial communities from Yellowstone Lake, YNP, Wyoming, USA - YL17G06_0 | ecosystem: Environmental > Aquatic > Freshwater > Lake > Sediment | place: USA: Wyoming | collected...
GGGAACGTTTGCGGAAGGAAAACAATGGCATGGTTTACGCCGCGCTTGGCGACGGGGTCTGTCTAACATGAAGGTGCAGAGCCTGATCGTGATGACGGTTCTCAATTTGAAGCGCCTGGCGACGCTTTTCCCAACTATTTTTGGACTGAAACGGCTGTGGAGACACCTCCACATCTTCATAGAAGGCTATCTCCGGCTTTTGGGATCATTGGTCCGATACTCTCGGGCGATTACACCATATGCATGATAACACCGAGGAAACCGAGGTTTTTCAACAGGCCCGGAAGCGGGTGCCCAGTTATGCTCGCTGGTCACTGACCATTTGCCGGAGCTATCGTTCGCTATGTAGGTGAGAACATTGGCGACGGTGAGCAACCGAAATAACTGGATACCCGTTTGCACGGATATGACGGGTCCGGCGACTCGTGCGATTGTTGCGTCCACGTAGGTCGGCGTTCCGAGGCTCAGCCGCCAACGGCGGACGAGCCGAGAAACCCGACAAGGGCTCAATCAAGTAGCGGATGTCGAAACCTCAGGGTTTGCGACCAACGGAGCTGACCGGAGGAACAAGAAACCCACCTGGAAGGTGGGCCACCCGTCCCACCCGCAGGGTGGGCCACCGGTCACCAGGCCCACACTTTCCACCCTGGCGTCTGGCTGCTGTATCGCTGAGACTGTCCGTGTAACCCGACTTTGTGGGTTTGCACCGCTGAGCTGATGATCAACTTGACAATTAGCTTCACAACCTTTATACTTTCTGATAGAGTGTGATTCGCGGTTCTGTAGCCGGGAGATCAGTTGTGAAACATTTCTGCTTGCGCCTTTTGCTAATCCACGTCATAGTGCTGGTTCTGCACTTCTCGAGAGCAGAAGCTGCGGATTTCGCGGTTGAACATATAGACTCAGTCGCAATCGCGAAGGTAGACCGCTATCTGAACGAACTCGATCAATACAGGGAGACACTCAGTGGCAACGAACGACAGGCTGTGTACTCCATTATTGGAGACTGTCTGTTCGGCAAAGTAGCTATTGACAATTTCGAGATCTTCCATGCATTCGGACAGCACAGGATGTTCCTGATGTCAATCCGAGGGGATTCTTCCATCACGCTGGCCGATTCGGAACTCTTTGCTGCGATCTTTGGTGAACACAACTCCCTCAAGATGGTGGACGTGATAATCGCTGGTATCAACATCATGCTCGTCGATATCAAAACTCTTGCGGTGTCGCAAGCAACACGTGATCTGATGAACGCGTGGAAGGACGTGAGGGACCAAATGATATCGATGTCACCACTTCTCGCGAAACTGGTGGATTCGGGTGTCTTAGAGAAGCGCAACTCGCCAAAGAAATAGCATTCACGCACACGACAGCACGACCTCAAAACGTCGCAATCGAAAACGCGGAGTGTCGATCTACAGGTACTGGTAGCTCCACAATACCATCAGCAGATTTACAGTCTGCTGAAGAGCATCTCTGGCACAAAATACTCATCTCGATTGAATTCAGGCACAGATCGACAGAATTCGTTGTGATAGTGCGCCATCCATTTATACTTGGAACATATCGGCTGACAGTCAGAGAAGCGTTCTAGCCCACCCTCTACACGTTGTTTGTGAGCGATGATTTCGTCTTCTCGTTCCTTGTGCAGAGCCTTAGCTAGCGGTCTCAGGTAATTCACAAACTGGCTGGAGTCCTCATCCTTCCGGAGCAAATCCTCGAGCTCATCGTTGCCTTCTTTAACCATCGACTGACGACTCTCTATTAAGAAATCCATCGCAGAATCCATTAGGACAATACGGGGTGGGCTTCCCGGTGCGTCAGCCTGCTCCATTTCCTTGAGGACCATCTCTGTTGGGAACACAAGGAGATCACTCACGTGAATCTTGCCGATAGAGACTCCCCCGCGAACCGGAAGGCTACGCTGGATGAGCTTGCGTTGAAAATGGCCGATGTGAAAACAAGCTATCTTCAGTTCATCTAAGCCGGAGCTGTTGGATCGGACGGGGTAAGCAGCTAGTAGATTGTCAGTCATCATCTTCGCTGCACACAGATCGCCGGCACTTCTTTCATCGTACGGGAAAGACTCTTGGATCGCATCCCATAGGAACTCCAAGAATGGCTGGCGATTGTGTTCCTCCCGGGATATACGTTTGATCTCGCTCTCATACCCAAGAATGTCCGCCACTACGACCACCGAGTTCTTAGAAATCGGCCTTCCATTGTTGTCGAAATACGGCCCTGTCATTGCATTCATGCCTCAGTATTCCTCGCCTGAAATAGACAGCGATGAATTTGGTCTCAATCTATGATGGATGGCTGCGATAAGCAATCACTGAGTTCCGCGGTCCCTCCCGCGTGCGTCCCTTCGGGCGTCAGGTCACACACACTCCTACGCTGTGGGCGGACCCGTGTGCAAGACTCTAATCAACAACCGGGTAGCCATATACAGAAATCGGCAGGCCCGGAGGCCTGCCGATCATTTGTTGGGTCCCCCGGTCAAGCCGGAGGATGACCCGATTGTCAGGGGGCAGACCGGGAGGTCTGCCGCCCACGTTTCATCAATACCACTTCGGCACGAATTTGTAACCGTAGCTCAGCGTGCCGTGCGTGCCCTCTTTCTGGATCAGACGGAACTCGATCCGCACATCCATACCGATCTTGATCTGATCGACATTGCAGTCGGTCATCTGGCCGAACAAGCGGGTGCCGTCAGTGAGTTCGACAATCGCCAGTCCGTACGGTGACAGGTCGCCCCATTGCGACGGCGCCACGCGAATCACGGTGTACGTGGTGACCTTGCCGGTCTCCGGCAGCACGACTTTCTCGCACTCAGTGTCGCCGTTGGTCGGGTCGACCTGGCGCGGCGGGAAATAAGTCTTGCCGCTTTTCTTGAAGCGAACCGCTTCCATCCGATACCGCTGCGGGTATTCGCGCCATGAACGAGAAGGAAATATCGACATTATGCCACCTCCATGATGTGGACCACCGACGAGGCCCCGGTGCCGCCCATGTTCTGGGTCATGGCCAGTTTCGGCGCGCCCTTGATCTGGCGGCCGTTCTCGGCCTTGCCGGTCAACTGCTTGAACACTTCAACCACCTGCGCCACGCCGGTCGCGCCGACCGGATGGCCTTTCGACTTCAGGCCGCCCGAGGGATTAATCGGGAACTTGCCGTCGAGCGCGCTTTCGCCCGCGAGAAACGCCGCGCCGGCCTGGCCCGGTTTGTATTTACCGATCGACTCGGCCACCATGATCTCGGCGATCGTGAAGCAATCATGCACTTCGGCAAACTGAATATCACTGATCTGCTTGCCGGCCATCTTGAGCGCCCTCTGCGACGCCAGCGTGGCCGATTTGATCGTGGTTATATCCTCACGTTGTGCCAACTGCATGATATCAGTCGCCAACCCCGAGCCGAGCACTTTGATATAAGGCCTGCGGAGTTTCTTTGCGACTTCTTCACTGCACACAATCACGGCGGCGGCGCCATCGGTGATGGGCGAGCAGTCGAGAATCCGAAGCGGGTCGGCCACCATGACCGACGTTTCCACCGTCTCCGGCTTCAGCTTGAACGGATACTGTGCGAACGGGTTCATCGAACCGTTGTGATGGTTCTTGACCGCCACCGCCGTCAGCATGGCCCGCGTGGTGCCATACTTGTGCATATGCGCGTGGGCCATCAGGGCGTACAAGCCGGGGAACGTAGCCCCGTTGAACACTTCGTATTCGGCATCGGCGGCAGTCGCCAATGCTGCAGTAGCTTCGTCGCCGGAGCAGTCGGTCATCTTCTCCACACCGGACGCCATGACAATTTCTGACAGGCCGGAACCGACTTCGATGAACGCCTGGCGGAAGGCGATCCCGCCCGACGCACACGCCGACTCGACATGGGCCGCCGGTATCCCCGGCATACCGAGATAATCGGCCATCAGCGCGCCGATATGCTCCTGCCCGACAAACAGCCCGCCGGTCATGCAGCCGACATAGAGCGAATCGATATGATCGACTCCGGCGTCGGCAATCGCCGCCCGGGCGGCGTCGACAAATAATTCTCTGAATGATTTGCGCCAGACCTCGCCCCACTGACTCATTCCGGCGCCAACAACACAAACAGGTCTCATGATCGTCTCATCTCCTACTTGTTCTTGATGATTTTGTGCCGGAACTTGGCGTAAGTGCCGTATTCGACATAAGTCAGGTTTTCATCCAACAACTTGTGTGTGCCCACGGCCAGATTGCGGACCCGGTTGATCTTCTCAGTCACTTTCCAGATGAAAGCATCCGAGCCGGAACCGGAACCGTAGGAGCACATAAAGATCATATCGCCCGGTTTGGACACGTCAAGGCAGCCGGTCAGACCAATCGGCGATGCACCCGAATAGGTGTTCCCCAGGCGCGGCGCCAGCCATCCCGGATCGATCTGTTCCTGAGTGAAGCCCAGTTCAAGCGCCACCCGCTGGGGAAACTTGCCGTTCGGCTGATGAAACACGGCGTATTTGAAATCCGACGGCTTCATGCCTGATTTCTTCAAAATGGCTTCGGACGCTCCTCGCGTAGTCGCGAAGTAGGCCTCTTCGCCGGTAAAACGGCCGCCGTGCTGCGGGTAGAATTCATGTTCGCGCCGCCAAAAATCGGGCATGTCTTGCATCCAGGAGTGAGTGAACAAGCATTCTGCGATCAGGTCGTCAGCCCCCATGATAAACGCGGCAGCGCCCGCCGCCGCGGAGAATTCAAGCGCGTCTGAGGGCGCGCCTTGCGAAGTATCGGCCGCAATCGCGAGCGCGTACTTCATCTCGCCTGCCTTGACGTGCGACAGAGCCACGTACATCGCCTCGGAGCCGGCCTTGCAGGCGAACTCGAAATCGGCGCAGTGGCAATCATTGAAAATCCCCATCGCCTCGCCAACCACCGTGCCGGACGGCTTGACCGCGTAGGGGTGGGATTCGGAGCCGATATAAATCGCCCCGACTTTGGATCGGTCGATATTGCCGGCCCGCCTGAAAGCGTTTTTCGCCGCTTCAACGGAGAGAGTAATCGTGTCCATGTCCGGCGGCGGAACCGATTTCTCGCGCAGCATCAGCCCTTTTTTGTAGCTGGGCGCGTCGGCTCCCCAGACCTTAGCGATCTCTTCGACCTTAATTCGGTGCCTCGGTAAATGGGCGCCATAGCCAACTATTCCTGCCATGTTATACCTCAGTTAGAAGTTCAATCATATCTGCAAAACAGTGTCTTTTGCCCTGAGTTCAGACTAATCGGGAGACATTATAAGACCCCTGAAGGGCGCTGTAAAGGGTGTCAAGGCCGGTTTTTGAACAGTTCTCCAACCGCCTTGGAGCGGGGGTTCGCCAACTCAGCAATTGCTCACTGCCTGGCCGATAATGGGATATTATGAACTCAATTCGAGGCTTGACGTTGTTTCTCCTTCTTACGGTTCCTTGCCTGGCGGGCACGAAACCGGAGAAGGGATTGGACCGCAACACCGCCTTTTACAAGGGGGAAAGTCTGAACTACGTCATCTACCCGCCGGACCACTTCCAGATGATTGACTGGGAGGCGACCGGCGACGGGTATTCCTTCGCCTTTATCCCTACGGATCAGGAATACGATCACGCGGACCTCATGATCGGCGTGAACATTTTCAAGATTCGCGGACTTAAATTCTTCGACGTCGTCGCCCGCGATACTGCCGCCGTGCGCGAGCACTATGGGAAACGGGCATCAATTCGGACCGTGGATTCCGTATTTGCGGCTTCAGGACAAGCGGTCTCGGTCTTCTTCGTCAATGACACCAGCCGATTCATCCCCAACGTGATGCTGGGTTATGTTGACGGCCGTACGGAAATGCTGGTGTTCGAGCTGGTCATCACCGACCGCGCGGCGCGGGTAAAAGCCGAAGACGTGTTCGTACAGTGCCTGCGGAGACTCAAGGTGATGCCGCTGGGCGAATTGGGACAGAGATAAGTCCGGTCCACGGAATCACGAATTGCAGATTAATCCGATTCAACCAGACAGAATTGCACTCTAAAGCGCCGATCCAGACACTCGAAAATCAGCGTGTGATGAGGCTTGTCACACAAGTGCGACTCAACGTATTTGCCGCCATCGCTCATCAACGGCAGATCGATATTCACTTGATGTCTGCTGAGGCTCAGCACGGTCCTGACTCGACCTGAGATTTGATTGACGATCTCTCCGACACCGTCCAGAATGTCATTACGCGAGAGCCTACGACCCTCACCACCGGCTATTCTGGCAACCAGATCGCGAGCAAGATCGGGATCGAAACCGACTCCAATGGCACCTGAGAATTCACCTGACAATCTAATGCAGGCCGTGATTTCATGCGGAGAGACTATATCGATACCTATCCTTGTAGCTTCCTGTAGAACGACAATTGCTCCTGTGATAGTCGTGATAACCTCACAGGTAGACTCAGCTACAATCCTGAAGAAATCACCGGTCTTCATAGCTTCAAGGCATCTACCTTCAGAAATACCGCTTCCAGCCGCTCCGGAGTTTGTCGCCCGATCAATGATGTCGTGGAATGATCTCAAAGTTGGTACCTTTGCTTCAGGGCCAGGCCTGAGAGTACAAACCGGGGCCTCTATTATGACAGACTCCCGGTATTCGACTTGAGGATGGTGCTGATCTGCTTGACCAGGGCATCAGGTGTGAACGGCTTGACGAGATAGCCGGCTGCGCCGGCTTGGATCGCTTTCTTAACATCCTCTTCAACACCATCCGAGGTGGCCATAAGCACCGGGATATTGCTGTATGCCTCTTGCGACCGCATCTTCACCAAAACCTCGTAACCGCTCATCAACGGCATGTTCCAATCAAGGACGACCAGGTCGATGCTGGAGCCGTGGGTTCGAAGACGTGCCAGCGCCTCCATGCCGTTTTCGGCCTCGACGGTCTTGTAACCAATCTCCTGGACCATCTTGACCATAGACCGTCTAAGCAGGGCTGAATCTTCGACAAATAGTATTTTCATAGATTACCCCCTATTAGTTCACATGTTCTGATATTATCGGAAGGAAATCCGCTCAGATTAGCCAGATATACCAACTCATTGAACGTACCAATGTCACCCGTGCCAGCTATAGAACCAGGAAACGACGTTGCCGGGTCTGTTTTTGCTTGCCTGTGTCAGCAGCCCCATCAATCTTAGGACAGCATTAAACTTGATTTGCCTTTAGTCCGAGTTGCCAAATTGTAGCTGGCAGAGTCACACAATAAGGAGGTTGAGATGAGAAATCTCTTCGTCATGGTTCTGGTTTGTGTCTTGTTAGTTGGTTTCGGTGTCTCCTGTGAGAAAACGGCCACCGAAGCATCGGCCAGCCCCGAACTGGCCGTGCCGCTCACCGAGATTCCGGCGTCGTACGGTTCCCTGGAAGCGGTCACTGCAGTGTCAGAGTATCCCGGTTGGTTTCAGCTCTGGTTTCAGGATGAAGCTGGTACGATCCGGATTGTCAGAGTACAGATGGCGCAGAACCTGATGCACAAGCAGGTCAAAACCATAAACAGAACCCCGGGTGCGTAAGAGGAGGTTGCGATCTATGAAAGATAGTCACTATAGCCTGATCAGTCGGCTGCTCTTCGTGGTGGCCGCAGTACTCTTTGTCCTGGCGGTTTGGAACTGGCTCATCGGGTGGTTCGGCTACCACCTGACCTGGGTCCATTATGAACCTGGGCGCCTGTTTGAATTCGCCGGAATCCTGGTGATCTTCGTGATTGCGCTGCTGCTGCGACAAATCAGGGATTTGCTGCGGCAGAAGTAACAACCAGGCAGGGTAGTTTATCCCGCCTACCATCACTTGCCGGAGTCTAGGTGTCGACGGCCCTGTCGCCAGCGGAGATCAGCACCAGTTCACCGCTTTTGTCACGGTCGATCCTGAGCGTCTGACCTGATCGCGCTTCTCCCGCCAGTAACATCTGCGCCAGGCGTTGCGTCAGTTGCTTGTTGATGAACCGCTTGATCGGGCGCGCTCCGAACGTCGAATCATACGCTGTTTCAGCTATGTACGTAACCGTTGCGTCCGAAACTGTCAGCGAAATCTCTTTTTCTGTCAGCAGCTTCTCCAGATTCTTCAGTTGCAGCCGGACGACATCCTTGATTTCGTCCATCGTCAGTGCCGCAAAGACAATCGACTCATCTATCCGGTTCAGGAACTCCGGCCGAAGCGTGCGCCGAAGCGTTTCCAACACGTTCTTGCGCATGTTTTCATAGATTACTTCGCGATTGAACTCACCCAGATTGGCTGATTCCTGCTGGATATACTCCGCCGCGATATTCGAAGTCATGATCAGAATGGCATTTTTGAACGAGACCGTCCGTCCCTTGTTGTCGGTGAGGCGGCCATCTTCCATAACCTGCAACAGGATATTGAACACTTCCGGGTGCGCCTTTTCGATCTCGTCGAGCAAGACAACCGCATACGGCCGCCGCCGCACGGCCTCGGTCAACTGACCGCCCTCGTCGTAGCCAATATACCCCGGCGGTGCGCCGATCAACCGCGACACCGCATGCTTCTCCATGTACTCCGACATGTCTATTCGGACCATCGCTTGCTCCGAACCGTAGAGAAACTCAGCTACTGCCCGCGCCAGCTCGGTCTTCCCCACACCGGTGGGACCGAGAAAGATGAATGACCCAATTGGGCGGTTTGGATCCGACAGCCCTGCCCTTGACTGACGAATCGCGTTGGATACCGCCGCCACCGCCTCATCCTGATCAATCACTCGCTTGTGCAGTTCGCTTTCCAGCCGAAGCAATTTCTCCTGCTCAGACTCCGAGAGACGAGTCACCGGAATGCCGGTCCACTTGGAGACGACATCCGCAATATCCTCGGCGTCTACCACTTCTTTCAGAAGCTGACGGTTCTTTTGAATCGACGTGAGCGCATGAGTCAGCAACTGGAGCTTCTTCTCAGTTTCCGCCATGTCACCGTATTTCAATCGAGCGGCTTGTTCGTAGTTGGCGGAACGCTCGGCCTCGGCAACGCGACGCTTCAAATCTTCGATTTCCGACTTCTCTGTACGGATGGCCTCGACTGTCTCCTTCTCTTTCAGCCACTGCGTTTTGAGATCGTCGCGTTGGGCGTACAACTCGGACAACTCGCTCTCAATCGGCTTGAGACGTTCCCGCGCGTCCTTCTCCCGTTTGACTCCCTCTTTCTCGATCTCAAGCTGACGAATCCGCTTCTCGACTGCGTCTAATTCCTCTGGCATCGAGTCGATACTGATCCGCAGTTCCGCCGCAGCTTCATCGATTAGATCAATCGCCTTGTCCGGAAGAAACCGGTCGGCGATATATTTATCGGAGAGCTTTGCGGCCGCGACAATAGCAGCGTCAGAAATCTTGATACCGTGAAATACCTCGTACCGTTCGCGCAGACCGCGCAAGATCGACACGGTCTCCTCTACCGTCGGCGGCTCGATCAACACCGGCGCGAAACGGCGTTCCAGCGCCGCATCTTTCTCGACATGTTTGCGGTACTCATCGAGCGTGGTCGCGCCAATGAATCTGATTGCTCCCCGCGCCAGGGCCGGTTTGAGCATGTTCGATGCATCCATCGCACCCTCGGCCGCCCCCGCGCCGACAATCGTGTGCATCTCGTCAATGAACACGATTATGCGCCCGTCCGATTCCTCCACTTCCTTGAGAATAGCCTTGAGCCGCTCCTCGAACTCACCGCGAAACTTGGAACCGGCGATCATCGCACCGAGATCGAGCCCGACCAGCTGCCGATCTTTGAGCGTTTCCGGCACCTCGCCGTTCGCGATTTTCTGCGCAAGACCTTCGACCACCGCAGTTTTTCCGGTTCCCGGCTCGCCGATCAGTACCGGGTTGTTCTTAGTGCGACGGGAGAGAATCTTGATGATACGGCGGATCTCGTCATCGCGGCCGATCACCGGATCGAGCTTGCCTTCACGTGCCGCCGCCGTCAGGTCGCGGGCATATTTCTCCAGCGCGCCATATTTGGACTCCGGGTCGGCGTCGGTGACTCGCGATTTCCCTCTGATAGACACTAACACCTTGAGCAGTTCGGTACGCTTGACCCCGGCCACCTTGAGCGCTTCCGACGCCTTGCACTTGACTTCAAGCATTGCCAACAACAAATGCTCAACCGAGACATACTCATCCTTGAACTGCTTCAGCTCTTTCTCTGCCTTGAGGAATATCTGGCTCAACTCGTTCGACGGATAGACCTGCCCGCCGGACTGCTTTGGCAGCGCGTTGAGCGCATTGTCAATCTCAATTGTCAAGGCATTCAGATCGGCACCCATTTTCTTGATCACCTGCGGCACCAGGCCGTTCTCCTGCTGAAGCAACGCCTTGAGCAGATGTTCGGGCGTGACCTGCGGGTGTTCGGCGTTCTGAGCGAGGCTCTGCGCCTCACTGATCGCGTCGATCGATTTCTGTGTAAACCTGTTCAAGTTCATATATGCATCACCTTCGTATTCTTCGTAGGTCGAAACCCCTGCGGTTTCGACATCTTGTAGTTTCTATGCTATGGGTGTTTGGGGCAAAAGAAGTGGTTACCTTCTGAGAAAAACTGACCAATAACCCCGAGAGGAGATCGGGGAAACAGGAGGTAGCCATGCGGAAGATGCAGGAGTATGTGGTCCAGGGCAAGCAGGTTTTTGTGGGTTTGGAGGACAGCAAGCGGATGTGGAAGCTGTGCGTACGGAGTGGCGGGATGATCGTGCAGGAGGTGAGTATGGCGACGCAGGTGGCAGGCTTGCTGGCATATTTGCGGGGGCGGTATCCGGCGTGCCGGATTCAGGTGATGTACGAGTCGGGGTTTCAGGGGTTTTGGCTGCATGACGCGTTGGTAGCGGCGGGAATAGGTTGTGTGGTGACGCCGGCGCACACGGTGAGCCAGGAGAAAGTGAGCCGGGTCAAGACGGACAAGACGGATGCGCGTCGGTTGGCGAAGAATTTGGAGAGTGGTGATTACCGAGTGTGTCACGTGCCGACGGTCAAGGAGCGTGAGGATCGTCAGGTGAGTCGGGCCTTACAGCAGATTCAAAGAGATATCGTGCGGACCAAGAATCGGATTCGGAAGTTTTTGGATTTTCACGGGCTGAATGCTGATTTGCCGGCGGGGAAATGGGGTGACGGGCGGTATTTGAAGCTTGAGGAGGACTTGACGCTGGGGCGGTCGTTACGAGTGAGTTTGGCCGCGTTGTTGACGGAGTTGCAGTGTTTGCGGCAAGTGCGGGCGCACTTGCACGCGGAACTGAAGGAGTTGGCGAAGCAGGAAGGGTATCGTCAGCGGGTAGCCCTTAAGCAGAGTTGTCCGGGGATTGGCTGGTTGACGGCAATTCGGTTGACGTTAGAGTAGTTGGCGAAGCAGGAAGGGTATCGTCAGCGGGTAGCCCTTAAGCAGAGTTGTCCGGGGATTGGCTGGTTGACGGCAATTCGGTTGACGTTAGAGTGGGGTGAGCTTGATCGTTTTACCGACGAGAAGAAGCTGGCGTCGTTTGTGGGCTTGGCCGTGGCGGAACATTCTTCGGGTGAGACGACGCGTCGCGGACATATCACCAAGCAAGGCTCCCGGCAGGTCCGCGGCTGGTTGATCCAATGTGCCTGGCGAGCCGTGAGTCGCGACCCGGTTTTGGGCGAGAAATATCGGGCGGTCTGGGGTCGTTCGGGCAGCAAAAAGAAAGCGATCGTGGCGGTGGCGCGTAAGTTAGTGGGGCGACGGCGGGCGATTGAGTTGACGGGTCTGCCCTATCAGCTGGGCACCATCCGGTAGCTCGGGACCCTGATCGGAGCGGCGTAAGGCGATGATGATGAGACCGAACTAAGTAAACACTGCCATATGGGTGTACAACGAAACCCGACCTGTGGCGGAACCACGTTGACGTAGTGTGTTGACACCCAAGTAAGAAGGCGAATAGAAAACTGTGGCACTTACCACGAATAGCAGGTTGTGACTTCTTAGGCCGGCTCGAGAAAGAAAAAAAGCGCAGAAGGCAGCACAAATGACTTGACACCCATCATAGCAGATCGGGTTCACGAGACGCTCGCTGGGGGAGCGACGAGCAACCCGACCTACTGCTGTCATGCTCCGCTTCAAGCGGGGCATCCATGACATCCCGCGACGGCCACCAGGCCGTCACCCGGGTGCAAACCGGAGCCCAGTTATGTGGGACGATCAGCACACTTGTGCCTGCACTTCCTTTCGCTCAGTCGGTTCACACAACAGCATACTTCCATAACCACCACAACTGGTTCCCCACTTTCGGGCCTGTTGAAGAACCCTGTTTTTGTCTCAGTTGTCAGGTGGGTTGAGTGACAACGCGAAAATATCTCTTGGTTGGCCACCAGTGTCTCAGAATGTCCTCTATGAGGTCGTAGTGATCCCG
>Ga0315278_10004677_pt1 | contig 12376 bp, 10 predicted proteins | sample YL17G06_0_MG_FD_203880 | JGI IMG/M metagenome (GOLD analysis project Ga0315278, IMG submission 203880) | Sediment microbial communities from Yellowstone Lake, YNP, Wyoming, USA - YL17G06_0 | ecosystem: Environmental > Aquatic > Freshwater > Lake > Sediment | place: USA: Wyoming | collected...
AAGATACGTGATGAATGGTTCCGGGCTGAAGGGTATAAGGTGCTGCGATTCTGGGATAACCAGGTATTCAGTAACTTAGAAGGTGTTTTGGAGACCATCCGAGAAGTCCTTCTTACCCCTCACCCTGCCCCTCTCCCCCAAGGGGAGAGGGGAGATAACTTTTGGCAATAGGCGATAGACAGATAGGGAGATCGAATGGGGAGATGAGGTGATGGAGGGAGTGCGGAACAACAAAATGCACCGTCGGCATTTACTGCCGTCAAGAATTATACCGGACAGGATCGTGGTCGGAAAATAATTCTTGACATTTCAAGAAAACTATAATATTCTTGAATCATGCTTAAAAAACGATACCGGTCTGCGAAACAAGTGGATGGAGTCATCGACCTTGAACGTTTAAGGTCAGGGCCTGCAAAGTGTATTGAAAGAGACCCAACCCTATTCCTTGGCCTGACGTATCCTTCGGAAGACGTCAGGGCCATGCTCCAGGCATTAAGCCGACGTTTCTCAAAGGAAAAGGTAGAAGGCAGCGGGCTGATTTTAGCTGAAGCGGTTAAGGGGCTTGGCAAATCTCATGCGGTTCTGACCTCGTACCACCTTTTTGCTAATCCCGCACAGGCAAAGAGTTGGATGGAGAGCCTTGGTTATGCTTGGAATCCCCCCAAGGACCCCGTCATTATCATTAAGAAGTTTACCGATCAATATCTTCCGTTTGATTCTTTGTGGACGGTCCTGGACCAGGAACTTAAAGCAGGGTGGAGTACAGCCCACCCCCCTTCTCTTGATGAACTCCGGTCAGCTCTTTCGGGGAAGTACCTTATCCTTGTATTTGACGAGCTTGAAAGGGGCATCTCCAATATTGGTGAGTTTGCCAGGAGGAGTCAAAATCTGAGCTTTCTTCAAATGCTCTCGGAAGAAGCCAACCGTAATAGCCAGGTTACTCTTATCGCAGCTATTTACGACGGAACGGTTGAGCCAGGGGCAACCTTGAAGCGGGTACCCCGGATCGAGTTGCGTTTCCGTAGGTCTGATGATCGAGCCGCTATTGTTCGACATCGCCTCTTCTCCAACGCAGATTCGTATGATCAGACGGCAGCGGAAGCATTGATGCGATCCTATGTCAATACCTGGAATCGGCTTGGAATACAAACTTCTGACGATTACCTTTCAAAACTGAAGAAGGCCTTTCCATTCTTGCCCGAGCTGATTGAGCTTGTTTTCGAGCGGATCAGCGGAAGCGGTGGTTTCCAGGGCACCCGGGGCGTTCTCGGCCTTCTGGCCGCTATGCTCGATGCTTCCCCCTCCGGTTCCTATCTGCTCACGGCAGGGCACTGCAATCTTGCTGATAGAGCCTGCGCAGATCGGCTTCAGGATCTTGACCCGGCGGGAAACCTCATCAATTGCGCCCGGAGGAACTTCCAGGACTTAAAGGCACAACCCTATGCTGAAGCCCTTGCATCAGCGGTCCTGCTGGCAAGCCTTGCCCCTGGAGTAAAGGGTTTGACCCGCGAAGAATTGGTTAGACATGTCGCTTTCCCCGGCTTCGATCCTAACCAATTCGAAGCGTCACTCCAGGCTTTCCGGACTTATGGTTCCTATTTCCATGAGCGAGAAGGTCGCTTCTTCTTCGATCTCGAAGAGAACGAAAATGCCAAGGTTGAAATCGAAGCCATACGCCTTGGAGATGAGAAGGCCCGGGAGGAAATCAAAACGATCTGGAAACAGGATCTCTTTCACGAAACGCAGCAGGTCGTCATTTTTACCGACCCGGAAGCAACAAAAAATAGTCTCGATCAAATGCCCAAGAACTCTCTTCGATTTGTCCTTTCACCGAGACGGCTCTCCGCCTTTGAGCGTCATGCGGTTTACTTTGGATCCGAGATGAGAAATCAGATCCTCCTTTTTGAGCCCCGTGACGATACTTCGAACCATCTGAGCAATCCTGACATCCTATCTGCTGCAAAAAGATCGGTCGCTGCTGCCACCTTAGCCCCCACAGCGGGCACGGGAGAACGGCGCAGCCGTTATGAGCGCATCGCTGCCCAGGAGAGGAAGAATGTCAAAGATTTTATAAAGTCAGCGGGCCTCGTTTATGTGCGGGTGGAGAGATGGGATGAGAAACACGAAGATTCCCTCTTCGAGATGGAATCCGTTGGGCAGGCTGCCGAAAAGCAAACACTGATCGAATACCTCCGCACCCAGCTTTACCCTAGCCTTTTTTTTGTTGAACATCTGCGGGAACATCTCAAGCAGTTTTATGGCCTGACTATTGCCCAGGTTGAAAAGATTTATAAAAACACCCTTTGTTACCCTGTGCCGACCATGGTGCCTGACATCACTGACACCGTTGTCACTTTGGTGGGGGACCGAAGTCGAATCCTTGGACTGAAGCACGAGCGGAAAGATTTCTGCGGGGAAAACGTAACCCTCGGAGCTGGAGAATTGCCAGATGGCGTCTTAGCCCAACCCTGGCCTGCCGTCCCTACCCGGCCTCCAACTGAGACGCCTGCAGCTATTCCCCCGGATGAAAGCCAGAGAGAAGCTCGACCTTCGTTCTTCCCGAAACCAACACCCACCCCCGTCCAGACCATGGAAATTGAAGAAAGGGCGACTCCATACTGCCAGACAAGGAGCGAGTTGCGCCAGGCAGTGGCTGAAAAGCTCTCTGGTATTGAAGGAAACGCAATTCAAAGGATTCAGTTCCAGATATATGCACAATATCAAAACGCTGCCTTGTCAGACCACGCAAGCGCGATTCGCGGAGCACTTACCATGAACGGAGACTTGGTGGTACAGGTCGACCTCACTCTCCCCGGTCCCTTGGATAAAGTTCAGGCAGAGAATTGTTGTGAATCTTTGCCTCATTTTCCCAATGCCAATTATTCAGCCAGGATGCATGTTTTCCAGAAGGCTGTCCGGGAAACGATTCGACTCGAAGATGAGGAGATGGGATGACTTCTTTGCTCGATCGGACATCCCTCGATTTGTGGACCAAACCCGAGCCCCGGCTCCCGCACCTGAAAAAGTGGCTCCTCGGAGAGGTATGGACCATTGAGCGATTTAAGGAATGTGGTGCTGCTCCTGCGGAATATCTTAAGACTGGCGAAAAGATGGTTAACGAAAAAGAGGCATTGTTGACGGCAGCAGCCGACTCTTACTTCAGGGAGCTTGTAACCGCACAGGCTCCAGCAAGGACGATCGTGGAATTTTGGGATAAGTATCCAAATAGTTGCGTTGTCATCCTTGATGGTTGCTCGCTGAGAGAACTACCCCGGCTTTTAGAGCTGGCACAGTCATCGCGCCGGCCAGTTGTCGAATGCACTTGCGGTCGGTCTGCCATACCCAGTACAACCGAACATTTTATAAGCGACAGGCTTGGTTTAGCCCTACCTGCTGTTGGTCCATCCGAACTGGTATCGCGGCATGAGCTAAAAAATCACGGCATACGTTACTATTTTTTCCAAAAACCGAACGAGTTTCAACATATTTCAGAGGAGCCTGGATCAATTATTCTCTGGCACCGGTTTCCAGACTTGCGCTTCATGGACAGTACGGCATCGAGTGCTGAAATGTATGATGGCATCTGGGATACCCTGGGAATGGTCTGGAAAAATACGGTTCAGGCTTTGCCCGCCAAACGCTGCGTGCTGGTGACGAGCGACCACGGTTATGTTTTCTTTGGAGCGGGCCTGAGTGATACAAATCTGGAGCAAGTAGACCGCCCCTTGCAAGGCAAGCGCTTCAGACAATTTTCTGATGATGAACCCTTCCCCGAGGAAGGGACGCCAGGGCTTTTTCTGGATCAGTCGCGTCGCATGGCAATTCTGGAAGGACGCTGCCACAACCGACCCCAGGCTCCTTCTCCATCCAAATCGCTGTATAGACACGGTGGGTTAAGCCTGATGGAGGTCTTGACCCCCTGGCTGGTCCTTGGACCAATGGAGTAGAAAATGAAACGAAAGGTTGGAACCCTTATCGAGGACGAGGTTCTTAAACTTGCAAAGCATCGTGCTTTCGAAGAGTGTAGGCCCTTGAGCGGTGTGATTCAGGACGCCATCGTCCTTTATCTTAGCAACAAGATGCCAAGCCCAAAAAAGAGGGAGAATGCCTACCGCCTTTTTTGCGAGCAACCAACGCGGATAAACAAAAAGCAGTTCAAAGAAATCCTGGAGGAAGACGTTTGGGATCAATGAAGTTCAGAATCCAGGAGTCAGAATTCAGAAGACAGAATCAAGAATTGGGAGGTCCGAAGCCGGAATGAGAAAACCAGCAAAGAACTTTGAAGAGTTGATTGTGTGGCAGAAAGCGCATCAGTTTGTCTTGAGTATTTATAAGGTGACCCGTGAATTTCCTCAATCCGAGATCTATGGATTAACATCTCAACTTCGACGGTCTGCAGTGTCTGTCCCTGCAAATATTGCAGAAGGTTTCAAGAAAAAAGGCAAGGCTGATAAAGTCCGCTACTTGAATATAGCACAGGCGTCTTTGGAAGAATCCCGCTATTATTTAATTTTGACAAATGACCTGAAATACACTGATTCCTCACAGCCTATGTTGCAACTCGTGGAGGTAAGCAAGTTATTGGAGGCTTATTCCCGTTCTATTCTGACTTCTTCATTCTGGCTTCTGGCTTCTGGCTTCTGGCTTCTGTATTCTGATTCCTAGGCGGTGAGCTTGTTAATGAACCTTGATGATATTTCAAACGGCAGTCTCTGCGTCATCGATACCAATGTTCTTTTATATGCTGAACAGGGGTCGTCCCGGCAGGCCCAGAGGCTGCTCAGACGCTGCTCAACAGGGGAGCTGATCAGCTTTATGCCGCAGACGGTCTGGCTGGAACTCACTCACAAGCTAATGCTGGCTGAAGCCATGATGCTGGGAAAGATCTCTGGTCCCAATCCTTCCCGAAAACTCGCAAAACAGCCCGATCTCGTACGAACCCTTGGACTTTATAGAGATAAAATCCTGGCTCTCGTCGATTTGGGAATTGGGTTTGCTCCCTGCACCAGAGAAGACTTCTTTGAGGGTGCCCTCAAATTCCAGGAGAAGTACGGTCTTCTCGCCGATGATTCCGTGATACTGGCAATTGCTTTAAGGCTGAAAGCGGATGTGCTGGTCAGTGCGGATACTGCCTTTCAGAAAGTAACTGAACTCAAAGTAGCTATGCCCTCGGATATCCATTAATGAATGAAACTCAATACGGTCCCCGCGCCATCGAATTAAGCTTCCCTATCGTCGAGATTAACCGGCTGGCCGTGCCGGAGCGAAATTCTTTCAAACCCATCTATCAAATGCACAAATGGTTTGCCCGCCGTGCTTCCTGCGTGTTCCGGACCATCCTTTTGGGTTCTTTGAAGCCTGCCCTCAAACCAGATGGGACCCCCACGGACCTGATGGAGGAGTTTTACAAGGACCATACAAACGATCCTGATACCACCGGAAAAACAGTACTTGATCCGTTTATGGGAGGAGGAACAACCGTCGTTGAAGCCCTCAGGCTGGGATGCAAGGTGATTGGGATAGACCTTAATCCAGTGGCATGGTTTATTGTCAAGACCGAGGTGGAACCCATCGATCTTGAATCGCTTCAATCCGCCTTCGAACGCCTGACAGAACGGCCGGTGGGTTGGAACGGAAATAAACCCCTTAGGGAAACGCTTCTTCACCTATACAGGACGGAGATAGAACCCGGTATTGAAGCTGACGTAATCTATACCTTCTGGGTGAAACATGCAATCTGCACAGACCCAAACTGCAAGCGACAAGTCCCCCTTTTTGAAGATTACATCATCGCCAAGAAAACACCCTCCATCCGTTACCACCACGATGTAACCTGCCCCCACTGCAAAAAGGTTTACGACTGGGAGATGGAAGTCGCTTCCCTCATCGCCGATCCGGCTATGATGGTAAATGCCTCCCGGGGGAGTGCCGGCGAAGGAAGGCCCACACAGGCATGGAGCTACTCCCCACAACCGAAAAAAGAACATGAAATAGCACGGGTGATCTGCCCGCACTGCCAGAAGACCGGACAGCCTGAACTTAGACATGTAAAGTCGAGGAGAAAACGGGTGTCACTAACCGTGCTTTTTTGTCCTGAATGCGAGGCTGTGTGGCAATGGCGCGGAGAACTCCCGGAGAAAGAGGTAACATGCCCGGCTTGCCGCCATGAATATGATCCTCGAAAAGGAAATATTCCTGCTAAAGGAAAATTTCTTTGCAAGTGCGGCAATGTGGACAAGATCATCGAAAGCATTCGACGGCTCCCTAAAGACCAGCGCCTCCCCGTAAGACCATATGCTATCGAGGCCTACCTGCGGTGTAATAATTCTGAGGAAGAAGGTGATGAAGATCCTCAGTTACCTCTGATTGGCAATTGCTCAAACTCAACTCAAAAAAGGCCAAAGAATAATGAGGTTCCCAAGGCCTTGCTTCTCCCAAAGAATGGAAAGTTTTTCAAAAGATTTACTCCTTCGGATATGGCAAAGCTAAAACAGACAGAGATCCTCTGGGAGAAACATAAAGAAAGGTTGCCCTATCCAAAAAGCAGAATACCAATCGGATATAACACCAACCAGATGCTTAAGCATAACTACCATTACTGGCACGAGATGTTTTCATCCCGGCAACTCCTGGCACTTTCCACTTTGCTCAAAGGGATCATGGCGGAGAAGGACGAGACATTAAAGGAAATGTTATTGTCCGTAATGGTTTTGACCCTCGATTCAAATAATCTCTTTTGTCGTTTTAGATCAAAGGCCGGAATGAGGAGTCCCTTCGGGGGATTATTTTCTCGCCACGACTTTCAGCCAAAGACTACGACATGTGAAATTAATACATTCGGTGCCCGAGAGGAATATGGGCCCTATATCTCCAATTTTATCAAATTGAAAACAGGTAAGGTCTATAACTATTCTCCTTTTGATCGAAAAATGGTCGGCCAAAAACAAGAAACCATAAAATCCAACGAATCAACCCTTTCTGGAAACTGGCAATTGAGCTGTAAATCAAGCTCATCCGCTAGCGATTTGAATGAATTTCAATATGTAATCACCGATCCCCCCTATGTCGGCAACGTGAATTATTCCGAGCTTTCTGATTTTTTCTATGTCTGGCTTCGATTGGCACTAAAAGATAGATATCCACATTTTGCCCCTGAATATACCCCCAAGGCTGAGGAGATCGTCGAAAACAGGACCAGGGGGAAAAGCAGAGAAGATTTCTTCAACGATCTCGAAGATGCCTTTGCCTGTATCCACAAATCACTTCCTGACGAAGGCCTTCTGGTCTTTACTTTTCACCACACTGATGAAGAAGGCTTAGTTTGGGAAGGTCTGCTCCAGTCCTTGTGTGACACGGGTTTTGAGATACTGTCCGTGTATCCTATTCACGGCGAATCCGAATCATCCCTCCATTTAATGGACAAGGAAAATATTTCCTATGACCTGATCCATGTGTGCAAGAAACGAAAAACTTTGCCAGAAACACGTTCCTGGGCTGGCATCCGGCAGGAGGTCAGAAAGAAAGCCCGTGCAGAGCTTGCAGCCATCGAGGCTGGCCGCTACGGGAAAGAGCCTTTAGGTCCTAATGATGTGCGTCTCATCTGTATTGGTAAGTGCCTCGAACTATACAGCCGCCACTATGGCAAGGTCGTAAACCATGAAGGGAAAGAATTCAGGCTCCATGAGGCATTGCAGGACATCGGCACGATTGTTGACCAACTCGTGACGAAGGAAAGGCCTCTTCCCCCGGAATTGGAGGATGTAGACCCCATCTCTTATGTCTGGCTGCGTGTGTTGCTTGACACCAAAATGGAGATCAACGTCAACGACCTCACAAAATCGCTTCGGGCTATGCGGGTCAATATCGAAGATCTGAAGAAAGAAGGGTTGATTATAAAAGGGAGAACCGGGCGGGGAAGATACTTCAAGGTGAAGCAGCCAGATGAAAGGCTAAACTCCTTGAAGGAGAAATTGGAACCGTCGCTTATGCGACGAAAAGACCAACTCGTTCTTTTTGATGAGATGAATAGGCCCGTCATGCATTCGGTCAACCTTGTTGACCTGGTGCACCTGCTCATCGGTCTGGCCTGGACAGGGGAATCTGTCGCACCTTGGCTGGAGAGGTTTTCCCACATGCGGCCGAAAGTGAGGGCAGCTCTTCATCACATACGCGACCGTCGAAAAGATTGGAAGGACCCAATCGACCGTATTCTGAACCTATTGGAAGGAACACTCTTTTCAAGAGATGAGAAAAATTAAAAAAGGTAGCACAGGCTTCCAGCCTGTGTCCAAAGTTCACAGGCCGGAGGCCTGTTCCACCAAGGAAAGGATAAGTCTATGCCGGGCTATGTGCTCATCGAAGAAAAAATGCTTAGACCCTATCGCCCCCAGGGGTTTGAGCCCAATCCCATAAGAATGGGGGTTCTCGACTTCATGAGGGAACTCAGACAAGAAGAATTTCCTTTTACAGGGGACCAGTCCAAACTGAGAATTGTGGGATTGGAAGAAGTGCTGTTGGCAGCAGGTCCTAACCTTCTGGAGGTCTCTCTTTTTGTTCGGCACACATTGACCAGCCGAGCCAACGAGATGGAAAAAAATATGGGACCTGTCCAGGTTATTTTCCGAAATGCCCTCAAACGGGCAGATGATTTCTGGTTCGAACCAGGGGCCAGACAGAGGATTACACTGAGACCTATCTTTGGTTCACCTGTTCCCTTCGTGAATGGGAGCGGTAATGAATGCTATCAAGTAGGATTTAACCTCACATGACTGAAAGAGCTGAGAAATACGAGAGCCTGTCATCAATAAAGATTAACGACCTGGTGAAGGTCCCTTCAAGACCGGAGCTGGGAATGGGCGAAGTGTTGCGGGTGGCTGACGTTGCCGGGATTTATCAAGCAGACGTGGTCTTTGTGCTGCCGGAAGGCCGAAGGCTTGAAACTCTCCCTGTTGAGGTCCTTGCCTTGACCAGTGACCTCTGGGAACGCTTGACAAAGGGTGATACTGACGATCCGGAAACATATCGCCTCAAGCAGATGGCAGTGGAGATGGCCTATTCCAATAATGGTGGTGAACTTACTTCAAGTCGAGTAAATCTCCTGCCCCATCAAATTCTACTGGTTCATGACCTGGTAAGTCGAAATGATCGGCGCCTCTTGGTTGCTGACGAAGTAGGGTTGGGCAAGACCATTGAGACGGGAATGCTTCTCAGGGAGTTGATCGCCCGCGGCGAAGCCGAAAGAGTCTTGATTATTACCCCTGCAGGATTGACCAGAAACTGGAGTCAGGAACTTGAGGACTGTTTTCGTCTGCACTTTGAAATTCTCAACCACGATTTTTCGGACCACGGTTCAGCAACCTGGGAGAAACACCATATGGTGATTGCCTCCATAGATACCCTGAAAGTCCCAAGGCGGGTGCAGCGCCTGCTCTATGCACCGACCTGGGACCTTGTTGTGTTTGATGAGGCTCATCATCTTTCACGGACCCGGAGCGGCAACAAGACCACCATAACCCAGAACTATAGGCTGGCGGAAGCCCTTCGGGGTCATACGCGGGACTTCCTCTTCCTGACAGCCACTCCTCACCAGGGAAATGCTTACCAGTTTTGGTCCCTCGTTCAACTTCTCAACGATCAGCTTTTTGCTTCGCCCGAGGATCTGATTCACCATAGAGAGTTGTTATTTCGGGTTATGGTTCGGAGAACGAAACGCGAGGTAACCGACGCCAGAGGGGCACCCATATTTTGCAGAAGGCAAGTCTATACGCAAACCTTTGGCCTATCTCCACGGGAACGAAATTTTTACGAAAGGTTGAGTGATTACCTGCGCGAAGGTTACGATGCTGCAGGAATTTTCCAGAAGCGAACCACGTCAAAACAGCGGGCCATAGGCTTTGTGATGGCGACCTTTCAAAAAATCATGTCTTCGAGCCCTCGGGCAATTCTCCAGGCATTGAGAAGAAGGCTTCTTGTCCTGCTCACGAGAAAGCAGATCCGGATTGAGACCAAACGGCGGACCGGAGCCCGGGTCGCCGAAGAGATCATGGAGATCCAGGATGAAATGCTTCGCCTTGCCTCTGAAATAATCGGTCTCAATAAAAATCTGAATAGTGATGCCGAGGCCTATGTAGCGCGGGTGAGACGGCGTATCCTGAGAAAAATCGAAGAAAGTTATGAGACAACCAGTTGGTCTTTGGACCCGGACGAAGAAGCAGAGGATGGCGTGTTTGCCGAAGCCGATATCCCGAACGAGATTGAGAAGGTCCGGGATTTGATTACTTTAGTGCCGGAAGGAAGAGACAGGCGCTTTGATACTGTGGTACGGGCTGTAAGTGAGCTTTCCCGGTCTAATCCGAGAGAGAAGTTTATTATTTTCACTCAGTACCGGGATACTCTTGAGTTTTTACGCCAGGAATTAGGAAGCATTTTCAGTGCAAATCATATCGCCACGATTAAGGGTGGACCTCTCGATGATAAGATTGCTGCCATGGAAGCCTTCTGGGAGGAGAACGGCGCGCGTTTCCTCATTAGCACTTCAGCAGGTGGGGAGGGGATTAACCTGCAAGTAGGACGAATTCTCTTCAATTATGACCTTCCGTGGAACCCTATGGCTTTAGAACAGCGCATCGGCCGTGTCCATCGTTATGGCCAGAAGGATACAGTTCAGGTCTACAACTTGGTGGCTGAAGATACGGTTGAGGAACGGATTTATGGTATTCTCGATCAGAAGCTTCAGGAGATAGCGCAATCCATTGGCAAGGTGGATGAATCGGGATACCCCATGGAGGATTTTCGTTCTGACATTCTCGGATATCTTGGCAGTCGTCCCGATTACCAGGATCTTTACAAAAAAGCCCTAATGGAGAGGGATTACCAACATACCGAGAAAGAAATCCAAAGGATGATTCAAGAAGCTGTCAGGGCACAGGAGGCCATCAATTCTTTGGCACAGGATTTGAGCGGGTTTAATCTTGAGCACTTTAGAAATCTTGAAGGTCATTATTCTCTGCCTGAGCTGGGTGAGTGGGTATGTAACTCCATCCTCAAACTGGGAGGAGCTGCCATACCTGACGGGAACTTCTGGGCACTTTTAACCCCGGATTCTCTAAGACAATCGTATCATCTTTCACCGCGCTACGAAAGGGTCTGCTTTGACCGGGAATTGGCCATGCGGACACGCAACTGTGAGCTTGCGGGCTTGGGACATCCCCTTGTAGATGCCCTGATCAAGGAAGTTAGAAAGCCAGGATTTCAAGGAAGCATTTGTGGAACGGGAGAAGCTAAACACATTTATGCCCACTACCTTTTACAGTACAAGGATAGCAACGGTCACATGAAAGGCCGGACCTTGAACTTTCTTTACGATACCGAGGCAAAAGAAGTGAAGATCTTAAAGCGTTTTGAACCCCTCAAAGTGGCTGGTGAGAAAAAGGACCGAGATCATATCGATTTTTCAAAGGCCAGAGAGGGAATCGAAGCGGCACTTCAAAATGCGATTATTGAATGGTTACCCGACCGCCAATCCCGAGCCGGCCTGCAAATCAGTTTAGTTGGATTGCATACGGCAGACTGATTTGTTTCCTCTAATTCTGGGTATAGGTTCTCTAACTCAGGGCGATAAATTGACAGTGTGTGGTGGATCGAGTATCGCCCAAGAAGGATTGGATCGTATGCGGTTGCCACAAGATATTGCGAATCTATTGGCACTTTGCCTAAGAAACCTTATTTGGTATAAAGACAAAATTATTGCATTTCTTAAAGAGTGCGATGTGCCTGAGTCCGTGTTGCTATTTGCAAAAAGGAATAAGAACATTCCAACCCTGCAGCTAGTACCGATGGTTCTCGAAGAGCTATATACGAAGGGTGATGATGGGTATAAAGCTGCGAAGAGAATGCTTACAAAGATCTATTATTGGAAGGATATACACACGGTATACCCCCTGAAAGAAAAGACGAGGCAATAAAGTCACTGTAAGCGCTACAAAAGGCATATAAAACCTATATTGCACAGGAACAGTTTGAACGTGAAAAGAGATCACAAGTTGAAAGGGAAGATCGCATTCAGCTAACCGATGAGGGGAGCTTGAGGGGTCACCATGAAGGCAAAGCTGATAAACGAGCTGCATGAAGAAAAGGTCACCCATTAAAACCTTTTATCCTTCGAGCTATCTTGACAAAATTTTTAACAAAGGGTGACAAAAATTTGTCAGTTGGAGATAATCTTCGACCATAGATATTTTTAATTCTTTCATAATTTCAAAAAGTTATAAAAATACGATTGATGGCACAATATTTGCTTCAAAGAGTTACAGAAATCATTACTAAGAAAAGGATGGCAATGTTAGATCCTATAGCCAGAACAAACAAAACAGTGTTA
>Ga0315278_10004679_pt1 | contig 12373 bp, 9 predicted proteins | sample YL17G06_0_MG_FD_203880 | JGI IMG/M metagenome (GOLD analysis project Ga0315278, IMG submission 203880) | Sediment microbial communities from Yellowstone Lake, YNP, Wyoming, USA - YL17G06_0 | ecosystem: Environmental > Aquatic > Freshwater > Lake > Sediment | place: USA: Wyoming | collected...
CGAACGGTCTTGCGTGGCTCTTCTCCGGTGGCCTGCCCATTGCGTTCCTTCCCTCGGCCGTGCACAAGATCGGCAGAGCCTACGTCGGCTACTACTCGACGAAAGCAGGCTTCTCATTTGCGCCTCCACAACTCACAACGCGCGAGGACATCCTTTCGGTTGTGAAGATCATTCCGGTTCCCGTTCTGATCGTGGCGATCTCCCTCGTGGTGCTGGGATTCGTCCTCGCGAGGACCCGTTTTGGACGACACACCTACGCCATCGGCGGAAAGATGGATGCCGCAGTCCGAGCGGGAATCGATGTGAGACGTCACTTGCTCAAGGTCTACGTTCTTTCCTCGTTCTGCGCCGGGTGCGCTGGCGTGATCCTCGTCTTCCTCTCCAATGCCGGCAGCCTCACCCAATTCACCTCAAACTACGAGCTCCTTTCCATCGCGTCCGTCGTCATTGGTGGGGCGAGCTTGACGGGCGGGAGGGGGGGCATCTGGGGTACAGTGATCGGGGTGCTTCTGATCGGCACGTTGAACAACGGGCTGATGATGATGGGCCTGCAGATCTTCTATAGGTTCATCGCGATCGGCATCATCCTGATTGGCGCGGTGCTCATCGACCGCTCGTTCCCTGAGCTCCTCTATGAGGACTAGATGACGAATCCGAAGTTCAAGCGCGTCTTCATACGCGTCCTGCGGCGGTGGGTGTTCGTCTTCCTCGGTCTTGAAATCCTCGCTTTTTCGCTCCTGGGAACGAACTTCCTCAGTCTTGACACTCTGCAGAACATCCTGGTCTCGTCGACCACGGTCCTGCTCCTCGCGGTGGGGGAGACGTTCGTGATCATCACCGGCGGAATCGACCTGTCCGTCGGATTCATGGTTGGGTTCACCGGGGTGGTATGCGCCAAGATCATGGTCACTCTGCAGGCGGCCGGCACGAGTCAGGCCATGGCGATCGCAGTAGGAATCGTGGCCGCCCTGGTGGTGGGGCTCCTCCCCGGGTTCATCAACGGGGTTCTCGTTGCCCACCTGAAAGTGCCACCGTTCATCGCCACGTTTGGAATGTACGGGATCGCCTACGGGTGTGCCGAGATCATCTGCAACAACGTTCCCATCCACGATCTGCCCTCCGCCGTGGGACCCATCGGTCACGGCTTCCTCTTCTTCTGGATCCCCGGGAAGCTCTTCCGCACCTTTGTCGAGCCGTCCGGCCTCAGCTCGATCGACCTTAAGCGCCTCGTGTCGCTTATCCCTAACCTCTTCCTGATAACTGTGATCTTTACTCTTATCTTCGGGTTCATTCTGGCCAGGACGCGGTTCGGCCGACACACGTACGCGATCGGAGGGAGCATCGACGCTGCGGAGAGAGCGGGGATTGACGTCAAGCGCCACTTGGTAAAAGTGTACATGATCTCCTCTTTCTTCGCGTCGCTCGCCGGCGTTGGCTACGTCCTTCGCTACATCACTGGCCGTGCGCCCGCCGGAAGCGCCCAGGTCCTCGACGCGGTCGTGGCTGTGGTCATCGGCGGGGCAAGCTTGTATGGGGGAAAGGGGTCGATTCTTGGGACGTTCGTCGGGGCGATGGTCCTCGCAACTTTGGTGCTGGGACTCGCCAACCTTGCCCTTCCCACCTACTACGCGTACATTGCAGTGGGCTGCATACTCATCATCGCAGTGCTCATCGACCAGTTCTCTCCCGAGCTCGTTCACAAGGAGGATTAGCGTCCATGGAACCGATCCTCGAGGTCCGCGGCATCACGAAGCGCTTTGGCGGTCTTGTCGCGGTCGACAACGTCGACATGAAGGTGTATCCGGGCGAGGTGGTCGGGCTCCTGGGCGACAACGGCGCAGGCAAGTCGACGTTGATCAAGATGGTTTCCGGGGTCTACTGCGCCGATGAGGGCACGATCTTCTTCGACGGGAAAGAGGTGAAGATCGACAACCCAATGCAGGCGCTGAAGCTGGGCCTCGAGACGATCTACCAGGATCTTGCCCTGGCAGAGAACCTCGACGTCTATTCGAACATCTTCCTGGGTCGCGAGAAGCTGAAGCGCTTCCTTGGGCTTGTGAAGGTCCTCGACCACAGCTACATGCTGACCGAATCAAGGAAGGTCCTGAACCGATTGGAGATTGAGGTCCCGTCTCTGCGGAACCGGATCCGAACTCTGTCTGGAGGCCAGCGCCAGGCGGTCGCCATCTCCCGCGCCATCTACTGGGACGCGAAGTTCCTTATCATGGACGAGCCGACCGCCGCCCTCGGCGTCGCTGAGCAGAAGAACGTGCTGAGTCTGGTGAGGACGCTGAGCTCTCAGGGTGTGGGGATCATCATCATCAGCCATCAAATCCTAGATGTGTTCTCCGTCGCGACCCGGCTCGTCATCATGCGGCGCGGAAAGAAGGTTGCCGAACGAATCACCGCCGACACGACTCCGGACGAAGTCGTTGGGCTGATCGTCGGCTCGATTCCTGGAGACGTTCCGAACGGAGACGGGGGCGGCGTCAAGCCGAGTGCCGTCGGGGCAAGTCACGCCGGCTAGCCTGAGAACCGGGGTGGCGCGCAGAAGCGCCGGGGGAGTGTGCCTTCATGTAATGACTAGGTCTAGAGATGCCGGGTAGTCCTCCCCGCTCCATCTGCGGAGCGGGGAGCCCCGCGGAACACGTATGCCCATAGCTAGTACGAGGAGGCCCGTCGATGAAACGTTCCCAGATCAATGCCCTCATCCGCGATGCCATCGCCTTCTTTGAGGAGCACCAGTTCTGGCTTCCCCCGTTTGCATTTTGGACGCCCGAGGACTGGGCGACGAGGGGACATGAAGCCAGAGAGATCATCGACCGAAAGCTAGGATGGGACGTGACCGACTACGGCCAGGGGCGTTTCGAAGAAGTGGGCCTCCTCCTCTTCACCCTTCGCAACGGCTCTGCAGCCGATCTCAAGCTCAGGAAGGGGAAGCTCTATGCGGAGAAGGTGATGATTGTCCGCCCCGACCAGGTCTCGCCCATGCACTTCCACTGGGCAAAGACCGAGGACATCATCAACCGCGGAGGCAGCCGGCTCGTTCTCGAACTCTATGAGGCGGATGAACAGGGCAACCTGAGCAAGGAAGACGTCTTCTTCAGCACAGACGGAGTGAGCCGCCGAGCGCCCGCGGGCCACATCGTCTCGCTCAACCCGGGCGAGAGCATCACGCTCACGCCGGGACTCTATCACGCGTTTTGGTCGGAGGGCGGAGCAGCCCTAGTCGGCGAAGTCTCGACCGTGAATGACGACGAGCGTGACAACCGATTCCACGATCCGCTAGGGCGGTTCCCGGCCATCGAGGAGGACGAGCCGCCGCTTCACTTCCTGGTGAGCGACTACCCATCTCTCGCTCATCCGCGAAGCAAGACCCCTGCCCTCGGGGGCACCTGATGGCCATGGAAGTCCTGGTCGCAGGAGAGGCGTTGATCGACTTCGTTCAACACCCCTGCAATGAGGGTAGCGGATTTCTCCCTCTGCCCGGCGGCTCTCCCTACAACGTAGCGATCGGCCTCGCACGGCTGGGCGTCGCCACCGGGTTCCTCGGCCGCTTGTCGAGAGACCTCTTCGGGAGGATGCTTCGCGCCCATCTTGAAACGAACGGCGTCGATCTAACGTACCTGACGGAAGGAGACGAGCCGTCGACCCTCGCCTTCGTCATGCCGGGGGCTAACCGCGAGCCCACCTACGCCTTCTTCGGGAATGGCACTGCGGATCAGGCAATTCGGCCAACCGATCTGCCCGCGATGTTTCCGGCGACCCTCCGCGCCGTACACGTCGGTTCGTACTCGATGGCGTGTGAGCCGATCGGCCTGGCTCTAACGAGGCTCATGGAGCGGGAGAAGGGACGGCGGTTTCTCTCGCTTGACCCGAACATCCGCCCCTCCATGGTTGGCGACCGTACCGCCTACCTTAGGAAGCTTCAGCATTGGGTGGAGCTCGCTGACCTCGTCAAGTGCAGCCGAGCAGACGCCGCTTTTGTCCTACCGGATGGAGATCCCCGCGATCTCATTGAACGCTGGCTCGGTTGTGGTCCCGAACTCGTCGTTCTCACTGCAGGAGGGGACGAGATCGTGGGCGCCACGAGAAGTGTTTCGGTCACGGTTGACGTCCCGCACGTCAAGGTGGCCGACACCGTCGGGGCGGGGGACGCGTTCATGTCCGGCCTCCTGGCATGGCTGCGGAACAGCGGCCAACTGAACGGAAAACGACTCGCAGAGCTCGGAAAGGACGAGTTGGCAACAGCACTCACGTTCGCCGCGCGGGTGGCCGCCATCACCTGTACGCGCCGGGGAGCGAACCCGCCTTCCAGAGCGGAGGTAGATCAATGGACCCCCATCAGATCCTAGCGAGGGTCGGCGACATGCAGCAGCTGGCGGGGATCGAGCTCGTCGAGGCCATCGACGGCCCGGGGCGCGGAGTGAGAGAGGCGAGAGTCTGGACCGGAGGAGGCCTCGACTTCGTCGTCCACATTGACCGCGGGTTCGATCTCGGCCCAGCGACCTTTCATGGCACCAACCTCACCTGGCATTCGCCGATGGGGCTCGTCCATCCTTACGCCTTCCAGGACTCCGCTCACGGATGGGCGCGACGGTTCCCCGGCGGCCTTCTCACGACGTGCGGCCCGGATAACGTGGGCCCGGCGAGTGGAGGACGACCTGCCCACGGACGGTGGAGCAACACGCCGGCACGTCTCGTCGCCGCAGAGGCCTTGTGGAGGGACGGCCGGTACGTCCTCGAACTGGTGGGCCAAGTGCGCGGGGCGGAGCTGTTCGGAGATGACCTCGTGCTCACCCGGACGATTCGATCAGAGTACGGAGCGACCTCCCTCACCATCCACGACCAGATCGAGAACCGCGGCCATCGCGAGGGTCCGTTTCTTCTGCTCTACCACTGCAACCTCGGTTACCCCTTGCTGGACGAGGGGGACCTCCTCGTCGTCAAGAGCCGCGTCACGCCGCGCGACGACGAAGCCGCTCGCGGCATCACGACACGCCACACGATTAGTGCGCCGCGGGCTGGTTATCGGGAACAGGTCTTCCACCACGATGTCGAGACTGACGAGACAGGTTTGGCCACGGTGGGGCTTGTGAATCCTCGTCGCCACCTCGCAGCGTACCTGCGCTACGAGAAGGCGAATCTGCCCCACCTCACCGAATGGAGACAGCTCGGAGAAGGGGAGTACGTCCTCGGGCTTGAGCCCGGAAACTGCTTCGTCCTGGGTTTCGAGGAAGAAGATCGCCTCGGCCGCGTTCGCCGACTTCAGCCCGGCGAGACCGTTCAAACTGAACTCGAGATCGGGTTCCTCGCGACGGCCACCGCAATCCGCGAGATGTTTGGAGAAGCGTAGGATGGTCCCAGAGGTGATCGTCGCGGGACACCTGTGCGCCGACCTCTTCCCGTCCTTTCCTCCAGACGGGAAGAACCCGGAGCCCGGGCAGACGGCAGAGGTCGGGCCAGCGGGTCTCTGGCCCGGCGGGGCTGTGGCCAATGTCGGCGGGGCGCTCCGCCGCCTCGGGATCGCCGCAGAACTGATCGGACTCGTGGGAGACGATGCGCTCGGAGACCTTGTGACAATCCTCCTGTCGCGGCACATCGGGCGGCCGCTCCCCGGGATCCGCGTTGCCCCTGGCGAGACGACTTCGTACACCCTCATCCTTGCCCGTCCTGGGCAGGACCGCGCGTTCCTCCACCACCTCGGCGCGAACCATAAGTTCCACCCCGCGGAGATCGATCCAGCCCTGCTGCGCGAGGGGAGGATCGTCCACTTTGGGTATCCCCCACTTCTCCCGCGGGTCTACCAGGACGGCGGGCGGAGGCTCGCGGGGTGGTTCGAGTCCCTGCGCGAGCGAGGGTTCCTGACGTCGCTTGACTTGACCTTTCCGGACCCCGACGCCGAATCGGGACGGGCCGACTGGCGCGCGTTCCTAGAGCGCGTGCTCCCCCACGTGGATCTCTTCTTCCCCAGCCGTGGCGAGCTAGAGTTCATGCTGCGAGAACTGCCTGGACTTCGCAAGACGTGTCAGCTTGAGATGCCGGCTGGTCTGGAGCACCTCAGCACACTCGCCCGGTGGGCGCTCGACAGCGGAGTTCGCCTGTTCGCCCTCAAGCTTGGCTCTCAGGGCATCTACTTGCGCACGGCGCCTGCGGAGGCTCTTCCCGCCAACCTGCGCCTCAAACTCGACTCGTGCTGGGGGAATCGCGAAGCTTGGGCGCCAGCGTTCCAGGTGAACCCGATGGGAACGACCGGCGCCGGCGACGCAGCTGTCGCGGGACTCCTCGCCGGACTTCTCCGGGGATCTTCTCCCGAGGAAACGATTGACCTCGCCACGGCCGTTGCCGCCTGCTCGGTAGAGGCCACGGACCCGACAAGCGGGATCCTCTCAGTGGCCGAGACGATCCGGCGCGTCAAAGAGGGCTGGGCACGCGCTCCAGTCCGCAACTGCACATGGCATCAGGATAGGCCCAGCGGGATCTTCCTGGGGCCGCGTGATGCTCGGTTCCGCCCTAGTGACTGCTCCTGACGCGGGGGCAGGCTTATCCTCGCGATCCCTGCATTCACCTTGGACCGGTTTCCGGGGCGCACGTCAATTAGGCGAGGATTCCTCTACCTGCTACTCTTGCCCGCGAGGAGGAAGTGACTCGTGAGGGCAAAGGCGTCTCTGACTCTTGGTTTGGTGCTCTTTGTGGCGTGCCTCGCCTCGTCTTCCGCCTTCGGAGAGCCACTTCCAGTGCGCACCCTCTCAGGCCATACTGACTGGGTCAACTCCGTCGCGTTTTCTCCCGATGGCAAGCTCCTCGCCTCGGGGTCAGACGACAACACGGTGAAGTTGTGGGACGTTGCTACGGGAAAAGAGGTGCGCACCCTCTCAGGCCACACCGGCGCTGTCGAATCCGTCGCGTTTTCTCCCGATGGCAAGCTCCTCGCCTCGGGGTCGTATGACAAGACAGTGAAGCTGTGGAACGTCGCCTCGGGAGCGGTGGTGCGCATCCTCAGCGATGAAACCTACATTGTCTTCTCCGTTGCTCTTTCTCCCGACGGAAGGCTCCTCGCCTCAGGGTCGTACGACAACACGGTGAAGCTGTGGGACGTCGCCTCGGGAGCGGAATTGCTCACCCTCTCAGGACATAGCGGCTGGGTCTCCTCCGTCGCGTTCTCCCCGGACGGGATGGTCCTTGCCTCGGGGTCGCAGGACCACACGGTGAGACTGTGGGACGTCGCCTCGGGACGGGAACTGCACACCCTCAACGGCCAAAGCGACCCCGTCGCTTCCGTCGCCTTCTCTCCCGACGGCAAGCTCCTCGCCTCAGGGTCTTACGACGAGACAGTGAGGCTGTGGGACGTCGTCACGGGGGCGGAGGTGCGCACCCTTAGTGGCCATAGCGACATTGTCTTCTCCGTTGCCTTCTCGCCCGACGGAAAGCTCCTCGCCTTGGGGGCGTATGACAACACAGCGAAGCTGGGGAACGTCTCCACAGGAGCAGTGGTTCGCACTCTTGCAGACCATACTGGCGTGGTCCTCTCCGTCGCCTTCTCGCCCGACGGGAAGCTCCTCGCCTCGGGGTCGGTGGACAAGACAGTGAAGCTCTGGAACGTGGCGGATGGGACCCCAAGCTCAGTGCCTGCACCGTTTCCGACCCAGCCTCTCCCTCCTGCCCCGGTCCCCACTTCCGAGGAGCGGCACCTTCTTGACGTCTTCCCCGCGTGGGTATGGGGCATTACCGCAATCATCGTCGGGGGCTGCGTCGCATGGTTGCTCTCCGGTCACCACTGAGAACACAGACAGAACTGGACGGCCTGACCTGCTCTCCGAAGACTGGGCCACGGACTGGGTAGATCCTTACGTGAAGAGGACCTTGCCGCCCAGCAGGAGCATTTGGCTCAAGGCCAATTCGGAGGTCCGTCACAGACAGCCAATGAATAGGCTCGTTGCTGTGCTTCTGGAGGCGAGCGGATTCGAACCGCCATCCTCCCGCGTGCAAGGCGGGCGCTCTCCCAGTTAGAGCTACGCCCCCAAATGGGGTTTGGAACGTCATTATATCTGCGCCTCGCCGACGATCCATGGCCGACGGAACTCGGGGGGATGGAGACGCCCCGGGAACCTCAGTCGGTCATCGGCCCGTCGTTTTGAGGGTTCGATCGTGTGCCGCTACCATGCGGGCGATCCTCATGAACGAGTCCATCGAGCAGAAGCTCCTCGATCTCCCGGCGACGCCCGGCGTCTACCTGATGAAGGATGCCGCAGGCGAGATTCTGTACGTGGGCAAGGCGGCGGCGTTGCGCAGCCGCGTGAGGTCGTACTTCCAGACCTCTGACGGGCTCGCCCCTCGGATCCAGGCCCTGGTCTCCGAGATCGCCGACCTCGAGGTCATCCGCACGGCGACCGAGGCCGAGGCCTTTCTGCTCGAAGATGCGCTGATCAAACGTCATCAGCCGCGGTTCAACGTCCGCCTGCGCGACGACAAAAGGTACCCGTACCTTCGGATCGCGGACGAGCCGTTTCCGCGCGTCCTCATCGTGCGCCGCCGCCAGGCGGACGGCGCACGCTACTTCGGACCGTTCACGAACGTCAAGGCGATGCGCGCCACGCTGAAGCTGGCGCAGAAGCTCTTTCCGATCAGGACCTGCACGCTCAACTTGCCGCTCAAGACTCCCCGTCGTCCGTGCCTGAACTTCGATATCGGCCGTTGCCTTGGCCCGTGCGCGGGGACTGTCACCATGGAGGAGTACGCCGCCGCGGTCGATGGGACGGCCCTCTTCCTCGAAGGGCGCATCGCGGGCCTCGCGAAGAAGCTTCGCGCCAACATGGAGGCGGCGGCAGCCCGTCAGGAATACGAACGCGCGGCCGGGGTGCGCGATCGCCTCGCCGCCCTCTTGCGAACCTTGGAACGGCAATCGGTGGTCTTGTCCGACCTCGCGGACCGCGACGCGATCGGCCTCGCGCTCGGCGACGGCCGCGCCTGCGCCCAGGTGTTCCTCGTCCGCGAGGGCCGGCTGTCAGCGCGCGAGACGTTCCACCTCCGCACGCCGGCAGACGCTGAGGTCCCCGACGTCCTCGACTCGTTCCTGACGCAGTACTACGCTCAGGCCACAACGATTCCACGCGACGTTCTCCTTCCCGCACCTATCGAGGAGGCGGACGCCATGGAGGCGTGGCTCGCGTCGCAGCGGGGGGCCGCCGTACGCCTCGTTGTGCCGAAGCGCGGGGAGAAACGCGCCCTCGTCGATCTCGCGTCCGACAATGCCCGCTTCGCGTTGAAGGCAAGCGAGAAGGAAGACGTCGTGCGCGAGCAGGCGACGGTGGCTCTCGTGGAACTGGCCGAGGCCCTGTCCCTGGGAACGTATCCGGAGCGCATCGAGGCGTTTGACATCTCCAACACACAGGGCCAGGAGGCCACGGGGTCGATGGTGGTATTCGAGAGCGGAAGGCCGAGGCGCGACGCCTACCGTCGCTTCAAGGTCCATATCTCGGGCAAACCGGACGACGTCGCCATGATGAGCGAGGTTCTTCGCCGCCGGTTCCGGCGCGGGCTAGCCGAGTTGGCGGACCCGACGATCGCCCGCGGCAAGTTCGCCGAGTTGCCCGACCTCGTCCTCGTCGATGGGGGTAAGGGTCAGGTGAACGCGGCGCGCGCCGTGTTGGAGGAGCTCAACATCGAGGGACTGGACGTCATCGGGCTGGCCAAGCGGCTGGAGGAGATCTACACGCCGGGTGCTGCCTCGCCCATCATCCTTCCGAAGGAAAGCCACGCTCTCCTCCTCTTGCGCCACGTGCGCGACGAGGCCCACCGCTTCGCGGTCACCTACCATCGCCGGCTCCGAACGCGGCGAAGCTTCGGCTCGGTGCTCGACGAGATCCCGGGCATTGGTCCCAAGCGCAAGAGCGCCCTACTCAAGGCGTTCGGGTCCCTCGAACGCATGGTCGCCGCGCCGGCGGAAGAGATCGCCGAGAAGGCAGCTCTGCCCCTCACACTTGCGGAACGCGTCAAGAGTGCCCTTGGCGAGTCAGCTGCGAGCACTGTGCCTACCAGAGGGCGCCAGCAGGCTTCTGGTGCGGCGTTGAGGAGCGACCCCAGACCCACGACGACCGAGAGGTGATGGGGACGTCGGAGACCCCGCTCACGACGGCCACCTCCGTCTGGCGTCACGCCGCCGGAGAAGCGAACGCTCGTCGCCGCTTCTCCCAAGCTGCTGGGCTTCTCCTGCCGCACAGCAGCCACGCTCAGCAGCCAACGGATCCTCCCTGCGGACCCGGACCAGGAGAAGCGAACGCTCGTCGCCGCTTCTCCCAAGCTGCTGAGCAGCCTAGCTGCTGAGCTTCGCATGCCGCTCAGCAGCCACGCTCAGCGGCCCTGGAGCGCGCGAGCGGGGCTTCATATACTCCTCCGGCTGTAAGGAGGACCCACGATGCAACCGATGGAGCTACTGTGTGAACTCTCGGACGCTTTCGGTGTCTCGGGATTTGAGGACGAGGTCCGCGAGATTCTGCGAGCACGCGTCTCGCCGTTCGTCGACAGCGTGACCGTCGACCCGCTCGGCAACCTCATCGCCATGCGAAAGGGTAAGGACAGCCGAGTCTTGATGCTCGACGCCCACATGGACGAGGTGGGATTCATCGTCAAGTGGGTCGACGACAAGGGGTACGTTCGGTTTGCTCCGCTCGGCGGATGGGACGAACGCATCCTCGGCGGGCACCGCGTCGTCTTGTGCACCCGCGCCGGAAAGAAGCGCCTCGGGGTCATCGGCTCGGCTCCTCCTCACATCCTATCGGCCGAAGAACGCTCAAAGCCGATTCCGATCGACAAGATGTTCGTCGATGTCGGTGCGACCTCGCGCCAGGAGGCGTCGGATCTTGGGGTCGAAATCGGCGACCCGTTCACGATTCACTACCCGTTCAGCGAGATTGCCGAAGGCTACGTCACCGGGAAGGCGCTCGACGATCGCGCCGGATGCGCCGTCCTCATCGAGACGGCGCGGCGGCTGGCTGAGGAAGAGCTGCCGATGACGACGGCGTTCTCGTTCGCCTTCGGAGAGGAGGTGGGGCTGCGCGGCGCGACGACGGCCGCATTCCGCATCGATCCAGCTTTCGCCCTTGCGGTCGAGGGAACCATCGGCGCCGACATGCCCGGCATCGCCGAGGAGAACCAGCCCACCCGGTTGGGCCGTGGGCCAGCCATAAGCGTTGCCGACCGTTCCATCGTCGTGTCGCCGAAGGTCGTTCGGGCGCTGGAGAAGATCGCCGACGAGAACGGCATCCCGTACCAGTACAAGCTACCGACCTACGGCAGCACGGACGCCGGCGCCATCCATCTCACGCGAGGCGGCGTCCTGTCCGGCATCGTGTCGGTGCCGTGCCGCTTCATCCACTCCCCCGTGTCGACGCTGCGGATGAACGACTTCGAGAACACCATCCGTCTCGTGACGTCGTTCGTCCGCTCGCTGCCCAAGTCGGTCCTCTAGGCCATGCGCGTCAGGCCGAGCTCACCGCAGAGCGCGCTGAGCGCGCGGAGGAAGGGAAACCGCCGTCTTTGAGAGTCCTCGGGCTTCGTTCCAGACTTCATCATGAGGCCTTGAAGTGCTGTTCAGTGACCCTATTCTCTCTGCGATCTCCACGGTCCTGCGCTGCGAACGGCAAGCGGTCTCTACCGCAGAGCGCGCAGAGCTATGGGGAGAAGGATGTGGAGCCGATGAGGGCCCAGATGCTTGGGGTTTGCGCCATCGAGCGTCGTTCGAGGGTTCATCGTGAAGTGTTGTTCAGTGACCCTGCTTTCTCTGCGTCCTCTGCGGTCTCCGCGGTCCTGCGCTGCGAACGGCAAGCGGTCTCTACCGCAGAGCGCGCAGAGTTATGGGGAGAAGGACATGGAGCCGATGAGGGTGCGGGGCTTGTGTTTGGGTGCCATCACGCGACCTTCTAGATTCCGTCGCGAGTTCCTCGCATGTTGCTCAGCGGGTGCCTCTCCGCTCTGCGTCCTCCGCGTCCTCTGCGGTGATTGGCTGTCAATACGTTTGCGAGACTGGATGTCTAGGAGCGCGCGCCCGCTTTGCACGACGCGATCGTCTCGGTGACGACATCGGCGAGGCGGTGGATCCCCTCGTCAATCTGTTCCAGGGCGCACAAGGAGAAGGCCAGCCGCATGGTGTTGTGCCCCCCGCCATCGACGTACGACGAGGCGCCGGGGACGTAGGCAACCTTGTGCGCAATGGCCCTCGGCAGCATCTCCTCGGCATCCACGCCCTCGGGCAGCCACACCCAGACGAACAAGCCGCCGTCCGGGTTCGTCCAGCGCAAGCCCTCTTCGTTCGGCATGTACTTCGCGAGCGCAGCAACCATCGCCTCTTTCTTCGCTCGGTAGATGGGCCGGATCT
>Ga0315278_10004680_pt1 | contig 12373 bp, 11 predicted proteins | sample YL17G06_0_MG_FD_203880 | JGI IMG/M metagenome (GOLD analysis project Ga0315278, IMG submission 203880) | Sediment microbial communities from Yellowstone Lake, YNP, Wyoming, USA - YL17G06_0 | ecosystem: Environmental > Aquatic > Freshwater > Lake > Sediment | place: USA: Wyoming | collected...
TTCCATTTGCTGACCGGGCCATCGTGCCGCGGCGTACCCGAGAGGACGATCTCTCCGCCGGGGAAGCTCTTGACCGTGAAGGCCGTGAACGTGTCCCCGGCATGGGCCTGGACGACCGCTTTTTTTGGCCCGCTCGCGTCGTACCCGACCTGGTTCGTCAAGATCTTCGCGTTAAGGCTTTTGACCTTGACGGCCGCGGGCTTGCAGCCGACGGCGATAGAGAGCCCTAGCGCGAGACAAAGAAATACGCACAAAATCGAGATGCCAGTGAACTTTCGGGACATAGGGAATCGTCCTCCTCTCGTGGCTGCGTGACGGCGCGTCCATTTTACTTGCTGTCGGTGCCGGAGGGCAAGAGGGGGTCAAACCTACGGCAGGGAGCGAGCTCCAGCGAGCGACCGGCAGAATTGTTGCGGAGTACCCGGAGCTGCAATTCTGGGAAATATCTGAGTAGTATCGAAAAGTGCGCGTCTCAGCCATCGGCACAATTCTGCTTGACTGCGTCTTTCTGGCCATCCTTCTGGCCGCGCCGCCCCCAGCCGCCGCTCAGTCCGGGACGATCGACCTCGACAATCCGAACGTCAACCCGGGAAGCCGGCATCTCGCCGACGCCGCCGGAAAAACCGCCGTCGTTACGGCCGGCGGAACACGATTCGTCATCCTGCGCTGGGACTTCGGCGCGCTCGCCGGGAAAAAGGTTGTGGGCTCGGGACTGCTCGAGCTGACGACCCGCGCCCTCGAGCGGACCTCGGACGAAATCCCCGATTTCGGGGAGATCCGGGCCGTCGAGATATCGGGTGGAGACCCGCGCTGGGACAAGAAAACGATCGCGTTCAACAGTCTGTGCGAGGGAGGGCCTCCCGACCTCGTCCTCAATCCCCAGATGATCATCGACTGGCTCGTGTCGGAAGGCGACGACGCCAAGACCTGCCTGACCATCCCCAAGCCCGTCCTCCAACGCCTGATCGATGGGAAAACCCTGGGCATCGCCATCCGGCCCCTCGGCGCCATCAACGCGGCGTTTTACCGCGAGGACGGCTCGGGTGGGATAAAGCGTGCGCCCCGGATCCTCGTAAACATTCGAGATTAAAGCTCTCTCTCCCAGGCGAAGGCGCGGCGCCAATATGAGTTTGAAAACCAGAACCAGGAGGGGGTCAAACCTACCTTTTGCTGCAAAATGTAGGTTTGACCCCCTCCTGCCAGTCTACTTCTTGGCTTCGAACAGCGTCCAGGGATAAGCCTTCAAATCCTTGAGATAGGGTGCCTGCCACGCGTACTCGGGGTGCTTGGCCAGGAAATCCGCCGCCACAAAGTCCCTCCCGCACGGGTGGCCCATGTGCGCCCACATCTTCATTTCTTTGACCAGCGCGCTCGACGTCACCTTGCCCTGGACCGACCCGGCTGGCGAGAACGGCCCCCAGCCGAACTCGGGCGTCCCCTTAGGGTCCTCGTCGACGTGGCCGCACAGGACGTTGCTGTTCGACCCCGTCTTCCCGGTCGCCATATCGACGTGGTCGGCCTCGAACAGCTTCCCGTCCTCGACGTCGATATAGCCCTTGTACTCCTCCATCGACTGCTCCCACCGCGCCTTCCTCATGAGCACCGACTGCCCCTTGTTGGCCGCATCGAACGTCGTCTCCTCGGCGATGACCTTCTCGTCTCCCGGGAAGTTCGAGCCGATGAAATAGCCGTCCATCGTCCGCCACAATCTCTGGTTCTTCAATCCCAGCTCGAACTTGGCGATCTCGTTCGTCTTCGTGTCGCCGATGAGCCAGTCGTTGGCGTAGGCCCCGTTGTTGTCCTCGCTCATGATGCGGACGAAGTCGTCGATCGACGCCGCGTACTGGGCGGCCTTCCTGGCCCGCATGAACTCGGGCGTGCCCTCCTTGCGGAAACCCTTGAACGTGCCCATGGTCGTCTCCGTGTAGACGAGGCCCGCGCCGTTCATGACGAAGTCGTCGCCGCTGTGGATGCCCCCCGGCAGGCAGTCCATCAGGATGCGCTGGCCCGCAGCCGGGACGATGTCGGCGATGACGTTCCAGCGCGACCCGATGATGTAATCGACCCAGTTGTTGTGCCCGACGACGATCTGGCCGCCCTCGGTCCAGCTCCCCGTGGCGATGAAGGCGCTGCAGTAGCCCGGGGCCTTGTTGTCGCCGGCGCCCTTCCGCGCGAGCTCGTCGAGGTAGGGGACGTAGTACCAGGCGAGCTCGATCCAGCCGTTGAGGACGGTGATGTCTACGCGGTCGTAGCTGAGGCGCGGCAGCCGGGCCCGCACCCCCGAGACGATGCCCTCGATCTCCTCCTGGTACTCCGGCTCGAGCTTGGGCCAGAACATGCGCTCGGCCGCGGCCCGGAAGAAGGCCCAGTCGCGCTTCGTCGAACCCTCAAGGAAGTGGGCGAGCGCGCGCATCAGGTCGTCAATCTCAGGCGCCAGGAGCCAGCCGTGCTGAAAGCCGATCTCGCGCGGCGTTCCCTCGAGATGGACGCTGATCCAGCCGTTCGTGTCGACGCGCGTGGCCTTGGCCAGCTCCACCGGCGGCCCGGCCGGCGCCGCCGGTTTCTTGGAGCAGGCAGGGGAGAGGAGGGTGACGGCAAGAGCAGAGATCGCGAAGATCCCACTCAAGATGCCGACACGCGCTTGGGGCTTAATGTTCATGGCCGTCTCCTTTTGGGCTGGGAGCTGCATCCGCCGTGCTTATGATATCCGGTTCGAAGGGCGAGCGCCAGGGCCGAGAATACAATGGGACTGATAAGAATTCAAGCGCCAAAATTTTCGATTTTTGGCCCCATAAATAGCGAAATAAGGGCTGTTCTAGCCCCTAAAAATGGCGTAACTTACTGACAACAAAGGATTCGCTGTGGTCCGACCCCATTCAAATGGAGAAATCATGGGTTTTAAGTTCTCGTTATATCGGAACTCTGGTATTATTAGCACGCCATGGAAACGACCGACCTGATCCCCGTTGCCCTCGATCCTGCCAAAATCGCTGCGCAACTGAGGTTCGACCCGGTGCGGGCCGGGTTCGAGAGCCTGGACGAACTCGTTGGGCTAGCGCAAAGCCTCATTCACCCGCGCGCCGTTTACGAAGTCGCATATGTCGGGGCAAAAGGGGAGGGGGCGGTCGAGGTGGCAGGCGCCACGTTTGAGAGTTCGATCCTCCGCAAGAACCTTGACGAGGCGAACAAGGTCTTCCCGTATATCATAACCGTGGGGCCGGAGCTCGAACGCGCGGCTAGCTCCCAGGGTGACCTCCTTAAGCAATACTACCTCGAGGAGATGGCCAATATGGCCCTCGAGAGTGCGGCGGGCCGGCTCAGCGGCCAAATTGAGGCACGCTACGGGGTAACAGGTCTAGCCAACATGAGCCCGGGCTCGCTCGAGGATTGGCCCATAACAGAACAGACGAAGCTTTTCTCCATCTTCGGAGACACGGAGAAGGCCGTGGGCGTGCGGCTGACCGACAGCATGCTGATGCTGCCGCGGAAGTCGATCTCCGGGATCCTGTTCCCGTCAGAAGAAGGGTTTGTGGCTTGTCAGCTGTGTGAACGGGAGCGCTGCCCCGGGCGCAAGGCGGCTTTTGATTCGGGCACCGAAAATAATCTAAGATGAGAGTCTGAAGAAAGGGGACACGCACCGCTTCAAGAGAAGCGGAGCATGTCCCCATCAAAGCGACTCCCTGCTGTAGACCCGACCCCTTCACCCGACCCCTTCATCCCTCGCTATTCTCCTTCGTCTTGGATTGATACGCTGAAAATATATCACGACTCCAGCTAAACTCCCCCTACTTCTCTCGGTCCGTCCCTCGCTTTCAAACCGTCTTGACAAGACCCGCTTTCTATCTTTACTAAGCCGGGCAGAAAATAGATGTCTTCAGATTTCTATATAGCCCAGCTAGTACTCGTGGAGCAGCAAGGATTATGCAAAGTATTTACTGCTCCCCGTAGTAAGTCTGTCTCAGTCAGCGGGCAATCATCGACATAAAGGTTTCTTTCATGAAATGCTCTCAGTGCCAGTTCGAAAACGTCGCGGACACCCGTTTCTGCGGCAACTGCGAGGGGACGTATTTCATCACCATGGAATACATTGCGGGCGACAACTTGAAGAGCATCAACCGGATGATGGGCCGCTTTTTCTGGAAAAAGAGGACGTCGGAGGGGATGAAGCGGGGGCTTGTTTAGCCGATCATTCGATTTTCTCGATGATGCGGCCGGTGGCCTTGTCCTTGAGGATCGTCTTGGTCCGGCCGTCGGGGAGATGCTCCGTTTTAATTACGACGACGCCAGCTTTTCCAGCCGCACCTGCGGTTGTTTTCCCCTTCCCAGCTCCCGTTTTCGCTTCCTGCGCCCTCCCAGGGGCCTTCGGCAAAGCTTTTCGAGCCCTTCGCCCTGCCTTCTTTTCAGGCCCTGCGCCTTTTCCTGCCTTGTTTGGCACGGCCGCACTCGCTCCGGAGACCTTCTTTTTTTTGGCCGCCGTAAAATATCTCTGCGCGGTTTTTCCGGGCTTTCCCTGGGGGCCCGGCCATAAGTCCAGCTCGACCGGCTCCCAGCGGCCCGATCTCATCGACTTGTAGCAGGCGTCGATGATGGCGTTGACGACGTAGCCGTCGTAAAAAGTTTCCAGCGGCGCGCGGCCCGCCTCGCGCGCGTCGAGCATGTCCTGGAACATGTGGACATAGCCGAGCTCGTGGGCCTCGTCCCCGACGGGGAAGAGCCAACCCTTCTGTCCTTCGGCCTTCTCGGCGACGTAGCCGCCCTCTCCCGCAGCCGTGAACATCTCGAAGCCGGTGCGCAAAAAATGGTCGAGGCGGATCGTCCCCTCCGTCCCGGACACCTCATCCCGGAGATCCATCCCGCCGCGGAAGGTCCAGCTGACCTCGAACTGGCCGACCGCGCCTCCCTCATACTCGACGAGACCGATGGCGTGGTCCTCGGCCTTGATCGGGTGGACCTGGGTCGCGCCCCAGCAGAAGGCCCGGAGCGGCCGCTTGTCTTTGCCGATGAAGTTCCGCCCGATCTCGATGCAGTGACAGCCCATGTCGACGACCGCGCCGCCGCCCGACTGCTCCGGGTCCCAGAACCAGGCGCTGTGCGGCCCGGGATGGGTCTCGCGCGACCGCGTCCAGAGGATGCGCCCCATCGCGCCCTTCCGGACCGATTCGAGCGATTTGAGCGTCTTCGGCGTGTAGACGAGGTCCTCGAGGTAGCCGGCGAAGACCCCGGATTTCTCCACCGCTTCGAGCATCTCACGGGCCTCGGCGGCCGTCCGGCCCAGGGGTTTGGTGCACAAGACCGCCTTTTTGGCTTCTACGGCCAGAAAAACGGCCTCCCTGTGGATATTATTGGGGAGTCCGACGACCACGATCTCGGACTCGGGGTCGCATACGGCTTCCCGCAGGTCCGCGGACCAGCGCGGGATGCCCCTCTCCGCCGCGAACGCCCGCGCCCTCTCCGCCGATCGGGAGTAGACGTTGACCACCCGATCGCGGCTCCTTAAGCCGTGAAGTGTCTGCGTGTAGAACGTCCCGATGAGCCCCGTCCCGAGCATTGTTATTTTGGCCATCTCGACTCCTCATAAGCCGGATCAAGAATGGGGACACGCACCGCTTCGAGAGAAGCGGAGCATGTCCCCTTTTCTATTCTCCCTATGAAGAAAGGGGACACGCACCATGGGGACATGTCCCCACGCATCATTTCTTCACAAACACGATCCCGGCCGCGCGGCCGACGCTCACGGTGAAGCCCGTAACCATACCGCCCTTCTCGCGCTCGAACTCGATGTTGAGGCCGAAGTCGGGAAGCATGAACTTGTCCGGGGCCATGGACTTGAGCGGCGCGCGGGCCACGTCCCGCGTCTTGACGACGAGCCCGTCTTTGTCGACGCTGATGATGTGCCTGGCGTCGAGGAGCTCCTCGCTTGCGTAGGTCCCGGCATACTCTTTGAGCTCCTCTGCGCTCAACGCCTTGACCGTCGCCGCCTTCTCAAACCGGAGTTCCTGGCTCGTCCCGATATTCAACTTCGCCCTCGCCGGCTTCCCCTTTTCCGCTGCCGTGAATTCCCACACGAACCCACCCGGGTTGTCCGGGACGATGAACTTCCCAGGCCCAACCGCCGCGAGCACGTAATTCCGGCCGTTGAGCCCGGCGATGAGCTTGTCGTCCTTCATGGCCAGCACGAGCCACATGCCGAAGCTCGCATCCTGCCAGTTGCCCGCCAGGGCCTCGAGCTCCGCCTTCGGCACTGTGATCGTCGGCGTCTTTTTCGCCTCTTCCTTGACTAGCTCTTTGACCAGCCCCGCCAGGCAGATGTCGGCCACTTTGAACGCCAGTCCCGACGGATTGATCGCGTCGAGGTTGGCCAGGATGACGACGGAGAATTTCTGTTCGGGGAAGCGGACGATGGCCGCCCGGAATCCGACCCAGGCCCCGCCGTGCTCGACGACCTTGAGCCCCCTGTACTCTCTGACGACCAGGCCGAAGGCGTAGTCGATCTTCTTGCCCGAGTTGAGTACTCCCTGCGTATGGAGCATGTCCATGAGGTCCTTCCCGAGCGCGTTCGTGTAGAAGGCCTGGTCCCAGAGGTAGAGGTCGCGGACCGTGGTGTAGACGTTGCCGTCGCCGGTCTCGTCCCAGTTGCTCATGGAGATCGTGTAGCCTTTGTCGCCCTGGGAATAGCCCGTGGCCCGGTCCTTGATGATCTGGGTGTGGTCGTCCTGGAAGAGCGTCTTGGTCATGCCCAACGGCTTAAAGATGCGTTCCTGGGCGAAGGCGTTGAGGGACTTGCCGCTCACGCGCTCGACGATCTGGCTCAACAGAAAAAAGCCCGTGTTCGTGTAGGAGTACTCCTCGCCCGGCGTGTAGTTGAGCTTCTTCTGGCGGCGGATGACCTCGAGCGATTCCTCGACGGTCGGGGAGTCCGACTCCGGTCTGAAACCGGCCAGGCTGAGCAGGGCGTTGTAGTCGCGGAGCCCGCTCGTGTGATGGAGGAGGTGATTCACCGTGACCGGCTTCGCGTAGGCGGGCATCTCCGGCAGGTACTTGCGGATGTCGTCGTCGAGGCTGACCTTGCCCTCGCGGACGAGCATGGCCACGCATGTCGCCGTGAACTGCTTCGACACCGAGCCGATATCGAAGACCTTGTCCGGGGTGTTGACGATGCCGTCCTCGAGCTTGGCCATGCCGAAGCCGCGCTCGTAGATGATCTTCCCGTCCTTGATCACGGCCAGGGCCGCGCCGGGTGTCGTCGTCTTGTCCCAGGCGGCAAAAAGCTTGTCGACCTTGTCCGTCGTCTCGTCGGCGGCGAGGAACGTGGGTGAAGCTGCGGCCACCAGGATCAACAACGTCAGCAAAATCGTTCCGGCGGCCAATTGAGCGCGAGTTTTGAGGAACAATCTCATCGAACCTCCTCTTTGTCTTTTCTCCCTTTTATATCCCCGCAGGAGATAATTCTCAAGGGCTTTCAGGATATCGACAAGCCGCCGGGAAATCAGGTATCATCTCGACCGAATAGGGAAGAGAAGATGAAAGAACACGAAAATGCGCCCTGCCCGTGCGAATCGGGAAAGCGGTATGTCGATTGCTGTCTGGAGCTGCACCTCGCGAAGAGCCGCGAAAACCCCGCCCGCGTTGCCAACGAAGAGGCCCAGAGGATCCTCCGCGGCAGAAATTTCGACTCCCTCGGCGCGGTAAACGCTTTTATGCGGGTCTACTGGGATAGGCGCAATACCGAGCCGAACCCGGATTTCCTGGGGCTTTCCGCCGACCAGGTCCACCGGCTGATCGATTTTCCCTTCCAATCGACGGATGACCTTGTCCGGCTGAATGATTCCTTCGGCCAAAACGACATGGCTGGAATTCCGGTTATCGATCACGCGGTCCGGTTCCTCCAGGCCATGGCCGAAGTCGAACCGCTGAAGGCGACGGCCACGGGGAATCTCGCCCGTGATTTCGCCAAACGGCTCTTCGATGATATCGAGCAGTCCGATTGGAAGAAATACATCAATTTTCGGAGCGAGACGGATTCCATGACCGTTCATTCTCTCCGCTTGATTCTGACGATGGGGGGCTGGCTGAGGAAGGCAAAGGGTACTTTCCAGCTCACCCGCAAGGGAAGAAAAAGCGTTGAAGCGGGGTTTTCGGCGGCGGATTACCTGGAGCTTTTCCGGACATTCACCCAGAAGTTCAACTGGGGCTTTCAGGACGGATATCCGGGATTGGAGATCATCCAGAGAGCATGCCTTTTTTCGCTGCTGCTTCTGCACAAGAAAGCGGGGGAATTCCTGGAGCGATTTTGCGCGTATTTTGGGCTTATTGAAACCAAGCCGCGGAGCGAAGATCCGCTTGACCGCAGGTTCTTTTTCAAGGCGAGCCCCTTCCTCGGCAAGCTGTTGACTTGGAAAATTTAGGAACATCATCCGGAATAGTCTAACAATTCGGGAACATGTTCCATTTTAGTCAGAAAGCATAAATGAGTAACTATCGGAAAAAAAATAGCTTGCGGACATTCTCCGGCATTGGGGGGTCATTTTAGATGGCGGGGGCTTCGATCCGGGCGACGACGACGCTGATGGAGCCGATCTCGACGTCGTGACGCGCCGTCTCCACGAAACCGCTCTCCCGAAAGAAGGCCCTCAACCCGCCCCGGCTCAGGAACTCCCGGCCGTTCCGGTAATGCTCGCCGCCGGTCAGGCGCTCGACGGCCCGCACGGCCAAGGCTCCGGCTCTCGATCTTGCGCTCCATGGGTTCTCGAAATCGACGGCGACAAAGCGGCCGCCGGGGGCCAGGACGCGCCTTGCTTCGGCCATCATTGCCCGCCGCAGGTCCGGGCTCTTGTCGTGGAGCCCGAAGGAGACGGAAACGGCCCGGAACGAACCGTCCTTGAACGGGAGCTGCCCGGCGTCACCGCATACGAAGGGCACTTCGGGCGCCCGGGCCGCCGCGTAGCGGATCATGCCGGCGCTCTTGTCGAGGCCGCAGACGACGGGATCGGGGACACGTACCATAGGGACATGTCCCCCTACCGGGCGCCCGTCTCCGTGCCCGTCCCTGAGTCTCCGGAACTGGCTGCCCGTCCCGCAGCAGACGTCGAGCCACGGATAAAGCCCATCCCGTTCGACCGCCCTCGTTACCCGCCTCCTCAGCCTCCGGAATAGTCCCGCGAACGCCAGATCGTACAGACGTCCGGGCAGGTACCAAGATCTAGTCTGGCGACGAGAGTACATCTCATGCATTCTATATCAAGACACGGGACACGTACTAACCTGACTGATTCATAAAAATGCCGATGAGTTGTTTACCTGACTTATTCATAAAAATGCCGATGTGTTGTTTAACTCAAGCGATATCTGCTATATCTCTGATAAACCTATTTCCTATTAGGTTTCCCAAATTTCGTCTCAAAAGAACCGGCATTTTTACCCTCTGGGCGAGCCGATCCGGCCACATCTGCTTTGTTGCGAAGGGTTCGCAGTACCGGGAGTACAGCTTCACCCTCCGCGCCTCGCATCTGCAGCCGCCTCGACTCGTGAATAGGCCAGGTTTACTAAGCCGGGCAGAAAATAGATGTCTTCAGATTTCTATATAGCCCGGCTAGTACTCGTGGAGCAGCAAGGATTATGCAAAGTATTTACTGCTCCCCGTAGTCATTATCTCGTTCAGATACATGAGTGGCGACATACGAGAATTGACGAGGCGGCTGAAGAGGGCTTATAATTTAAACAAATGAGAATCGCGCTCGACCCCAAAAAGGCCTTGGCCATCAGCGTGACCGTGCTCGTCCTGCTCTTGGCCGTCTGGCTCGTTTCGCCGTTTTTCCGTCTCGACGCTTCGGACGAGGCCGCGGGGAAGATCAACGGCTACCGCCTGGCCCTGGGCCTGACCGTCATGATCCTTTTTGTCGGGAAATCGCTCTGGGACGTCCTGGCGCCTCAAGGCCTGGCCAAGAAAGTCTCGAACGTCAAGGCCATCGCCCTGGTCGGTCTGACCATCGTCGTTATGGGCTTCATCGTCTTCACCGTGGCCCGGGCCGCGGCCTTCTACTTGGGCTCGGCCATCGCCGTCGACGCCCAGCAGTTCTTGCCTTAGCTAGGATCGCTGAGGCCCCAACAAAGAAAGAGGACATGCACCGTTTCCGGAGAAACGGCGCTTGTCCCCGGTCGCATTAGCCGGCTCTCGTCCATCCAAAGCAAGGGATACCCGCTTATTCGGAAATGGGTATTGTGTCCCCGATTTAGCGGACCACGTAGTCGCTGTAGGTCTCGACGGCTTCGATGCGGATGTTCTTGACGATGATGCCGACGTGGATGCGGATGACGGCCTTTTTCATCACCTGATACCCCTCGGGGAGGACCAGGAAGTCGACCTCCATCTCCATGCGCTTGAGGGGACCGGGCTTCTTGGCGAGAGTCAGTTCGGCCCGGAGGACCTCGAACGTTTCGGGGTGGATATAGTAGAGACCCTCGAGTTTCTCTTTGGAACGGATGCGGGAGCGGGACTGCAGGAGAATGACGGGCGCGCCGTCGAGGCCGGCCGCGCCCTTGACGGTGAAGTCGTAGCCGGAGCGCTTGTCCGGGCCGAAGGGGAGGACCTCGTCGCGGGTCATATCCATGCTTCGGCGGCCCCGGTTCTGCTGCTCGTTCTTGCGCTCGTCAGGAGTCTGATGATCCTGTTTCTCGACCCGGTCCCGGGCTTCCTCTTGGAGCTTTTTCGTGACGTCGCGCGTCTTGCCGTCCTCGGTTTCGGAAGCGCTCAGGATCTCCTCCGACCAGAGGCCGCCGTCCACGGTGACGATCTTTTCGGCAGTCGTCGTCTTCTTCGGCTTCCAGTCGGAGTTCATCTGAAAGGTCGCGGAATTGGCCCGGGCCTGCCAAGAGTCGAGCTTGGGGTGGGAGGCCTGGCGCTCGCCGATCTTAGCCACGAGGTCGGCGGCGTCGGGGGTCTGGGCGGAAAGGCAGGCGGCGGAGGAGGATTTCACGGGGGCGGGGAGGGCGAAGAGGGAGATAAGCAAAGAGAAGACGGCGACGCGGCCGGGACAAGCGGTCAAGGCTCGCTTCTTCGGCGGGGGATCGGGCGCAGTTTTTTGGCCGTGCCGCCCAACTTAGCCAGTTTCCTGGCAGCTTCTTGCGGGGTACATTTTATGCCGTTAAACACGTGAGCCATACGGATCTTGACGTCGATCCCCTCCAACGGATCTTTGGGGGGGAGCACTCCGAGCATTCGGGCCTCATCGTAAAGTGCATCGACGATCCGGAGATTCTGCTCGACGTCGACCTTCTCGGACCGAATTCGTTCGGCCTTGAAAGCCTGGAGCGTTTCGCAATTTTTGACCATTTAATAGCTGCCTTCAACTATAATTATATCATAGCTGCAGTCGGCGTATCTACATTATTTTGTTAGCATTTCGCTACTTTATTATGTTTATGAAAGGCTTCCCCTCCTAGCTTTTTCGCGGATCGTCAAATATCTTTACGCCGCGTCCGGCGGGCTCAGGGGCGGATTATGGCATAGACTCCTGTCAAGCCATTTAAAAACCTTACCGTAGAGGGTATCATCTTGCCATTTAAAAATCTTACCCAAGCGGAGAAGGGTTGAGGAGTCATAGGCTGCTCGAAACGACGTGGGGAGAGGAGAGTGTTCGCGAGAGCGAGCGGGAGATCTCCATGTCCGATACGCCCTTGGATTTTACTGTTCTCTTCCCGGTGTGGCGCATCTCCCAGATCCGCTCGAGCTTCCGCCGGATGATCTTCGATAGAGCGAAAGGGTCCAGCCTGGAGCGGAGATGGAGGAGTTGTTCGACCTTTTGGCGGTCGGCACCCGGCATCTCAGCGAGCCGGTCCAGCGGGGTTCGCGGCTCGTCGTAGCGCCGGACCTTGCGCGATCCCTTGCGGACGGTCCGGATGAGCTTGACCGAAGGCTGGAACAGGTTCATATACAGCCGGAGCTCGTTGGCGTAGAGGTCGTTGAGCGCCGCGACGGACTCCGGCGTCTCGTAGCGGTCCCAGCCGATGAGCTTGCGGACGTGGGTCCAGTTCTTCTGCTCGATATGGGCGTTGTCGTCCTTCTTGTAGGGCCGGCCCCGGGTGAAGCCGATCTCCCGATCATGGCAATAACCGTACAGATTATGGTTGATGAACTCGCTGCCGTTATCGGAATCGATGTCCAGGACCTTGAAGGGCAGGACCTCGCTCATCTCCGAGAAGGCCTTGACGATCCCGACCTCGCCCTTCCCCAAGACAGACCGGGTCTCGACCCAGGTCGAGCCGATGTCGGTCAGGTTGAACGAGTAGGCGAAGAGACCCTCGCCGTTGCCCCCACAGTGAGAGACCGTGTCCAGTTCCAGATGCCCGGCGGCCTTGACATCCCAATGTTCGCACT
>Ga0315278_10004685_pt1 | contig 12367 bp, 10 predicted proteins | sample YL17G06_0_MG_FD_203880 | JGI IMG/M metagenome (GOLD analysis project Ga0315278, IMG submission 203880) | Sediment microbial communities from Yellowstone Lake, YNP, Wyoming, USA - YL17G06_0 | ecosystem: Environmental > Aquatic > Freshwater > Lake > Sediment | place: USA: Wyoming | collected...
CGCGAATCTCGTTGCCGACCGCCGAGAGCGGAAAGCCGATGGCGGGTTCAGGGTCTCACGAACCACTCCTTCTTTCGGTAGGTCATCGCCTGTGCGCGTGCGATCGGCTCGTCGCTCCCCTCGCGGTGGACGGTGAGATCGTAGAGCGCGGTCGGGCCGCCTGCGTGTTGCTCGTACGCCTCGGCGACGAGGCGATCTCCGGCTCGGGTGGTGGCGAGGAACGCTACGTTGATGGTAAGCGCGAAGGCGGTCTGGCCGCGGGAATTGCTCGCGGCCGCGAGCGCGAAGTCGGCAAGCGCGAAGATGATGCCCCCGTGGGTCGTACCGTGAAAATTGATCATCGCCTCCGTGACCCGAAGCGAGACGCGCGCGTGCCCCGCCGTCAAGGCTTCGATCTTTGCGCCGAGGTGGCTCGCGAACGCATCCCGCTCGATGTACGCCCGAATCGCCGCCTGTTGATTCGCTTCGCTCATGCCCGTGTTTTCTGGCAGAAAACCGGGGGAGAGCAAGAGTGAATGGCACGAGTGCTGGTCGCAGGGTGCGGATACGTCGGGACAGCCCTGGCCGCCCGTCTCGCCGCCGAAGGCCACGCCGTGTGGGCGCTTCGGCGGAGCGCGGGGGCGCCATCCTCCGGCGCGACGGCGATCCGCGCCGACCTCACCGACGTGGACGCGCTGCGTCGCCTGCCCCCCCGCCTGGACGACGTCTTCTACACCGCGTCGGCCGACGGCGCCGACGACCGCGCGTATCGCAGCGCCTATGTCGACGGGCTCCGCTATCTCCTCGCGGCGCTCGACGGCCATCCGATCCGCCGAATCGTCTTCACCTCGAGCACGGGCGTCTACGCGCAGTCCCGGGGAGAGTGGGTCGACGAAGACTCACCGGCCGAGCCGGCCCATTTCTCGGGGAAGAGGCTTCTCGAGGGCGAGCGCCTGCTCGCGCTCGCACACTTTCCGGCGACGGTCGTCCGGCTCGCCGGCATCTACGGCCCGGGCCGCGCGGGGCTCGTCGAGCGAGTGCGGCGAGGAGAAGCGGTCATTCCCGGGGGTGGTCCGGTGTATGCAAACCGTATCCACCGCGATGACTGCGCGGGCGTTCTGCGGCACGTGATGATGCTCGAGCACGCCGCTCCACTGTACGTCGCGGCGGACGAGGAGCCGGCCGAGACGGCGGTGGTGCTGCGCTGGATCGCCGAGCGCCTCGGGGTCTCGCCCCCGAAGGTCGACCCGCACGAGGCAGGAAGTCGTTATGGGCGCACGAGCAACAAGCGGGTCCGCAACGCGCGGCTCCTAGCCAGCGGCTATCGCTTCCGCTATCCGACGTTTCGAGAAGGTTACGGAGAGCGGATCGCCAGCGGTGGGCCCGCGGGGGAGTGAACATGGAAGAGCAAACCGAGATCCGCGGCATCAACGTCGAGGCGGTGACGCCCTGGTTCGAGAGCCACATTCAAGGCGCGAAGCCGCCCCTGGAGTTCACGCTGATCGCCGGCGGGCACTCGAACCTGACGTTCAAGGTGACGGACACCGCGGGCCAGGAGTTTGTCCTCCGCCGTCCGCCACTGTCTCACGTGCTCGCCAGCGCACACGACATGGGCCGCGAGCACAAGATCATCTCGGCGCTCTGGTCGACGCCCGTGCCGGTGCCGCAGGCGCTCGGGTTTTGTCCGGATCCCGAGATCAACGGTGCGCCGTTCTACGTGATGGGATTCGTGCCCGGGGTCGTGCTCCACGATGCCGAGATCGCGCGGAAGTCGCTCGGCGAGAGCGAGCGGCGTGCGACCGGGGAGTCGTTCATCGACGTGCTCGCGGACCTCCACGACGTGGACGTCGACGCCGTCGGCCTGGGCGACCTCGCCAAGAAGCAGGACTACATCGCGCGCCAGCTCAAACGTTGGTACGGCCAATTCCAGCAGTCGAAGACCCGCGAGCTTCCCGCCATCGATCGCGTGCACGACGTCCTGAAGGCGCAGATTCCACCGCAGGAAAGGGCGACGGTCGTGCATGGCGATTATCGGCTCGGCAACTGCATCACCGATCCGAAGCGGGGGAAGATCGTCGCCGTCCTCGACTGGGAGATCTGCACGCTCGGCGATCCGGTTGCCGATGTCGGCTACGTCCTCGCCACCTGGACGCAGTCAACCGATCCCGTCGCGGGCACGCCTGGCGCACCATCTCTCGCGAGCGGCTTCCCGAACCGGGAGGAGATCCTCGAGCGCTACGCCAAGCGCTCCGGCCGTGATCTCTCGAAGATCGACTACTACGTCGCGTTCTCGCTCTGGAAGAGCGCCTGCATCGTCGAGGGCGTCTACGCCCGCTACCTCGGCGGCGCGCTCGGCAAGACGGACGTCAACCTCGATCAGTTCAAAGACCGCATCGACGCGTTCGCCGAGCTCGCCGCGCAGGCGGTCGCGCGGTTTGCGTAGGGACGTTTCGCGGCCACCTCGGGCGGGTTTCCTTTGCCCCGGGCGCACCCTGGCCGGACGTGCGCGAGTCGTCGCAGCAGCGACGCACACGTGACGAAGCGTTGCGAGCGCCGTCTCGGAGAATCGCGCACGATCCTCGACCCTCTCGCGTTCTAGCCGATGGAGGGGTGGCAGCGGATCGGCTAGGCGGGGTCATCGGCGAACCGCAGCCACCGGCCCGGTCACGACGTCGTCTTCCTCGCCGTGTGTTCGACGGCGTCGGGCAGGCGCGATCGGCGCATCAGCCACGCCATGCCGAGCATGTCGACGATTCCGGTCCACAGGCGGTTGTGAATGCCGTAGTGCGACTGCCCCCTGGTGCGAGGGCGGTGACTCACTGGCACCGACAGCACCCCGCCGCCCGCGCGGAGCACGAGCGCCGGCAGGAAGCGGTGCATGTGGTCGAAGTAGGGTAGCGCGAGGAACAGGTCCCGCGCGAATAGCTTGAGGCCGCAGCCGGTGTCGAGCGTGTGGTCCCGCAGGAACGCCCGCCGGACGGCGTTGGCGATCCGCGACGAGGCGCGCGTCACGAAGGTGTCGCGCCGCGTCGTGCGCTGGCCTGCGACGAGAAGCCACCGCCCGTCCGCCGCCTCTCGGTAGCGGGCGAGGAGCGCGGGGATGTCGGCGGGGTCGTTCTGCCCGTCGCCGTCGAGGGTCGCGATGAGCGGCGCCCGCGCGAACCGGACGCCCGTGTGCAGCGCCGTGCTCTGGCCGGCATTGCGGCCGTGGCGGATGATTCGAAGCTCGGACATGGACGCGCCGCAGGCGTCGAGACATGCGAGGGTGTCGTCGGCGCTCTTGTCATCCACGACGACGATCTCGAACGGCACGATCCCAACCAGCGCGCGGCGGATCTCATCCAGCAGCGGTCCAATGCTCTCCGCCTCGTTGTGCACGGGGACGACGACCGACAGTTCGGGAGCGCTCACGGGGGCCGGGCTTTCTTCTTCAGAATGACAGCAAATGGGTCGCGGTGCCACGGTCAGCGCTCAGTGCCTGACTTCCCGCCATCCGCGCAGTAGGCGGTGTTCCTAGCTGCCCCAGCGCTCCAGCCAGCGCTGGAACATGATGACCGGCCACAGCCGCCGTGCGTGGTTGGCTGCGCCGCGGCGATGCTCGTCGAGCAGGCGGCGGACGCCATCCGGCCGGATCCACCCCTCCGCCTCCAGGCGCCGCGACTCCAGCACGCGGTCGACCTCCCCCCGCAGGCTCCCGTTGATCCACGAGGCGATCGGCACGCTGAGGCCTCGCTTCTTGCGGCGCAGGATGGTGCCCGGCAGCAGCGGCCGCGCCGCCTCCCTGAGCACTGCCTTCATCGTGAAGCCGCTCACCTTGAGCGCGCCCGGCAGGCTCAGGGCCAGCTCCATGACCTGTCGGTCGAGGAACGGGGCCCGCGCCTCGACGGAAGCCAGCATCGTTGCGCGATCGACTTTCATGAGGAGATCGTCGGGCAGGTAGGTGAGGAAGTCGAGCAACAGCACGCCGTCCAGCACGTCCCGCTGTGCCAGCGCCGTGGCGCCCTTGGCGTCCAACTCCGCGCGCGCCTCGGCGAGCCCCGGCGCGGCGGCCGGGCCGAGTAGGCCGTCCAGCGCCGCCGCCCCCAGCGCTCCGAACCACTCGACGTGCCGCGCGAGCGGCGGCAGCAGAGCGTTGCTCACAAACCCTTTGAGCAGAAACTCGATTGTGACCTTGCGGGGCGACGGTGGCCACGCGAGCACGGCGCGCGTGATCGCGCGCCGCACGGGGGCCGGCAGGCCGGCGAAGGCGCTAGCCGCACGGTGGCCGAAATAGGTCGGATAGCCGCCGAACAACTCGTCCGCACCCTCGCCCGAGAGGATGACTTTCACGTCCCGCCGTGCCGCCTCGGCGAGCAGGTAGGTGGGCAGGATGGCCGGGTCGCCGAGCGGCTCGTCGAGCCGGTCGCGCATGATGTCGAGCGCTCGGCGCAGGTTGTCCGGATCGCACGCGACGGTGCGGTGCGCCGTGCGGAAGCGGGACGCGACGAGCGCGGCCGGGCCGCTCTCGTCGTACGACGGGTCCCCGAACGAGACGGTGTAGGTGAAGATGCCGCCGTGGTCGAAGCGCTCGGCGGCCAGGGCGGTCAGCATCGAGGAGTCGAGTCCGCCGCTCAGGAACACGCCGACCGGCACGTCCGCCATCAGCTCGCGTGCGACCGCCTGCCGGACGACTGCGCGCACCGCGCCCGCGGCCTCTCGCCGGTCGGTCGCCGAGGCCCCGTTGCGCGCGGCGAAGTCGTCCGCGCGCCAGTAGGGTGACACGCGCACGCCCGACGCGTCCGCTGCGAGCAGGTGTCCCGGTGGCAGGTTCCGGATGCCGCGGCGCATCGTGCGCGGGGAGAGGACATAGCCGAGCGCAAAGAACGTCGTCGCGGCGACGGGATCGAGCGTGCGGTCCACGGCCGGATAGGCGAGGATGGCCTTGGGCTCGGAGGCGAAGACCAGCTCGCTGCCCAGGTCGGCGTAGAAGAGCGGCTTCTCGCCGCTGCGGTCCCGGGCCAGCAGCAGGCGCCGCGTACGGTCGTCCCAGATTGCCAGCCCGAACATTCCCTCGAGCATACGCACGCACGCGTCCCCGTAAGCCATGTACAGCGGCAAGACGGACTCGACGTCGGAGCGCGATCGGAACGGATAGCCCTGCGCCGCGGGGTCCTTCCGCAGGTCTTCGGAGTTGTAGATCTCCCCGTTGCAAACGACCGAGACCCGGCCGTCCGGCGACGTGAACGGCTGGTTACCGCACGCCAGGTCGATGATGGCGAGCCGCCGGATCTGCAGTGAGGCGGCCGGGAAGTCCACGCTCCCGGCGCCGTCGGGTCCGCGGTGCTCTAGCGTCTCGCGCATCTTCGGTAGAGCGTCGGGGAACCGCAGCGGCGCGCCGGTACGGGAGACCACGCCGGTGATGCCGCACACTACCGGGTCGCCTTCGGGGCGCGCGCGCCGCACGGTCCGTAGGCAACGAATCGGCCGCCGGCCCCGCCGCTGGCGATGCGCGGCAGCTGCGCGGCGAGCGCCGCCGCCTCCGGGGCGGCGTTACGGACCACGAAGACGGTTGGCTCCTCGCACGCGTCGAGTTCGGTGCGCCACCAGCCGGTAGGCCGCAGCGGAGAGCCCGGAAGGTCGCGGAACTCGGCGACGCGGCTGGTGACGTAGTGGCTCGTCATCTCGTGTCCAGTGGCCGTGGTCATTAGCATGGGACGGTCGAGATAGTAGCGCAGGGACGTCGGGTACGCAGCAACGCCCACGACGCGGGCGCCGGGCGCGGCCCGCTCGATCGCAGCCGCCAAGTCGAACGACGAGCGGTCGCGCCCAATCGCGTGCATCAGCGACGATCCGACGAACGGCATGGCTGCGACCGGCAGGGCGAGGGCCGCGGCCCCCACCCATACGCTCCTCCGCTGCGCACCCCACGCCGCCAGCGCCGCAGCGACCGCGAGCACGCCGGCGAAGACCAGGGCAAAGCCCGGGATCGCCTGGCGCACTGACGTCGCCAGCTTGGGGATCGCGCCGACGAACGGGGTGCCCACGGCCATCACGGCCCCGAGCGCCACCATCGCGCCGGCGGCGATGCGGGAGCTGCGGGCCGCGGAGGCGCGGATCGCCTCATCGCGTAGGGCGTATGCGAAGAAGAGTCCGGCGCCCAGCGCCACGCCCGGCAGGGCGGGGAGGTAGTAGCCAGCGAGCTTCGACTGCGAGAACGAGAAGAAGACGAGCGGCATCAGCGCCCACGCGATGGCCAGAACGGCCGCGCGGCCCTCCTTGCTCCGGCGTGCCGCGCGGCAGCGCACGGCCTCAGCGAAACCTGCGGCGGCCGGCACGATCCACGGGAAGCTGCCTCCGAGGAGGACCGGCACGAAGAACCAGATCGGGCCCGCACGTCCGTGCGTCGTGGTGGCGATACGCTCCAGCGACTCGTACACGATCGCGTAGCGCGGGAAGTCGGGGCGCCGGAGCGCCACCGCGATGAACCACGGCAGCCCGGTGACCAGCGCCCACGGCCACGCGCGCAGCGCGAAGTAGCGCCGCAGCCGCAATCCGGCTGTAAACCCCCAGGCGACAAGGATGAGCACGGGCACGATGATGGCGACGGGGCCCTTTGTGATGGTGCCGACCCCCACGAGCGCCCACGAGAGCGCGAACCAGCGCACAGCGCGCCGCTCGTCCTCGAAGCCGCGCCACGCCGCCGCGAGGGTGGCGGTCTCGAGGAAGAGGAGCGCGGGGTCGGGGATCACCGTGCGGCCATAGGCCAGCGGCAGCGGCATCGTCGCGAGCGCCACCGCGGCGATCTCGCCGGTGCCGACGGGTCCCATGCGGCGGCCGAGCCGCCAGACGATGAGCACCGTGGCGAGCACGAAGGTGAGGGAGGCGGCGCGCGCGCCGCCTTCGGACCCCCCGAACACCTCGATGCCGAGCGCGACGGCGGCGAAGTACGGCGCCGGCTTGTCCAGATAGGGCAGGCCGTTCAGGTGGGGCAGCACCCAGTCGCCGCCGCGGACCATCTCGCGGGCAACCTGGGCGTTGCGTCCCTCGTCCGGCTCGAGCAGCGGGTAGCCGCCGAGGTTCCAGCCCAGCGCGAGAAGCGCGAAGGCGCCGACCACGATCCAGGCCCGCGGCATCCGATCGGTCCCACGGAACGGAAAAACTCCTGCTCCATTTCGATCAAGTCCGTTCTGCACCCGGTCCCTCGAACTCAAGGCCGGCAAGCAGGTCGGAGAGCGCGTCGAGCGCGATTCCTCGATCGCTGGCGCGAGCACCGACCGGGATGTCGACTTCGCCGCGGTAAAGCCGTTGCGGCTGCGGCTCCCCACCGAGCACCGCCTTCAACGCCTGCAACGAGAGGCTTACGCTGCCCGCAGCGGACTCGGCCTCCACCGCCGTCGGGCGAGCTTCGTCGAGAATTGCGAATCGCCGGCTTCTCATGCGCTCGACCGATATTCCGGCGGAAATCCACCTGTCAAACCGGCGGATCCGTGCTATGAGCGTCGACCGATGGAGACGATCAACTTCACACGCGGCGTACCCGCGAACGAATCGTTTCCGATCGACGAAGTGATCGACGCCGCGAGCGGTGCGTTCAAGTCGCGTGGCGCCGCGATGCTGCAGTACGGCCCGTCGCTCGGTTTTCAGCCGCTGCGCGAGTGGCTCGCCGAGTGGCAGGGTGTGAGCGTCGATCGCGTGCTCACCGGCAACGGCTCGCTGCAGCTGGTCGAGTTCCTCTGCCTCCACCTCCTGAAGCCGGGAGACGTGGTCTTCACCGAGTCGCCGACCTACGACCGGACGATCACGCTGCTTCGCCGTCACGGTGCGCGGGTGATCGGCATCCCGCTCGAGCTCGACGGGCCGAATCTCGCGGCGCTCGAGAAGGCGCTCGCGCGGACCGCCGCGCCGAAGTTCTTTTACGTGATCCCCGACTTCCAGAACCCCGCCGGCGCGACGTGTTCGGGGGAGAAGCGGCGGAGGCTCGTCGAGCTCGCCGAGCGGCACGGGTTCCTGCTCGTCGAGGACGCGCCCTACCGCCGTCTTCGCTATTACGGCCGCGAAGAGCCGACGCTCTACTCGCTGGCGCCCGAGCGCACGCTGCACATGAGCTCGTTCACCAAGCTGATCGCGCCCGGAGTCCGAACGGGGTTCATGATCGGCGAGCCGGCGCTGATCGCCAAGCTCGCCAAGGTTGCGGAGGACACCTACATCTCGCCCGGCTACGTCGCGCAGGGGATCACCCACGAGTGGTGCCGACGCGGATTGCTCGCGCCGCAGATCGAGCGCTTGAAGAAGCTCTACGCGCCGCGGCTCGACGCCTGCCTCGGTGCGATCGACAAGTACATGCCCGACGCGGTGGCGACGAGGCCTGCCGGCGGATTCTTCCTCTCCCTGACGCTGCCGGAGGGCATCCAGACGACGGCGGTGCGGCTGGAGGCCGCCAAGCGCGGGCTCAACCTCGCCGACGGGCTCGCCTTCTTCCCCGAAGGAGGAGGCGAGCGGTTCCTGCGCCTGCCGTTTTGCGCGCTGACGCCGGCGGAGATCGACGAGGGAATTCGGCGGCTCGCAGAGACGGTGAAGGTGGTACGGAGCGCGCGATAGCGAACGCGCGAGCCGGAGCGGAATCACGCGAGCTGCAGACCCGCACTTGTCGCGCCTCGCCCGATGGTCCATGCTTCGCCCGTGAAGCGAGGCGTGTTCGCGACCGATCGCAAGCCCTCCGAATCGGTCGAAGTCGTGCCGACGACTCGCCTCGCGGGACGGCGCTCCTCGCGGGCTCGCGACTCGGTGGCGCGCGAGGAGCCGCTCGAGATCCAGCTCGACGGCACCTCGCTGACGGTGCTGATGCGCACGCCGGGTCACGACGAGGAGCTCGCGCTCGGTCTTCTCTGGAGCGAGCGGGTGATCGAATCGCTGGCGGACGTGACCTCCGTGCGCCACGCCACGCTCGCGCCGAATCCCGAAGCCGCCGACAACATCATGCAGATCCGCTTGCGAGAAGGGGTGCGGGTCGATTGGCAGCGGCTCAAGCGAAACTTCTATGCGAGCGCGAGCTGTGGAATTTGCGGCAAGGCGACGATCGACGGCGCGCTCGCCGAATCGCCGCCGCTTGAGGACCGCTCGAAGTTTCGCGCGGCCTCGTTTTATCCGCTCCCGGAGCGGCTGCGAGCCGCCCAGGAGGCGTTCGGCGAGACCGGTGGCCTGCACGCGGCCGGCCTCTTCGACGCCGAAGGCAGGCTCTTCGTCGTTCGCGAGGACGTCGGGCGCCACAACGCGGTCGACAAGGTGATCGGCTGGGCGCTCGAGCGTGGTCGGCTGCCGCTTCACGGCCACGTGCTTCTCGTCTCGGGGCGGATCTCCTACGAGATCGCCGCGAAGGCGCTGACCGCGCGGGTCCCCGTGGTGGCGGCGTTGTCGGCGCCGTCGTCGCTCGCGATCGCGCTGGCCGAGCGGGCGCACATGACGCTCGTCGGATTCCTGCGCGGCCACGGCTTCAACGTCTACGGCGCGCGCTCGCGGGTGATCGCCGCTTGAGTGGGCCGGAACGATCTGCCGGCGGCCTGGGGGCGATCGCGGCGACGCTGAAGAGCCTCGCGCGCACGAGCCTCTGGCGTGGCGGACAGGCGCTGCGCCACCTCAATCGAGACGGCGGGTTCGACTGTCCGGGCTGTGCGTGGCCCGAGCCTCGCGACCGCGCGCGGATCGAGTTCTGCGAGAACGGGGCGAAGCACGTCGCCCACGAGGTCACGAAACGCCGGGTCACGCGCGAGTTCTTCGCCGCGTGGCCGATCCCGAAGCTCCTCGGTGAGACCGACCACTGGCTCGAGCGTCAGGGCCGCTTGGTCGAGCCGATGATCAAGCGGGCGGGCTTCGATCGCTACGAGCCGCTTTCGTGGGAGGCGGCGTTTCGGCGCATCGCCGAGGTGCTGCGCAAGCTCGACTCGCCGAACCAGGCGGTCTTCTACACGTCCGGCCGCACCAGCAACGAGGCCGCCTTTCTCTATCAGCTCCTCGCCCGGCAGTTCGGCACCAACAATCTGCCCGACTGCTCGAACATGTGTCACGAGTCGAGCAGCACGGGCCTCTCGCAGGTGATCGGCGTCGGCAAGGGCACGGTCGCTCTCGACGATTTCGAGAAGGCGGATGCGATCTTCATTATCGGCCAGAACCCGGGCACGAACCACCCGCGAATGTTCACGACGCTGGTCGAGGCAAAGCGGCGCGGCGCGAAGATCGTCAGCGTCAATCCCCTGAAGGAGTCCGCGCTCATCCGCTTCACGCACCCGCAGGACGTTCTCGGCCTTCTCGGCCACGGCACCGAGATTTCGGATCTCTACCTCCAGGTGCGCGTTGGCGGCGACGTGGCGTTGCTCAAGGGCATCATGAAGGAGGTGCTGACGGCCGAAGATCGCGCGCCGGGGCGGATCCTCGATTGGGCGTTCATCCGCAACCACACCGAAGGACTCGAGACGTTTCGCGCCGCGCTCGACCGCATCCCATTCGACGACTTGGTGCGGGAGAGCGGCATCTCCCGCGAGGACATGCACAAGGCCGCCGCGATCTACCTCGGCGCCGAGCGCGTGATCGCCTGCTGGGCGATGGGGCTCACGCAGCACAAGCACGGCGTAGCAAACGTGCAGGAGATTGCCAACCTGCTGCTGCTTCGCGGCAACATCGGCAAGCCCGGGGCGGGGGTGTGCCCCGTGCGCGGCCACAGCAACGTGCAGGGCGATCGCACGATGGGGATCTCGGAGAAGCCGAGGCCCGAGTTCCTGCGCAAGCTCGGCGCGGAATACCGCTTCGACCCGCCGCGCGAGCACGGCCTCGACACGGTGGCGGCGATCCGCGCGATGCACGAGGGCGGGGCGAAGGTCTTCTGCGCCATGGGCGGCAACTTCGTGGTTGCGAGCCCCGACACGGCCTACACCGAGGAGGCGCTGCGCCGCTGCCGGCTGACGGTCGGTGTCGCGACCACGCTGAATCGCACACACCTGGTGACCGGCGAGGAGGCGATCCTGCTTCCCTGCCTCGGCCGCAGCGAGATCGACGTGCAGAAGCAGAAGCCGCAGTTCGTGACGGTCGAGGATTCGATGAGCATCGTCCACCGCTCCGAAGGGAGGCTCACGCCGGTATCCGCGGAACTCAAGAGCGAGCCGGCGATCGTCGCCGGCATCGCGCGCGCTCTCTTCGGCGACGACGGGCTGGTGCCGTGGCGAGACCTCGGCGAAGACTACGACCTCATCCGCGACGCGATCGCGCACGTGGTGCCCGGCTTCGAAGACTTCAACCGCCGGGTGCGCGAGGGCGGGGGTTTCCGACTACCGAGCGGCGTGCAGCGCCGAGAGTTCGCCACCCCTTCGGGCAAGGCCTCGTTCACGACGCTGCCGCTACCGCGGATGGAGCTTGCGAGCGACGAGTTCCTGATGATGACGATCCGCAGCCACGATCAGTTCAACACCACCATCTACGGCTTCGATGATCGCCATCGCGGGATCTCCGGCAACCGCCGCGTCGTGCTGCTGCACCCCGACGACATCGCCGCCGAGGGCGTGAAGGCCGGCGATCTCGTCGATCTCGAAAGCCGCTTCGGGCCCGAGCGGCGCGTGCTTCGCGGCTTTGCCGTCGTTGCCTACGACGTGCCGCGCCGCTGCGCGGCGACCTACTATCCCGAGGCGAACGCGCTGGTGCCGATCGGCAGCGTCGCCGACGGCTGCAACACGCCGACTTACAAGTCGGTGCGAATCGTCATCCGGCGCGCTGCGTCCTAGCCGGCTAGAGGCTACGGGCTACCGCTGAAGATCCCCCTGCGTCTTTAGCCGGAAGTTCCCGCGCTCTGCCAGTGCGAGGGTGCTCTGAAAGTCGCGGTGGTTATTGGTGTTTGTGCCTGTGGGAGTGAGATATTTGGGTCCTTATTGTAGTCACTAAATAATGCTGGATTGGCTTGACAACGTGCGTGTTATCCACTAATAACACGCCGTGGCTCGGCGAAGCGGTGCGGTTCATGTAGTAACCACAAGGCGGACCTACAAAGACAAGGTCTACGAGACCCACCTGCTGCGCCGCAGCTACCGCCAAGGCGACACGGTCAAGAACGAAACGCTCGGCAACCTCTCTCACCTTCCTGGCCATCTCATCGACCTGATTCGCCGCGCGCTTCAGGGAGAGGCCGTTGCGCCGGTGACGCAGGTCTTCGAGATCACCTCCTCCGCCGCTCACGGACATGTGGAGGCGGTTCGGGCCGCGATGGCACGACTGGAGTTCGAGCCGCTCGTGGCCTCTCGTCGATGCCGCGAGCGCGATCTGGTGTGCGCGATGGTGGCCGCTCGCATCATCGCCCCGCACACCAAGCTCGCCACCACCCGCTGGTGGCACACCACCACCTTGGCCGAGGACCTCAGTGTGGCCGATGCCG
>Ga0315278_10004688_pt1 | contig 12365 bp, 8 predicted proteins | sample YL17G06_0_MG_FD_203880 | JGI IMG/M metagenome (GOLD analysis project Ga0315278, IMG submission 203880) | Sediment microbial communities from Yellowstone Lake, YNP, Wyoming, USA - YL17G06_0 | ecosystem: Environmental > Aquatic > Freshwater > Lake > Sediment | place: USA: Wyoming | collected...
AGCAATTGGCCGCGAGGGGATTCCCGCCTACCTGTCGAATACGGCCGGCACCTATCTCTGCAACCAGACCCTCTACGCCACGCTGCACGCAATCGTCACAGAGCGGCGGCGAACGCTTGCGGGCTTTATGCATGTCCCGCTGTCGCCCGCCATGGTCGCCGCCTCGGGACTCGACCAGCCGAGCATGGATCCCGGCATCGGCGTGCGCGCCGTCGAGGTGGCCCTGCGCGTGATCAGCGAACACCTCGCCATCCACCTTTCCTGACGCAAGTCAGTCCCGTTCAGCGATACCGATACCGGGCGGGTGGTTCGAGAACTCGGAGATCGCGCTAGAGCTTGTCGGCTATAGGGGGAGCCTGGGCGCGGAGTGAGGCGAGGCAAAGGAAGCCGAGGCCGGTCCAGGCGGCTTCGCGCACGCGGCGGATCAACGTGAAGGCCAAACCGGCAGGGGCGCCGAGGCCGAGTGCCGCGAAGATCGCCATGTGTCCCGCCTCGAGGGCGCCAAGATAGCCGGGAACGAGAAATGCTGCGAAGCGGATGCCGGTGCTGAACGCTTCGATGGCGGTGGCTTCGGCGAGTGAGACGGGAAGCCCTATCCAGCGGAGGATGAGCCAGGGCTCCAGCGCGCCGATCAGCCAGGCGAGGAAGTGGTAGACGATCGACAGCGTCAGGCGCCTGGGCTCGCGCCGGTAGAAGTGAGCGAGCTCGTTGTTGATCTGGGTGAGCGTTTCGATGGGGCGGTCCGAGAGCCATCCGGCCTTCTGCAGCCAGCGCGTGCTGCCCCGGAGCGCCCCGCCCGCCTGCACGACCACAAAGCCGCCGACGGCCAGAACCTGGACCACGAGAAGCCACTCCATGCCGCGTATGACGAGCGAGTCGGACGGCAGCGCGGCATGGGCGGACACGAGCCCGACCACGACGAAGAGCGCCTGTCCCATGACGATCGTCGTCTTGGCGACGATGACAGACGGCAGGCCCTCGGCGAGCGGCGCCCAGGGTTTCACGAGCCAGGCCTTGACCGCCTCGCCGCCCACCGACGCTGTCGGTGTTGTGAGATTGAAGGCCTCTCCCGCGAGGCGCGCGGCGAGGAGCGAGCGGAACGGTACCGTGTCGCGTCGAAACGCGAAGCGCCAGCCGAGCGTGTCGAGAAGCGTGGTGAGGCCGAAGGGAAAGACGAGGATGACCAGGAGCCGCCACGAGAGATCGGTGAAAGCCTGGACGATAGCGCCCGGGCCGATGCTCGCGACGAGCCACAGGAAGAGGGCCGCCCCGCAGAGGAGCAGTCCCAGCCGGACCAGCCGCATCAGGTTGCGGGCATCTCGGCCCTCTTTGCCTTGGCCTCGATGCGGTCAATCCGCACAAACGGCACGAGCAGCCAGACGGCCGCCGTCGTGACCGTCGAGATCAGGACGAGCGGCGTATAGCCGTAGGAGTCGTAGAGCCGGGCGCCTACGTTTTCCGAGACCTGGATGCCGCCGTTGTAGACGGACATCAGGAAGGCGAAGAAGGTCGCCTCGACGTGGCGCGGACACGACTTGGCCGCGAGATCGAGGATGGCCAGCCGGGTGATCATGCCGATGCAGCCGAAGAACACGTCGATGATCAAGGCGGACACCCAGTCCCGGTAGACCAGGTAAGACAGCGTGCTGAGGACCGCGATGCCGATCGAGAGGTTGATCAGCCGCTTGAGGGGTACGCGGCGGGAGAGCGGGGCGTAGATGAAGGCGCCGACGACCCCCGCCACCGAGGCCAGCGCCCCCAGATGGCCGATGAATTGCTGATCGAAGTGCAGCACGTCGGTCTGATAGAAGAGGAACGCGGGCCCGAAGGAAGGGCTGAAGGTCCAGCAGAGGATGAAGCCGGCCACCAGCCAGGTTTCCCGCTCGCGCATGGCGTACCGGATCGCGGTCCAGGTCTCCGCGAAGCTCGCGCGGTCGCCTCGGCCTGGCGCCTCGTGTACGAAGAAGGCGGCCATCAGGAGCGAGAGCAGGGGGAAGCAGGCGGCCAGGAAGAAGGCGATGTGCAGGCGCCGGTGCTCGGCCAGGTAGCCGCCGAGCTCGCCCACGAGGATAGAGGCCGCGATGATGGCGCCCCACTGCACGGATTGGAAGGCGCCCGTCAGGCCCATGGGCTTGCCGTTTTCAACCATCAGCGCGTCCACGAGCACGTCGGTGAATGCGAGACCCAGCGCCATGAGCGTGAAGAAGGTCGCCACCCGCCAATACGCGTGGTCGCCGGTCAGGCCGAGGAGCAAGCCGGCCCCTGCCGCGGTCCCCGACGTCAGTATCAGGTAGCTCTTGCGGTGATAGCCGAAGAGCGGCACGAAGTCCGACAAGAGGCCGTAGACCGGCTTGATCAGCCACGGGACGGTCGTGATGGCGAAGAAGGTGGCGATCTGACCCGCCGACAGACCCCCGTCCTTGAGGGAGATCGTGATGGTCTGGTTCGGCAGGGACCACATGCCTTGGGCGAAGTACACGATCCCGAAGAGCAGGGCGAGGCGCTGGGCGCCCGGCGTCTGGAACGGGTGAAGCGTCTTCAGCCGGGCGAGCATTTGAGCACTATACAACGTGTGCTACCCTGTTGCCTCGATGCGTGAGACCCGTCACTCCGTCTGCCCGCACGACTGCCCGTCGCAGTGCGCCCTCACCGTTACGGTGGAGGGCGGGCGCGTCACCGATGTCGCCGGCGATCCGGGGCACCCCTTTACCCGTGGCGTCGTCTGCGGCAAGGTTCATGACTATGCCGAGCGTCTGTATGCCCCCACGCGCGTGCTGACACCGCTCAAACGGGTTGGGGCCAAAGGCGAGGGGCGCTTCGAGCCCATAGGCTGGGATGCCGCGATCGAGGAGATCGCCCACCAGTGGCGTCGCGTGATCGCCCAGTGGGGCGCCGAGGCCATCCTGCCCTTCTCCTACGGCGGCACGCTCGGGCTTCTCCAGTACTGGGCCGGGCACCCGCTCTTCCATGCGCTGGGCGCCTCCCAGCTCGACCGGACCATCTGTGTCAGCACCGCGTATGCGGGCTGGATGGCCACGGTCGGCACGGTGGCAGGGAATGATTCAGAGCAGATGGTGGACTCCGACCTCGTCGTCCTCTGGGGCATCAACGCGAGCTATACCCACATCAACTTGATGTCGCTGGTCAAGCGGGCGCGCCATCGCGGCGCCTTCATCGTCTGCATCGATCCCTACCGGACGCAGACCGCCAAGAACGCAGATCTATACCTGCAGCCGCGGCCCGGCACCGACGGAGCGCTGGCGCTGGGCATGATGCACGTGCTCATCGGCGAGGGGCTCGTGGACCACGACTATATCCAGCGCGCCACGCTCGGCTACGGGCCTCTTGCCCAACACGTCAAGCAGTACGATCCAGAGCGCGTCGCCGCCATCACCGGGCTCACGCCGGACACCATTGTGAGCTTCGCGCGGCGCTATGGCGCGACCCGGGCCTCGTTCCTGCGCGTGGGGATCGGGCTGTCGCGCCACGACAATGGCGGCGGGACCTGCCGCGCCATCGCGTGCCTGCCGGCGCTCACTGGCGCCTACGCGCATCCGGCGGGCGGCGCGCTGCTCTCCTCGTCGCGCTCCTTCGGGCTCGACCTGGCGGCGCTCGAGCGCCGGGACCTCATGCCCACGCCGGCGCCGCGAACGCTCAACATGATCCAGCTCGGGCGCGTGCTGACGGACCCGCAGGTGAGCCCGCCGGTGAAGGCGCTCTACGTCTACAACTCCAACCCGGCGTCGATCGTCCCGAACCAGGAGCCGGTCCTGCGAGGTCTCGGGCGCGAGGACCTCTTCACCGTGGTGCACGAGCAGCACCTGACCGACACGACGGACTACGCCGACATCGTGCTTCCCGCCACGACCTCGATGGAACACGCGGACCTCTACAAGTCCTTCGGCCACCTCTACGTCCAGCTGGCGGAACCGGTGGTCTCTCCTGTCGGGGAGTCGCGCTCCAACTGGGACGTTGTGCGCCTTCTGGCGCGCGCCATGGGCCTGACCGACCCGCACTTCTCCAAGGACGAGCCCGCGCTGATGCGCGAGGCGCTGGCATCGGGCGACGCATCACTCGCGGGCATCTCCTACGAGCGTCTGCGCGAGGAGCATTCGGTGCGCCTCGAGGTCGGTAGGCCATACCTGCCGTTCGCCCATGGGGCGCCGACGCCCTCGGGTAAGGTTGAATTCGTCTCCGAGGCATTCGCGCGCCAGGGGCTGCCGTCGCTGCCGACCTGGGCTCCGCTGGTCGAGGGACCGGAAAATGAAGCCGTGGCACGGCGCTATCCGCTGCAGTGCATCGTGCCGCCCAATCGGTTTTTCCTGAACTCGTCTTTCAGCCAGTCGGAGATGCTGCGGCGGCGCCAGCGGGGACCCTCAGTCTTCCTCAACCCTGAGGATGCGGGGCCGCGCGGGATCGCCGAGGGAGACGCCGTCGAGGTGCGCAGCGCTAGGGGCGCCGCTCGCTTCGCCGCGACGCTCACCGACGATACCCGGCCCGGCGTCGCCGTGATCGAGGGTATCTGGTGGTCCAAGCATCAGGCCGGGGCCCGCGGTGTCAACGCGATCACCGACGACCGCGTGGCAGACGTGGGCGGAGGGCCGGCGCTGCACTCGAATCTGGTCCAGGTCACCAAGCTGTAGGCTCTACCACACGGAGCAGGGGAGCCTTGAGATGAGCGCACAGACGCGCGTCCGCTTCACTTCCGTCGAGGGGGCGGCGCAGCTCTTCACCGCCGACTTCTGCGACTACCTCTGCAAGGCGCACGACGACTTTACGCCCAGGGTGCATGCGCTGAGAAGGCAGCGGGACGCCGTGCTGAGACGCGCGCTCGAGCAGGGAACGCTCCCCGGGCCCCAGCCGGCTTCGGCCGCCACCAGCGGGGAGTGGAAGGTGCCGCCGGTGCCCGAGGATCTCAGGCGCCCCGGCATCGAGATCTCCGGCCCGTGCTCCATCACGAGCATGTTCATCAACGCGCTCAATTCCGGCCCGGAAGGGGCGCGCGCCGAGGGCGACCTCGACGATGACGAGGACTCGGCGGGCCACCGGCTTGTGGACACGGTGCGGGCGGCGCACAACCGGCTCGCGGCGGTCAACGGGGAGCTCGCGTATACAGACACCGCCCGCGGGAAGGAATACCGGATCGCCCCCGGAGAGCTGCCGTTCTTCATGCATCGCGAGCGGGGGCTGCACCTCGATGAGCCTGAGGTGAGCGTGGACGGCCGGCCGGTGCCCGCGGCCATCCTGGGCACCGCGCTGACACTCTTCTACGCGGGGCGTGCGCAGGCGGGTCGCGGTCAGGGGATCTACTTCTACCTGCCCAAGGTCGAGAGCGCTGAAGAGGTCGCGTGGTACCGCGACTTCTTCGACGCGAGCCGGCGCCACCTGTCGTTCCTCTCGGATGCGGTCATCCGCGGTATCCCGCTCGTCGAGTCTCTGCCGGCGGTCTACTTGATGGAGGAGATGCTCTACGCCCTTGGTCCCTACGCCGCGGGGCTCAACGCCGCGCGCTGGGATCTCAAAGCCTCCATCTTCGAGTTCGTGATGGCCGACCCGAAGTCCGTCTGGCCGGACCGCTTCGGCGTCGACATCAAGACCACGCCCTTCCTGGCGAATATCTTTCGGCGTCTCGTCGCGATCTGTCTCAAGCGCGGGGCGGTGCCGATTGGCGGCATGGCGACCGCTCTACCGAGCAATGACCCGGAGGTGAACCGGGCCGCCGCCGAGGCGATCCGCGCGGACAAGGAGTGGGAGGCGCAGCAGGGTTTCATCCGCGCCTGGGTCGCGCACATCTTCCACATGAAGGCGGCGGGTGATCCGTTCAAGAAGGTCGCCGCCTCGGGCTGGAAGCCCACGCCGGCCATGACCGACCCCGCCGGCTATCCGGTGAAGATCGAGGTGCCCGCGGGCCCGGTCACGGTGGGCGGGACGCGGCGCAATGCGCGCATGGTGATCGAGTACGTCGAGGGGTGGCTCGGCGGCCGCGGCGCCAAGGGCATCGACAGCCTGGCGGGCAAGCCGGGCATTCACCCGGCGCTCATGGAAGACCTGGCGACCGGCCGCATGTCGGTGGCGCAGATCGCCCAGAGAATCCGGCACCACGCGAAGGACTCGAGCGATCCGTCGCAGGTCCACGACTTCCCAATGGTCAAGCGGCTGCTGGAGGAAGAGGCGGAGGATATTCTGCGCTTGATACCCAAGAAGGACCCGGAGACCGAGGCACGTTACCGCAAGGCGGTCAAGATCGCCATGCGCTGGATCAGGAACTACACCGACCTTGAGTTCCGCAGCCTCGGCTCGTACACCCACGCCGACCTCGAGCGGATCGCCGCCGCCCCCGACGCTTTTTAGCAGCTGTTCGACGCACTCCACTTTCTAAGCTATGAACTGACGCACCAAGGCGTCGAGAAGGGTCCAGATGCGAGGGCGCCCCAACACGTTTCTTGCTAAATGACGCAGCGGGGCCCTTATCGGCGGCTGGGCTCTACGCAGCGGAGGAGCGGGCCACTGCGGAAGCGGCTGGCGCGGCGACGCTCTTGGTGATCAGGCGGAGAATGACCGGGAGCACGATGAGGGCGGCGCAGAGCCCGCAGGCCGAGCCCAGGGTCAGGAGAAGCCCCAGGGAGTAGATGCCCTGATGGTGGGCGATCATCAGGCTTCCGAAGCCGACGACGGTGCTGATGCCGCTGAGCGCGACCCCCATCACGGTGCTGCGCGCGACCAGCGGACCGCCGTGGTCGCGCCCCTCAAGGTAGCGCACCATCACATTGAGCCCGAACTCCGCCGAGGCGCCGATGATGAGCGGCAGGCCCCAGACATTGGCCATATTGAACTGGACGCCGAAGATCCGCATCAAGCCGATGGTCCAGAGCAGCGCCAGCACCAGCGGCAAGAGCGCCAGCAGCGTCTCCTTCACCCTCCGGATCATCAGGAAGGATAGAAGCCCCACCACCAGGAAGGCGTAGACCGTGCCCTGATAGTACGCGCGCTCCATGTGCCCGATCGCTTCGTACGTGATGATGGGCGCCCCCGTCACGTCCGGGTCTACCGACCGCAGCTCCCGCACGAAGGTCCGCGCGCCTTCCCGCTCCCAGATGTCTACCTTGGGATGGATCTGCAGGAGAAAGTCGCCCCGCTTGCCGATGAACTTGCGACGGAGCTCGTCCGGGACATCGGAGAGGCCGACCGGGCGCGGGTTCAGGTTGCGCTGCAGGTCGAAGAACTTGCCGGTGAAGTCCCGGTAGAGCTGGGCCTGCAGATGCGACAACGCGGGCTCCGCAGCCTCCCGGTCCATGGACGTGAGCCTCTTGAGTAGCGCGGCCGTCTGCTCCCGGAGCTCCCGCAGGTCGGCGGGCAGCTTGTCGCCGGCCTCGGTCGCGAAGATGTCCAGGCGCCGTTCGAGCTCGCCGAGCGCGCGCAGCAGCCGATCGATATCGACGGGGCTCGACCGGCCGACGCGCACCGGTGCGATAATCGGGGCGAAGGTCTTGACGATCCCGATCTTCTCCTTCTGGTTGTCGGGGATGACGCGCAGGACGGAGTCGACTTCGGACACCGACGGCAGTTTCTCAAAGGCCTCTTGCTTCTGCCGCAGCTCCTCGAGACTTGTCGCCGAGGCGAGGCCGTTGAATCCGGAGCGCCCCGTGGTGGCGAGGATCCGCTTCTCCCAGAGGACCGACTCCGTTCCCTTGGCCTGGAGGTTGAGCAGGTTGTAGTCGAATCCCACGTACGGAATGGCCCACAGCGAGGCCGCCGTCGCGAGGCCGGCGATAGTGAGGACCGTCTTGGGGTAGGTGGTGACGCGGTCGAGCACGGGCACGTGCATGCGCTCGAGCGCGTGGGCGCGCGGCTCCTGATTGCGGGGGCGCGAGGCGTGGCGCCGGTCCACCAGCACCAGGAGCGCCGGGAACAGGGTCATCATGCCGACCCAGGCCATGAGGATAGCCGTGCCCGCGATGAAGCCCAGCTCCTGGATGCCGCGGAAGTCGGTGAGCATGAGGACGTAGAAGGTGCCGCCCGCCGTGAGCGCGCCGATGAGCATGCCGGGCCCCGTTCGGCCCGCGGTGAACTCGAGCGCCTCCTTGAGGTTGCGCCCGAGGAAGATCTCCTCCTCGTAACGGAACAGGAAGTAGATGCCGTAGTCGATGCCGATTCCGATGACGATGGAGATGAACATCACCGAGAAGATGGTCAGGTGCCCCACCGTCAGCGTGATGATCCCCATGGACCAGGCCAGCGTGACGGCCAGCACCGCCAGCATGAGAAGCGGCTTTCCCACCCGCCAGAAGGCCAGGAGCATGACGAAGAGCGTGAGGCCGAAGGCGAGCACCGTCGCGACGCTGCTGTCCTCGAAGGCCGCGGTCATCTCGTCGTTGGACAGCGTCGGGCCGCCCGTCACTCCCGCCTGCACGTTCGGGAAATCGGACTTGAGCTTCGCGATGACCCCGCGGATGATTCCGATCGCGTGGCGGTCGCCCATGAAGCTGCCCTTGTCCGCCTTCGGCGTCTCCACGAGGGCGAACAGCAGGCTCTTGTCATCGGACAGGAAATAGCCCGCTTCGGGGGGACGGTCGCCCAGGGAGAAGAGCGTGCCCCACGGCGAGCGGTAGGCCGTCGGCCGTTCGAGCCGCCCGGAGATTTGCTCCAGCACCAACTGGAGGAAACGGGTGTTCTCGCCGCCGCCCTTCTCGAGACCGAGATCGAAGAGGTTCGACACGAACGCCGAGGCCATCGCCGCGTTGGCGCCCTCGACCAGGCGAGCCAGGCTCGGGTCCCCCGCGAAGCTCTCCATGAACTCCTGGTAGTCGAAGATCCGGTCGCGGACCTCCTTGAGCTGCTCGGTCGGCAGGTAGAGGAGCTGCCGGCCCTCGAAGCGCTGGGGATCGACGCGGTAGGCCACGCGCGGGAACTTGATCGGCGAGGCGCGCAGCTCGTGCACCAGCCGCGCGGCGTAGGCCTTGGCCGCCTCGAAGGTCCGCGCCTCGATGACGATGACGATATCCTCGAGCTCGCCGAACTCGCGGGCGTACTGGTTGTAGCGGACGACGTAGCCGGCGTCCTTCGGCAGGAGGTCGCGGCCCGAGGTCTTGAAGGTGAGCGCGTGGAGGGTGTACGTGACCCCGGCGGCGGCCAGGAGGAGCGAGAGAAGAGTAGTGAGAATCGGTCGCCGGCACGAAAGGCGGACGAGCCGACGCAGGAGGCGTCCCGTTCTGGAAATGGCGATCATGCGTTGGCGGCCAAGCGTTTCGTCAAGTGTACCACCGAGGCCCGCGCATCCAGAGCGCCGTGACGAAGATAGGGCTAGACGGCGCCGTCGATGAAGCGCTCGAGCCGCACGCGCGCTGTCTCGTCAGACCACTGCTCGGGCGGCGACTTCATGAGGTAGGCCGACGGCGCCAGCAGCGCGCCCTTGAGGCCCCGATCCATGGCGAGCTTGCAGGACCGGATCGCGTCGATGACCACCCCGGCCGAGTTGGGCGAGTCCCACACCTCGAGCTTGAGCTCGACATTGATGGGCTGGTCGCCGAATGAGCGGCCCTCGAGGCGTATGTGCGCCCACTTGCGGTCGTTGAGCCACGGCACGTAGTCGCTCGGCCCAATGTGGATGTCCTCGGCGGCCATGTCGTGGGCGAGTTGGGATCGGACCGCGTCGGTCTTGGAGATCTTCTTCGAGGCCAGGCGGGAGCGTTCGAGCATGTTCAAAAAGTCCGTATTGCCGCCCACGTTGAGCTGGCTCGTGTGCTCCATCCGCACGCCGCGGTCCATGAAGAGCTTGGTCAGTATCCGGTGGATGATGGTCGCGCCCACCTGCGACTTCACATCGTCGCCCACCACGGGCAGGCCGCGCTCCTCGAAGCGCCGGCGCCAGTACTCTTCCCGGGCGATGAAGACCGGGATGCAGTTGACGAAACCGCACCCTGCGTCGAGGATCTGCTCCACGTACCACTTGGTCGCCATCTCGCTGCCGACAGGCAGGAAGTTGACCACCACGTCGGTGCGCGTCTCGCGGAGGATGCCGGCGATGTCCACCGTGGGGCCGGGCGCCTTGGTGATGATCTGAGAAAGGTAGTGGCCGAGGCCGTCGTGCGTCATACCGCGCTGGACGGGCACGCTGAGATGCGGCACCTGGCCAAAGCGTACGGTGTTATTGGGCTTGGCCCAGATCGCCTCGGAAAGGTCGAGGCCCACCTTATTGACATCGACGTCGAAAGCCGCGGAGAACTCGATGTCACCGACGTGGTAGCCGGCCAGGCGGGGCCGCATGAGGCCCGGGATGAAGCCGTCGTCAGGGGCGTTCTTGTAGTAGTGGACGCCCTGCACGAGTGCCGAGGCGCAGTTGCCGACTCCGACGATGGCGACGCGTACTGATCCCACGTGGACCTCCCAAATGGTTGATAAAGACGGCTCAGCTTACCACAGCGTCCGGTGCTTCCGTACCCTCACGCGGCGCTCGGCCCATCGGCCGGCGGCCCCGTGGGGCGGGCCTTGAAGCTGGCGAGCGCGGCCAGGCCTATCAGGACCCATGTCGCCTCGCGCAGCCGGCGAATGAGAGAGAAAGAGAGCCCGGCAGCTCCAGGCAATCCAAAGGCGGCAAAGGCCGCCACGTTGCCACCCTCGAGAGCGCCCAGTGAGCCCGGGATCATGAACGTCGCGAATCGGATGGCGCTGCTGACGGCCTCGAGGACGAGCGAGGTCGCCAAGCCCGCCGGAATTCCGGCCAGGCCCAAGACGACGTAGATCTCGAGGCCGCCCACCGCCCAGCCGCCGGCATGGAGGAGCGCCGATGCCATTACGCGCGCCCACCGCTCGCGGTAGATACCCGCCAGCCGATGGTCCACGTCGCGGAGCAGATCCCCGTGTCGCTCGGCGGGACCCACTCCCAGCCGCTGCAGGATGCGACCGGCTCCTGCGAAGCCTCCCCGGACCTGCACGAGGGCGAATCCGCCCGCTCCGACCACCTCGGCCACAAGCAGGACGGCCATTGCGATGGTCAATCCCCCGGGCGGGTCGAGCATTGCCACCGCGAGGCCGAGGCCGCAGGCGAGAAAGGCTGCCTGGCCCATGACCACGCTGGTCTTGTCCACGACCACGGAGGCGAGCCCCAGGTCGAGCGCGACGCGATCGCGGACGAGGTAGGCTTTGAGGGGCTCGCCGCCAACGGAGGCGGTCGGCGTGGCCAGGTTGACGGCTTCGCCCGCCAGCCGCGCGCCGATGAGCGCCGCCCATCCGATCTGGCACTCGGGCAGCAGCACGCGCCAGGCGAGCGTCTCGAGGGCGACGGCCGCGCAGAAGGGTATGAACATGACGAGAGCGAGCCGCCAGCCGAGCGCGCGGATAGTCTCCCACACGGCGGCGGAGCCCAGATCCCAGAAAAGCCATGCGACGAAGACGAGCCCGAGCCCGACGAGCAGCGGCTTCAGGAGTCTGCCGGTCATGGATGCCAGCTCGCGACCGGTCATGACGGTGTCGGGGGGCGATGTGATGACGGGCGCCGCGCCGGGCCCGAATGGGGCGCCGGCGCGGCGAGGGGCACTCTAGTTCTGGGCCTTTCGCTTCTGGCTGCTGTCCTCGAGGAACTCGTTCTGCTTGACCTTCATCCGTTCCACGAGAGAGTTGTAGCCGTTCGTCTGGATGATCTTGTTGAACTGGGTCCGGTAGTTGGACACGAGGCTGACGCCCTCAATGTTGATGTCGTAGACCATCCAGCGGTCGCCGCGCCTGGAGAGGCGGTAGTCCACGGGCACCTCGGTGCCGTTCTTGGTGATGATCTTGGTGCTGACGGTGGCGAGGTCGCCGTCCACGCGCTCGCCGCTGTAGACGATCTTCTCTCCACCGTACAGGTCGATCTTGGAGATATAGGAGCGCTCGAGGAGATCGGCAAACAGCCCGACGAACTCGCTGCGCTGCGGCTCCGTGAGCGGCTGCCAGTAGCGGCCCAAGGCCCGGCGGGCGATCTCACCGAAGTCGAAGAGCTCGTCGGCGATCTTGCGCACCGCGACGCGCCGCTCGGTGACCTTACCGGCGCCCTTGAGCGCCGGGCTTTCGAGGGTGTTGACGACGCGGTCGATGGCCCCCTTGAGCTGATCCTGGGCGGTGGCTGCCCAGCCGCTCGGGGCCGCAGACAGGATGAGGAGGGCCGTGAGCGCGAGCCGCCGGACCAGCCGGACCAAGCTCGCCGGCCGGACCAAGCCCAAATGACGACCAATCATCGATGATCCTCCGCTGATGTGGGTTTCACTAGACCTTGCCGAAAACATACTTCGAAAGCAACTCCTCCAGATCGATCGGAGGCTCTACCTCGGTGATCTTGCCGTTGGGCTTGATGATCCGGTCCGATCCCCCGGGGCTGATCTGGACGAATTTCT
>Ga0315278_10004691_pt1 | contig 12357 bp, 10 predicted proteins | sample YL17G06_0_MG_FD_203880 | JGI IMG/M metagenome (GOLD analysis project Ga0315278, IMG submission 203880) | Sediment microbial communities from Yellowstone Lake, YNP, Wyoming, USA - YL17G06_0 | ecosystem: Environmental > Aquatic > Freshwater > Lake > Sediment | place: USA: Wyoming | collected...
GACAACATATAGAACGTTGTCATATGCATAAGCACTGCGAAAACTCGTTTTGAGCTCCAGGAAGCGCAACCGTCGGACGATCTCTGTCCTATCGTAGTCAGTAGGAGGAAACAACAGGAGGTCCCCCTGCCCAAGTCCCAGGCCGCTGCGGTGCACCAGAAGATCCTTTACCGTGATCTCGCGTGTCACGTAGGGATCAGAAAGTTGGAACCAGGGCAGATGATCGATAACCGGATCGTCCCACTGGAGCTTTCCCTCCTCTACAAGGAGCGCGAGTGCGGTAGCGGTGAAAGCCTTTGTATTCGACGCGATTGCAAAAAGCGTGTGGGCATCGACTTGCGTTGAACGCTCCCGATCGCCAACTCCATACCCCTTTGCCACTACAACTTCGCCATCCTTGACAATGGCTAGTCCAATACCGGGGACTTCAAATTTCTGGCTCACACCTTCCACAAATGCGTCAATATCCTCGGGCGGATCGGCTGCCGCGACAAGATCAGCTGCGATGAAGGACAGTGCCGACAGAAGCAGTGTCCCCGACGCAATGATCACTATACGCTTCATGGATGACTCCTTGCTGGGTTGCCCACAACCCTGCTTTGAATTCTCACACTCTCCGAAATGACCCTCATGGTTCGATCCGGTCAAACCTCCGATTTCAGTCGATCAACTCTGGGCTGTCCGCCCCCTCAGTCCATAAACAAATACGGCCGCCAGCGCTGGTCGTGGGCGGAGAGGTGTCTCTGGATGAACGTGATATGAGACGGCCGGGTCGGTTTCTTCACAAGCGTCATGCCGGCATCTTCCGGGGTCCGGTCACTCTTGTGATTGTTGCAGCGGATACAGGCGCAGACCATGTTTTCCCAGGTGTCGCTGCCGTGCAGTTTCCTCGGGATGATGTGGTCAATCGTCATTGACCCACGGGTCGTGCCGCAATACTGGCACCGGTGGCCATCGCGGGTGATGATATTCTTCCGCGTGAGCATGATATACCGGAACGGCAACCGCCGGTACTGGGCCAGCCGGACTACCGACGGCAGGGCGTAACTCTTTGTGACCGTGTGAATTCTGAGACCGTCGGCGGACTCGATCATTTCCGCCTTGCCCTCGAACATCAGCACGATCGCCCGCCGAGCCGAGCAGATTGTCAACGGTTCGTAGTTCTGATTGAGCATCAAAACGTTGCGGTTTATGACCGAGCCATTCGAGCCTGACATCACGACACCATTTCAAGCAGTCAAAAGAAATGACAGGTTTCGGCGGGGAGTCTTGATCGATGTGGCCAACCCGACATCGCTTTCAACAGACCGGGCGTATTTTGCCCTTCACTTGTAAAAAGGTATGCCAAACCGGCCGATTGTCAATAGGATTGTGGGGCCCACACGGTTGGGGTATTAGTGCGCGGCAGACCTCCTGGTCTGCCCGGTTTCAGGATACACCTCAACAAGATGGGGCAGACGAGGACGTCTGCCGCCCACTGAATCCAAAGAACCCGTCGCATCAACCGTGCCCGGCAGATGCCCTCATCTGCCGACTACGAGATGCGTGGGGCGGGACCCCTGCGGTCCTGCCATAGGCATGAAAATGGCAGGAGTACGGGACTCCTGCCCTACCAAACTCCCGCAAAAATTACGGCAAGTTATTCGAAATCCGCTTCCAGGTAGTCCTGTACTACCGATCTTCGACTCAACCGCTGGGCCAGTTTCTTGGTCAACTCCACCGCTGAGTTTTCGCCATACATCTTCAGCATGTGATTCATGGCGATTACCTCGGAAATCACAGTGATGTTCTTGCCGGGAGAAATGGGCACATAGAGAATGGGAATGCGCACGCCCAGAATCGAAGTAGCTTCCTCTTCCAGGCCCAGACGTTCGTAGGTTTCGGTCTCCGACCAGAGTACCAGCCGCACTTCAACTTCGATGCGCTTCTGCAGGCGGATAGCGCGAATCCCGAAAAGTTCCTCGATGTCGATAATGCCCACCCCCCGGATTTCCATATGATGCCCGAGGAGCTCCGAACTGTTGCCGATCAGCACGTCCGGCGCCATGCGGGTGACCTTAACCACATCGTCGGCGACCAGCCGATGTCCACGCTCGACCAGATCGAGGGCAACTTCTGATTTGCCGATCCCCGACTTCCCGGTGTACAGCAGACCAACACCATAGACGTCAACCAGCGTGCCGTGGACATTTGTCGACGGAGCAAACAGGTGGTCGAGAAAGGCCCCCAGCCGGGTTATCAATTCAGTTGTAGTCAGGCGGCTCGAAAACAGCGGCACGTGGCACTGGTCGGCCGCTTTGGCCAATTCCTCCGGAGGTGAGATTCCCTTGGCGATAATCACCATGGGGACGCTGGCGGCAAGAATTCTCCTGGCCGCGGCGGCGAGATGATCCGGCGACAGCGTGTTGATAAAGGCTATCTCTGTCTGGCCGAGAATTTGAATACGTTCGGCGGGAAACCGATCGAAAAAACCGGCCAGGGCCAGCCCGGGGCGGTGCAGTTCGGGGTTGGTGACCAGGCGCTTCAGGCTCTCGTCGCCGCCGGCAACCAGCGTCAGTTCCAGGTCGCGTTTTCTGTCCTGATACAGCTTCTCAACAGTCGTTTCGGCCATGCGACAAGAATATAGGCGGAGGCTCAAATCAATGGCAACAAAGAAATTAGAGGCCAAAGAAAAGCCCCGCGAAAGCGGGGCTTGAGCGTGCTTGAAAGGAAACAACTACTTGTCTGTTATACCAGTCAGTGCAGAGATTTCTTCAATTCCTGCAACTCCATTTTGAGTTCTTCCATCTCCTTCTGATACTCCTCCATGGCCTCGCGGAACTCCTGCGAATCAAACTCATCGGAATCCCAACTCCGGCCGTAGTGCAGACCTTTCATTCCTGGCGCCACAATATCAATATCCGGCATGTCCGGAATCCTGATGACACCCGAGTGGCCGAAAGAACGGCCATCTTCATCGATCGCCACTTTGACGTCTACGGTCGACGGCTGCCGATTGCGGAGGTAGGTTATTCTGGCAATGTCGCCCTCATCCTTGTCACCAATTATCTCCCGCACGTCTTCGGTCTCGAAAATCTTCTCATCGTCAATGGCTACAATCAAATCGCCCGCCTGCAAACCGGCCTTCTCTGCCGGGGAGTTCTTCTCCACGTCGTCGATCAGCACGCCGCCCTTGTCGGCACCGAGACTCCCAGCCGTTTTCCGAGAAACTTCCAATAAGCTAACTCCGATATAAGGATAGTCATCATCAGAGTTGAAGTAGTAATAGTCTGGCACAACCGGAGAGGGAAGCGCCGGCATCTTTGGCATCCTGGGCGGGTGGGGAGCTTTGAAGTGACCCAGGTCCCCGTACCAGCTACTTGTGCGTGGCCGGCGACCCAGTTCCACCTTGATTTGCTGTTCCTTCCCGTCACGAACGATCGTGAGGCTGACCGTGTCGCCTGGGTTGGCGTCCTGCACCAGATCAGTCAGGTCGTCATCGTCGCGAACCACTTTGCCGTCGAAAGCGGTGATGATATCATCCTCCTCCAGTCCGGCTTTTTCGGCTGGAGAGTCATCAACAATGTCGTCAATGATCGCGCCGTGATCGGCTGCCAGAGAGTAATCCTCGGCCAGGTCATCGTCCACTTCCTGAGTATAAACTCCCAGCCAGGCGGACCGGGATCCGGCGGCTGCAATGGAAAAGACGGCTAACGCGGCGGCGGCCGCCACCAGCCCAACCTTCAAATACATCTTCATGCGTCTTACCTCCAGATTTTGTGTCCGTCAACAATGCCACTCACAGCTGATCTTACGATAGTTCGGCCAAACAAGTTCCGTCGGCTTCGGGTGCAATCCGTCGGCCAATAGCAAACAGGGTGTTGACGAAGTGCTTAAGCGGGCATGTAATTCCCGGGCCAGCCGCCAGCGGAACCTAAAAACCGTTGACAAAATGTCGAAAAGGGCTATAATGGCGCTCGCCCTCCCAGAGAGGGCGCTATCGTCGATACGCCCCTGTAGCTCAGCTGGTAGAGCAGCTGACTGTTAATCAGCGGGTCGCTGGTTCGAGTCCAGCCGGGGGCGCTTTGATGAAAGCCAAAGGCATCTGGCCACTTACAAAACAGCCTGACCGGGCACTCGAACTCCAAAGTTAACACCCGATCGGCAGAACTGCAAAGGGTTCTGTCCTATGAGGGTTGCAGATCAATTAGTGGCTAGTACATCGAAAATCTTCGAGCAGCCTCCGTCGCGCAAATAACCGGCATGGTCGACGACATTCTCAAACCTTCGTCCGGCTATTTCGGAGCACTCGAACTTGCAGTCGGTGCATTTGATAAATCTATCAATAGCATCCATGGTTCTGGGATTTTTGAGACCGATTCTTCCGTCGGGTTCTTTGCTGCTGTTCATTTCGATGATCCAAATGGCGGCTCCCAATGCCCCACACGCACCTCCGCACAAGCCGATTCCGCCTGCAAATCCCGCCGCCATTACCGTATGCATATCTGACACGCCCATCTTCCGGGCCAACATGGCCGCGCAACTGACCGGAGGGGCGGGCGCTTCGATATGCTTTTCGGAAAGAACGGTATTTATCTCGCTGAATGCTACCGGGGCATATCTTGTGGCCATGCGAAAGCAGCCTATGGTTCCGCCTTTTATAAGGAAATATGTAATCATCTGCATAGTTGATGATGACTTATCTATATCTGTAATTTCGAGGCAATTGATATTGTTGTTGAGGGAGCGGAAGGATTCCACAAGCCTTCTTGCCGCGATGATTGCCGCAGTTTCGGCTTGGGCACCCGGACCAAAAAGTCGGTACGCTTGTGCCCCGGCCGCAAGCGTCGCGCCCCAAATCATGCCGCACTGGTAGCCATGCTGCATTATTCCCCCCGCAAGGGGCATGGAGGCGCGCTCCTCGAGTTTCAACGAATGATCGAAAGCATGGTCGAGAACTCTCGACAGCGATTCTGATCACGTCCCACTCTTGAGAAATGCAAGAACTGTTCCCAGCGATGATATCTCACTTTTTGTCTTGGTCATCACGTCTCCATTTGTTTTTCAAACTAAGTAGATCTGTTCGCGAACAACCACCTGACGCATGTACTCTTTTCAGTTTTTCCTCATTTGATCCGCAATATACTCCCAGTGTTCTCAGCGAACAACCAGTTACAAAACTCGTCTGTTTGGGAGCGCTTAATTTGATTTTGAATCCTTTCGGCGATCAAATCGAAGGGTTTCTTGTAGGTGGGCCGTTCAGTTTACCGATCTGTATTTTTCAAAGCACCCTGAGGATGATCGCCGTAGCGTCGTCTTGAATGACCCTCTCTTCAGCGAACGATCGGCTGGCTGTGCAGAGGCCTTTCGCAATCCGGGCCGCAGGCTCATTCCGATTCTTGTGAACGTACCTTATGGCCTGGCCTATGAGCGATTCTCGACCGCGGCGGTTGAGCGATTCCGTGATGCCGTCGGTCAACAGAAGCAGAATCTGTTCTTTTTCCAACTTGAGAATCTCACCCGACGAGAAGCTGCTGTCCGCAAAAGGACCCAAAGGCGGCCCGCTGCTTTTCAACACATGATCGATCTCACCCGACCGATTTAGCAGATAACCAAACTCATGTCCGGCACCGGCATATTTGAGTGTTCTCGTGCGCGAATCGAGGCAGACCAGCAGCAGAGTAACAAAGCGACCGTCTTTCAGGTCCTCATGCATCATCCTATTGACTAGGGCCAGGATTTCTCCCGGGTCGTCCAGTGTTGCTACAAGGGAACGCACGTAAGCACGAGTTTCCGCCATTATCAGCGCAGAGCTGATGCCGTGTCCGCTGACATCACCGACGGCGATGCAGAGAGAACCGTCCGGCCGACAGACGAAATCATAATAGTCGCCGCCGGTTTCGTCAGCCGGGTCAGTCGAGGCTGCGATGTCAAAGCCCGGAATCTCGGCGCAGGCTCGATAAAATGATTGCTGGACCTTACGCGCGAGTTGAAGCTCGACTTCCTGCTCTTTTTTCTTGAGCAACTCAGTTATGTCTTTGAGCACCGAGACGAAGTGAGTGATATTTCCTTCGTCATCCCTCACCGGCGTGATGGTCTGTTCCGCCCAATATATTTCGCCTGTCTTCTTTTTGTTCGCCACCGTGCCGCGAAAGGGTTGTCCGGCGAGAATCTTGCCCCAAAGATCCCGATAAAACGCCGCATCGTGCGTACCGGACCTGAGAATCCGGGGTGTGTTGCCAATCGCTTCTGCAGCCGAATATCCAGTGGTAGTTTCAAAGGCGTGATTGACGTATTCGATACACCCTTGCATATCAGTTATGATCACACTGTCGGCGGTCTGGGCAAGCGCTCGACTCAAACGCTCGAGGAGCCTGAGGTTTTTCAGGGCTTCGTCGCGGTCGGTAATGTCGCGATACTGCCAGCCGTGCCCGAGGCACTCGCCGCCCGATAGAACCGGGATGTAGTCCCGCTCGAAAACGCGCCCGTCAAGTAGATAGATCTTCTCATTCGTCACGGGTTTCCTTTGTTTCAGCAGATGCTCGATTCGCCGAACAAAACCCTCCGGATCGGGAAACAGTCGTTTGGCTTGCGCCACCGACTGGTAGCAATCCTGACCAATGAGTTCCGGGGGGGTTGCGGGGATGCCGAACAGCTCACAGAAAGCGACATTGATGAACTGAATCTCTCTCTTGTCACTCTCTATCAAGACGGCCGTTTTCTGACTATGGATCAGGATCGACAGCTGCCGCGATGTCGAATTCAGCTTGTCTTCAGCCTCTCGCTGCTCAGTGATATCACGAAAGACAGCCAGCCCACCCCAGGTGGATCCGTTACCCCTCTTCAGGGGTTGGCCGCTGACACTGATCCACCCCCCGGAAGGCCGGTCCTGATTTCTGATGTAGATCGGTTCTTCCAGCACTTCCTCCCCCCGAATGGCTCGGGTCAGGGGTAGTTGATGGGCCGGATAAGGCGTGACTTTGTCCGTGTGGTAGCAGCCATAGACTGAGGTCCACTCCTCCGGGCGGATATCACGGGCACACATTCCGAGAATCCTCTCCGCTGCGGGGTTGAAGACGAGAAACTTGCCCTCAGGGTCGGCCACAATCACCCCATCGGAGAGTTTATCTAGAACGATTTTCAAGTCACAGATAGTATCCTGTGGTCCGGGTTCCATATCCTTGTCCTTGCTTGTATAGGACGCTACGCATCAAGAAACGAATTCGTTTGTTCAGTCAGCGGACCGGGGAACGGCTGTTTCTTTTCAGTGGTTCATCGGTCCGCCTGTAGTTTAACCTGAATCAAACTGAACAGTTCCAGTGGAAAACGATGCTGGCGACTGAAGCCCAGGAGTCCCGCAGGCGCTTTCCGCAGAGATTGACGCCAATTTGGACCTCCGATGGCGGAACTACGTTGATTCGCTCACGTTGTTGGCCCGCTGCCCCCGGATTAGTTTGTGTTGCATTCTGCTCTTTCGTAGCTATCTTCAGGCGGGCGGGCGGCCGCCAATCGTTGCGAGGTAGCGCGCATGTTCGAAAATCTTCCTCTCCTTACGCTGATAGCTGTGTTCGGCTTGTTGTCCGTAGCCCGGCTCTACCGGGCGTTCGGTCAACGGCGATTCCTGTTTGACGCGTATCTCGGCTACACTTGGCTGTTTTTTCTGACTTTCATCGTTTCGGAGTTGTTCAGCTACGCAGTAAGTGTCTGGATTCTGGCGCTCGTCAGCTTCTGGGCCGTCAGGGAGTACTTCTCACTCATAAATATCCGCCTCCAGGACCGGCTGGCACTGGTGGGAGCGTACCTTTCTATCCCCTTCATGTACTACTTCATCCAGACCGAATGGTATGGAATGTTCATAGTGTCGATACCGGTCTACGCCTTTCTGGCCATCCCGATATTAGTCGCGTGGGGCGGTAGGGAGTCCGAAGGTACCGTATTTTCCATCGGCGCAATCGATTTCGGTCTGTTTCTGTTTGTCTTCTGCATCGGACATGTCGGCTATCTGCTGTCGTACTCGGTCTGGATGGCCGCGCTGCTGATTCTCAATGTCCTGGTGTGCGATCTGGCTATCTGTCTGGTTAGAAACCGCGTTGAACGCCCCATTGCCAAGATACTCCTATCATGGCTGGCTCCAGTACCCATTGTTCTGGCTCTCTCGCTCGCCCTGTCGCCGTGGACCGAAATCCCGCCGATACATTCGATCATTTTGGCGTTGATGATACCGGTGCTGGTCCAGATGGGCCATCATGCCGGACGTTTTGTCGAGGCCGACCTGGGTATCCAGGAAGACCTGTTGGTGCCGGGTCGCGGCCAGATCCTTGACAACCTGCAGTCGCTGTTCTATGCCGCGCCGGTCATGTTTCACTACATCCGGTACTTCCTGAAATGAACGCCCCATCTTGTATCTCTCGTGCGGCGGTCGCCTTACACCTGATCCTGTTACGTCCGTTCATGAAGTTGTTCTGCGGTGTCAACGTGACCGGCCGGGAGAATCTGGAAGGGCTGGAGCAAACCATCGTCATAGCCAATCACAACAGCCATCTGGACGTTCTACTCCTTTACTATCTCCTTCCGGCAAGGATGATCTGCCGCACTCATCCGGTCGCCGATCAGCCTTATTTTGCCCGGTCGCGGGTGCTGTATCGGCTGGTCAATTTCCTGTTGATACCGATCTGGATCACGCGAGGTAAACCGGACCTTGATCACGACCCCTTTGGTGAGATCAAGAGCGCCATCGACAGTGGCCGAAGCGTGATCATTTTTCCCGAAGGTACCCGCGGCCGCCCGGGCGAGATGGAACATTTTCGGAGCGGCATCGGGCGACTGATGGCGCAATATCCGCTCCTGCCGATCGTTCCGATTTTGCTCACCGGACCGGATCGGGCCCTGCCCAGGGCAAGCGCCCTGCTCCTGCCGTTCTGGAACAACATCATCGTCGGGCCTCCGCAAAAATGTGTCGGCAGCCATCGCGAGATCACGCACCAACTGGAAAGTGTGCTGGTAGATCTTTCGAGATCGGAGCGAGCCTGTCGCCACAAGCGAAGATCACAAACAGTACGACCGGCCAGGTGCCTCGCTTTCCTCGGAATTGACGGTTCGGGCAAGAGTACTGCTTCTACTCTGGCGGCTCAACGGTTCTCGGAATCGATGCGTGTCTGTCTGGTTTCTGACGAGTTGCGCGTTTTTGAGCACGGCCAACCCAGAGAACTTCAGCCGTTGCCTTCGGAGAAACTTCGACAGCGAATCAGCGCCTATGCGAAGACGGTCGGTTCGCTAAAGCAGTACAAAATCCCCAAATTGGCTGAACTGTTGTTGAGGGACCGGCTTCTGCGTGAGGCCGGGCGGTGGTACTCGCCCGACCTGATCGTAATGGACGGCTCACCATTGCTCAATCTTCTGGCCTGGTCGGTGCTATATGAGCAGGAAGAGCTGGACAACGCCACTTGCTCAACCGCACTTGGCATATTGAGTGGCCTGACTAAAGATATCAGCCGCAGCGACAACATCTTCACGCGTTTCCCGGAACTGGCCCGGATGAAACGACTCGGGTTGACCCATCTCTCCCTGCCCGATATCGTGATTCTGATTGATATTGATTCGGCCACGGCCTGCCGGAGGATCGAGGCCCGAGGTCAGCAGCGGCAGGTCCATGAAACCGAAGAAAAACTCGAGCGGCTGCGCCGCGCCTATCATCAGGTGTGTGAAGTTGTCCGAACGGATTGGCGGGTGCCGACCCGGATACTAAACGGCGGTCAGCCATTGGAGAATGTCATGGAGCAGGTGCTTCAATTCGCCCGAGCGTCACTGGTTACGAAGGAGTAAACGCATGAACCCCCATATCGATGTCATAGCCACGACCATCTCAGGGTCAATAAAGGACTGGGGCAAAATCAAACGGATCGTGCCACTGTTCAACGAGCATGGAATGACCGATGTCAACCTGTGCTCGACGGACAGTCATGCCGAGGCGCGCCGCAAGACCGCGGAACTGATGAGAGCGGGCGGCAGGATCATCATCTCCGCCGGTGGATCAGGTACGTTCAACGCCGTGCTCGAGGGCTGTTTTGATTCCGGCCGCGACCTGAAAGATGTACGGATCGGGTTCCTTCGCAAGGGTTCGGCCGATCTTATCGGCAAGACGCTGGGGATGCCGGACGAGATCGAGGCGGCTATCGATGTGTTCGCGAAAGCCATTCGAGATGATCGCATTGTCCCGTGCGATGTACTGCTGGCTTCCGACTCTGGCGGCAAGACAAAGCCGCGTCGCTTCGTCGGCTACGGCGGCGCCGAGATATTCGGCCGCATACCGCATTTCACGGAGAACCGTTTCATCAAATACTACAAAGGCGTGCTGAGTCAACTATTCGGCGACCTGGGGCCGTTCTTTGTCGGCACCAGTCTGGCGACAACCGATAAACTAATTCGCACTTTGGGTCGGAAGAAGCGACAGTGGAAGATAACGGTCGATAACCGTGAAGTTGAGAAGGGCCGGTTCAACGCGATAATAATCGTCAATGGTTATCTGGGACCTGATCTGCCGTTTGCTAAAGGTGAATCGCTCGGTTCGGGGAAGTTCTATGTGTTCACGATTGCTGACCGGGGCTTCTTCCGACTCGCGCGGCAACTGAAGCATGCCTGGGACGGCTCGATAATGAACGACCCCGAAAAGTGGGGCTTCGGATCATACACAGTCGGAACGAGCCTTCAATTGCAGCCTTTGGATGGCGGCGAGTTCCCGATCAACACCGACGGTTCGACTATGTTCTGCCACGGCGGTGTCGAAGTCGCCATCTGCGACCGGGTACATCTACTGTCATCGTGAGGACCCGGTCATTTCTTGTGGGATACTGCCGGGGGTTTCTAGGTCAGCTATGCAATCGCCGCGAACGCCCCCTGCAAATCAGCCAGCAGGTCGTCGATATGCTCGATGCCTACCGAAAGCCGAATCAATTGGTCACGGATGCCATGTTTCTCGCGGATGTCCTTCGGAATCGACGCGTGCGTCATGGTCGCGGGATGATTGATAAGGGACTCGACCCCACCCAGTGATTCCGCCAGAATGAACTGCTTAGTCGACATGACGAACTTTTTCACGACCTCGAAATCCGCGTCCAATTCGAACGACACCATCCCGCCCGGCAGTTTCATACCGTTCGGCAGCGGCTTGCCGTCGAGACCGGGGAAATACACTTTGGCTACCGGTTTTTGAGTCTTCAGGTATTCGGCGATTTTCTGCGCGTTGAAACTGTGCCGCTCCATGCGCACGTGCAGCGTCTTGATCCCGCGCAGCACCAGCCAGGATTGAAACGGATCGAGAATCGCCCCAACCGCATACTGGTTGAAAAAGACCTTCTCCCCCAACGCCTTGTCCCGCGTAATCAACGCGCCGCCGATCACGTCGCAGTGGCCGCTAAGATACTTCGACATCGAGTGGTGCACGATATCCGCGCCAAGATTGAGCGGCGTCTGGATATACGGTGTAGCGAAGGTGTTGTCGACTGCCAGCAGGATGTTACGTTCATGGGCGATGTCCGCAATCGCGCGGATATCGGCCAACTTAAGCAGCGGGTTGGTCGGCGTCTCGACCCAGATGAGCTTCGTGTTCGGTTTGATCGCTTTCTCGACATTGGCCGGGTCGCGGGCGTCGACATAGCTGAAATCGAGTTTGAACTGCGGTCGAAGCAGCCGCTCGAACAAACGATGGCACCCGCCGTAGAGGTCATCCACCGCGACCACATGATCGCCCGTGCTCAACAAATTGATCACCGCGCCGACCGCGGCCAGTCCCGACGAAAACGCCCGTGCGCTCGTGCCCTGTTCCATCGCCGCCAGCGCTTTCTCCAGCGCCACGCGGGTCGGGTTGGACCAGCGGGAATAGACGTACCCGGACTCATCGCCGGGGAATTGCTCGCGATAAGTTGAAGTCGGATAGATCGGCGTGGTTACCGACCGGGCGCCGTCCTCCGGTACGGTGCCGGAGTGGATGGCGATGGATTCGATATGAAGTTCTTTGTCGTCGCTCATGCTGTCACCTACTGCAAGAAACCCTTCTCAAGCATCCAGTTATCGTTGAACATCTTGGAGATGTACTTCGAACCGCTGTCGGGCAGTATGATAACCATCACAGCGGTGGTGTCAAGGCCGGAAGCATGTTTCGGGGCAGCCCTGTCGATCATCTTTGCCGGATGCCCCTGCCGGAAGTCCCTGTTGAAGAAGTCTCATCTCAAGTCATTGCGAGCGGAGATGGGCCGCCGCGAGGCGGAACATCGTAGCGCGGCAATCTCAAAGTTGTTGCTGCAGCTCAAATTGAGATCGCCACGTCTCGTCCGCGAAGCGCGATCGAGACTCGCGATGACAGCTGTTGAGGCTTTTTCAACA
>Ga0315278_10004692_pt1 | contig 12356 bp, 20 predicted proteins | sample YL17G06_0_MG_FD_203880 | JGI IMG/M metagenome (GOLD analysis project Ga0315278, IMG submission 203880) | Sediment microbial communities from Yellowstone Lake, YNP, Wyoming, USA - YL17G06_0 | ecosystem: Environmental > Aquatic > Freshwater > Lake > Sediment | place: USA: Wyoming | collected...
ACCTTCAAGGCCTCACCCTTGGCCAGCGCCTCGCGCCAGATCGGCACGACGCTGCCGCGGCTTCCTAGAACGTTTCCATATCTACATGCCGAGATCCGAGTCCCTCGTGGATAACTGAAGGCGTTCTCCTGCACCGCCAGGCACTCGCCGATCTGCTTCGTCGCGCCGTAGAGGTTGGTCGGCTGCACCGCCTTGTCGCTGGAGATGAACAGCACCTTCTGGACCCCGGCCGCCGTCGCCGCCTTCAGGACCGAGAGGGTCCCCATGACGTTCGTCTCGACCATCTCCTCGGCCGCGTAGACCGAGCCCGATATTCTCTTGAGCGCCGCCGCATGGACGATGACCTCGCAGCCGCGGAACACCTCCGTCAGCTTGGCCTGGTCCTTGATCCCCTCGCTGACGACCATGCAGCGCACGTTGCCGCCGATGCCGCCGTACCGCTGGCTGATCTGCTCGGCCTTGAACTCGTCCCTGGTGATCGTCACGATCGGCCCGATGCCGGCCTCGACCAGCCGCGCGATCAGCGCCGTCCCGAGCGACCCGCTTCCGCCGGTGATGCCTATTCGCATGGCGTCTCCTTCACGTGTGCCAGGTCCTCACGCCCGCAGTAGTTGATCAGTAGGTGGCGCCCGATGTAGTCCAGCGTGCCGTCGCAGAACTTGATCCGACTGTCCCCCGTCACCGCCCCCGCCGGGATGCTCCGCGTGCCGTGCAGCCGGCTGGCGATCGTCTCCAAAGGGATGCCCTCCTGCAGGGCCATCGACATCAGCCGCGCGATCACGTCGAAGCAGGTCGTCTTCTCGCTGCCCGTCTCCCCCTTGACCCGGATGAACACCTCGTTCGGCGCCCGCTCGTCGTCCACCGACAGGTACAGCACCCGGACCTCGCCGATGGCGACCTTCTGCGTGATGCAGGGGCGGCGGTTCTTCAGGATCTTGCGCGTCATTGGTCCCCCAAAATATCCGCGATAACCAGCAGTAAACTGCCCAGCGCGACCACCTGATAGAAGATGGCGCGCTCGACATCGCCGTGCCATAGACTGCCGAACGCGCACAGCGTCAACGCGGTCGACGACACGTAATAGACCCCTCGTGCCCACCTCATCGGTCCCCCCGATAGGCGCCCACGGCCTTCTCGCCAGGCGTGCTGATGCTGACCGAGAACGTCTTACCCTGCAGCGTCAGCAGCTTCACCACGTTCGCGATCTCCGATCCCGAGCAGGTCAGCTTCACCACAGCGCTGTTGTCGTCGTCCAGCCGGATGCAGCCGGCGCCGGAGAGGGTGGCGAAAAAATCAATCTTCATCACCGACCTCCCGCGTGATGAACTCTTCGCATAACAGCAGGTAGTGCCGCAGCTCCCGAAGATCATCCAGCAGGCCGTCCTTCCCCGCCACATCGCCGTCACTCGCCGGGTTGGCTTTAATAGCCGCGAACAAATCGCAATCAACCTTGGCCTGTTCGCACGCCCGCTCCATCCGATCGATCTTGCGCGTCACGTTGAAATAGGCTTCGCGCCCGCCGCGCTTGCGCCAGCTGTCGCCGTATTTCTGCCTCCCCGCCAACAGCCGTTCCACATCCTTGCTGACGAGGGCCTTCAGGCGCTGCTCAAACTTGCGCTGCATGGAGTTGTGCCTCCTGTGTGCGTGTAAGGGTGTCGTTGCGCCGTGCCAGCCACTTCAGCCCCGCATGCCGCCAGTCCGTCGCCTGACAGCTGAGCAGGTGCTGCGCCCCGTCCTTGCCCTTCTTGTGCGCGATCCACGCCCGATACATCGGCACGGCGACCGCCCAGAAGAAACTATTGCGCCGCCCCTCGCGCTTCGGGAACATCTCGCCCAACTCGTCCAGCGGGTCATTGAGGAACTCCGTCAGTTCGTCGTCAAACCGCCCTGGTACATCCACCAACGGATACGGGCACACATGGCGTGAGGCGTAGGGATCGGCCAGGGCGGGGAAAGAGGTCCGCTTGACGATCGCCGCCCACACGGGATGGCTTTCGTAGATGTGGAAGCTATCGCTCACCGTGGTCAGCGGCCCCATGGTCACCCCCAGCTGCGCGGCCAGATATTCCTGCACTATCGACCATTGCACCACGTTCGCCCCGTACAGGCCCCAGACGATATCGTTGCTCCGGTTGCTCACCGTCATTTGCAGCGCGCCATCGCGGAGCTTCAGGAACAGCTGCGTATTACACGGCACGTCCTTCCCGTCATGGCCCAAATCGTGCGCGGCGTCCCAGATCTGGATCACCGCTCGCCGGCTGTCGGGTTCGGCTCGAAGCAACGCGACCACTTTTGCAAATTGATCCCCATCGGTCTTCCGCAACCGATAGCCATAGGCGCCGTGAAACGTCACACCGTCGTCGCTGTAGTCTTTCAGCCGTTCGCAGAACTGCGCGGGAAACGCCACATCGTCCCGCCCCGCCAAAATCCACAAGCTCTCGAAGAGATGGAAGAACGGGTTGGCGTCGCGCAGATCGTCGAACAACACGCGCTCCTGCGGACGGTCGTACACCGTCGTCACCGGGCCGTTGATCTCCCGCACCGCTCCGTTGCGGCTGGTGCGGGAGATGCCCTCGTACTTGATCAGCCGCAAGGCCTGCGGCCAAATCGTATTCACGTTGCGCCCCTGTAGCTGTTCCATAATTAGCTCACGGCCTCCTGTTTATATTCGTATGCGAGTTGTTCCCATGCCGCAATCTGCTCCTCGGTGGGCGGCGTAATGAACCCAAACACCACGTTGGGCCGCTGGCTCCAGGGATTGATGCGGACTTGCTCCAGTTGATGAATGAGGTTCAAATTCTCCTTCTTCCAATTCCGCTTGTCGTCATTGGGCTTTAGCATACACCAGCTGCGTATGGCGGCGCGAAAACATCCTGTCGCCCCGCGCCCGTGTACCTCGTCGGGATACGCGACGAAGTAGGCATCGATCGCCTCCGAATCTGTCAGCCCGCCTGGTGCCTTCAGGAGTAACAGCAAACACCGCGCTGTGCCGCGCACAACCGATCGCTTGGCCTCTGGCGACTGCGCCGCAGCCTTCGCCGTAGGGGGATCATCGCCCCAGCTCGGCGGCGTAAGATCCGCAGGACCGCGCGGCTCGGAAAATAATGGCAGGTCGCCGAATACATCATCGCGATATTCATTCATGCTCCTTTCCTCCCGTTAGTAGGCCGTTTCGGGCTTGTAGTACGATCGAGGGCGGCCTTCGCCCAATCGCACCCGTTCATACTTATCAAACTCGCACAGGCAATTCTGAATATCCATCAGCGTCAGATCGTCATAGGCTGGCCCCGTCTCCGACACGGCATCCCGGCGCAGCTCCTGCAGTTCGTCCAGAAACGCCTGCCCGTCCCATTTGGCCCCTAGCGGACTATCCTTCATACGATTAAGCCCCCTGAGCGATCCAGGCCCTTGCGGCGCCCACGTGTAATGATCCGTCGCGCCACTGAGTAATGGCGTCCATGCCCAATCATCCACCACTTGCCCGGCCATAAACGGTCCCCAGCCGTAGCAATTGGCTAGGACGGCGGCCACGGCCTGCCGAGTATTATCACGCAGTGCATCCCGCAGTTGGTGTGCGGCCAGCGTCATTTCCCGCTCGACCACAATCCGTGCCACGTAACTACCTTTGCCCCAGGCGATAAATTCATGCCCGTCCATCGGGCGCTCGGCCCGCACCATATAGGCCCCCGTCCAGGTCTTTTCGCCAACCTTCTTGCGTGCGTCGATGGCTTGGCCCATGCGTGCCCAGTTGGGACGCGCAGCTGGCCACCATTTTTGCGTTAGCAGCTCTAGGATCGTTGGTGGCCAATTGACCCACCGGCACAAGGCCAGAAACATGCCCAGTTGCGCCAACCCTTGGCTGCCTTCCGGCACAGGCAAAGTGCACACATGCTGCTGGATCCACCGCGACACGCGGTCATCCCTCCGTCGGATGTTACAGAAACGATACTTGCTCAGGGCCGGATCGGTCGTCCATGGCGGTGGCTGATTCGTCAGCCGCCGCACTCGGATGTCCTCCCGCGCCTGGATCCACTTTGTCAAAACGTTCATCGTTCCCCTCTTTCAGCAAGGCCATCAACGGCGCAATCGGTTCCTGCCAATCCAAGTCCACCGCGCGAATAATCCCGAACTTTGCTATTTGCTTCCGCGTATTGAGCATCGACCTGTTCTTGCCTTCGGTGTTTTTCGTATTGAGCGGGCGCAGATCGCCACGATCCAACCGGCGCTGGACAATGCGCTTGATGCATTCCTCCAGCGGCGTCGTCAGGAACGCCATGATGCCGCGTGGTCCAAACTTTTCCATGAAGTGCCCCACCGTGCCGTAGCTGCTGCTGACCAATGCCCCCTCCAGCAACACATGCCCACGCGAGGAATATTCGGCCAGCAGGTCCAGGATCAACGCATAGGGCTGGATGCAATCGCACCCGCCGCACGCAGTCTCATATGGCCCCAACACATACACCACGGACGTGACCCCTGGGATGGCCAGGGCATAGGCTTCAGGGCGGTGCTTGCCAGCCCGCCCGTAGAATCGCTCAGTGGCATATTGCGTGATCAGCGCCTTCATGATCGTGCTCTTCCCGCTCCCATGGGTGCCGCGAATGGAAATTATCATGGGGCCACCGCCTGGTTGTACCGATTGGTGAAGCACGGCCACTCTTGATCCATCATAATGACTTCCCCCGTGAGCCGGTAATGATTCTGCTTGCTGGGATGCACGCCAGGGTCCCTGGGCGTATTTTCTAGACGTAAATGTGCTGGCAATGCCTCTCGTCTGGCCTCCCAAAATAAACTCAACGTCTCGCCCCAGGCTTTCTCGGCCCTCGCAATCCGTCCGTGTAGCATATCGGCATAGACGTTCGGGTAGCGCCGGTTGGGCCGGAACCAACTTTTGAAGTTGCAGAGCTGGCTCTCCAGGGTGAAATAGCCGATGTCTCTGGCGAAGTCTTCCCTGGCGAGGCGATCGCGTGCTTCGCCTAGCAGTACAGCCCCTTCTTCCCGTAGCCAGCCTAGAACCGATTCTGAGTACCCTGGGAAGGCCGGGTTGGAGTCGTGCCAGTCCAAATCGTCGCGCCCCAGTACCTTGCACAGGCCATTGCGATGCGACTTGCTCCCGTTGAGATCCTCCAGGAAGAGTTGGTCGCAATCGATGTTCAGCCCCATGATCCGTAGATACTCGCTGTAGGAGAACATGCTCAACCGCCCGAAGGAGTAGAAGTCCTTCTGCTTCGCCCATAAGCGGCGGAAGCCTTCGTGATGGTCCCGCCCAGCTCCGACAGCTTTCAGGAAGTAATTGCCCTGCGTATCGCCATCGGTCAATGCCGCATACTGCTTGACGGCCTGCAGAAAGTTCTTCTTGTGATAGCGTCGATCTGTATCAAATTCCAACCGCTTATAATTCTCGTTGAACCACTCGGCCAAGCACTTTTCCCGGTAGGAGCTGTTGACCAAGTCTGGAAACTCCCGAAAGATCAGCCAGCTCGTGACGGGGTTCTGCGTGTTGCCGTTCAGGAACGCGAACCAGAGTTTTTGCTCCCATGTCCACCTGTGCTTCTTCGCGAGCCACGGCATCAGAAAATACACGCAGCCGGGCATCGTGCCGTACTGGAGATGGAATGTGTACGCACGCAAGAACACCTCACGGCGATATTCCGGCTTCCGGAAATCCATGCCGCGCTCCAGGGCGTGAACTTCCGTCAAATCGTTCAGGGCGCAGTACCGCCCTGGCTGGCTAGACAAAGGCGAATCCATCGGCCTCCGCTCCTTGGTCTGGGAACTCCGCCTCTTCGAGCACGCTCTCGCCTGGCACGCAGAGATAGTAGGCCGCGTTGCGTGCGCGATAGGCTGCTCGCTGGATCGAATAGCGTCGCGTGGTCATGAGAAACTGTGAAAATGCCTGCGTGTAACTTCGCTTGTCCGTGATCGGCGCGTGAAAGAACGCCTCATAGGTCTTCCGATGCACCGGCAAATAGGAGCAGGCCGTATCTGTGAAGATCACGGCGGTGGGCTGCGTCACGAAGACGGCCTCCCACTGTGCGTGCCAGTGCTTCTCGATCCGCAACACCGTAAAGCTGGGGAAATCCAATATCTTTAGATCGTAGGGGTACAATTCGCACATGCCCTCTCTTGCATTCTCCTGCCAAGCATTCTCAGCTCCTAGCAATCCGGACAATTGCTCCACGCACCGAGCATCCCGATCGCTCGCACAGTGCTTGATGGGGTTAAGAAGCTCGTGCACAATCGTACTAACCACGCCAGCGCCCCCAAAATACTCCCGCACCTGAAGGCCCGATGGAAGGCTTTCAAGAATCCACTGCGTAGCCAGGCACTTCGCGGCCACGAGCGACCGGTGCTTTTGGACATAGTGTAGGTAGGAGCGTTGCGTTTTCGCCACACTGTCCTCCGCGTGCACGGGTACGTAAAACGGCAGTGCCCACTTTCCGCAAATGGTCGCCGTAGCATAGACGGTCACGTCGAGGCCTTGACTTGCGTTTGTTTAGAAAATGCTCGCGCAGCGGTTGACCTCGTCTTCGAAGAAGCCTTTCGCATCGCCACTGGCTTGATCACGGGTTGCGTTTCCACGGCCTTCACACCGGCGATCTTGATAATGGCGATGGGACGCTCTTTCCGTTCCCCTAACATCCACTCCAACGTATCGATCACGCTGGCACGATAGTCGCGCGAGTATTCGCTAGTGCCCTCGACGGGCGTCGCCCTTACCAACTCGATATACTTTCTCACGTTGCTCGATCCTCTCATGATGCCCCCTATCGGTTAGACGCATAATTGCGTATATCTTATTCTCTTTTATACTCCTTTAATATCAGAAAAGCTAGCGGTATTTACAAGGCTTGCTCTTTTAATTGCTTACAGCACAACAATTCACCCAGATGACAGGCGAGGCACATCCACATCGCTTGCTCGTTCGACCACTCGATCTCATGCGCCTGCGCCCCGCAGCACTCACAGCAGGCCGGTTTGACACCGTAGTTCATGCTAATTCCACCAGATTGGCGAACTTGGCGCTATCGTTCAAGAACGTCACACGCACGTCGCCGATCGGCCCGTTGCGGTGCTTGCGGATCAGCAACTCCGCCGTCCCCACGTCCGGCGACTCCTTGTTATAGACCTCGTCGCGGTAGATGCAGAGCACCACGTCCGCGTCCTGCTCGATCGACCCGCTCTCGCGCAGGTCCGATAAGATGGGCCGCTTATCTTCCCGCTCCTCACATTTACGCGAGAGTTGTGAAAGGGCCACCACGGCGATCTCCAGCTCCTTCGCCAGCAGTTTCAGCCCGCGCGAGATCTCTGAGACTTCCACCTGCCGGCTGTCGTGCTTCTTACCAGACTGCATCAGCTGCAGATAGTCTACAAACAGCACGTCCAGCTGTTTCTTGATCCGCAACTGCCGGGCCTTCGCGCGCAGTTGATCCATGGTCAGGACGCCACTGTCCTCGTAGCAGATCGGAAGGGCGCCGAGCGTCATGGCGGCACGCCGCGCACGTTGGTCGTGGTCGCCGTAGATCCGTCCGCTGAGAATGTCGAACACACTGACGTTGGCTTCGTAGGCGATGAGCCGCGCGGCGAGTTGCGAGACGCCCATCTCCAGACTCACGATTGCCACCTGTTTGCCACTCCTCGCCGCCTCGACCGCCGCCCCACAGGCCAGCCCGGTTTTCCCCATCCCGGTCCGCCCGGCGATGATCGTCAGGTCCCCCAGCTGCCAGCCTCCCGTCATGCGGTCCAGGTCCGCGAGGCCCGATTCAATCCCGTGCACGGCTAACCCGCGCTGCTTGGCGAGGTCCAGTTTAACGACGGCATCGATCATCACCTCTGCGCTCGTGCGCCAAGGGTGCGTCTGTCGGGACCACATGGCGTCAAAGATCTGCCGCTCGGCTTCCGTCGCTATCTGTTCGGCCGGCTGTCGCGCCGTCGCCTGATCGGTGAGGCTCATACCGACGCGCCGCAAGATCCGTAGCACCGAGCATTCGCGGACTAGCTTGGCGTGGTGCTTCACGTTCGCCGCTGACGCCACCTCCCCTGTCAACTCGGCCACAACGCTCGCCCCACCCACCTGCTCCATATGTGTCAAGGTGACCAGGATATCAGAGACGGTTAAGCAGTCAATCGGTTCGCTTTTCCGTGATAGCTCCATCATGGCCCGCCAGATCAAGCGGTGTTTCATGAAGTAGAAATCCTCCTCCCCGAGAATTTCCGCGACATCGAAGAATACGTCGCCGATCAAGGTGGCCCCTAGGACGGCGCGCTCAACCGTTTCGTCGTAGGGTGGTAGGGTTAGGTCAGGTGACATGGGTCTCCTTCGTCTTGTTGTGTGCCTGGCAGACTGGGCGCGTCCCGATCATCGCTACAGATGGGGCGTTGCATGGGGCGAATTCCAAGCCGCGTTGGATACGAGATTGACAGGGACGATTCGCCGCCGCGGAAATCGGCTTGTCGTCCATAGCCCGAACGAGCCAGTTCGTAAAGCGCTTGCGTGAAACGGTTAGATGGCGCGGCTCGCACCATCCCATACATTTGCGTAGCTGAAGGTCAATATCGATCCCGGTATAGATCGGGTTGTCTTTTAATTCCTGAATCCATACGGCGTCCGGTGCGGCGATGCGCTGCGGTTTCTGAACCGGCAGGCTCTTATCTTCTTTTGGTTTTGGTTTTGGTTTTGGTTTTGGTTTTCTATTTACCCACTCAGTACCTAAAGGCTTTAGGGCTGCTTTAGTAAAGGCTTCGGTAAAGGCTTTACTAAAGGCTTCCTGAAAGGCTTTACCTTTAGAAATAACCATTTCATTAAGGTTTTGAAGGCATTTTTGCTTCAGCGGCGACTCCGGGATGTTTCGAAACCACTCGCCCCAACCTAAAATGACGTTCGGATTATTCGGATGGTTGTGCGGATGTTGGGCGGAAAAATACTTTGGAAAGTAGATCAATAAAGCCTTCTCGTCGTACTCAAAGAAGCCTTCCCGTAAGCCTTCGGTAAAGGCTTTCGCGTAGCGATCAAGCGGCCAGGTACCATTGAGATTCTTCTCGGCAGCCAGGCCTTCGACGGAGGCGCGCACGAGACCGAATTGGGTACTAAGGGGGTTGGTGAAGATGTGAAACCAGACGAGCTGACAGTCATCACTGACGTAGGGAAATCGCTGATCCTGCCAGATATAGGTGCACACGCTACGGTAGATCCGCATACGACACGGCCTTTCCTTTGCGCTGGCCATGTCCTGTCATCATGCCGTGCAAATAAACGACGAAGGCCCGCAGACCTGTATGGGATAAGCATACAGACCGTTGGGCCTTGCCGGTTGACAGCCACAGGAGAGCAACTGTCAAGCATCTTGTATGGGGTGTAGTCACCTTATCCATGACCATTGGCGCCTTTATACTTTACCTTTCTGAAAAAAGCTACGCCTATTATTTCCCAGCCGCCAGCCCGTTGAGCTTCTCGTAGAACGACCAGCGCATCGCCTTCGGGACGTCGTGCCCTGACGCGACATTGAAGGCCTTCTTCGTCACCTGATAGTGCGCCAGGTGGCTCTCCTCCGCCACCAGCAGGAAGTCGGCCCAGGCATGGTCGTCCATCGGGGCCTTAGCTTCCTGCGGCTTTTGCGTTCCGACGTCGCCTGGGGCTGATTTGGCCCCTTCCTCGGCCTGTTTCAGGGCTTCCTGGGGCTGGCCTTGCTTCCGGTGGGCGATCTCGGCGTCCAGGGCCGCCAGGAAGAGGGTGTCCTGACTACGGAATTTCTCTCGTGCAGGATCTTTGAGTTTGTCGGCTGTCGCGTTAGCAAACCATTCGAGATACCCCAGATCCACTTCGGCATTATTGATATAACTCCCTTTCCACTTCCCATAAGAAAATCGGGGAGCTTCTGACTGTTTCGTGGCTGACTTCGCCTGTTCATGCCCATCAAGCCCCGTCATCTCCTCGGCTGGCGTTGGCGCGAACCCGCCCAAGGTCACCACCCACCGGAACTTCATCGCCAGGGCCTTGCTGATGGCCCGCGTCTGCGCCATCGACATGAGTTGATGCAGTGGCTTGCTGTCCCAGTTCTTTTCATCCTGCATGCACAAGGCTTCCGCCTCGGTGAGGATCTGCCCTGTGGCATCGTGTGTCACTCGCGCGTGCGCCTTGAAACCAAACACCCCGTTGTAGCTGATCTCCTCGGTATGCGTTGTGCGAGCGGAGCAGCCGTAGAACTGCCCCACCGTGATCCAGGCCTCGACACGCAGGTGTTTACTGGGACCGATCTGCGTATAGCTCTTGGTCTGCTCTACCATCTTCGTGAGGGCTCGTGCCCGCTCTCCAGCCTCTTCGAGGATCACCTCGGGATCGCGCAAGGCAATCCCTGTCGGCATGCCTAAATCCTGTATGCTAATCTCGTTGCTCATACTACCTCCTGTTGTGAAAGATACGACTGTGCGGCCTGTGCGACTTTCATCACCTGATCCAGGCCCTGCATCAGGTTGACTTCTTCCGTGCGCCATTGCCCGGTCGCTCGATCCATCTGAAACAACACTCCAATCTGCGCTTCTCGAAACCCATGCAGTTGATGATAGAGGCGGATCTGTGTCCGGTGCTCCTCCTGTAAGGCAGCCACGAACTTGAGATCCACGATCGCTTTCACCCGCCGCGTCTTTCGGATCAGTGTGCAGTACAGATCCACATGCCCGCAGAGGCGCAGTTGCGTGTTGAACGCCTCCTGCTCGATCGCCAACGGCTCCAGCTCCACTTGCCCCATCCATTCACTGAACCCTATCCGCGCTTGCTGCATGACGCGCTGCCATTGTCGCTCGTCGTGGTGCTCGGTCGGCCACGCTGGGGTCGTGTACTCCGGCACCCAGCCGAACACATGTGCGCAGTAATCAAGCGCGGCCATGTGCGCTCCCGTCCCTTCCAGCCCATGGTAGGCCTCGCCATAGTACGAGGCATCCTCGCCACGCGCCTCCTTTTCAAGACGCATCGCACTCGTCACGCCGACGTAGAGCTTCCCATCAGGCCCCACCGTGCAGCGGGGTTCTGGTTTATGCCCGTACACTCAAGCTCTCCTCGATCACGACCTCCACGCCTGGCACCGTCCCGCCAGCGCGCACGATCTTGCCGATGCGGCTGGTATCCAGAATGAAGAACTCATCCGGCACCTCCTTGCTGGCGAAGTCGGCGCGGGTCAGCTTCTCCGGCTCCATGGTCCCGACGATCTTCCAAGTCTTTCTGGTCACGGTCGTCAGCCGCCCGCCCTCGACCGCCTCGGTCTTGAGCGGCGCCGACGCCAGCACCGGCGGCAGCACCACCGGGATCGGCTTCCCTGCGGCGATCGCCTTGTTCTCCTGCTTCTCGACCTTGACTTCGTACTTCTCCATGGCCTTCTGGTTCGCCAGCCTGATGGCCTCGTTGACCTTGTTGTTGTAGGCCAAAATGGCGCGCCCGATGGCGTCCTTGCGCTCGACGAGGAGCTGCTGCCAGGGCTTCGCCGCCGCGTCGATGCGGTCGATCTCCGCCTTGTGCGGCGCCTTCATGGCCTTGACGTCGAGGGTCAGCTGCTTGCTCGCCTTGTCGATCTTGACCAGGTAGCCCGCCGCCTCCTCCTTGGACTCCGGCGAGACGATGCTGATCTGCAGCTGCTTGAGCGATTCGAGTTCCTTCAGGTTGCTGATGGTGATGTCGTTCACTTGTCCTCCTGTTCGGTCCAGCCGTGATGGTTGAGGCAGGCGTGCATCTCGCGTTTCGCCTGCCAGGGGTAGTGCATGTTCGCCAACGGATCCATGTGGTACAAGGCGGCGGACACCGTGCTGCCCACCCGCTGCTCGCACTCGTACTGTACGACGCTGAACTCCTCCTGCGTCCCGCCCGCCTTGACGAACGGCCGCGAGGAGAGGCAGCCGGCGAGCAGGGCGAGGGCCAGCGCCAGGCCGAGGCGCGTCATGTGGGCGCCTCCTCTAGGTTGCAGACGTCCGCCATGACGCGCTCAGGGACCGGCGGGGAGGATTGATACGTCGCGCGGATATTCTTCGGGTCCAGCGAAATCCAGCTGTAGCGTTCGACCTCGATCACAGCGTCGTCGTGAACGGTGTTGATCCACTCGCGGAGTTGTTTGGCGGTCATGATGGAAACCTCCTGTTCTAATTGCCCGCTCGCCTTGCGGAGGCTGCCACCCCAGGCTGTCGCCTTGAGTTATCCTCGCTCGGCGTCAATGGGCAGCGGGCGTGCCCTCTACTTCTTCTTCGCGTGCTTCCCGGTCTTGACGAACTTCGCGATCCGCGCCTGCTCCCGCTCGGTCAGGTACTGCGCGTCGGCGTTCCACTTCCACGTCCGGCACTTCGGACAGAACGAGGCGTGCGCCTCCGGCGGGATG
>Ga0315278_10004693_pt1 | contig 12355 bp, 8 predicted proteins | sample YL17G06_0_MG_FD_203880 | JGI IMG/M metagenome (GOLD analysis project Ga0315278, IMG submission 203880) | Sediment microbial communities from Yellowstone Lake, YNP, Wyoming, USA - YL17G06_0 | ecosystem: Environmental > Aquatic > Freshwater > Lake > Sediment | place: USA: Wyoming | collected...
AGGCAATTACACCACCACTTTTCACGACATCCACAGAAAACCGCGCGGCTTGTTTCTTGCACATCCTATAACAAGTTTTGAGAAATCATATGCTGCGGCTCTTGAATTAATCTCCATTTCTGACTCCACTTGCCATATTGCCTCGCTAATGTACTCAAGGTAACAATCGTTGCGATGCATTGGCTGCATCGGATGCTTTCTACAAACCAGAATGTCATATAATATTTCCTTTCGTTTCTTGTTTTCCTCGGTCTTACTTTGGCTGTATTCAACATAATAATTCTTGTCATAGTATTCTTCAAATGCTTTCGCAAGGGCTTTGACCCAATCCCGCGACCTTTCACTTGACACTCGCGGTGATAGCCTTTTAGTCGTTGAGGAATTGTGACTATGGGCGATTGTCAAAGCGTGGCGAAGCATCCTGAGTAGATTTGCGTTGCTTAAGACCTTTACTAGTTTCATTTGTACTTCCTTGTTGTTGTTTAACTTTCTCTGGTTATACTTGGGGCGCGGTGTGCCGACGATGAGCCGAAACGCCTGGGCATGGAGAGATCGCGGATTGTGTAGGCCATATTCGATCCATTGTCCCTATGCAATAGCATAACAGAACATCATAACAAAGTCAACTGCCCGCTGCAGACAGAGCAGAATGGCGGGATAAACCGGCGCATAGCATGGAATTGTGAATTGGCGAAACGGGCGGGTCAATGGGTACTGGCCGACTGTTCCACGCAGGACATCGCGAGATGGCAGTTTATCGGACGCAGCAAAACCTGTCTGCCGTACCCGGCACAGGCAGGTGCCGCGCCTATAGAGAGCGGCGGGTTGTGTGCCGGGGCGGTAGTAATGCCTGGGGTATGAGGGATGGATGCCGGGGACGAACGGGCCGCGGAAGCGCACTTAGCGCCCTCTGCCACGGATCAGAGATTGCGCCAAGCGTGGACAAAGTCATCCGCGTCAATGCCCGCCTGTTTGAGCGCACTCCGCAATGTGCCTTGGGCAAGCTCCCTGTGCATCGGAATGACACATCCCTTGTCATCTCGGCGCAAGACGACATGGCTGCCTCGCCGACGTACAGGCGTGAATCCAAGTTGACCAAAGATGCGCAAAGCCTGTGCGCCCGAGATCAACGGCAGCTTAGGCATGTGCCACTGCCTCGAATGTGGTGATCAGAGGACGACGCAGCTCGTTGGCGGGAAACTCCTCCAGATACAGCTCGGTCGCTTCGCGGAGGTTGTCTATCGCTTGATCAATGGTTTTGCCCTGGCTTGCAGTTCCAACTTCAGGGCAGTACGCCACATACCACTTGCCTTCCCGTTCGATGACCGCCGTAAACAGGTTGCGTTGAGATTTCACGTTGTGTTGCCAGTATGGTTACCGGCAAGAGTATAGCATTTTGCCCAGATGACGTCAAGTAAGTTGCGGAGAGGCGGAGAAGGGTGCTGATTCACTATTCCATGCCAGGCACCGTGCCGTATCTGTGTGAAGAGACGAAGCGTCTTGCGACGCCACTACGAACCGCGGATGCGGGACATGAAGCGGAAAGTGGCGCCGAGTGCGGGTGACCTCTTAAGATTCGCGGCCCGGGGAGCCGATAGGCGGATGCCGCGCCTACGGCAGATCCGTCTGGATCAGCGGGTGATGCTTCGGCACCGTCAGGGGAGTCCGGACCAGTGCGCTGACAACGACGGTCAGCAGCGCTACACCTGCCGCGGCAACAAACACGTGCGAGTATCCGTACTTCACCCACATCCAGCCGCCCAGGGCGGGCACGGTCATGGACACCACGTGGTCAATCGTGATGCCGAGCGAGAGCGTGGGCGACACATGCGCGGGCTTCACCGCGATCTTCGAGAGATACGTGTCGCGCGCCATGTTCGCACCGAACAGCAGTTGGTCGCCCACGTAGCAGACATAGAGGAGGCCGAGCGCCATAGACCGGCTGCCGAGCAGATGTGCGAACCCGTACCCCACGCACACAAGGGCAACGCAGACCGAGGCGACCATCAGCACCGCCCGCTCGCCGAACCGGTCTATGGACCGGCCGAGCACGGGCTGAACCACCATCCCCAGAACCGAGCCGGCGATCGCAAGCTCGGCAAAGGTCTGAGGCGGCTGGTCAAACACCTTGATCAGCACCAGCGGCCCGAAGGTGATAAACACCTGCTTCCGCGCGCCGGACATGACGGCAAGCACATAGTATACCCAATAGGACTTGTGCCAGACGAACTTTGGCCGCTGGAGATGGGCTGCGGGCATCCGCATGAGGAACTGGGCCGCCGCGGCGCACACGGCTATGCAGCCGCCAATGATGAAGGTCAGGCGGTAGTTGGCCGGGCTGAGCTTCATCACGGTCCAGGCGGTGATGCTGCCGATGATGCTCGCGGCGATGCCAACGCTTGCAAGCAGGCCAAGCATCCGGCCCTTGTGCGTCTCGTGGGCAAGTTCCATCGCGATGGATGACCGGACGGGCATGAGCAAATGGAGGCCCGTGTTCCACAAGATCACCAGGGCGAGCATCATTGTCCAGCCCGAGCCGCAGAAGGCGAGGCCGAACATGGCCGCGCCAATGGCGAGCGACGATGCCGCGGCGATCCGTGTCTCGGGCAGGAAGAACAGGATGCCGGCGAACAGCGCGGTAAGGAACCCGGGCATCTCGCGCGGGAACTCCAGCTTGCCCCGCTCCAACGCGGTCATACGGAACACGTCGTTCAGGTAGTTGTTGAACGTCGGATCGACCGTGCCGCCGACAATGGCGAGGCAAACGGTGCCCATGACGAACAGGCGGAGATTGCGGCGCGGCAGCAGGGGAGCGGCTCTGCCGTGGGAAGGGGTGCCGCCGTCCGGGCGATGGTCAGTCATGGGCGGGCAGTGCCAAGATCAACTTCAGCGCAAAGTCCATGGCTCTATTGAACCATAAAATGCGCGGCAAGTCAAGAGGTGAGGCTACAAAGCGAGATCCCGGATGCGGGATCCTGAATGTCGAAGCGAGGCAGGCATCCCGCCCTGTGGCGGGATGCAAAACGGATTGCCGCAATCCGTTTTTCTCCATGCGGCACACACGGGCCAAAGCAAGCGCCAAGCGAATTTCATCCTGAGCGGCAGGCACACACTACGCCAGCATTTCCCGGCCGATCTCGGTCAATGCTATGGCGTCCTCGTAGGACGATGCCTCGGCATAGAACCGGACAACCGGCTCGGTGCCTGAGAAGCGGATGAGGAGCCAGGAATCGTCCTCGCACTCGAACTTGATGCCGTCACAGTCCTTGATCCGCACGACGCGCTTTCCGAGGAGCTCCTTGGGCGGCTTTGCCTTGACGGAACGCGCGAATGTCTCGCGCGTTCCGGGGCTTGCCCGCTCGTCAACGCGGTGGTAGCGGAGGGTGCCGTAGTGGTCGTCGAGGAAGGCCATGGCCTCGCTTGCGCAGTTGAAGCCGATCCCGATCAGCGACTCGATGAACAGGAGCGAGCCGAGGATGCCGTCGCGCTCGGGGATATGGTTCTTAAAGCCGAGCCCGCCGCTCTCCTCAGTGCCGATCAGTGCGTTGCCGGAGAGGAGGTGGGGCACGATGTGCTTGAAGCCGACCGGCGTCTCGATCACTTTCATCCCGGCCTCCGCGGCGAACCGGTCAACGGTCATCGAGCAGGACAACGTCTTGACGAACGAGCCGGTCCAGCCGCGGTTCCGCTGAAGGTGCATGGCGATCAGGACGGCGATCCGGGGGGTGATGATATAGGCGCCTTTGTCGTCGAGCGCGGCAAGCCGGTCGGCATCGCCGTCCGTGGCACAGGCGACATGGCCGTTGCAGGCGCGGACAACGTCCGCGGTCGCCTCGAGGTTCCTGGGCACCGGCTCGGGCACAATGCCATGGAACGTCGGGTTCCGCGTCGCCCGGATGGTCGTGACATTGTGGCCGGTGCCATCGAGCAGTTTCTCGATGTACCGCTTGCCCACGCCATACATCGAATCTATAATCACATTGTACCGTTTCAGGCCGAGCATGCGGTAGTCTGCGAATGTGCGGATCCAATTGAGATACGGCAGCTCGATGGGGAGATCCAGGATGAGCGCCTTGTCCGCGCGCTCGAGCGGCACGCTCCTGATGGGCGACTGGCCAAGGTTCTTCTCGAAGACCGAGGTGACCGTCTGGTCTGCCGAGGCGCCGTCGGGCGTCTTGAACTTCAGGCCGTTGTACTCGGCCGGGTTATGGCTTGCAGTGATCATCACGCCGCCGACCATGTCGTGGTGGTGGACCGCGAACGAGATTGCAGGCGTGGGCAGCGGCTCGGGAGCGAGGCAGACGGGAATCCCGTTGCCCACCATCACCTCCGCCACGAGCCTCGAGAACGTCTCGCCCTGGAACCGGTTGTCGAAGCCGATCACGATGCCGCGCGGGGCGGCGTGCCTGCTGCGGACATAGTCTGCAATGGCCTGGGAGACAAGCCGGACAGTGTCGAACGTGAACGACTCGGCAATGATGCCGCGCCAGCCGTCCGTGCCGAAGGATATGGCGGGTTTCGTCGCCTTCCGTGCGGTCATGTGGGCCGGGGAGTGCGGAGATGATGGAAGGCGGCAATCCTGCGCGCCATGCCACGGCCGGAGAACAGGTACGTGCCGGCAACAAACACATTCGCGCCGTGAGCCGCGCACAGGGAAGCGGTTACGTTGTCTATCCCGCCGTCAACCTCGATGTCGAGCTCGAGCCTGCGCCGTCCTGCCTCGCGCCGGAGCGCATCGAGTTTCGGGAGCATGTCGTTCATGAACTCCTGTCCTCCGAAGCCGGGCTCGACCGTCATCACCAGCACCATTGCGCACCGGTCGAGATACGGGAAGACTGCCTCGGCGGGCGTGCGGGGCTTGAGGACAAGGCCCGCTCGAGCGCCCAGGCGGCGGATGTTGTCCAGGGCCAACTGGAGCCGTCGCCGTGTCGAGACCCCGGGCGCCTCGACATGGAACGTGACGATGCTTGCCCCGGCCTCGATGAATGCGGGCGCGTACACTTCCGGATGATCCACCATGAGATGGACGTCGAGGGGGAGGCTGGTGTACGGCCTGATATGGCCGACAATCATGGGCCCGAGCGTGATGTTGGGCACAAAATGGCCGTCCATGACGTCGATGTGGATGTAGTCGGCGCCCGAGGCAGTGGCGCGTGCAACCTCGGCCCCAAGCCGGGCGAAATCGCAGGCAAGAATCGATGGCGCTACGCGGATCGTCATAATTCCCATGGCCGGCCGGGGAACGTGTGCCCGGCTCAGCCTTCCCTAGTATTGTAGCAAAACAAGCCGTGAAAAGCCAGAGGAGGGGATCACCCGGTTCCGGCGACGACCCCCACGCCCTTGTGGCGTGGGTGAAGAAGATTTGAGATATGGCGGGCATCTTTTCTCACCTCTTCTTCACCCACCGGGACAAGCCCGGTGGGGCTCTCAGAATCCAGACGCCACCGGCATCGGGCGTTGCACGCTCATTGAGTCGCCGGAACTGGGGATCAAAGAACCCTGATCCTGGATGCTGGATTCCGGATGCTGGATGGAGAAGCGGAGCAGCAATGCTCCCCGCACGGGAGGGCGAGCATCCTTGCGAGCCGTTTGTGTCGGGAAGTCACAGCCCCGACCTACACCAATCAAAAATCATCAAGCTGCTCTCGGTAGTCCCGGCCAGCAAGGCGGGATCACTAGATCATCGCTTTATGGTATAATATCGGATGTTGGCGGAGCACTGGCTGAGCCAGCTCCGCAGTCACCGGAAGGACCAGAACCATGAGCGCCTTGCTCCATATCGTCGCCACGCCGCGCGGAGAGGCGTCCCGCGCCCTGAGTGTCAGCCGCTCATTCCTCGATGAGTTCAAACGTGGCACGCCGGCCCGGACGTGTATTGCGTCCTGAGCGGCCGGTGCAGGATCAATGACAATGGAATCGAAGAAGAGCTTGGCCCGGGAGATGCCGTGCTGACAGGCGGAGGCGCGAGCCATTCAGTAACCTGCCTCTGGGCCGAGCCATGCGAGCTGATGGCGTTCATTCCCACCTTTGCGTGAAGCGCGCCGCTTTGGATGAACTTTTCCGCCACTGCGCATGCGCGTCAAGTTAAGGCGTGCACACGCGCAACCAACAGCGCGGCAGGCGCTTTCAGTTATGGAGTGCGGGAGCCACGCTCCCGCTTTCATCCTGGAAGCCACGCTTCCGGGCAAGGCGGCAGACCTCATATGCCGAGCGTGGCTCGGCCATTCAAGATAGCGCTGTCTTGTCATTCTCCTTAGAGATGACACTGAAATTCCGATATAAGGTTCTGAGACCCCCACGAGCTTGCCTCGTGGGTGAATCAGATTGAGGCAGCAGAGCCAGCTGCCCCTCTCTTTTTCCCCCGCCCCCCTCGCATCAGCCTGGCGAGGGGGGCGGGGGAAAAAGAGAGAGGAAGGGCGGCTCTCTTTCCGCCAGTCCTTTCAGAAGGAGGACTGTGGGGCATAAGCGTCAACCAACAAATGCGTCACATTGCGGCATGCGTTTGCGCGGAGGCTCGGCAAGCCCTTCGACAAGTGGCGCAGGGGGGAAACGCGCCCCGTGTTCCATTTTTCATCTCCTCCCCGCCCTACTTCTCCAACATAGTGACCACATCCGCCGCGCGCGACTTTGGCGTCACTTTGAGCGACACCAGTTTGCCGTTCCGAAATTCCCCTTCCACCGTGGTCTTGTAGGGCGCATGGAGCTTGAACGAGACATTCCAGTGCTTCGGCCAGGCAGGCAACACATACAGCTTCCTGCCGTCGGACTGGAGCAGCATCAACTGGAGCGTGGTCAGTATGTTCTCGCCGTGGTCCTGGTCGGGAATCCAATCGAAGTTCGGCCCCCAGAACGCCGGGAACCGGCAGCCCTGGTTGATCTGCGCCGCGCGCACGGCAACCTGCTTGCCCGCCTCGTCACCAAGCCCGAGGCACGCCGCCTGGATGCTGTCCTGGCACCAGCCACGGTTGTGTCGGTTGGTGCGCCGCTCGTACGTCGCGCGGGCCATGGCCAGGTCCGGCCGGCCAACACCGTACAGCCGGAACGGGAACACTGCATACAGTTCCGGATTCTCCGAGTTTGCACATGACGAGAACGAATCGGCCGGACGCAGGAGTTTCACTCCGTCCACATCGGCCATCGGCACCGGAGGCAGTTCCTGCAGGATCCGAGTCCAGCGTGAGCGCCGGATCTCCGTGGTGATGTTCCTTGGCAGGGCAAGCAGGCGCGGCAACACGTAGCGCAGGCCCGCAATCTCAGGCAGAGGATTGACCGCGACATGCCACGTCTCGAGCGATTGCGCGGGATCGAACACGATCTTCCCGTTCGCATCGCGTTTTTGCCAGTAGAGGTCGAGGAACGCAATCAGCGGATCGGCCAGCGGCACAAGCGTGTTCTTGGCAAACGCATCGTCCTGTGTATAGTCATACCGGTCGAGCATCACCGCCGTCAGTTCCAGGCCGCCGCTCCAATAGCGCCGGATGTAGCTGTTTTCCGGTTCGGGGGCGGCATTGTTCCAGCCATAGTCCCCGTTGTTCGGCAGCCCCCAGAAATACATCGTCTCGGGAAACACAGCCGCATTGGGGAATGTGAAGTATGTTTGGACACGTGCCTTGCTCAGGGCCAGGGCATCGCCGTACATGCGGAACCACGGCTCCATCATCTCGAAGTCGCCTGAGGCGAGCATTGGCCAGTACGCGAGCCGGGTATTCTGGAACCAGTAGTTGCCGCCCCATTGCCGCCAATCAGGGTCGCCCTCGGGCGTCTCGGGTGACGCGCCCGGCTTCGCCTCAACCGTGAAGATCGAGCCGTTAAACTTGATTGGCGAACCGCCCCGGCCGGAACAGGCGTTCATGAACCGCTGCAGCACGCAGCCGCGCGTCACGGTTTCCGCGGCCATGCTGTCCTGTGCTTCCTCCACCATGACTCCATTGAGGTAGATCCGACGCAACCCCGTGTTCGCATCGGCAGTCGCGGCAACATGCTGCCATTCGCCGGAGATGAGACCGGCGGAATGGATCATTGTGTGGTCGCCGACAATCCACCGCAGCGACAACCCGGGATGGGTGTCGAAGGTGATGCCGTCGGCCGTGCCGGCAGTACACTTGTCAAGGATGCGTCCCGCTTCGCCCGCAGCCGGCTTGATCCACGCGGCAACGGTGCACCCGGCAGCTAGCGGCTCCTCGCGGAGTGTCGTCTCGGTTGCCGGTTGCTGCCCGGCAAGTGTTGCGATCTCAGCGGCGGACAACGCCCTGCCGATCACGCGTGGCCCGGCAATCGTCCCGCGGAACTTGCTCCCGCCCTCCGAGTCTACGCCTACCCGCCATGGATGCGTGTTGACCGGCAGTGGAAGAGTTCCCCCGCCATCCACAAAGATCCAACTGCGGCCCCAGAACTCACGCCACCAGGACTCATGGGCAACCCGCGCTTTTGCCAGAGTCCCCTTGCCAGTCGTTTCCTCCACCTTGCTCAATTCAGCCAGCCATGCTTCCGGCGTTTCGGTGCGCGCAGCAAGAACCGTAATGGACAATGCCAGCCGTTTCTGCGGCACCGCCGACTTGAGCGCATGCGGGCCGTCCAACACAAATCCTTTGCCGCTCAGGCTGGCACCAAATGTATGGTTCAACAGCGGATCGGTGAACCGGCCCTTCAATGACTCGAGGTGCTGTACCTTCAGCCCGAGCTCATACACGGACCGCGTGTTGCGGTGATACCACACCACCCGTGGCGTCACGGAGCTCACCACCACATCCGGCCCTACGGTTGGTTTGAATGGTTGCCCGCTCAATCCTCCGCCGGAATGGGAGTCATCGCCAGAGCCAAACGGCCGCTCCCGCACTCGCCACAGCTCGACTTCCGCCCGGCACCTGACCGGCTCCACCGATTCAGACTCAACATGGATGACAGGCTGGTTCGCGTCAACCCACAGATGAATGGTTGATGGTGGATGGTCAATGGTTGATGTGATCTCGATTGAGCCTTCCCTGAGCTTCAGCTCCTGCCGGAACGTGTTCGTCACTGCCAATGGCGGATCGAACGTCACCCGCACACGGCCAATCTTGCACAGCCGCCCGTTCTCATCCCATGCGTCGGTCTTGCTGACGTAGAACACAACGTCGCCGTTCTGTTCCACCCACGCATTGACGCCGATATCGCCGTTGCCAAGCGGCATCGAGCCGGACGCATCCTCGCTCGGCGAATCCCATACTACATTGTAACCGCCGAGCGGTTCAACACGTTTCTCCTCCTGGCGAGTTGGTGTAGCCATTATGTCCCTCCCCGGAACTGAATGCGCACCCATGATCAGCGCGGCTATGGTTGTTGTCATTATGCTTGTCTTCATTGTCCTATCTCCTGAATTGGAAACTCTCGATGCTCATGAGGCGGTTGGATCCGCGTGCCTTTGTCGGCGTGAACACCAGGTACACTGCATGGATACCGGTGGTGCGCTGGACAGGTTGTTTTACCGTTTCCCACAATTGCCAGCCACCCGTGTGCGGCACGATGACGCTGCCCGTGATAATCACTCCATCCCTTTACACTCGGTACTGGCCGCTGTAGAAGGCAACGTCGCCGCTCAGGTCATAACTTCTTCAGCCATTCGCCCATTGCGCGTGCAACCTTGGCTTCGCCCTCGGCAAAGGTGCCGTCCGGCCGAAATTCAGCAGCAGGTTGCCGCCGCCGGTGGTGCAACTGACGAGCATCTTGATGCAGTCGTCCGGCCCCTTGAATCCCTTCTCGCCGCGATAGGACCAGCCCTGGCCGACATGGATGCAGGACTCCCAATCCCTGTCAAGGTTCATCGCGCAGATGCTCCCCTCGGGCGTGTCGTATTTCCTGTTGTCGCCGACGAGATAATCGGGATGATACCAGTCGCGTGTGGAGTAATACAGCCCGAGTTTCATCCCGTGCTTGTGGCATGCATCGGCATAGGCGTGCGCGGCCCATGCTGGTTAATGTCCCACGGCCGATTCGCCTCGCGGCCCCAGCCGATCTCCTTCTGGCCGACCGAGCACGGCCCCCAATGGATGAACATCCCGAATTTCGCATCGCGGAACCACTGCATTCGTGCATCGTGTTGTTTGACCGTCTCATGAATCTGGGGCACATTCTTCATTGGTGTCTCCTGAGAAGTTAACGTTTTTCTGGCGGCACCACCGGGCTGCATAGTCTGGCGCGTCGGAGCATTGCTCTCCTCGTTCCCCTTAGCCGCACCTGTCAGCACGACGAAAGTTGTTATCATCAATCCCATCATTTGGCTGTTCCTGTTTCCATAACATGCCTGTGTGACGGTGTTGCTCGTGCAAATATTCAGCGGAATCGGGACAAACCGTATGCGGCCTGCCGGGAAGACTTGGGCGAGCCAATTGGCAAAAAGCTTCCGGGGCGGAGGAAGGTGCAGGAAGCAGCGGTTGCTTCGTCCTGCGGGCAACTCCCTGTGTCATGCTCGTCAGCTTCGTGTCGCTCATGACAAAAACCGGGAAAGCCTGTCCTTTTGCGGGCCGGCGCAACCACCTTGTTTGCATTCGCACGGAACATAGTGCCCATTAATCCCGTGACTATTCTTCCTCGAATCCCTGGCTCGTGAACTTCAGAGTCCGGCTGTTCTCGGTGATCGTACGCACCACCGTGTCGGGAGTTCCGTCGGGTATCTCAGCATCGATTTCCAGCGTTACTTTCACCACTGAGTTTGGTAGACCTGCAAGATGTGCTATGACCTCCTCGGCGATCTTGCCTGCATCGCGACCGACACGGTTGGGATCGAGTAACGCTGTGCCATGGAAACGTCTTGGACCAACGTCGGGCTGTGGTGGCTCTGCTATGGTGCTGGTCCCGCCCTTGACAGGCGTTGTTGTCCCGCCCGTTGACGTTGTTGTTCCGCCGGATGGTCGAACCTCGGCGTCAAGTTGCAGTTGCGCCGACGCGGACTTGACAAGCAAGCCTATGGGGCTTTCGTCGGCAATCCAGACTTGCCGACCTGTCTGAAGGCTGCGGTACCGCGCGGCTGTCTCGTCGAAAGTTTCGGCATAGGCGAAGGAATCCTGCTGCCATGTGAGTAAACCAAGGCCACCACGAATGGCTTCGATCAGGACGCCCGTGTCGCGCAAGCGCGGAAGGTAGAGGTAGCGTGCGAAGTCCTCGGTGAGTTGCTGGATGGGCACGTGGTCGCCTCGCCACAAGGGAACTTGGTCGAGCTCAAGACGCAGGCGGCTGGCGGCAAGTCCTGAGATGAGGAGTTCATCGTTGCGGAGTTTCTTGCTGGCGCGCACGGCAAGCGCGTCCTGTCCCGTGAGACGGAATGCTTGCCATTCGATGTCGGCCTGGGGATTCGCCTGCGTGGGGACGATGAGCCACTGGTATGTCTCCGGCAAGCGGGCAGCCACGGCGCTCTGGGCGCTCTCCTTGCGCGATGTCGCCTGCTTGGTCTGATGGGCATCGAGATTGAGCGCTTCAACCTCGTCTACGATGGATGACCAGGCCAGATAGTGGCGCACGGCTTCGTCCAGATCCTGGAGCTTAGCCTTGTCGGCTGCGAGAAAGACGAGCGTGTTTCGATAGATGCGCGGGGCGGCGCCGCGATTCTGGAGGAATTCGTGTGCTGCGGCGAGCGCGGGGCTGGCTGTGTCCTTGGCGTGAGGATACTCGATGCCGAAGACAACAAGGCGCGCATCTTTGTCGTCGGAGACATCAGCGGACGTCCGGGCGAGAGGATGGACTCGGCTGAAGTCGCCCTTCTTCTGCAAGTCGCTGCGCAGCCAGCGGCCGACCTCGCCCGCGACGGCATCCGGATCTGACTTTAGCTGTTCGGCGCGGTCATCCGCCAACTTGGTAACGGTTGGCTGAGTGGAATACCAGTAGCGAACAGCGTCTTGATAGAGGAAGGTGGCCGCCGCGCTCAGACGGCGCAATGCGTCGCCAAAAATGGCAGGCGCTTCGCCAGGCATGACGCAGCCAAGCTTGATCCGCCGGTCGTCTATGCCCTTGTTTGCTGCCTTGGCGGTGGGGGCGGAACCAAGATAGATTGTCCGCGCAACACGGCGACATGCGGAGTACCTGCCAAGGTTGGGTTCGCCATCGAGGCGCAACGGCAAGGAATTCGGGCCATCAACGTCCTTCTCGATGACGGGCACCCAGTTGTCCGAGAGGTAGCGGGTGAGTTCGAACTGGACTCGGGGATCATCAATGGGGATGCTCGATGGCATAATCAACGGGCTGCGGTCGCCTTTCTCCCAGAGACTGTGGATCACCGATGCCATGAGCCGCAGGACTCCGCGCGTGCGCTGAAACTTCACCAGTGTAGACCAGTCCTGGTAGAGGCGGTCGAACACCTCGGGATGGATGGGGAAGGCAGCTTTGA
>Ga0315278_10004694_pt1 | contig 12352 bp, 7 predicted proteins | sample YL17G06_0_MG_FD_203880 | JGI IMG/M metagenome (GOLD analysis project Ga0315278, IMG submission 203880) | Sediment microbial communities from Yellowstone Lake, YNP, Wyoming, USA - YL17G06_0 | ecosystem: Environmental > Aquatic > Freshwater > Lake > Sediment | place: USA: Wyoming | collected...
GGCCGGGAGTGGATCTTATATATAAGGAGAAAAACGGTCGTTTGACCTGCGAGACGGTCGCCCGGTCGCCCGCGGCTGCCGAGACCGTTCGGTTCACGTACGATGGAGCCGATCGAGTTGTCGATGAGGCGAACGGCGCGCTTCACATCGAGACCGGTTCGGGCGCGTTCATTCTCTCCCCACAAGAAAGGCCGGACCCGAGAGGGTCCTTCGCGAAAGACGGTCTGGACATTTTCGCAAGCCCCGTGAACGACGGCGCCGGGAGACTCGCGGAGCCCGCGAGCGGCGAAGTCCCGGTAGACAATCCCAACGCGCTCATCTGGAGCACTTACCTCGGGGGCGGCGACCTCGACGCTGGGATCGACCTCGCGATCAACACCACCGGCGATGTGTTCGTGATGGGCGAAACGTACTCCGTCGATTTCCCGACGACGCCCGGCGCGTATGACATCGGTTACAACGGGTGGGTGGATGTCTTCGTGACCAAGATGAAGTCGGACGGCTCCAGTGTTCTCTGGGGCACGTACCTCGGATCGAGCGACGCCGGTGTGGCCGATGTCCCTGTCGCCCTCGCCCTCGACGCATCGGGGAATCCGGTCTTGACGGGATACTCGTCCGTCGGTTTCCCCGTGACGCCGGGTGCGTACGACACCGGATGGGGCGGTGGTGATGACGCTTTCGTCACCAAGGTCGCCGCCAACGGCGCGAGCCTTCTGTGGAGCACCTTCTTGGGAGGGAGCGACTACGATTTCCCCGACGCGCTGGTGCTCGACTCTTTGGGGAATCCCCTGGTGACGGGCGCGACGTACTCGGCGAATTTTCCAACGACTCCCGGAGCGTACGACACGTCGTATTCGCCGGGCGGCGATGTCTTCGTCGCCAAACTCTCGGCTTCCGGGACGAGCCTGATGTGGAGCACGTTTCTCGGCGGAGGAGAGGGTGGGACGGGTTCGGGAATCGTCCTCGACACATCGGGAAGGCCGGTCATCACGGGGTACGCCAACGCAGCGACTTTTCCCACGACGGCCGGAACATACGATCCATCCTGGAACGGTGGTAACGACGTCTTCGTCACCAAGCTTTCATCCAGCGGAGCGAGTCTTGTGTGGAGTACGTTTCTCGGGGGGAGCGGGAACGACGACGGCGTCGCGCTCGCTCTCGCCGCGTCGGGGAACGTGGTGGTCGCCGGAAACACGGGATCCTCGAACTTTCCGACGACGGCCGCGGCGTACGATCCCACGTGGAATGGACAAACCGACGTCTTCGTGTCCGCGCTCTCGTCCGGCGGCACGAGTCTTCTCTGGAGCACGTTCCTCGGCGGAAGCGATGATGAACAAGTTTGGGACCTCGCCATGGATTCTTACGGGAGCCCCGTCGTCGCGGGGGTGGTTTCCGCGGCGGTCTCGACCGACTTCCCGACGACGTATCTCACCTTCGACGGGTCGTTCAACGGAGGCGGTCTGGACGGGTTTGTGTCCGCGTTGTGGCGCGACGGCGACGTGCTGATGTGGAGCAGCTTCCTGGGCGGGAGCGGAGCGGATGAAGTCCACTCCCTCGCGCTCAAGGCGTCGGGAGACCCCGTGCTCACCGGCGTGACGGATTCTCCGGACTTTCCGACGACGCCCGGGTCGTACCGCAACAACCTCAACGGGAGCGCGAATGATGCCTTCCTTGCGTTTTTGGACATCGAGGATCCGACGGGCGTTGGTGACGTCGCGGCGCCTTCTTTGACTTCGATGCTTTCGTGCGCGCCAAACCCGTTCGGCCAGTCGACGCGCATCCGTTACTCGCTCGCCCGGGACGCGGAAGTGGATGTCCGTGTCTTCGATGTTCTGGGGCGTCTCGTTGGGGTACTCGATCACGGTTCTCGCGCCGGGGGACCGCACGACGTACCGTGGGACGGCCGGAACGCGAGCGGCCAGGCGGTGGCGACGGGCGTGTACTTCGTACGGCTCGTTGCCGGAGCCGAGACGTTCGAACGAAAAGTCATGGTTATACGGTAAAGACCTTCGCTTCCGAGGTGTGGTATCCTGCAAGGGGGCGGGGTACGTGGAGCAACCGCCTCGGGAGCAAACAATGAAAATCCCCATCCACCGTGTAGCCGCCGCAGTAACGCTTGGAAGCGGAATCATAACGATCCTCTCCGTCATCGGCACCGGCATACCGGAGAGAAACGCCGTGCTCCACGCGGCATTCCCCATGGAATTCCTCGGCATTTCGCGATTCGCCGCGCTCGTCATCGGCTTCTCGATGGTCGTCTCGTCAGTGAGCATCTACCGGCGAAAACGGCGCGCGCTCTACTACGTCGCCGCGCTCGCCGGCGTCGCGGTCGTTTTCCACCTGACCAAAGGCCTCGACTACGAAGAGGCGGCCGTTTCGCTCCTGCTCCTCGTCTTCCTCATCGTATACCGCAAGAACTTCACCGTGGAGAGCGGCACTCCTGATTTTCGCTGGGTGGGTCTTCGTCTCGCCCTCGCGCTCTTCGCCGTCCTGCTCTACGGAGTCCTCGGTTTCTGGCTCCTGGACAAGCGCCAGTTCGGCATCGACTTCCATTTCGTTCGATCCGTGAAAGAAACGTTTCGGTTTCTCGCGTTTCTCGGCGACGCGGACCTCGTGCCGCGCACGCGCCACGCGAGGTGGTTTCTCGACTCGCTCTACCTCATTTCCGGTGTGGGCATCGCCTACGTAATCTGGTCGCTCTACCGACCCGTCAAGTACCGCTTCTTCGACCAGCCGCAGGCGCGGGCCAGGGCGTCGGTGATCCTCGACGCTTACGGCCGTTCGGCGCTCGATTTTTTCAAAGTGTGGCCGGACAAGTCGTACTTTTTTCCCGCGTCGGGAGATTGTTTCATCGCCTATAGCGTGGGCGCGAACCTCGCCGTTGCGCTCGGCGATCCGGTGGGGCCGGAGGACAAGATCGAGCCCGCCGTCCGCGAGTTCAAAGCATTTTGCTCCGGCAACGACTGGGGGACCGCCTTCCATCAGACGCTTTCCGACTTTCTCCCCCTCTACGAGAAACTCGGTTTCAGAAGGTTCAAAATCGGAGACGACGCCATCGTCGAGCTGGAGAAGTTCTCCCTCGAGGGGAGACCCATGAGGGAGCTTCGGCACAGCGCGCACAAGATGGAAAAACAGGGGATCCGGATCCAAAGATGGGAAGCGCCCGTTCCCAACGGCGTACTGCAGCAGATCAAAGCGGTCTCGGACGAATGGCTGGGAATCGCGGGAAGGAGAGAGCGGCGATTCACTCTCGGTCTGTTCGAGTGGGACTACGTGAAGTCCACACCGGTGGTCGCCGCCATCGACGCGGAAGGCCAGGTGCTCGCCTTCGTCAACGTCATCCGCTCGTACAGGAAAGGCGAAGCGACGGTCGATCTCATGCGCCACGCGAAGTCCGCCCCGAACGGCATCATGGACTATCTCTTTGTCGAAGTCTTCGGGCAATTCAAGGAACAGGGCTTCGCCAGGTTCAACATGGGCATGGCGCCGATGTCGGGTTTTCAAGAGGGAGAGAAAGCGACGATCGAGGAGCACGCCATCCACTCCTTCATGCAGCGCATGGGTTTTCTCTTTAGCTTCAAGGGGCTCCGCGCGTACAAGGCAAAGTTCGCGACGCAGTGGGAGCCGAGGTACGTGATCTACGAGGATCCACTCGCCCTCGCCCGCTTCGCGGTCGCGATGGGCGAGATATCCGAGCTATAGCCTGAAGCGAAGACTCTAGTGAGTTCGAGAACGGCATCCTCCATGACCAGCGGCGAGTCCGCCCAGCCGCCTGAGCCCCCGGTCCCCCGGCCGGCCTCGCCCGGGGCGTTCGTGAAGAATCTCTTGGGGTACCTCTTCGCCGCCGCGTGCCTTGTTTGGGTTTTCCACGACGTCGGATTCCACGAACTTGCCGCTCACATGAAAACGATCGTGTGGTGGGTAGTGGGGGCGGGGATCGCGTGCGACATCCTGAGCTACCTGTGCCAGGGTTTCAGGTGGAAAATGCTCCTCCGCCCGACGGGCAACTTGCCGGTCCTCCGCACCACGCAGGCGATCTACGTGGGGCTCTTTACCAACGAAATCATCCCGCTGCGCGTCGGCGAACTCGTCCGGATGTTCCTTGTCTCTCGATGGCTCCGCGTCGAATTCATCGCGATCCTCCCGTCGTACATGGTGGAACGAATGCTCGACGCGATCTGGCTGGCGCTGGCCGTCGGGCTTGTCGCCCTGTTCGTGCCGCTTCCCCACGAACTCATTGTGGGAGAGGAAGTCCTCGGCGTCTTGATCCTCATCTTGACGGCGGTTTTCACGATCGCCGTCCTCAAGAAAGGAAGCACACGTCCCGCGGACGCCTCCCCGATCCCCGCCGCGCCCGCCGTTTCCAGCTCAGCACGAGGGGCGCGCCCGGCCACCGCGCCCGCCGTTTCCGGCCCCCCGCGAGACGCGCGCCCGCTCGGGTTCGTGTCGCGTGTCGTCGCCGAGATGGCGGGAGGGCTCCAGAGAATCGGTTTGTCGCGCAATTTCTTTCTGGCGGCGCTGGGGTCGGCCGGCATCCTCGTGTTTCAGATCCTGGCGTTCTGGCTCATCATGGTGGCGATGGGGATACCGCTTTCCGTATGGCAGGGAGCAGTCGCTTTGCTCATCGTTCACATGGGCACCGCGATACCGAACGCGCCGTCGAACGTGGGGTCGTATCAGTTTTTCACCGTCGTTGCGCTCGCTGTTTTCGGGGTGGACAAGACGGCCGCGGCAAGTTTTTCGGTCGTCGCTTTCGTCTTGTTGACGGTCCCCTTGTGGGTGATCGGCATCGTCGCTCTCCGGAGGACGGGGATGGGATTTTCTGAAGTCCGCGCCGAGGCGGCGAAGCTCGGAGGTAAATGGCGGAACAGTGTCCCGCGTCCCCGTGTATAACAGCGGGGCGTATCGGAGAACACGATCTCAGGTCGAAAGAAGTACGGTTCCGCGAAGAATATGAAGAAATGGATCATCCCTTTCCTGCTGGCATCGGGGGCATTCCTGGGTTGCTCGGACGAGACGGCAACGTACCGTTTCGAGGTCAAGAGCGACACCAACTGGCGCGCAGTCTACAAACAGGTAGGCAGCAAAGACGCCACCGTTCTGTTGCTGGGCACCGGCAACCGGACGATCAATATCACGGATGAGCCACCGGTCTGCATGGACGCGAACAAGTTTGTTTCCGCAGGGTATCTCGAGGTGACCGCGTACAAGCACATCAAGAAGAAGAGCGCCATCTTCCGTGTCGATTCCGAGGAGGACATCGCTCAGAACCGGGGTCGCGCCGAGGGCGGTGTCCTGGAGACCGGCGCCTGCACGCAGTGACGCGGTTCGACGTTCGAGCAGATGATCACGGTTGTTCGGCAGCGCCGCGTGTGACAACCGGGCGCGAGGCCGCGTCGTCACGGAGTTGGTGACTCAGCTCCATGCTACAGTATTTTTCTCCGCACATCGAACAAAAGTGGGCGGTCTTCGCCTGATCGGCCGGCAGCGCCTGGTCGTGACGATCCCGGGCCTTGCGCGGGTCCAGCGCAAGATTGAACTGATCGTCCCAACGGAAATCGAATCGGGCCCTGCTCATGGCGTCATCCCACTCCCGATCGCGCGACGGGTTTCGGGCAAGGTCCGCGGCGTGAGCGGCGATTCGGTAAGCGATCACTCCCTCTTTCACATCGTGGCGATCCGGCAGTCCGAGGTGCTCGCTCGGCGTTACACAGCAGAGCATGGCCGCCCCGTACCACCCGATCATCGCCGCGCCGATCGCGCTCGTGATATGATCGTACCCAGGTGCGACATCCGTTGTCAGAGGACCCAACGTGTAGAAAGGAGCTTCATGGCACCACACGAGCTGTTTGTCCATGTTCTCCTGGATGAGCTGCATCGGGACGTGGCCGGGTCCTTCGCAAATCGTTTGGACGTCGTGTTTCCACGCCGTCTTCACCAACCCGCCTTGCGCGCGCATTTCCGCGAACTGCGCTTCATCGTTCGCGTCCGCGATACTGCCCGGCCGCAAACCGTCTCCCAGGGACAACGATACGTCATAGCAGCTAACGATCTCGCAAATTTCTCCGAAGTGCGTGAAAAGGAAGTTCTCTTTTTTGTGGGCAAGACACCATTTCGCGATAATCGCGCCGCCACGCGATACGATACCCGTGACGCGGTTCAGCGTGAGCGGAATGTGCGCGAGAAGAGTCGCCGCATGGACGGTGAAGTAATCCACCCCTTGCTCGGCCTGCTCGACCAGCGTATCGCGATAGATCTCCCAGGTTAGATCCTCGGCAACCCCGCCGGCTTTCTCCAGCGCCTGATAGATGGGCACGGTGCCGATCGGCACGGGCGAGTTGCGGATGATCCACGCGCGCGTGGCATGTATATTCTCGCCGGTTGAGAGGTCCATGACCGTGTCGGCGCCCCAGAGCGCCGCCCAGCGGAGTTTCTGGACTTCTTCCTCTATCGAGGAGGCGATGGCGGAGCTTCCGATGTTCGCGTTGATCTTCACCCTGAAATTGCGACCGATGATCATCGGCTCGAGCTCCGGGTGGTTGATGTTGGCGGGGATGATCGCGCGACCGGCGGCGACTTCGTCCCGGACGAACCCAGGGTCTAAGCCTTCGCGGATCGCCACGAACCCCATCTCGGGCGTAATCTCGCCGGCCCGGGCGTAGTGCATCTGTGTGAGGTTGCTTCGCCCACGCAGGGGCTTCCGCATCAACCCCTCGGGGATGAGCACGTGGCTGTAGCCCTCGATCGCCTGGCCCGGCTGCGTCGCTTCCTGGACGTGACGATTGGCGATCCACTCGCTTCGAAGCGGAGGAAGTCCGGTTCGCGCATCACACCCTTGCGGACCGCTGGTGTCGTAGAGACGGACCGGCGGCCGGCCGTCGGAAAGCGGAACCTCTCGCACCGGCACGCGAATCCCACCCGGCCCTTCGATGTACGCTTTGCGCGACCCCGGATAGGCGGCCTCAAAACCTTCAACGGGCGCTGACTCGCCGCGAACCGTAGGACAGTGTCGTGTCCTCTCCGCGGGCACGCTCATGTACGATCCCCCCTCTCCCGACCAAATTCGTCGGACGCGTGATGCGATGACAAAACGCCGGAGGGATTTCGCTGGGGAAACCAGACAGGTGACCTTGTGGGTTACGCAATCTTTGCGGTCTTCCGCCGTCCCTCCGCCGGTATGAACCGGATCAGGTTCCAAGGGTGTCCTCTCAATCCCAAATCGCCTTCGGGATACCCCTGGCGGATTGACGTCATGCTACATCCGGCGCAGGCAAGTGTCAACGCGGATCAACGGGAGTCACGCTTCAGGGTGTTTCGCGAGGGGGTAGGTGTATCCGTTCTCGATGCGCCGGCTGGACGCCAGACGGGCGCGCAAGTACTGGCCGCAGTTGCTGCCGATAAAGTTCTCCTCGACCTCTCCGACGCTTACGATGACCTCGTACCCCGCGGCACGCAGGGCCCTGATCACCCCGCCCTCCTTGCGCGGCCGAGAGGGATCGATATAGGAGGACAAGTTGTTTTCCACGGCGCGATAGGTGGGATTGAGGGGAGTAATCTTGATCAGGAACTTCTTCGGGGAAAAGTGCTCGCGAAGAACGCCCGGTTCGACCGGAGCGCCGCGGTCCAGGGCGAAATTCAGGGAGATCTTGCGATCGCCGGCAGCGTAGAATCGTTCGCCGTAGGCGGCCATCTCGGCGAAGCTCATCTTCTGAACGGGGATGAGGCGATCCCGAAGATCGGTGTCTGTGGTGTGGAGCGAAAACTGGAATTGAAAGTTGCCCCCGGAAAACCTGCGACGCTTCACCTCGAGCAACCTCTCGAAGAAATAACCTGTGCCCTTCGGCGCGACCGTGGAAATCGACGGCATGAGACCGGGAGCACGATAACGCTGTGGGAGTGCCTCCAGCACATCGAGCACGGCCGGGTTCAGCGAAGGTTCACCCATGCGGGCGAACTGGATCTTGACCCGGCGCGATGTGATACGGCCATCGGGGTAGCGGTGTCGCACAAGGAAGTCGATCTGGGCGAGTATCTCTTCGCTCGTCAGTTTCCCCTGGTAGGAGCCGCCGGCATCGCACATGGCGCAGCCGATCGGACAGCCGAACATCGTCGACACCAGCAACACCCACTTTTCCTCGCGAGGAATGGGCGGCTGCACCGCTTCGACACATTCAACCAGCTTCCCGCCCACCATCTCGCCGATGTAGACAACCGCGATGTCTTCTCTCCCCGCCGAGGCGACTATTCTCATACTGCCCCCTGTCCTCCTTTCAAGACTCGGTACACGCGCATGCCGGAGAGAACGCCGTCGCCCACCGCGATGGCTGTTTGCCGGAAGTTCCCGTTCTTGACGTCGCCGATGAAGTGGAGGATGCCGCGCTGCTCCAGGTCTGGAGACCGGTTCAGAATGGAGTCAGAAAGAAAGCCGGTTTGCGGATCGCGGCCGATCGCGCAGACGAGATAGTCGGCGTAGATGGTGAAGGCGTCTTTGGGGGAGGCACAATACACCGTCATGCCGCCTTCAGCCGCGGCCGTGAGTCTCGATATCGCCGTATTCGAGCGATAGGCGATACGCGGGCACGCGCTCGCACGTTCGCGCAGAAGGGGTAAACACTGGATCTCTTCGCCACGGTTCAATATTGTCACGGTGTTCCGTTTGCCGAGATTGAGCGCATAGTCGAACGCCGCGTCGCCGGCCCCCACCACGGCGATGCATGTCTCTTCGGCGTGAAGGAGCGTCTTTATTTCGTAAAAGACCTTCTTCCGGAGAGCGCCCGGGATGTCGAGGTCTCGCAGAACCTTGGGCTTTGTGCCCGAAGCGACCACGGCGGTTCGCGAGCGGTACTCGCCGGCGGGCGTCGTCACGCGAAACAGATCTCCGTCCCAAATCAAACAAACAACTTTTTCCGGGGTGATTCGTACCCCGCCCGATTCGGCGTGCGCGGCAAGAAGCCGCGCCAGGTCGGGACCGGAAACGCCGTCCGGAAAGCCGGGGTAGTTTTCGACCAGGTTGGCGTTCCAAACGAGCCCACCCACCCCCTCGGACTCGAACACTCGCGGGGTGATGCCATGTCGCTTGAGTTGGAGAGCCGCGGCCAGACCCGCCGGCCCTGCGCCCACAATGACAACGTCCTCAACTGTCATTTCTTGCCTGCCAGTCTGCTCAGATCCCCGTCTCACCCCGGCCGGCCTTAGCGTTTACCCGCGGTTCAACTCTTCGCCCCCCGCGGCCGTTTGAACGATCCCATCCGTTCGCGGATTCGTTTTTCGAGAGGCACGGGGAGTTTCTTTGAGTTCGCCAGGGCGAGATCGATCTCGGCGGCCGCTTCTTCTCCCTCGCGCTCGCTCATCGACGGGACGTACGGCTCCTTCTCGAGGAGCGCGTGGAGGATCGATTTTGCCGCCGACTTGTCGGGGATCATCCCGCGGGCGGTGACGTCGGGGTCGGTTTGCGAGAAAGGCGGGATGGGCGACCCTACGCACGAGGGACACCCGTTCTCGCACGGGCAACGGTCGATGAGCTCGAGACACGCGGTCATGATCTCTTCGATGGTGTCGTACCCCTTGAGCGAGAATCCGAGCCCACCGGGAAAACGATCGAATACAAATATCGCCGGCGCGTTCGCCGCCGATGAATCGACCGCGGAGCCGATATCCATGACGTCGCACATGGAGAAAATCGGGATCACTTCCTTGATGACGTTCGATATCCCGAGAAGCCCCTCGCGGGCGACGCGCCCCGCTTTGCGGACGTGTTTGTAGACCTCTTCGAAGGGGACGAGCCACATCCCGGTGGTGAGAAGCGTCTGCGGCGGGAGGTCGAGCGCGCCAAAACCAAGCGAGTCGCGGCTTCCGAACTTGATTTTCTTGAACATGTACGTGACCGTGGTCACCGAGAGGTCACCGAAACAGCACTCGCTCTGCCGCCAGGGTTTTTTGAGCTCCTCCTCCTCGATCTTGATTTTCACTTCGGTGATCGACTGCGTGTAGTAGTCCGTGTCGATCTTTTCGACAAACGCGATCTTCTTGTCGATGTCGAGCGTGTTGACGAAGTACGTCTCACCCGCGTGCATGTAGATCGCCTGTGGGTAGACCTGCATGTACGCGCTCGTCTCGTCGATCGTACCGATGACGCGGTTGTCCGCGCGCTCCTCTATAATAGTGAAAACGTTGTCACCGATGTTGCGGAGCGACATGTCGGCGCTCGGGTAGCTCCCCCCCGCCCAGTAGTACTTGTCCCCTTTTCGCTTGAGCTGGTGGTCCTCCTCGAGGATCTGGAGGATCGCGCCGCAGTACTCGCCGAAAAACTCCCAGTCCTGCTTGGCGATGGGGAGCTCGTACGCGGCCGACCGCACGTGCGCGATAACGACGTGGGGGTTGCGCGCGTCGATGACCGCGCTCTCCGGCGAGCGGCCGAAGAAGTAGTCGGGGTGCCTTACCATATACTGATCGATCGGCGAGTCGTGCGGGATGAGCAGTGCGAGAGACGGCTCGCTCCCCCGCCCTGCGCGTCCCGCCTGCTGCCAGGTCGAGGAGATGCTCCCCGGGTAACCGACGAGAAGGGCGCTCTCCAGACTCCCCACATCGATCCCCAGCTCGAGCGCGTTGGTGCTCACGACGGCCTTGAGCTCGCCCGAGAAGAGCGCCCGTTCGATCCGTCTTCGCTCCTCGGGGAGATACCCGCCACGGTACGAATGAACGCTCTTCGCGCGCGAAGGCGACATCTGATCGAGAAAGTCCTTGGCGTATTTGGTGACGACCTCGCTCACCACGCGCGCCCGGACGAACGCGATCACCTGATGATCGTCGGCGACGAGCTCGGCCAGCACCCGCGCCGCCTCGACGTTCGCGCTCTTGCGCTCCATGCGGTCGTCGCCGAGATAGGGAGGGTTCCAGAAAACGAAAGTCTTCTCGCCCCGCGGCGATCCGTCGTCGGCGATGAGGGTCATTTTCTTGCCGGTGAGCTTTTCGGCGAGCTCCTGGGGGTTCCTGATCGTCGCCGAGCAGCAGACGTATACGGGGTCCGCCCCGTAGTGCGCGCAGATCCGGTTCAAGCGGTTCAAGACGTGGCTCACGTTCGACCCGAAGACGCCGCGGTAGGCGTGGATCTCGTCTATGACGACGAATTTCAAGCGGCTGAAGAAATGCGCCCACGTCCCGTGGTTGGGGAGTATCCCCGAGTGGAGCATGTCGGGGTTGGTGAGAAGCACGTTCGCCTCGTTCTTGAGCTTTCTTCTTGTTGTGGGCGGCGTGTCGCCGTCGTACGTGCCGGTCTTGAGAGGGAGATCGACGTCGATTGTCTGATACCGGTGGAGGGTGCGCAGCTGATCCTGCGCGAGGGCCTTTGTCGGATAGAGATAGAGCGCGCAAGAATCCGGGTTCTCGAGGATCTTCTCGATCACGGGGATGTTGTAGCAGAGCGTCTTGCCGCTCGCCGTCCCCGTCACAACCACCACGTGCCGGCCGGCCCGCGCGTTTTCGATGGCCGCGGCCTGGTGGACGTAGAGCTGTTTGATCCCTTCCTTCTGGAGAATTCGTTGGACGCGCTCGTGTGGCCCGGGTTCGAGCCGGCCGAAGCGCGCCTTCCGCTCTGGCAGACGTTCCGAGTGGGAGAGCTGCCCGGCGTAGAAGTTCGACGAGCGAAGATGTGTGAGAAATTGATCGACTTTCATGGCTCGAAATGCGGCCTGGGCGCCGTCGTTCGATTGAAGCGCTCTCGCGAGAAGCGCTCGCCTGTTCGTTGAATCCGGCGGTATTCTAGCACTCTTCGCCCGTGGAGAGAACGGGATATTGGGGGTCTCCGCGGGTCACTCGATGAGGATCATCTTGACCGTCTGAACGTCTTTTCCCACACGGAGCCGCGCGAAATAGACGCTGCTCGCCGCGCGAGCGCCCCCGTCGGTGTCACCCCGCCACGACACTTCATAAGTCCCCGGCCCCTGCGCGGATCGGACGAGCGTTCTTACCCGACGGCCCTTCACGTCGTAGACCTCGAGAGAGACCTCATCGAGCCGGATGGAAGACGCCCTTTCCGATGGAACGCCGCTCGTGATTTCGTAACGAATCGTAGTAACCGGGTTGAAGGGGTTCGGATAGTTTTGGAAGAGACGGCAGAATCCGGCCGCTTCCGGCGAAGGCCGGGTCCCGGCGATTGCGCTCACGATGTCGTCGTAGCGATAGACCCCGCCACCGTACGTCCCCGCGTAAACGCGGCGCGCACCGAGTTGTCTGTGAAAAACGACCCGCCGCGTGTCGAGAACTTCCATCCCTTGAAGATACGGCTCCCAGGAGCCGCCGCGATCGACGCTCAAGAAGACGCCGGAGAAAGTCCCCGCGATGACCTCGCGCGAAT
>Ga0315278_10004695_pt1 | contig 12350 bp, 9 predicted proteins | sample YL17G06_0_MG_FD_203880 | JGI IMG/M metagenome (GOLD analysis project Ga0315278, IMG submission 203880) | Sediment microbial communities from Yellowstone Lake, YNP, Wyoming, USA - YL17G06_0 | ecosystem: Environmental > Aquatic > Freshwater > Lake > Sediment | place: USA: Wyoming | collected...
CCGGATTTTCAGGGTGCACAGTTTACTGGCGTTTTTAACGGCAACGGCATGTCATAGGCTACCTGACCATAACCGCACCGACAAAAGATTACATCGGGTTGTTCGGCGCTGTCAATGGCGGTCAAATCAGCAATTTAGGCGTGGTGAATACCAATATACAGGGACACGACTATGTCGGCGGGCTGGTGGGGTCTAATAATTCTGGTACGCTAACCTCCTGCTATGCGACCGGTTCGGTCAGCGGTAACTGGTATGTCGGCGGGCTGGTGGGAGAATATTTTGGTTTGAGCGCGCTAACCGACTGCTATGCGACCGGTTTGGTCGATGGAATAATCGAAGTCGGCGGGCTGGTGGGGGTGAGTACTGGTGTGCTAACCAAGTGCTATGCGACTGGTCCGGTCACCGGAACAAACCATGTCGGCGGGCTGGTGGGGTATAATTATTCTGGTTCGATAACCGCCTGCTTTTGGGATGTCAATACCAGCGGCCAACTGGCCAGCGCTGGCGGGACGGGCAAAACAACGGCACAAATGAAAACGCTTTCAATCTTTACCTCAGCGGGATGGGATTTTGCCTCCGTCTGGGCCATGCCGCTGGGGCAATACCCCATATTGTTCCTCCGCCAGACGGGCGACCTGAACTCCGACACCAGTGTCGATGTGCTGGATTTTGCACTTTTTGCAGGGCATTGGCTGGACAGTAGATGATTGCTCTGGGATTGATTATTGGTGCGGTGATGGTGAGAAGGAAACAATTTTTTGGAAGGAGAAGAACATGAAAAGCACATTTCTACACGGGCATGTTATTGCTGTCATCGCAGCAGGATTGCTCTTTACAACTCTGTTTGCTGCCGTAGCCGGCGGGCATGAAATAGTTAGCTGGGGCGATCAAAAGATGCCTAATGCCCCTTTAACCAATCTTACGAAAATTGCCGCAGGCTGGTGGCATACTCTTGCCCTGAAGTCCGATGGCAGTATCGTCGGCTGGGGGGCGAATTACTATGGTGAGGCGGCGCCTCCGACAGGGAATGATTTCACAGCCGTTGCCGCAGGCAGTGAACATAGTCTTGCCCTTAAGTCGGATGGCAGTATCGTCGGCTGGGGGGGCAATGAATATGGCCAGGCGACGCCTCCGGCGGGGAATAATTTCACAGCCGCTGCCGCAGGCGATGGACATAGTCTTGCCATTAAGTCGGATGGCAGTATCGTCGGCTGGGGGTACAATGGCTCTGGTCAGGCGACGCCTCCGGCAGGGAATAATTTCACAGCCGTTGCCGCAGGCGGTTATTATGGTCTTGCCCTTAAGTCGGATGGCAGTATTGTCGGCTGGGGGGGCAATGAATATGGCCAGGCGACGCCGCCGACAGGGAATGATTTCACAGCCGTTGCCGCAGGCGGGCGGCATAGTCTTGCCCTTAAGTCGGATGGCAGTATAGTCGGCTGGGGGAGAAATGACTATGGTCAGGCGACGCCACCGGCGGGGAATAATTTCACAGCCATTGCCGCAGGCGGTTATTATGGTCTTGCCCTGAAGTCGGATGGCAGTATCGTCGGCTGGGGGGAGAATAACTATGGTCAGGCGACGCCACCGGCGGGGAATAATTTCATAGCCGTTGCCGCAAGCGCGTGGCATAGTCTTGCCCTGAAGTCGGATGGCAGTATAGTCGGCTGGGGGTACAATGGCAGTGGCCAGGCGACGCCTCCGGCAGGGAATAATTTCACAGCCATTGCTGCAGGCTATGGACATAGTCTTGCCCTGCGGCGCATATCCATACCTTCGGGGGCATACTCCGGCGGCGATGGGTCACCAGGAAATCCGTATCAAATAGCGAATGTCCCTGACTGGCAGGAGTTGATGGCCACCCCTGGCGACTGGTGGGACAGTTGCTTCATCCTGACGGCGGATGTCAATCTGGCGGGGGTAACCCTGACACCGGTAGGCAACGGCAATATAAGATTTACCGGTGTCTTTGATGGCAACGATAATATAATCAGCAATGCAGTCATCAATCAACCAACCACCTATACCGGTTTGTTTGGCTATGTCGGCTCAGGCGGCCAAATCAAAAATCTTGGCGTCGAGAATGTCAATATAACCGGCCGCGACTATGTCGGCGGGCTGGTGGGGTGGAACGAGGGTTCACTAACTTCCTGCTACGCGACCGGTTCGGTCAGCGGAGACTCCACTGTCGGCGGGCTGGTAGGGAGTAATTATTTAGGTACACTAACCTCCTGCTATGCGACCTGTTCGGTCACCGGAACAAACGATGTCGGCGGGCTGGTGGGGGCGAATTCCTCTGTTTCACCAACCGATGTTTCACTAACCGATTGCTATGCGACCGGTTCGGTAACCGGTAGCTCCACTGTCGGCGGGCTGATGGGGTACAATAGTAGTGGTACGCTAACCAAGTGCTATGCGACCGGTTTGGTCATCGGAACAGACGATGTCGGCGGGCTGGTGGGGGCGAATTGGGGTACGATAACCGCCTGCTTCTGGGATAAACAGACCAGCAACAAAACAGTTGGAGTTGGCGGCGGCACATCTACAGGGGTAACGGGCAAAACGACGGCACAAATGAAAACGCTTTCGACCTTTACCTCGGCGGGATGGGATTTTGCCTCCGTCTGGGCCATGTCGCACGGGCAATACCCCGTATTGTTCCCCCGCCAGATGGGCGACCTGAACTCCGATGCCCGTGTCGATATGCAGGACTTTGCGATATTTGGAAATCAGTGGCGGGAAGGGATTTAATCCCCCGGACCGCGATTAGAACGAGCGGCTGGGGCAACTACTTCGGATTCCGTGTTGTCCCGGACTTTCCGTAATCCTTTGCTCTTTTACCCTTTGCCTGGGCGAGGCAGGCCAACGCCGTAATGGACTTGGCCAACTTGGCCTGCCCTCCGTAGCCCTTGGCGAAGGAGGGTCCTCTCACAAAAAGCAGGGGCAACAAGGGGCAAGTAGGGTCAAGTACCGTTTTTAGCTTAATAATCGTTGTTGTCCATACTTGTCCCTCTATATATAGAGAGAAGCAAGTTAGGATAGCCCCATCTTCTTTTTCATTTCTTTCAGGTGCGAGAGCGCTTTCGCCTTTTGTTCTGCTAAGCTGGGTAATTTCAGTTGTTAGCCATCTTTCCTTTGGCCGACTCCTTTGCTGGCATAAAATTAAACCCGCCGGAGGCGGGCAAGCTTACACATAATACTTGACGCTATCTAAAAACAGGCCGACTTGCAATAACCGCCCTGATTTGATACTATTAGCATGTTACCTGGATTTTTATTGCTTATGAGAAAATATCGGTTTCCTTAATGACTCGATAAGTCCATTAGGGGCGTGGGGCTTATATAAAGTGAACGTTCACATATCCAGTATTGAGCGAAAGATTCTGGCTGTTCTTCAGGCGGGTTTGCCGAACAGTACAAGTCCGTATGAAGATATGGCTCAGCTTATAGGTATAGATACCCAGCAACTGCTGGCGATTTTAGAGGATTGGAAACGGCTCGGAAAGATTAGAAGAATAGGCGCCATTGTCAATCACTTCAATTTGGGGTTCGATACCGGGGCTATGGTAGTATGGCAAGTTGACCCTGCACATATCGAACAGGTAGGCGAAACATTGGCCCAGTTCAAAGAAGTAAGCCATGTTTATGAGCGAAAAACCACCCAAAACTGGCCGTATAACGTATATACTATGGTGCATGGCACCAGCTTTGAAGCTCTTCAACAGACAATTCGGCGTATGAGCGAAGCTTGCAATGTATCTAACTATCGCGTACTGATTACCGAAAAGGAACTAAAAAAAGTGCCGCCAACGTATGTTACGCTGGCGGAATCGCAAAGTATAAAGGAACAAGGATGATGTCAGGATTGCCAATGCCGGAGACGATTATTTTTGCGATTGCAACTGTTATGTATGCTATTGCAGCGGTAATAGGTGGTCTCCAGTTATGGGCCGATGGCGAGAAATACAGGCATTTTATGCAGCCCGTTGTCTGCACCGCGATAGTTTTCGAGGCGGTCGTCCTTGTCTTTAGAGCCGTGGCAATAAAGGCCGTGCCACTTACCGGGTTATTCGAATCCATGATTGTCCTGACCATCGTCTTCGGCCTGATATACCTTTTTCTAAGTATCGCCATCAGGCAGGTCTGGTTTAGTTCGGTGATAGTATGGGTAATTTTGGCAATGATTCTAATGACATGGGCGGTTGCGCGGCCTGCCGCAGAGCCGGCGGCGGTAGCTGCTACGCCATGGGCAATGGCTCACGGCATCGCAATGATTCTCGCAGCGGTTTCGGTAACTTTTGCCACTGCTAACGCCTGCCTTTATCTGATTGGAAATCATAAACTTAAGCATAAGAAAATCATGCAGGTCCTCGGCAAAGTGCCTAATATGGAAAAGCTTGAATATATGAACCTGTTCGGAATAAGAGCTGGTTTTGTATTTATTACCATTGGACTGATAAGCGGGTTGGGCCTTGCATTACTGCGCTTGGCAATGCTGGGAATTAGTATTGGCGAATGGCTGACCGATATAAAGATTATTTGTATCATCGCGGCCTGGGCTTTGTTGGCGGTCATCCTGGTATTAAACCGGCTGCTTTTGTTAAAAGATAAAGCCAGAGCGGTGATGACAATCATGGTATTTGTCCTTGTTTTATTTGCGATTCTGGGAGTGACTATTTTAGGTGCGACTCATCATAATTTTTCGGGTTAGCGCCTGCCGGCTACTCAGATGACGAGATAAGTGTAAAATGAAAATAATAGTTACAGGACTCAGCCATAAAAGGACGCCGATAGAGATTCGCGAGAAACTGGCGTTTGATAGTTCGCAGACGGTTAAAGCGCTGACCGAGCTTAAAAATCGATTTCACGAAAGCGAGTTCGTGCTGCTGTCAACGTGCAACCGTATTGAGTTGTATTGCGCCACCAAACGAGAGGGAGGGCTTACGGCCCAGGATTTGGCCGGGTTTCTGTCCGATTTCCATAATATCAAGGTTGAGGATTTTCGAGATTTTCTGTATATGCACAGCGACGGGGACGCTGTTAGACATTTGCTGGCAGTTGCCTCAAGCCTTGACAGTATGGTAATAGGCGAGGCGCAAATAAACAGGCAGGTTAAAGAAGGTTACAAGCTCGCCTGTGCCGCAAAAAGTACGGGCAAAATCTTAAATCGTTTGTTTCACTGCGCCTTTGCCACGAGCAAAGAAATTTATACAAACACGTCAATCTCAAGCGGCCGCGTGAGCGTAGCCGGTGTGGCCGTTGAACTGGCCATGCAGCTTTTTGCCGACATCTGTTCGGCGAAAGTTGTTGTGATTGGAGCCGGTGAAATGGGGGAGTTGCTTTTACAGCACCTTCTCCACGTCGGATGCGGGAATGTGAACATTGTTAACCGGTCATACGAGCACGGTCTGGAATTGGCCAATCATTACCGTGTTACAGTTAGAAAATGGGAAGCACTTGCCGAACAGCTGATTGACGCGGATATAGCGATAGCGTCGGCGGGCGGGCAGGATTACCTTTTCAGGAAAAAGGCGTTCGAAGAAATGATGGGCAGTCATCGGAAAAAGCCGCTGCTAATCATCGATATCGCGGTGCCGAGAAATTTTGAACCTTCGATAAACGAAATAGAAAACGTTTACCTTTATAGCGTTGACGAACTTTCGGAGGTGGCGGAACAGAATCGAAAGGCCCGCGAGGACGATATTACCGCAGGCAGGCAAATTATCCAGAAAAATACGGCTGGCTTCGTCGAGTGGTTTAATTCGAGAGACCTCGGGCCTTTAATAGGGCAGATGAAGGAAAGATTCGGTCAAATCAGCCAAAATGAACTCGAGCAGTTTTTGAGCCGAACCAGCCAGGACGCTCCATGCAGAAAATTAGCCAAATTAATGGTCGATAGGATTGTTAACAAGCTGTTACACTGTGTAATTAAAAACGTCAATTTTGTTGCCAGAGAGCACGGCCCGTCGGAAGCTGTAAAGCTGGTTGACAGTATTGTGCGGCAGGCCGAAGAAATATCCTCAGAATCGACCAACAAGGAGAACACGAAGTCGTGAAAGGGACGCAACAGCCAAATCGAGTCCTGAGACTTTTGTTCTGGGAAGCTACGATAAAATGCAATCTGCGATGTGCGCACTGTCGGCGTCTGGAATCCAACGAGACCGCTTTTAGAGATTTGTCAACGGCCCAGGCGGAAAACCTGGTAAACCAGTTAGTCGAGTTGGGCAGAAGGCAAACTGTAATGCCGGTACTGGTATTCTCCGGGGGCGAGCCGCTGTGCAGGGACGACTTGTTTGGTTTGATTGCCTATGCGAAGGAGCGGGGTATTATTCCTGCTCTTGCGACAAACGGGACCCTGATTGATGCCGGTGTTGCCGAACGAATAGCAAATAGCGGAATTGTAAGGGTCGCTGTAAGCTTGGATGGCGCCACTGCCGAAGTCCACGACAGGTTGCGGCAGATGGAAGGGGCTTTTCAAAAGGCGATTGAAGGAATCAAACATCTTCGCGATAAAGGTTTGTCTTTTCAGATAAATATCACGCTGACCAGGAACAACTCATGGCAGTTAGAGGATGTATATGAGCTTTCTAGGACACTTGGTGCGGCAGCTCTGCATATATTTATGCTTGTTCCGGTTGGCTGTGGGCAGGTTTTGGCTGAAACGGATATGCTCTCACCTCAGCAGTACGAGCAGAAGATGCTTGAGATTTGCCGGCTGGACGGTCGCGGCCAGTTGCAGGTTAAAGTCACCTGCGGGCCTCATTACGAGCGGATTATCAGGCAGCAGGGTTTGCACGAGGCCCGCGCAGAAACCGCTAAACACAACGTTAATATGCCGGGCAGAAGCGGACACAGCGGTTCTTCCCGGGGATGCCTGGCGGGGCTTGGCGTTTTATTTGTAAACCACCAGGGGGACGTATTTCCCTGCGGCTATCTACCCATAAAATGCGGGAATGTATTGGAGACCTCGCTGGCGGAAATATGGCGGGGCAATAAAGACCTTGCCCGAATGCGCGACAGCAGCGTATTAGAAGGTAAGTGCGGCATTTGCGGCTACAAGTATGTATGCGGGGGATGTCGCGGCAGGGCATTTGCGGCAACAGGTAATTATATGGCCGAAGAACCTTTTTGCGCGTATATTCCGCTCGATGCGACGGATTAGTCGGAGCGCATAATCAGTTATGATAAATATCAGCAAATTATACTGTGACCAGGTTACGCCGGGCGACTGGATTCGCTACGGCGAAAAAAGCCCGCTACAGCAGGCGGGCAAAAGCGTTCCAAAACAGGCGTCCGAAAGACGGCCAATCGTGGTTTGGAATATAACCAGAACGTGCAATCTGAAGTGTGTTCATTGCTACAATGACAGTGGAATAAATAAACCCTGTAACGAACTGTCAACAAACCAGGCAAAAGCCGTTTTGGACGACCTGGCAAAATTCGGCGTGCCGTCGGTCCTATTTTCCGGCGGCGAGCCTTTAATGCGGCCCGATTTGTTTGACCTCATCGAACATGCCGCCGGGCAGGGGTTGCGTACGGTTATTTCAACCAATGGAACGCTTATTACGGCTGATGTGGCCCGAAAAATAAAAGACAGGGGAGTTTCATACGTAGGCATCAGCCTCGATGGTATCGGGCTGGTCAACGACAAGTTCAGGGCCGTAGCCGGTGCGTTTGACAAGGCCGTGAATGGAATAAGAAACTGCCGGGCCGCGGGTGTTCGAGTTGGTCTGCGACTGACCCTGACACAAAGGAACGTTCAGGATATCCAAGCGCTGTTTGATTTTTTCGAGGCAGAAGGTATCGAGCGGGTATGTTTCTATCACCTTGTGCCCAGCGGCAGGGGGGCCGGCATTGCAAGTGAAGACCTTACACACGCCCAGAGCAGGGGGGCTATCGAAACCATATTGGCCAAAACGAAACAATTCAAACAGGCAGGCAGAAAAACCGACATACTGACTGTCGATAACCACGTTGATGGTGTTTACTTATACCTTAAATTGCTCAGGGAGGACCCCCAGCGTGCGACCGATGTGTGGAAACTGCTGACCTGGAATGGCGGCGGTTTATACAGCAGCGGAGTCGGAATCGGCTGCATCGACTTTAACGGTAAGGTCCATGCCGATCAGTTCTGGTATCATTACAGCCTGGGAGATGTGCATGAAAGTCCTTTTAGTCGAATCTGGACCAATCCTGATGAGCCATTGCTAAAGGGGCTTAGAAACCGCAGGATGTATGTTAAGGGCCGATGCAGATTATGCAGGTTTTTTGATATGTGCGGGGGCAGCTTGCGTGTACGTGCGGACCTGCACTTTCGCAATCCCTGGGCTCCAGACCCGGCGTGTTATTTGACCGATGAGGAGATCGGTTTAGATGCGGTCAAACAGGCCGAACTGAAAGAAACTGGTGAGAATTTTAAGATGCCCGAATAGCTGAGAAATTCAGACAGGCGCATCATTCATCAAGCTGGATTATTGAATTTTAGCGACAATGGTCTGTGCCGGACTATAACTGCCCTTCTTTTTCTCGTAATCGGGAAATTTCCCTTGCTTTTTCGCATGTAACAAGGTAAAATAGCGTGAGTCCTATCCAAGAGGGCGTTCTTAGCTTTGGGAAATAAATAGAAAAATTGCGAGGATATTGGGCGGAATCGAAAGAAAATTAAGTATGGCTTCGATATCAAATGTGATGGCTAAGGTCGTGGACAGACCGAATCCATATAATCGCGACGTTTTGACAGAGCAGCTTCTCTGGTTTGTACGGCTTAGATGGATCGCCGCAGGCAGTATAGCAGTCGCCGCTGTGGTGGCCAGTTATGTTTTCCCGGTTCTGTCTAGCGCTGTACCCATCTATATCTGCGCACTGATACTTTTGCTGTGTAATGTTTTTTATTTTCTGGCGGCAACCAAACAAAGCAGAGAGGCGGGACAAAAAGATATTCTGCTGGGAATGGTTCAGACCGAAGCGGACCTGGTCATTCTTACTGCAATACTTCATTTTTCAGGAGGGGTAGTTAATCCGTTTGTTCTCTTTTATATCTTCCATGTTATCATTTCGACAATAATACTTCCCCGTAATCTGTCATTTGCCGTTGGATTAACAGCGATATCGTTATTCGGCCTGTTGGCTGTCAACGAGCTGAATGACGGGGCGTTACTAGGACATTATCCCCTGCAGCTTTCCGTTACAGAGGGGTTGTGGAGAAATCCCGTGTATGTGCTGGGCGCCTTTGTGGCATTTGTCTGCACGGTCGTTCTTGCACAGTATTTAACGCGAATGATTATTGTGCGGATGACTGCCAAAGAACGGGAGGCGGCACAAAACAACGACGTACTGCAGGCAGTTATAAGCGCTATGTCTGAAGGTCTTATTTTTATCAACCGCAACGGCGATATAGCTATTTGTAATCCTGCCGCGAAACTGTGGGGGCTGGTGAATAACAGAGACAACAATTGTGTCCCGCTAAAGGATTTCCCGCCTGTTTTAGCTGAGCATATAAAATGCCCTTTTACAGACAACGATGAATCAGCAATGAAGGGTCGGGTAATCAGTTTTGAAGCTGCCGGTCCCGAGCGGCGTTACATTGAAGCGAGAAGTTGTCCGGTCATTGGTGTTGACGGGCAGAAACTGGGTTGTCTTATTGTCGGCCAGGACCTTACCGATCGCAAAAAGCTGGAGAAGGATTTGCTTGAGCGTACCGAGGACCTGACCGCAATAAATGAAATGCTGAAAATGTCGCGGATAAAAATGGCGCAGCGTGAAAAAATGGTCGCGATAGGCCAGATGGCCGCCGGTATTGCTCACGAAATAGGCAACCCATTGGCAAGCCTTTCTTCGGTAGCACAGTATCTGAGACGAAGAATGAACACCCTCGAAGAGAAGGAATATTTGCAGGTTATAGAACAACAGGTGAAACGTATTTCCAATATCTTAAAACACATGCTGAGTTTGTCGCGGCCGGCCACCGCCGAGTATAAATGGGTCGACATAAACGGGCTTATAGATAACACAATTTCACTTGTTAAATTCGATAATCGTATGCGGTCTGTTAATATAAAGAACATACCATGCGAGAATCTTCCAATGGTATGGTTGGCCCCGCAGGCTTTTGAGCAGGTGTTTATAAACGTATTTGTAAATGCTATGGACGCGATGAATGCCGTACAAGACGTCCGCGAACATGTTCTTAAGATAACAAGAGAATTTAAAGATGAAATGGTTGAGATTAGGATTAGCGATACCGGCGTCGGCATGACTCCCGAGGTCTGCAAGCTTGCTTTTGAGTCGTTCTTCACTACAAAAGAAATAGGAAAAGGTACCGGCCTGGGGCTTTTCATAAGCTACAACCTTATTGCCGAGGTAGGAGGCGCTATTGTGCTGGAATCCGAACTTGGCAAGGGAACTACTGTGATAATCAGGATTCCGATAAGCCCCCAAGGTGCCCTGTTCAGCGGCACTGAGGATAATTTCGTTAACGGTGTAAAAGTCACCAAGAAATAAAACAGGTGTGAAAGGCATAACAACTTATGGCAACTGCGATATTATTGGCAGATGATGAAGCAACTTTCAGAGAAACCTTTGCGAAGGTTCTGCGGGAAGAAGGCATGTCCGTTACAGCAGTGGACAATGGTACGGAAGCAATAAATGCTGTGACGAAAAAGACCTATGCAGTGGTGATATTGGATATCCAGATGCCGGGCGCCGATGGAATAAGGGTTCTCCGTGAAATAATGAAGATAAGGCCCGAAACTCGTGTAATTATGATAACCGCCTACGGGACAGTTGAAATGGCTGTTGAGGCGATCAAACTCGGTGCATGTGATTATGTGATGAAGCCGGTAATGTTTGAAGACATACTGGCAAAAATCCGGCAACATCTGCAATATTTGAAATTGCAACAGGAAAACCAGGAGTTAAAGCGGGAACTGCAAGGCAGATTTGATATTGGGCAAATAATCGGTAATTCGCCCGGAATACAGCAGGTCTTTGAAGTAATTCGTAAGGTTGCTAAAACTAAAAGTAACGTTTTAATAACAGGGGAAAGCGGCACCGGAAAGGAACTGGTTGCTCGTGCGATACATTCACTTGGGTCAAAAAATGGTGCGCGTTTCATTGCGGTTAACTGTAGTGCAATACCTGAGGGCCTGCTTGAGAGCGAATTGTTCGGTCACAAGAAGGGAAGTTTCACTTCTGCAATTGAAGACAAAAAAGGGCTCTTTGAGAGTGCTCATGACGGGACCCTGTTTTTAGATGAGATTGGTTATATGTCGATGAGCTGTCAGGTAAAGCTTCTGCGAACCGTGGAACACAGGCAAATTTTACCCGTAGGTTCCACGGAACCTGTCGATATTGATTTGCGTATAATTACAGCTACGAACAGAAACCTGTTTGAAGAGATAAAAGCGGGGCGGTTTAGAGAAGATCTGTATTACAGGGTGAATGTTGTCGGCATCCATCTTCCGCCTTTGCGGGATAGGAAAGAAGATATTCCGCTGCTGGTTGAATACTTTGTAAAAAAGCATAATGTTGAGATGGGTAAGCACTGTATTGGAGTAAGTGACGATGTTATGAAGCTGTTTATGAGTTACGAGTGGAAGGGCAACATAAGGGAACTGCAGAATGTAATTGAGCGGGCTATGATATTTACTGAAGATGAAATTATAAAGGTCTCTGATATGGGGTTGATAGGATCAGACGGTGTCGCATTGGGCGAGAAAAGCGAAAATCTGCAGGTTGCTGTCAGCGCGTACGAAAAAGACCAGATATACCGAGTGCTTGACAAATACGATTGGGATAAAGCAGAAGCCGCAAATGCCCTTGGGATTGGTTTATCGAGCTTGTACAGGAAGATTGACGAGTTAGGAATTAAAATTGACAAACAGAGGAGCAAGAGATCGGCTTAAGGGGTTTTAAGATATGAAAGTTTCAAAAGCTACTGCTTACGCGTTACATGCCCTGATGTATATGGTTCGACATATCACCCAACTGCCTGCCACATCAAATACCATAGCCAAGGCAGAAGGTATTCCGCCTGGGTATATGGCCAAAATATTTCAACGGCTGGTAAAAGCGCATTTTGTCAAGGCAGTGAAAGGCCGCGAAAAAGGTTATGTTTTTGCTAAATCGCCGGAAGAAATCGACCTGCTCGAATTATTTGAAGCCATCGAGAATGGCCCCTTATTTAGTGATTGTCTGCTCAGACACTGTCAATGCGGCGGAACACCGGAGAACTGCCATATTTACGCCCAATGGATAAGCACTACGAAAAAAGTGAGTAAGATATTTGCAGAAACTTCTCTGGTGGCAGCCGCCTGGAATCACCCGGAACATCGTTTTTACACTCTGCCGGA
>Ga0315278_10004696_pt1 | contig 12347 bp, 10 predicted proteins | sample YL17G06_0_MG_FD_203880 | JGI IMG/M metagenome (GOLD analysis project Ga0315278, IMG submission 203880) | Sediment microbial communities from Yellowstone Lake, YNP, Wyoming, USA - YL17G06_0 | ecosystem: Environmental > Aquatic > Freshwater > Lake > Sediment | place: USA: Wyoming | collected...
GCGGATCAGCGATAGCCGGTGATATGACTTTGGCAGGCCACTGCTGTCGGCTCTTTGAGTTTCCAGAATATGCCGAAAACATCAGGCCCATCGCTGCCCAAGGAGGAATTCACGTAACAGGAATCGCACGAACTGGTTTTGCGAAGGTAGCACTGGCAACCATGAATCTGGGGGAAGCCGTTCAAGGGGCAGACCTGATGATGGTAACGACACAGGCCTTGGCGCATCAGCGAGTGGCACAAGAGCTGGCATCCCACCTCTCGGATGGCCAGACAGTGGTCTTATGGCCAGGTAGTGGCGGCACACTTGTTTTTCGAAAGGTGTGGGATGAGACAGGGATGAGCCGCCGAGTCTTTCTGGCCGAAGCAGTAACATTTCCTTATTGTTGTCGTCGTCTGGAAGGACCTGGTACGGTCAATATTCACAGGATAGATGGCCCAAGAATGTTATTGGCAGCCCTGCCCGCAACAGATACGGAAGCCGTTTTGGAGGCTCTATCAGGAACCTATGCAGATGTGGTGAAGCCGGCCTTCAGCGTATTGGAACCTGCACTCTACAACGTCAACATCATCGTCCATCCTGTGGGTGCCCTGCTCAACATGGGACGGATCGAGCACTCGAAGGGAGAGTTCTGGATGTACAAGGAGGGGCTGACGCCTTCGGTGAAGAAGATCATTTACCGGATGGATGCTGAACGCATGGCCCTTTTCAGGGCATTCGGATACCGTCCTTACACCTACGATGAGATTTTTTGGGGTTCTTTCAACATGGATGTCGAGCAGTTTGCAGTCACATCCAGCAAAGGGCCGTTCAGCATGCAGGATCGCTATGTCACTGAAGACATCCCCATAGGGGCGAGTCTCACGGTATCGATCGCTCGCAAGGTGGGGGTGCCAATGCCCACGTATGAAACCATGATCCATCTTGCTTCAGTGGTCAATGATACTGATTTTTATGCTACTGGCCGCACTCTGGAAAATCTGGGGTTGGCTGATCTAAACTTGGAAGATTTGAAGCAATACTTCCTAAGTGGTAGGAGACCATCTCTTTTATAAACCTCGAGAGGAATCCCTGGAAAAATCTTTGACGCTTTCTCCCTATGATTTTGTTTTTTCATTCTCGTCCTACAATGCAAACTTTCAAACCATAATCGATGATTTTGAGCGCCTATTTTTCAGTTCTTAACTGACCATAGAATTACCTATTTGACGAATCTAACATCTTTTGCTATGGATATTACTCAGAACGGTTTACCAGAGAAAGCCAGGAAATATAAGTTTTCATCTGGCGAATGAGGAATCAAAAAAGGGTTCTCTTGCGAGCATTTCAGGGGCTGGAGTGATGGCAAAAGCGCTCGTTAATAGTTTCCTAATCCTGCTTTATAGCCTGTCTTTTCCATTTATTTCCCTTTCAGAGCAAATCTATAAATTTGAAAGGATGTGGCCTGTATTAGAGCAGCCGTGGTATTTTAATCATCCCTTTGATATAGCCATAGACAGCAGCGATAATGTCTATGTTGCTGACACAGATAATAATCGGATTCAGAAATTTACATCAAGCGGCCAGTTTGTTATCAGATGGGGAAGTGAGGGCTACGGAGACGGGGAGTTCTATTGGCCATGGGGCATAGCCTTAGATAACAGCGGTAATGTCTATGTTGCTGACACAGATAATAATCGGATTCAGAAATTTACTTCAAGTGGTCAGTTTGTCACCAAGTGGGGAAGTCAGGGCAGCGGAGACGGACAGTTTAATGCGCCAGAGCGGATAGCTGTAGGCAAGAATAACTATGTCTATGTTGCAGACACAGGGAATAACCGAGTCCAGAAGTTTACCTCAGGCGGCCAGTTTGTTAAAAAATGGGGAACTCAGGGCAGCGGCGATGGTCAGTTCAACTTCGGTTTACCCAGGGTCTCGGCTAATGGCATAGCCCTCGACAGCAGCGGCGACGTCTATGTCGTTGACTCAGGTAATCATCGGATTCAGAAATTTACATCAAACGGGCAGTTTGTTACCAAATGGGGAAGTCAGGGCAGCGGAGATGGTCAGTTTAATCACCCATATGGCATAACCTTCGACAAAAGCGATAATGTCTATGTCGCTGACACAGAGAATGCACGCGTCCAGAAATTTACATCAAACGGGCAGTTTGTCACCAAATGGGGAAGTCATGGCAACGGAGATGGGCAGTTTTATTTTCCATATGGCATAGCCTTTGACAAAACCGGTACCGTTTTTGTCCTTGACTCATGGAACAACCGGATTCAGAAATTTACATCAAGCGGTCAGTTTCTCACCAAGTGGGGAAGTGGGGGCAGCGAGGATGGTCAGTTTAATGGCCCATCGGGCGTAGCCGTAGACAAAAATAACTATGTCTATGTTGCTGACAGAGATAATCATCGGATTCAGAAATTTACATCAAGTGGCCAGTTTGTCACCAAGTGGGGAAGTTTTGGCAATGGGGACAGTCAGTTTATTAATAGCCCATCGGGCGCAGCCGTAGACAATAATAACTATGTCTATGTTGTAGACACAGGGAATGCCCGCATCCAAAAGTTTACCTCTAATGGCCAGTTTGTCACCAAGTGGGGAAGTGGGGGCAGCGAGGATGGTCAGTTTAATAGCCCACTGGGCATAGCCTTAGACAGCAGTGGCAATGTGTATGTAACTGATTTAGATAATCACCGCATTCAGAAATTTACATCAAGTGGTCAGTTTGTCACCAAGTGGGGAAGTGAAGGCAGCGGAAACGGTCAGTTTAATAGCCCATCGGGCATAGCCTTAGATACCAGCGGGAACGTCTATGTCGCTGACACAATCAATCATCGCATTCAGAAGTTTACATCCAGTGGGCAGTTTGTCACCAAATGGGGTAGGTATGGCAGTGGGGACGGTCAGTTTAGATGGCCAGAAGGCATAGCCTTAGACAGCAGCAGCAATTTTTATGTCGCTGACATAGAGAATAACCGCATCCAGAAATTTACATCCAGCGGCCAGTTTATCACCAAGTGGGGAAGTGGAGGCAGTAACGGAGGTGAATTTTCTTTTCCATCGGAAATTGCGTTAAGTTCAGAAGGCAAGGTATATGTGTCTGATAGCGGTAATAATCGCATCCAGGTATTTGATCAAACTTTTCGCACCCTCACCGTATTAAAGTCGGGGTCAGGAGGTGGTGCGGTCACAAGCAGTCCGGCAGGGATTAACTGTGGCTCTGATTGCACAGAGACATACAATCGGGGTACGGTTGTGACACTGGCTGCTACGGCTGCATCAGGGTCCACCTTTGCAGGTTGGTCTGGTGGTGGATGTTCAGGAACAGACCAATGTTCTGTAACAATGAACGCTGATGAAACAGTTACTGCAACATTTGACCAACAGCAATACACGCTTACAGTGACGAAGTCTGGAACAGGGAGTGGGACGGTCACCAGCAGTCCAGCAGGAATCAATTGTGGGGATGATTGTTCTGAGGTTTATGCACAAGGCACAAAGGTAACACTTACACCCAACGCAGATGTAGACTCAAGTTTTACAGGTTGGTCGGGTGAGGGTTGTACGGGCACAAAGCCCTGTACGGTCACAGTGGATTCGGTAATCACAGTGACAGCGAATTTTGTATTAAAGACCCCCGACATTTTAGTGGCTCAAACTTCCCTCGACTTTGGAACTGTGAAGTTAGGGAAGAATGTAACGAAGACATTGAAGATTACGAACAACGGTTCAGGGGACCTTTGGATAACGTTTTCAGGGTTGGAGGAGACAGATTTTAGCATTCAGGGGAGCAGCAGTGTTACCATCAAGGTCAAAAAGAGTTACAGTTTGAAGGTTCTATGTAGGCCGACATTGGGGGGCTTAAAGACAGCTACATTGGAGATTGGTTCGAATGACCCTGATACACCGACACTTGAGATCTCATTGATAGCAGTCCTTCCGGAAACGACCCCCGATATTTCAGTTCCTCAAACATCCCTTGAATTCAGTAATGTAAAGGTAGGGAAGAAGGCAACGAAGACATTAAAGATTGCGAACAATGGTTCAGGAGATCTTTGGATAACTCTTTCAGGGTTAGAGGAGACAGATTTTAGCATTCAGGGGAGCAACAGTGTCACCATCAAGGCCAAAAAGAGTTACAGTCTAAAGATTGTATTTGCACCAAAATCTATAGAACCAGAGACAGCCACATTGAGGATAACTTCGAATGATCCCGATACACCGACCATTGACATAGCACTGAGTGGTACAGGCCAGTAGTCATACTAAGAATCTAAAGAAGTTCAACAAAATCCAGTTTCCAAAGCCAAGTTAGGGCCAGAAATGTCGCTGCCTTTTTGTTGCATGTTTGTACCAACAATCGTTAGTTCCCAGAACAACTTCAGGGTGAACTTTTGTAGATACTGCTCACGCAGAGTCTTGAAGGAGCAATAATATCATTAGGCTAAAGACTTTCACCCCGTTAGAAATAATGGCCCGCTGCTCTGCAGCGGGGGTATATTTTGAATAATTCCGGCCGGGTTTAACCCGCTGCGCCAGCGCTTGCGCGGCGAGTGCCCCGCTTGAATTTCTAACGGGGTAAACTGTCATTGGATTATGTTTCATCTCAAACCATATTCTGCCAGTTTAACAAATTTAAACCCTCTCTTTTTTAGTTCGGGGATGGCCTCGATTATGCCATCCGCAGTTTCTCCCTCAGGATGGTTCATGTGCATGAGAATAATAGAAGAGGGGGGAACATTCCATAATGCCCCTTTCACCTGCTTCTTTGAGTAGGTGGCACCCGCATCTCCAAGAACACTGAAATTCACAACCTCATACCCTAAAGCATTGGCCACTTCTACACCGACTTCATCGCAGTATGTGGTGCCAGGCCGGTAAAATCTTGGTTTGCGGCCGGTCAGGTTTTGAATCATTATTCCATTTTGTTCTATCTCATCGACGAGTTCACCCACGCTTCTTGTGCCTTCTATTCCATAAACAGAGCGACCATTGACCGAACAGGGTTTATGGTTTAAACCGTGGTTTTCTATTTCAAAAAGAGGCTTCTTTGCTAAGTCATGAAAAATATCAAGATTCCTTTTCATCCACCTACCACTTATAAATAAGGACGTGGGGATCTTCTCGCTTTCCAAATAATCGATTAACTTCGCGTCATAACCACTCCCCTTTGGGCCTCCGCAGGCATCGAAGGTAAGAGCTATCACCTTTTGGTCTGTGTCGAGCCTGGTTTTCACACCCTTTACTGTCTCCCCCCATTCCCTTGGAACCCTTCCCGTAAATGCCGAAATGATCTTTTCTTTCGTCTTTATTTCCTGACATTGAACCCGGTTTATTCCTACAGTGAAGAGCATGAAAAAAAGAATAAGCAATGTCAGACTGGTTTTATGCTGATATCTATCCATGGTCATCTTCTAACTCATAGCTCCCAATTGATGCAACATCCATGTTGACAATCCTCCGCCATTCGTCTATTTTTTAAGGTAATCCTCCGTGTTCTAAAAAAATATCCATGAACCATGAGAATTCGATAAATTCTCCTCCCCTTTTGATGGGGGGGGTAAGTGGGGAAATGAAATGATTAAGATTGGGACAAGTGGTTTTTCCTTTCCGGACTGGAAAGGAACGGTTTATCCCGTAGGCATTCGGGAGAGTGATATGTTATCTTTCTACGAAAGAGAGCTGGGGTTTAAAGCCCTGGAGATCAATTTCACCTATTACACTCTTCCTTCTCAAAAGAGTTTTGCCGCAATGTCGAAAAAGACATCGAACGGATTTGAGTTTGTGGTGAAGTCTTTCAAAGGAATGACTCATGAGATTCGGGATAAGGGCACCGGTGCGATGATCGATAATCGGGAGACCTTTGAGAAGTTCAAATATAGTCTTATCCCTCTGGTGCAGGATGGGAAGTTGGCTTGTGTGCTTGCGCAATTTCCCTACGGGTTCTTCCCGAATCGAAGCAATTTTGAATATCTTGAAAGGTTCAAAAAGGAGATGGAGGACATCTCGTTGATCTTTGAATTCAGAAACCACACATGGATGAAGGATCAGACGCTCCAGTTCTTAGAAAAAAATGGAGTTGGATTCTGCATCGTCGACGAACCCAAACTACCGCAGCTGATGCCTTACCTTCCAAGGGCCACGTCCGAGATCGGTTATTTTCGATTTCATGGTCGAAATCCCAATTGGTTCAATGTCCCTACCTCGGTGAGGTATGACTACCTTTACAGCGAGGGTGAGCTGAAGGAGTTCATCCCGGACATCAAGGATATTTCTCAAAAGACGACCAGGACCCTGATCTTTTTTAATAACTGCCATGCTGGCTCAGCAGCCAAAAATGCTGCTCAGATGGCAAAGCTGCTAATGATACAGCAGTAAGGAGTTATTAGTTCGTAGTTCGGAGTTTTTACTATCTCTCCGAACTAATACGAAAGTATTTAGTCCTTTGAGGTTGACCCCTCACCCCCTCCCTCTCCCCCGAGAGGGGAGAGGGGAAGAGTGAGGGGGAGTGAACTGAATTTCGAGATTGATTTTGCGTTCGTATTAATAAGGAGGAACCGTGATTGAGATCGATTTCAAAAGAGGAGATGGGCTCATTCCGGTGATCATTCAGGACGCGTCAACGAATGAGATCCTGATGTTAGGTTATATGAACCGAGAGGCGTGGGAAAAGACGCTGGAGACGAAGAGGGCGTCGTTCTGGTCGAGGTCCCGCATAAAACTTTGGGTGAAAGGGGAAACCTCAGGCCATTTCCAGGAAATCAAAGAAATCCGTCTCGATTGTGATGGAGATACTCTCCTCCTTAAAGTGGACCAGATCGGAGGGGCCGCCTGCCACACGGGTTTTCGAAGTTGTTTCCATTACCGATATGAAGAGGGCGGATGGAAGGTCTCGGGGCAGAGAATCTTTGATCCGAAGGAGGTATACGAAAAGTGAAAGTGCTCAAGATTGGAATTCCAAAGGGAAGTCTGGAGAATGCCACGATTGAACTCTTTAAAAAGTCGGGCTGGAAGATTACGATGAGTTCAAGAAGTTATTTTCCCACGGTGGATGATGATGAGATTCGCTGTACCTTGGTCAGGGCTCAGGAGATGTCCCGATTTGTGGAGATAGGGACCCTGGATATCGGGCTGACAGGAAAGGATTGGATTTTGGAAAATGGCTCCGATGTGGTGGTCGTTCAAGATCTCGTCTACTCAAAAACGAGTGCATCCCCTGCCCGCTGGGTCTTGGTTGTGGCCGAGGACTCGCCCATCCATACATTAAAAGATTTGGAAGGAAAAAAAATCTTCACAGAGCTGGTCAATTTCACCAAGAAATACTTTGCCGAGCGTCACATCAAGGTCGATGTGGAGTTCTCCTGGGGAGCGACGGAGGGAAAGGTGATCGAAGGATTGGCAGATGCCATTGTGGAGGTGACTGAAACCGGGAGCACTCTGCGTGCGAATGGCCTCCGTACTGTTGAAGAGCTAATGAAGACCAATACCCAACTGATCGCCAATCGTGAATCCTATCGAGATCCCTGGAAGAGGGAAAAGATCGAACAGGTCTCGCTTCTTCTTCAGGGAGCCCTCCGAGCAGAGGGAATGGTGGGGCTCAAGATGAACGTTTCAGCAAACGATCTCAAAACTGTCATCGAGATTCTCCCCAGCATCACTGCGCCCACCGTTGCCAACCTCTTTCAGACCGATTGGTTTTCTGTGGAGACGATCATTTCGGAGAAGGTTGTCCGGGAGCTCATTCCAAAGTTGCAGAAGCGGGGAGCGGTAGGAATTATCGAATATCCGCTCAACAAAGTCATATGAAGGCTTGATGCTTGAGGATCGCTTCGTTTGAGGGAAGAGATTTAGCCTCTATCCTCAAGGCCCGAAGGGCCGCTCCTCCATCCTCTTGCGGTTTCTAATGTGTGAGCAGTCCTACAACTTCCATATGGTAGGTCTGCGGGAACATGTCAATGAGGCCAAGCTTCTGAAGGTGATAGCCGTTCTTAGAAAAGAGACGGATATCTCTTGAGAGATGAGTGGGTTCACAGGAGACGTAGACGATTTTTTCCGGTTTCAATCCGGCGATCTGATCTGCGATCGCCTTGCAACCTGTCCTGGGAGGGTCAAGGACGACGAGATCTGGCCTTCCCTTATTCCAACGTTTTAAAATATCCTCCACCCTTCCAGGGATAAAGTCGCAATTGCTGATCCCATTTTCCTCCGCATTGAATCGAGCATCTTCGATGGCCATCCTGTTCTCCTCGATCCCAAAGATTTCCTTGGCTTCGATAGCCAAGGGAAGGGTTAAGTTTCCGATGCCAGCGTAGAGATCCAGTACTCTCTCGTTCTCCTTCACATCTGAGAAATTGAGAACAGTCTCAATCAATGTTTGGTTCTGTTTTAGGTTGACCTGGAAAAAACTCTCTGCAGAAGCTCGAAGTCTGATCATTTTTCCCAACCGCGGTCTGTTCAAAGGGATCGAGATGTTTAAGAAAGGATCACCCATGAGCTGGGAACCTCCTCTCCTTACGATGGAGAGACCCCTTATCATCGGATGATCCCGAAGAAACGCTTTCAAAGAATTCTTAAATCCTTGACGGAATGAAAGAGGGTGCAAGATGAGAACGCCTTTCCCTTCCTCTGGTGAGACGTTTATATCGATCTCCTTCAACGGGGGAAAGGAGGACATTTCTTTCTGTAGGAATAGGATGATCTCATTGACCAAAGGATGGGAGATTGGACAATGGTCGATTTCGACGATATGGTTTGATTTTTCCTGATAGTAGCCAATGGTGTTTCCCTTTACCTTCAGTTGGACCCGAACCCGATAGGCATAAGGGTCATGGGATGATGTCACAGCGATGGGAGGAATTTCCTTCGAGCCGCCTAATCTGATAAGAACCTCCTTCAGAATCTCTTTCTTCAACTCCCCATGAATCGAGTAGTCGATATGCTGCCACTGACAGCCACCGCACAGACCGAAGTAAGGGCAAGAAGGATCCACTCTCCAAGGGGATGGTTCGATGAGCCTGGTTAACCTCCCAGTGAGGTAGTTCTTCTTTTCTTTGATGATTTCAACCTGTGCTTTGTCCCCGGTCACGGAATGAGGAATGAAGGCCACTTTGCCATCCACCCGGGCCACTCCATACCCTCCAAAAGCCATTGACGTGATGTGGACCTGGACTTCTCCAACCATGAATAAAAGATAGCATGGAGTGGGACGAGATTCAATCGGCTCCATTGGTATCGCATAAAAGCGGTCTTATTGTTGAACGATGGCAACTGAGAAGCTGTGAAAAAATTGGTTTTGTCAACCTTTGTCCCGAAAGGACGAGTGGATTTCCAAAGCTTTAGAATGCGCTCTTTGAGGTTAAGGGTCACCCGCCACGGCAATAAAGATATGTGGTTAAGCGAACTTACGGCACAGTGATTCAATTTCCAAAGGTTGCGTCCTGCCTTCGCCGAAGCGGCTACGCGCAGGCAGGTCCAAAGCTTCTCCAATCCACCCGTCCTTTCCGTTTGAACCATCTGCTCGATTTTTTCACACCTTCTGAGTCTTTAAATCCCCCTTTGATAAAGAAGTTTGGATAAATCGTGACCCTCCCTATGAATTGACATCTCTCCTTTATTTTGTTAGGTTTACCCTGTTGTTGAATCAGAATGTGTATTAAAGTGAATAAATATCTTTATATATCTTCAAAACTCGGATCTGGCATTGAAATTTTTTCAACAACAGGGTTTATTACCTCAAAAGAGAGGGTGATCTGAGGAGATGACCTGGTTCAAAAGAAGAGAAGAAGAAGAGAAAGAGGGAAAAGAGAAACGGGAGGAACTGAAGCTCTCCGACGAGCTCTGGGTGAAATGTAAATCCTGTAATGAGATCATCTACCGAAAGGTCATCGAACGAAATTTCCAGGTTTGCCCCAAGTGTAACTACCATTTTCAGATTCCAGCCCGGAGAAGAATTGATTGTGTGGTGGACCCAGGCACCTTCATCGAATATGATGCAGATCTCATCTCCGCCGATCCTTTGGAGTTCAAAGATTCGAAGCGATATCCCCATCGTGTCAAAGAATCCCAGGAAACCACCGGACAGAAAGATGCCATCATCTGTGGAGAGGTGAGGATCAAAGACCAGCCAGCAATGATCGGCATTTTCGAATTCAATTTTATGGGAGGGAGTATGGGGTCGGTTGTGGGAGAGAAAATCACCCGCCTGATCGAACGGGCTATTGAAAAAAGAATTGGTGTGGTGATCTTTTGCGCCTCGGGGGGTGCAAGGATGCAGGAGGGAATCCTTTCCCTGATGCAGATGGCCAAGACGAGTGGTGCCCTTGGCAAACTTCGCGAGGCAAGGATTCCATATATCTCTGTCCTGACCGATCCTACCACTGGAGGGGTTTCGGCCAGTATCGGAATGTTAGGCGATATCATCATTGCTGAACCAAAGGCGATGATTGGATTTGCAGGGCCGATAGTTATCAAAGAGACGATTCGAGCCGAGCTCCCAGAGGGATTTCAACGGGCGGAATACCTTTTCGATCACGGGATGGTTGACCTCATTGTGGAGCGAAAGGATCTCCGGCACACTCTTGCTCAGCTCTTAGAAATGCTCAGGGCAGATAGCTGTCATCAATCATCCAATGCAAGATGAAAATGAAAAGTGAAAAAACTAAACAAACATATTTGAAATTTAACCCCTCACCCTCCCCCTCTCCCCAGCGGGGAGAGGGAGGGGGTGAGGGGAAATCTTATAAATGTTAGAGATAAATTCTCAGACTTGAATGTGTAAGCGACTGAACTATTTCTCACGTTTAATTTTGACTTTTACAATTGGCAATGGGCTGTAGTACAGGAAATTCATCGATGAATCAAAACGCTTATCAGCAGTCGCTGGACTATCTTTACGGTCTCGAAAAATTTGGGATGATCTTTGGCCTGACTCAGGTGGAGAGGATTCTGGAAGCGATTGGAAATCCCCACAGAGAAATCCAGGTCGTCCATATTGGGGGGACGAACGGGAAAGGGTCTACGGCTGCGATGATGGCCTCGATCTTACGGAAAGAGGGCTACCGGATGGGACTCTATACTTCGCCCCATCTCATCCGATTCACCGAACGGATCAAGGTGAACGGGAAGGAGATCGAGAAAGAAGAGGTGGCGGCACTGGCAGGATGGATGAAAGAGAGAATAGAGGCTGCCGGCATCTCCCCTCCCTTCACCTTCTTTGATTTCACCACCGCAATGGCTCTTCTTTATTTTAAACAGAAGATGGTCGATCTTGCGGTGTTAGAGGTCGGGTTGGGCGGAAGACTTGACTCGACGAATGTCGTTGACCCACTGCTCTCCATCATCACCAATATCGCCAAAGACCACGAAGAGCAGTTGGGGAAAAGCATCTTGAAGATTGCCGTGGAGAAAGCGGGCATTATTAAGAAGGGCCGACCCCTCATCACCGCTGCCACACAGCCCCAGGTACTCCATCTTTTTTCAAAGGTCTGCCGGGAGAAAAGGGCTCCTTACTTTCGAGTGGGCAAGGAATTCCGGTATGTTCAAAGCGGAGAGAGAAACTTTAATTACGAGGGCCTCCACCGAAAGTTGTGGAGTATTTATCTGAATCTTTCGGGATCTCATCAGATCATTAATGCGACCACGGTCCTCGGAGCGATGGAGGTTTTGGAAGATTTAGGATACCCCGTATCAAACGATGCCATGATCGAAGGCTTAAAAGAGGTTGAATGGCCTGGAAGGCTGGAAACAGTTTGTTCCTCTCCCAAGGTCATTCTGGATGGGGCTCACAATCCGGCGGGAGCGCTCGTCCTGAAGGAGGCTTTGGAGAAGGAATTCGAATACCGACACCTCATTCTTCTCATTGGGGTGATGAAGGATAAGGACATCGCGTCCATGCTTCATCTCTTGACCCCATTGGCCGATCACATCTTTCTCACCCGACCCCATCTCGACCGCGCAGCTCCTCCGGCCTTACTCAAAAAGGCATTGGGAAAGAACGGAGGAAGAGCAGAGATCATCGAAGATCTCAAGGAGGCGATTGATAAAGGTCTCGCGATGACCAAGGAAGAAGATCTTCTCTGCATCACCGGGTCCCTCTATACGGTTGGAGAGGCGAGAGCCTATTTCCTTCCCAGGGAGGGATTATGAGATATCGCCGGTTCCTTCTGAGTTCCTTTGTGATTCTCTTCATGGTCTACCATCCCCATGTCACCCATGCAAAGGTGGCCGATGCGAAGATCCCAGATTTGAAGATCACAAAGGAGGAAGGGCCTGTCGAGATCGAGGCAGACCATCTCGTCTACGAACAGGATGCGCAGCTCTACCAGGCTCATGGAGATGTGGAGGTGAGCCGGGGAGAC
>Ga0315278_10004697_pt1 | contig 12346 bp, 13 predicted proteins | sample YL17G06_0_MG_FD_203880 | JGI IMG/M metagenome (GOLD analysis project Ga0315278, IMG submission 203880) | Sediment microbial communities from Yellowstone Lake, YNP, Wyoming, USA - YL17G06_0 | ecosystem: Environmental > Aquatic > Freshwater > Lake > Sediment | place: USA: Wyoming | collected...
AGTCTTGCTGAAGAAATGGGAAGTGTTGGCAACTCGATATGATGAGTTGACGAATCAGCTCATGGACCCGTTTCTGATGAGCCAGCCCTCGCAGTTGCACAAGGTGAACAAGGAGCGGACGGATATCGAGCCGGCAGCCAAGCTGCTTCTCATCTATCGAGACAACGCTAGGCAGTTGGAGGAAGCCGCTCAAATTCTTGCCGATCCTACGGCCGGGGGCGAGTTGCATAAGATGGCGATGGAGGAGAGTGCCACGCTCGAACGCCACCAGCGTGAGATCGAACAGCAGGCCCAAGAGCTGCTCATTCCCAAAGACCCACGAGACGAAAAGAGCCTGCTCCTCGAAATCCGCGCCGGGACCGGTGGTGATGAGGCTGCGCTCTTTGCCGGAGCCTTGTTCCGCATGTACACCAAGTATGCGGAGATCAAAGGCTTCAAGGTCGATGTGGTGGAAGCCACAGAAATCGGAGGCGGGGGCTACAAAGGGGTCGTTGCGCTGATAGAAGGCAAGGGAGCCTACAGCCACTTCAAGTTCGAGGCCGGGGTTCACCGGGTGCAGCGTGTCCCCGTTACCGAGGCCAGTGGCCGGATTCATACATCGACCGTCACCGTCGCCGTTATGCCTGAAGTGGACGAGGTGGATGTCCAGATTGACCCCATGGATCTACGGATCGACACCTTTTGTTCATCCGGTGCCGGAGGCCAGAGCGTCAATACGACAAAATCGGCGGTGCGGATCACCCATATTCCGACGGGCGTGGTGGTGAGTTGCCAGGATGAACGGTCGCAGCTGAAGAATCGCACCAAGGCGATGCGAACCCTGCGGGCCAGAATCGTCGAGGCGGAGCGGGAGAGGCAGGAAGCGGAAACCGCCCAGAATCGCAAGGCTCAGGTGGGCACGGGCGAGAGAAGCGAGAAGGTTCGCACTTACAACTTCCCGCAGAATCGGGTGACCGATCATCGCGTCGGTGTGACGTTGCATAAGTTGGAACAGGTGCTCGAAGGCGACCTCGACGAACTTGTCCAGGCTCTGAAGGTGCAGCGTCAGCAAGAAGTGGGGGCTGCGTAACATGGATGTGGTGGCTCCCATCCCACAGTCGGCAGGCCAGGCGACGCTCGGTGGGGTGATCGCCGAGGCGCGATGGTTGCTGGAACAAGCCGGCATCGAGAGTGCAGAGCAGGAAGCCCGGTGGATCGTGGAGCACGTGCTCCGTCTTCCCGCGCATCATGTGGTGACCGACCGAGACCGATTGCTGTCTTCCTTCGAACTAGTGGCTGCACGAGGGTTGATCGAGCGGCGGGTTGCTCGTGAGCCTCTGCAATATATTTTAGGGACCCAGGAGTTTTGCGGGCTGGAGTTTGATGTGAACCAGACGGTGCTCATTCCGAGGCCGGAGACCGAGTTGCTGGTGGAGTATGTTGCGCAACGGATTCCCGCCGAGCGACGGGCCATCATCATCGATGTCTGCACGGGATCCGGGTGCATTGCCGTGGCGATTGCACGGCTGAGACCTCGGGCGCGTGTGATCGCGACTGATCTCTCGAACCCCTCGCTCGATGTCGCCAGGAAGAATGCCACCCATCATGGGGTATGCGAGCGCATCACATGGTTGGAAGGCGATTTGCTGGAGCCATTGGCGGAGCAGGAGCTGGAAGGGCGTGTTGACGTCATCGTCTCGAACCCTCCCTATATTTCAGAGGCTGATTGGGCGACGCTCCAGCCGGAAGTGAAGATGTTTGAGCCCCGCAGTGCATTGGTGGCAGGGCCTCAGGGGACGGAATTGCACGAACGGTTGCTGCGGGAGGCCGGTCGATACCTGTCTCCCGGAGGCGCGTTGATCATGGAAATTGGTGCGGGCCAGGCTCGTGCGATGCGCCGGATTATCGAAAAGATCCCCGGGTACAGGTTTCACCGGCTGGTCTATGACGAAGCGGGGCTTGAGCGGGTCGTGATTGTGGAGCGAGTGGGAGCTTAGGGGCGGAGACGATGGATCGTACGGTCATCACCGGCGGGATACCGCTTCGAGGAGAGGTTCAGATCAGCGGGGCGAAGAATGCCGCGTTACCGATCTTGGCCTCCACCATTCTTGGCGGCGGCGAGTGCGTGATTACCAACGTGCCCCGCGTGGTGGATGTCGTCACCATGGGCAAGCTGTTGGGTATCCTGGGCGCGAAGGTTCACCATGAGGGTAATAGCGCGGTTATCGATGCTGGGATGATCAGCTCGACCCAAGCCCCGTACGATCTTGTGAAAACCATGCGGGCGTCCGTCCTTGTGTTGGGCCCGCTGTTAGCGCGGTGGGGAGAAGCGACGGTGTCGATGCCAGGTGGCTGCGCAATTGGGTCACGGCCCGTCAATCTCCATCTTGCCGGATTGGCCAAAATGGGTGCAGAAGTTTCGATGGAACACGGGTATATTCGCGCAAAAGCGAAGCGGCTGACTGGTGCACATATCTACTGCGACACGCCGACGGTCACCGGAACGGAAAATCTGATGATGGCCGCGTCGCTCGCCCAAGGGATCACGGTTATTGAAAATGCCGCGAAGGAACCGGAGATCGTGGACCTCGCGAATTTTCTCGTGAAGCGAGGGGCTCGCATTGTCGGTGCCGGGTCAGATGTCATCACGATCGAAGGTGTCCGTGAGTTGCACGGGAGCGATCATGACGTCATTCCAGATCGCATCGAAACCGGGACGTATCTCGTGGCCGGGGCCATTACGCGGGGAGCGGTGACGCTCAATCGATGCCGTTCGAATCACTTAGATGCGTTGCTGATGAAGTTGCAGGAAGCCGGCGTCGAGATTCAGGCAGAGAAGGACCGGATTCACCTCAATGCGGCATCGCGGCTCAAAGGGATCGACATTCGGACGTTGCCGTATCCTGGGTTTCCAACCGATATGCAGGCCCAGATGGTGGCCTTGATGACGGCGGCTGAGGGCAGAAGTGTGATTACGGAGACGGTGTTTGAAAGCCGCTTCATGCATGTCGAAGAGTTGCGACGGATGGGGGCCGAGATTAAAGTCGAGGGCAATCGGGCTGTGGTGACCGGACCGACCAAATTGACCGGGGCTCCGGTGATGGCCTCTGATCTTCGTGCAAGCGCAGGATTGGTTTTGGCTGGTCTTGCGGCGGAGGGCACGACGGAGATTCTCCGGGTCTACCATCTGGATCGTGGCTATGAGCGGATGGAAGAGAAGCTGCGTGGGTTGGGTGCGACGATCATCCGTCACAAAGAGGGAGCGGCTCCGGCCGAGACGCACTGACATCATGCTGACGATTGCCTTGTCGAAGGGGAAAATGTTGGACCTCACGCTGGACGTCTTTCGCCGAGCGGGCTATGCAATGGGAAATCTCTCGACCGAGAGTCGCCGTCTGGTGTTCCCCTGTCCGGAGATCGGCATGACCTTCCTTATCGTGCGGCCGACCGATGTGCCGACCTATGTCGAATATGGCGCAGCGGATGTCGGGATTGTCGGGAAAGACGTCTTAATGGAGCAGGACAGTGACGTATATGAGCCATTGGATTTAAAATTCGGAGCGTGTAGAATCGCCGTTGCTGCGCTCAAGGGGCAGGCCTCACGCGACCGGCTGTCCTCGAAAATTCGGGTAGCGACCAAGTATCCGAAGATTACTGAGCGGTATTTCAATCAGCGTGGCGTGCCGGTCGAAATCATCAAGTTGTACGGCTCGATTGAACTGGCGCCTTTGGTCGGTCTGGCAGATCGGATCGTCGACCTGGTCGAGACCGGGAACACGTTGAAGGCGCATAACCTGGTCGAAGTGGAGTGCATCGCGCAGTCCACAGCCCGGCTGGTCGTCAATCGGGCGAGTTTGAAGCTGAAGCATGCTGTGGTCACAGAGCTGATCAAAAAGCTCCGGGCCATCAGCAGCACACCAACCGGGTCTCGAACAGCTGCTCCGAGCAAGTCTTCGCGCGGGGTACGTCGAACGGTCAAGCGGATGCGCAAATGAAGATTGTGGCCTCCACCGAGCGAGCCTTTCTCCCCGCACTCAAGAAAGTAGCGTCGCGTGCCCGCGTGCAGGGGGCTGCCGTCGAGAAGACGGTCAAATCGATTTTGCAAGCCGTCGAACGGGGCGGTGATAAAGCCGTCCTCCGCTATACGAAACAGTTCGACCGCGTCTCCATGAAAGCCACGGAGCTGAGCGTCTCCCCCGAAGAAATCAAAGATGCCTACTTCCACATCCGGAAAGACGAGGGCGATGCACTTCGCTTTGCGGCCCAGCGGATCACGTCGTTCCACGAACGTCAGCGCATCAAAACCTGGATGTATCAGGACAACGAGGCGACCCTGGGGCAGGTGGTCACGCCGGTCGATGCGGTCGGGGTCTATGTGCCGGGCGGCAAGGCCGTCTATCCCTCGTCGGTCTTGATGTGCGCGATTCCGGCCAAGGTGGCGGGCGTCTCCCGTGTGGTGGTGTGTACGCCGCCGCAAAAAGGCCCAATCAATCCCTATTTACTGGTCGCAGCCGACATTGCAGGGGTCACGGAGATCTATCGGGTCGGGGGCGTGCAAGCCGTCGGAGCGATGGCCTATGGGACCAAGACGATCCAACGTGTCGACAAAATCGTGGGGCCCGGGAATATTTATGTGGCGACGGCCAAGCGGCTCCTCTTTGGCACGGTCGGGATCGATATGGTGGCAGGCCCGAGCGAACTGCTCGTCGTCGCAGATGGCGACGCCAAGGCGGCTCATGTCGCGGCCGATCTCCTCTGCGAAGCAGAGCATGACGAAGATGCGCAGGTCTACCTCGTGACCACATCGGCCGAGTTAGCGAAGGACGTGGTGCGACTCATTGGCAGTCAGTTGAAGGGGCTGCAACGGGAAAAGATCGCGGCTAAATCCATCGCGCGTCATTCGGTGGCCTTCGTGGTCACCACGATGGACGAAGCCATCGATGTGGCCAACGAGATTGCCCCGGAACATTTGACGCTTTCGGTCGATGAGCCGTTTGATTATTTAGAGAAAATCCGTCACGCGGGGGCGCTGTTCTTGGGTCGATACACTCCCCCATCGGTTGCGGATTACGTTGCCGGCCCGAATCATGTCTTGCCGACTGGCGGGACGGCGCGCTTCTTTTCGGCACTCTCCGTCCACGATTACCTCAAGGTGAGCAACATCGTGCACTACACGAAAGAGGAGCTGAGCAAGGTGAAAGATCATCTCGTTCGGTTGGCTCACATCGAAGGATTTGACGCCCACGCGAAATCAGCCCAAAGCAGGTTCTCATGAAAAAAAACAAAACACATCGGCAGGCGACGATTCACCGGGCCACGAAGGAAACAGACATTCAGGTTGCATGGGTGCTGGATGGCTGCGGGCAAGGGAAGATCGACACCGGCATCCGATTCTTCGACCATATGCTGGAGCTGATGTCCAAGCATGGGTTTTTCGATCTGACGATCAAGGCCAAAGGCGACATCGATATCGATGAACACCACACGGTGGAGGATGTAGGGATCGTGATGGGCAAGGCCCTGCATCAAGCCTTGGGTGAAAAGGCGGGGATCAAGCGGTTCGGGTTTGCCTCGGCCCCGCTCGATGAAACACTGGCGCAGGTGACTGTCGACCTCAGTGGCCGACCGTACCTTGTCTATAATGTGGTGTTACCGGACCGGAAGATCAAAGCATTCGACTTAGGCTTATTCGAGGATTTCTTCCAGGCGTTTGTGACCCATGGCGGGCTTAACTTACATGTGAATCTCATGTACGGCCGCAATCCGCACCACATCATGGAAGCGATCTTTAAGGCGCTGGCCAAGGCGTTGGATCAGGCCACGACGGTGGAAGATCGGTTGGCAGGAAAAGTTCTCTCGACGAAGGGGTTGCTGTAGTTTAAAGAGGACGGTCAAAATTTGTTGGTCAAAAGGGGCAGGTCTCTGAAAAGGAGCCTGCCCTTTGCATTTGATGAACCAGTCAGGGACGTATGCAATCACAAGACCTCTGTGAAAGTAAAAGGTCCTGGAGTCACCTATCCAATAGATCTCTTGTGCGGGCATACGCTAGCGCGCCATTGTGCCGGAGTCGATTTACGTCTCTTCCTTCTTCTGACGTTCTCGCATCTTTGTCCCACATCCCTGGCTGCTTAGATTGGCAGTGGCAGGACGGCGTCAGTTGCGGTATTGTTACGGCCTTACGGCCAGGCTAGGGGTGAGAGGCAAGGAGCAATAGGTATGAATGGTACAGACTTGTTCCCGCTTGCCACTAGCCTTGCGCCTCTCGCCTCGGCAAAATGGCTATGATTGCGATTATCGACTATGGAATGGGCAATCTCCGCAGTGTTTCCAAGGCCTTTGAGGCGGTGGGGCATCAGGCGGTGGTCACGCGTGACGCAAAGGTCATCGGAAATGCGAGCCATGTGGTGCTGCCTGGTGTCGGAGCCTTTGGTGATTGCATGGCCAACGTTGAGCGTTATGGGTTGGCGGAACCGATTCGCGCAGCGATTCAATCGGGGAAACCATTTTTGGGAATCTGTTTGGGGCTCCAATTGTTGTTTGATGAGAGCGAGGAATTTGGGACTCATAGGGGTCTCGGCATTATCCCCGGCAGGGTTAGGCGATTTGTTGTCGACCAGGGGTTGAAGGTTCCGCACATGGGTTGGAATAACGTCACGATGGAGCAGCCCTGTCCCCTGTTCGAAGGGATTGCTGACGGATCGTTCTGGTATTTTGTGCATTCGTTTTATGTCGAGCCTTCTGAAAAGACCGTTGCGGCAACCACAACGGATTACGGGATAACGTTTGTATCGAGTATTTGGCGGGACAATGTGGTGGCCTGTCAGTTCCATCCCGAAAAGAGCCAGGCCGTCGGGTTACGGTTGATCAAAAATTTTGGATCCTGGAATTGAGGATGATGAGCGATAAGGGATGGTCGATGGTCTTGGTGGGACTAGCTGTGCTGGCAGCTGGCGGGTGCAGCGGATCGAAAGTGACCACGAAGGCGTCCGCGGAATTGCCGCGCTATCAGATTCGTACTATCGCCCTGGTCCCGTTCACGACTCTCGCGACGCCACAGATGAGGGACGTCCTCGATCAGTCCTTCTCGGCGCCGTCGGGAGTTCGGCGGTCTGACATGACGATAGCGGTACCGCCGAATACCGAAGAGCATCTCCGGCAAACAGTCATAGTGCCAGCTGGTGCAGGGGGCATCGTTACGCAGTTACTGTGGAGTCGATTGAGAACAAGGCAGGGTGTGACAGTGCTGGCCCCGAGTGCGGCCGCGAACGCATTGGCGTCTCAGCCGACGCCTCATTCTGCCACAGGACAGGCACTGGCGATGACAGTGGCGAAACAGCTCAAGGTCGATGCGTCGTTGATCGGCCAAGTGTTGGTGTACCAGGAACGAGTTGGTGGTCGCTTTGGTGCCAGCCCCCCGGCAACGGTGGGGTTTGAAGTCAAGGTTGTTGCGGCTGATGGGCAAGTTCTGTGGGAAGGGAATTATTACGAGAAGCAGCGGCCGATGACGGAAGACTTTATGGGGTTTGTTCAGCGTCGTGGGATATTTGTCACGGCGGAGGAGCTGGCGACCTATGGAGTGGAGCACATGCTCCTCGAATTTCCGTTTGGAACGGTAGGGGAACGCTAACAGGAAACGGTTTTTTGCATGCTTGTTATTCCAGCGATTGATTTAAAAGACGGCCGCTGTGTGCGGTTGCGTCAGGGCGACATGGCGGCTGAGACGGTTTATTCCGACGACGTGCCGGCTGTTGCGAGGCAATGGCAGCAAGGTGGTGCGACGCTGATCCATGTGGTGGACCTGAATGGAGCCGTCGATGGGGAACCGCGCAATCTTCCCCAGATTGAAGCGATCATTCGGACCGTGAGTGTGAAGGTCCAGGTCGGGGGCGGAATCCGGTCGATCGAAACCGTGCGTCGCTATTTTGAGGCTGGTGTGAGCAGGGTTGTGCTCGGCACTGCGGCATTGACCGATCGGTCTTTCCTGGAGAAGGCCTGTCTGGAATTTCCTCGCCTGATTCTGCTGGGCCTGGATGCGCGGGATGGGAAGGTGGCGGTAAAAGGCTGGACATCGGTATCAGAGACGAAGGCGACCGATCTGCTCAAGGAGCTAGCAGGCCATGCCTTAGGGGCCGTGATCTATACGGACATTGCCCGCGATGGTATGTTGGGCGGGCCGAATCTGGTGGCCTTGCGGGAGGTGACTGAGTTGTCGTCTTTCCCCGTGATCGCCTCCGGCGGGATTTCGCGCGTCGAAGACTTGCGGGCCGTGCAGGAGCTCGGCCCACGGGTTGAAGGTGTGATTGTGGGGAAAGCGTTGTATGACGGGAAACTGGACTTTCGGGCTGCAGTCGCGGCCCTTGGCGTTAAGTAAGGGTCTGGCGTGAGGAATTCTTTACTGACATGTTCGTTTCACGTTTCACGCTTTACGTTTCACGAGTTGGCATGTTGACCAAACGCATTATCCCTTGCCTCGATGTCAAAGACGGCCGTGTCGTCAAAGGCGTGAGCTTTGTGAATTTGCGCGATGCGGGAGATCCGGTCGAGGTTGCCACGGCCTACGATCGCGAAGGAGCCGATGAACTTTGTTTTCTCGATATCACGGCCTCCCATGAGAATCGCAAGACCATCATCGATGTCGTTGAGCAGACGGCGGCGCGGGTGTTCATGCCGCTGACTGTTGGCGGAGGAGTGAGAACGATTGAGGACATCCGGGCGCTGTTGAATGCTGGCGCTGATAAGGTGAGCATCAATACGGCGGCAGTCCAACGGCCTGAATTTGTGAAGGAAGCGGCAGAGCGATTTGGGACGCAATGTATCGTCGTGGCGATCGACGCCAAGCGTCGCGCTGCGCCGGCAACAGGATGGGAAGTGTTCACCCATGGTGGCCGCAAGTCGACTGGTCTCGACGTCGTCGAATGGGCGAAGGCGATGGCTCAGTATGGGGCAGGTGAGATTTTGCTTACGAGCATGGATCAAGATGGGCAACAGCAGGGATACGATCTTGCATTGACGTCCACCGTGTCAGAGGCCGTCTCGATTCCGGTGATTGCGTCGGGTGGCGTGGGGAATTTGGACCACCTCTATGACGGATTCGTCAGGGGCAAGGCCGATGCGGTCCTGGCTGCGTCTATATTCCACTTCCGGACTCACACGATTCCAGAGGCGAAAGCCTATCTTCGTCAGAAGGGAGTGGCAGTTCGATAATGGATGTGGGGCAATTGAAATTCGATGCGCAGGGGCTGATTCCGGCGGTGGTGCAGGACTGGCGGGATGGCACAGTGCTGATGGTGGCCTTCATGAACCAGGAGGCATTGCAGAAGACCGTCGAAACGAAGTCGGTACACTTCTGGAGCCGTTCGCGCAAGACGTTATGGGAAAAGGGTGAGACCTCCGGTCACAGGCTGCAGCTCAAGGACCTGTTTCTCGATTGTGATGGCGATGCCCTTCTCGTGAAGGTCGAGCCGGTCGGCCCGACTTGCCATACGGGGGAGCGGGCCTGCTTCTTTTCCCGTCTGGGCTCGCCGGAGACGAAGACGTCCGAGGCCTGGGGGGGAATTCTTGAACGCCTCTACCAGATGATCCAAGAGCGGAAGCGTCAGCCTTCGAGTGAGTCCTATACCTCCAAGCTGCTGGAGGGCGGTGTCGATCGTATCCTGAAGAAAGTCGTCGAGGAAGCCGGCGAGGTTGCGATTGCGGGGAAGGGTGGGAAGAAGGACGAGATTGTATACGAAACGGCGGATCTGCTGTTCCATACCCTGGTGGCGCTGGGGTACCACGGCATCACACCCCAAGAAGTCTATCAGGAGTTGGCGACTCGGTTCGGGAAGTCGGGCTTGAGAGCAGGACCCGCCTCATGAGCGAATGCCTCTTTTGCAAAATTGTTGCGAAGACCATTCCCACGGCGCTCGTCTATGAGGACGATATGGTGGTCGCTTTCGACGATATCAATCCCCAGGCGCCGACGCACACGCTCGTCATCCCTCGAAAACATATGACCTCGATGGCTGAACTGCAAGATCCGGATGTCGGGCTACTCGGGCGCTTGATGCTGGCCGGCAACAAGGTTGCGAAACTGAAGGGGATTGCCGAGGCCGGATATCGCGTCGTCGTTAACACCGGTGCGCATGGTGGCCAGAGCGTGCTCCATCTTCATCTCCATGTTCTGGGCGGACGCTATCTCGCCTGGCCTCCCGGTTAGAACATTTTCACCACGTTGACAGATTTCTTCCCCGTCTGTTACCCTGAACGATATATTTTACGACCACTTACGTTTGTCTTCCTCGCCGGTGTTAGGTGGGGGAATAGGAGCTGCGACTCCCGTGGGCCGAGGTTTGATTTCTGAAGACGTGATCAATCAAGTCAGAGAACGGGTCGATATCGCCGAGGTGGTCGGACATCACGTGAGCCTGACTCGAGCCGGTCAGAACTTGAAAGGCCTGTGCCCCTTCCATCAGGAAAAATCGCCCTCCTTTACGGTCAGTCCTTCCCGCCAGATTTTTCATTGTTTTGGCTGCGGCGCGGGCGGCAACGTGTTCACGTTTTTGATGCGGATCACCGGTGCAAATTTTCCTGAGACGGTCCGTGAGCTTGGGCAGAAATTCGGGATTGACGTGCCTGAGAGCGGGCCAAGCGTGGGGCCTCAAGCGGCGCAGTTGAGTCGCCTCGAACCGCTCAATCGGGCGGTGACGGCATGGTTTCAGCAGAATTTGCGGGATGGTGTGACCGGTGCGACGGCGCGGGACTACTTGGCCAACCGGGGCATTCAGGCTGGGACGATCGAGCGGTTTGAAATTGGTTGTGCTCCGGCTGAGTGGGACGGGCTCATCAAGGCGCTAAGTAAACAGGGTTTTACACAGAGTGATTTGGCTGCCGCTGGATTAACGGTGGCGAGAGAACAGGCATCCGGGTCCTACGACCGTTTTCGCACCCGGGTGATGTTTCCCATCACGGATTTGCGTAAGCGGGTCGTCGGTTTTGGAGGGCGAATCCTTGGCGAGGGGACCCCGAAGTACCTGAATTCACCGGATACTCCCTTGTTCAAGAAGGGGCAGACGCTCTACGCGCTAGATCTTGCGCGTGAAGCTGTCACTCGGCTAAAGACCGTGATCGTGGTGGAAGGGTATTTTGATGCAGTCGCGCTCCACCAAGCCGGACTGACCCACACGGTTGCGACACTCGGGACCGCACTGACGGCGGAGCATATTCAGGTGTTGAGACGGTTCGCCTCGAAAGTCGTGCTGTTGTTCGATCCGGATCAGGCTGGGGTCCGTGCAGCACTGCGAGGGCTTGATTTGTTTGTGAACAGCGGGATTGGTGTGAAAGTCGTCACCTTGCCGGATGGTGAGGACCCTGATACCTATGTGCGGAAGGAAGGGCCGGAAGCCTTTGCTCAGTTGGAAGCGCAGGCTCCGAGCCTCTTGGATTTTGCCCTAGAGCATAGTTTGAATACGGCGGAGTCTAGCACGATCGAAGGACGTATCCGCAGCGTGGACGATGTGCTGCGGATTCTGCAAAAGAGCGAGCATCCGATCGAACGAGAGGAGCGGATCCGCGTGGTAGCCGAACGACTGGGAATCAGCCAGCAGCGATTGATCGAGCGTTATCCGGCGTTGGTGCAGTCAGAGGGACGTCGACCGGCGGCCAGTCAATCGGGCAGCCCCACACCGGTGACGTTCAAGGGTGTGAGCGAAGAGCGGGATCTGGTGTATTTGCTACTGCATGGGCACCTAACTCCCGCAGACGTGCAACGACTGAGGCCCGAGGCCTTTTCCGTTCCGGCCTGTCGGTTCCTCGTCGAAGCGGCGCTGAATTACCTTGATCGAGACGGCCGAGTCGGGCTCAAGTTGTTGCTAGATGCGGTGGTCGATCATCCGGATTGTGGGTCGCTGGCGACTGAGCTGTCGATGCGAGAAGACCATTTCGACGACGTACAGGCCCACGTCGCAGGTTGTTTAGAGACTTTGGATCGGAAGCGGGCCGAGGCCGTGTTTCGAGATCTGATCGCGCATCTCAAGGCCGCCGAACGGGAAGGCCGTGTGGAGGATGCGCGGATGCTGAATGCACAAGTGAATGAATTACGAATGCAAAAGGCCGGTCGGCCTGCGACTGGGATGTTGTCTTTAGTGAAGGAGTAGTCATGTCGAAACAAGAGTTGCTCGGCGAAGTGAAGAAGCTGATCTCGATCGGAAAAGAGAAAGGCTTTTTGACGTACGACGAGCTGAACAGCACATTGCCCGCGGCAGTGGTGTCATCCGAGCAGTTCGGCAGCATCATGACGATGTTCGGCGAAATGGATATCGAGATCGTCGATGCACCCGAGGGGGAGCGGATCAAGAAAGCCCGGGACACTGAGGAGGCAACTGAGGAG
>Ga0315278_10004698_pt1 | contig 12345 bp, 12 predicted proteins | sample YL17G06_0_MG_FD_203880 | JGI IMG/M metagenome (GOLD analysis project Ga0315278, IMG submission 203880) | Sediment microbial communities from Yellowstone Lake, YNP, Wyoming, USA - YL17G06_0 | ecosystem: Environmental > Aquatic > Freshwater > Lake > Sediment | place: USA: Wyoming | collected...
CAACTACATGCGCGCGGTGCTGTTCCCCGCCGGCTACGTCGAGGTCAAGACGCCGCTCATCTACAACAAGGCGCTCTGGGAAACGTCGGGCCACTGGCAGCACTACCGGGAGAACATGTTCCTGGTCGAATCCGAAGGCCAGCAGATGGGCGTGAAGGCCATGAACTGCCCGGGCCACATGCTGGTGTTCGGCACCGGCACGCGCAGCTATCGCGATCTTCCGCTGCGTCTTCATGAGCAGACCCCGCTGCATCGCAACGAAGCATCCGGCGTGCTGTCCGGCCTCACTCGCCTCCGGCAGTTCGCGCAGGACGATGCGCACATCTTCGTGATGGAGTCGCAGATTGGCGACGAGGTCGAGCGGCTGCTGCGGCTGGTGCAGCGCGTGTACGGCGACTTCGGGCTGACCGTGCAGATGAAGCTGTCGACGCGGCCGGCGCAGTTCCTCGGCGAAGTGGCCACATGGGATCACGCCGAGTCCGAGCTCACACGAGCGCTGAATGCGGTCGGACTGCCCTACGACATCAACGCCGGCGACGGCGCGTTCTATGGACCCAAGATCGACTTCGACGTCCTGGATGCGATCGGCCGCAAGTGGCAGTGCGCCACCATCCAGCTCGACTACCAGCTGCCGCAGCGTTTCGACCTGAAGTACATCGGGGCCGATAATGCCGAGCACGTCCCGGTGGTGATCCACAGGGCGATCTTCGGCAGCTTCGAGCGCTTCATCGCCCTGCTCATCGAGAACTATGCCGGCGCGTTCCCGCTGTGGGTGGCGCCGGTGCAGGCCATCGTGCTGCCGATCGCGGATCGCCACATGGCGTACGCCGCTGGCGTGCGGGATACACTGGTGACGGCCGGGTTGCGCGTGGAGCTGGACGACCGCCAGGAAAAGATCGGGTACAAGATCCGCGAGGCGCAGCTGCAGAAGGTGCCCTACATGCTCGTGGTCGGCGATCGCGAGATGGCCGAAGGCACCGTGGCGGTGCGAAGCCGCGCCGCCGGAGACCTGGGTCCGCGCGCTGTCGAGGCGTTTGTCGACACCGCCCGGGAAGAAATCCGCCGTAAGGGGCACGAGCCCCAGGCATTGTAAGGGGAGGCGCATATCGCTTTCGAACGTTCTGGTCCCCGCCGTGAAGAACGCACCCGCGTCAACGAACGCATCCGCGTCCGCGAGATCCGGGTGATTGACGACACCGGCGCGCAGTTGGGTATCATGCCGCCGCCGCAGGCGCTGGCGCTGGCGCGGTCCAAAGGGCTGGACCTGGTTGAGGTGGCCGCGGCGGCGACTCCGCCGGTGTGCCGGATCATGGATTTCGGGAAGTACCAGTACCAGGAACAGAAGCGCACCCGCGAGGCACGAAAACACCAGAAGGTGATCGAGGTCAAGGAAATCAAGTTCCGTCCCAAGGTCGACGAACACGACTACCAGTTCAAGAAGAAGCACATCGAGCGCTTCCTGGCGGACGGCGACAAGGTGAAGGCCACGATCTTTTTCCGCGGCCGCGAGAACGCGCACCCCGAGATCGGGCGGCGCATCCTCGAACGGCTGCTCGACGAGTTGAGCCAGGAGGCCGTGGCCGAGAACATGCCTCAGAAAGAGGGCAACACGATGCACGTGATTCTGGCCAAGCGCACGGCCGGCGGCCCCAAGCACCCCGCCGCCCCGCGACCGGCGCCCCGCCCGGCGGCGCTGCCGGCCGAAGCCGAGCCGGTCGTCGATGGCGTGCCGCCTGAGGCCGACGTGGAGCCCGAATCCGAGGATGTTGCTCCGGACGCGTAGGCGGACGGGCCAGCGATTGTCAGACGACAGGAGAGTAAAGACGTTATGCCGAAGATCAAGACACACCGAGGCGCCGCGAAGCGGTTCAAGAAGACGGCGTCTGGCAAGTTCGTGCGCCACTCCGCATTCAAGCGTCACTTGCTGTCGAGCAAGACCACCAAGCGCAAGCGGCAGCTGTCGAAGGCCACGGTGGTCTCGGCCGCCGACAAGGGCACGCTCGAGAAAATGCTGCCGTATAAATAGGGACTGGGGACTGGAGAGTGGGAACCAGGACCAAGGAGCCGGGTTTAGAAATCAGGGGTTTGAGGTTCGGGGTTCAGGAACAGGCATTTGCCAGTACCTAGTCCCCATCCCCCAATCCCCGAATAGTTGGGATCGCATCTGGGACTCGGGGTTGCCACCCCCCGCGATCGATGTCGACCCTGTAACGGGCTGGGGCCACCGATGCCCCGCCCATCGTCCACTGACTAATGAAGTGGCTGAAGAGAGGCAACTATGCCGAGAGTCAAGCGTGGCACCGTCCGGAGAGCCAAGCGCAAACGGCTCCTGGGACGCGCCAAGGGGTTCTTTCTCAATAAGAGCAAGCTCTATCGAGCCGCCAAAGAGGCGGTCGACAAGGCCCTGGGATACGCCTTTGTCGGTCGTCGCAACAAGAAGCGGGACTTTCGCCGGTTGTGGATCGTCCGTATCAACGCCGCGGCCCACGAGCATAACTGGACGTACCGGGAACTGGTGCATGGGCTGACGCTGGCCGGCATCACGATCGACCGGAAGCATCTCGCGGATCTGGCGGTCAACGACAAACTCGGCTTCAAGACGATCCTCGAGCAGGCGCGCCGCGCGTCGGACGCTGCGCCGAAGCCGGTCGCGCCGAAGCCGGCCGCACCAAAGCCGGTCGCGCCGAAGCCGGCCGCGGCGGCGAAGCCAAAGGCCAAGGCGAAGGCAAAGGCGTAACGCCAGGACAGCAGGCGACGGAGCAGCTATGGCAAAGACGGAACGGCCGGTCGACACCGAGGCGCTCGATCGGCTCGAAGACAAGGTGAGATTGCTCGTGGCTCTGGTCGGCCGGATGCGCAGCGAACAGGCGCAGACGGCCGACGCGCTCCAACGGGCCACCCGCGAACTCGACGAAGCCAGGATCCGCCTCAAGGAGGCGGACGGGGCCGGCGTCGAGATCGTGGCGCTCAAGGACGAACGAGAGACGATACGCACGCGCGTCAGCTCGCTGCTGGCGCAGATCGAGGACCTCAGCCTGTAGCCCCGCCATGGCTGATGTCGTGGTCCCCGTCGAGATTCTCGGGCAGCGGTACCCGATCCGCGGCATGCTGGATGCCGCGTACATCCAGCAGCTCGCCAGTTTCGTGGACGAGAAGATGCGGGCGGCCGCCGGCACGACATCGGAAACCGATTCGGCCCGGGTGGCGGTGGTCGCCGCACTCAACATCGCCGACGAGATGTTCCGACTCAGGGCCCCTGCCGAGAGCCACCAGGCCGAAACAGCCGCACGGCTGGCCACCCTGGAACGGCTGATTGACGAGGCGCTGGCCGGCTGAGACCTTGCGGGTCGCTTGACCCCGACCTCCCTCCGTTCTAAGATCCCTCCAGAGTTGAATCTGGGTTCCCTGCTTTGTGCGTGATGGTCGGAGGCTCGTTTGAGCCAACGTTTCACACGAGGAGCTGCGATGCCGAGCGGTGTGCATGCCTCCGCGGGAGGAAGCCTGAAGCCCGGCTCTCATAGCGGTTCCACCTGCTAATGGCAGGTTCATCGACCTCTCCACACGGCCGAGCGGGGACTTTTCTCTAACTGGAACCGGTATCAAGACCCGTTCGCGCGGCCGCAGACCGGGCCGCTCACGCAGGTGTTAAAACCGTCTCCAGCCATCCACGGCTGCCATCGCCACGGGGTTGCCACACCCGCCAGGGCGCGTAGCCTTCGCGAGGACCCCGCCCAAGCGGGCCTCGAGAGGACGCGGCATGAATTCAGTGTTTTTCGTCGTCAACGCGTTGATTACCGCGGCGGTTGGCGCGATTTGTCTGTTCGTCTGGTTCGGGAGTCGGAAGCGCGCGGCCGTCGAGATCGTGGGACGCGCCGAAGAGAAGGCGGCCAGCGTCGTGCGGGACGCCTCCCGTGAGGCCGAGAACACGAAGAAGGAAGCGCTTCTCGAGGCCAAAGAGCGAACGCACGAACTGGTCGTCGAGGCCGAACGTCAGGCGCGCGAACGCCGGCAGCAGTTGGCCGGGATCGAGCAGACGCTTAATCGCCGCGAGGAGACACTCACCGAACGGGCCACGCTCCTGGAGCATCGGGAGAAGGAAGTCCGCACCCAGGAGCAGGGGCTGCAGAAGCGGGACAAGGCCAGCGCCGAGGCCGCCGCGAAGTACCAGGCGCTGGTGACGGATCAGCAGCGCGAATTGCAGCGGGTGGCCGGACTCACCGCAGACGAAGCCCGCGACCTGCTGCTCAAGCAGATTGAGAGCGATGCCAAACGGGACGCCGCCAACCTGGTGAAGCGCCTCGAGGCCGAAGCCCGCGAGAGTGCCGCGGCGAAAGCCCGCCAGATCATTACCGAAGCGATCCAGCGGAGCGCCGCCGAGCACGCCGTCGAAACCACCGTGTCGGTGGTCGACCTGCCGAGCGACGACCTCAAGGGACGCATCATCGGCCGCGAGGGCCGCAACATCCGGGCACTGGAGATCGCCACCGGCGTCGACTTGATTGTCGATGATACGCCGGGGGCCATTATCCTATCTGGGTTCGATCCGTACCGGCGCCAGATCGCCAAACGGGCCATCGAGCGCCTGATCGCCGACGGACGCATTCACCCGGCGCGGATCGAGGAGGTGGTCGAGAAGGTCAAGGCCGAACTCGACGAGGAAGTCCGGCGCGAGGGCGAAGCCGCCGCCTTCGAACTCGGCCTGCACGATCTGCACCCCGAGGTGCTGAGGCTGATGGGCCGGCTGAAGTACCGGACCAGCTACGGCCAGAACGTGCTGGACCACTCGAAGGAAGTCGCCTTTCTGGCGGGCACGATGGCCCGTGAAGTCGGGCTGCGCACGCCGCTCACCGTGCGCGCGGCGTTCCTGCACGATATCGGCAAAGCCATCGATCGCGAGATGCAGGGCACACATCTCGAGATCGGGCTCGAGTTCCTCCGCAAGCACGGCGAACAAGCGGCCGTGCTCGACGCGGTGGCTTCGCACCACATGGATATCGACTGGCCGTCGCTCGAAGCGATGATTGTCCAGGCGGCCGACGCGATCTCGGCCGCGAGGCCAGGCGCCAGGCGCGACACGCTCGAATCGTACGTCAAGCGGCTCGAGAAGCTCGAAGGCATCGCCGATTCGTTCAAAGGCGTGTCGAAGGCGTTTGCGCTGCAGGCCGGCCGCGAGATCCGGATCATGGTTGAGAGCGAGAAGATCACCGACGAGGAAGCGGTCTGGCTCTCGAAGGACATCGCGCGGCGCATCGAGAACGAACTCGAGTACCCAGGCCAGATCAAGGTCACCGTCATTCGGGAGACCCGGGCCGTTGAGTACGCCAAGTAGCGTTGCGACAGCCGGCGAACGGGCACTGATCGATCTGATCCGGACGCGTGTGCCTCCGGCGCCGCCGTGGGTCGCGCTCGGCATTGGCGATGACGCCGCCGTGGTCGAGCCGGAGCGGCGTTCGCTGGACGTGTTCACCACCGACGCGCTTGTCGATGGCGTCCACTTCGATCGGGCGTTTACCCCGCCAGACGCTATCGGTCATCGTGCCCTGGCCGTCAATCTGAGCGACCTGGCCGCCATGGGCGCCCGCCCGCGCGTCGCCCTGCTCTCCCTGATACTCCCGGCGGACCTCCTGCTGTCGGATCTGACGGCCATCATCGATGGCCTGCTGGCACTGGCCGTTCGGCACAAGGTGGCCCTGGTCGGCGGCAATATCACCCGAACGCCCGGTCCGCTCTGCATCGATGTCACCGCGGTGGGATCGGTCCATCGGAGAAAGTTTCTGACGCGGTCTGGTGCGCGGCCAGGCGACGAGGTGTGGGTCAGCGGTCAGGTGGGTTCGGCCGCCGCGGGGCTGGCCTCGCTGGTGTCGGGGCCGCGCACCGCCAACGCGATGACCGCCTGTGAAGAGGTCTACCTGCGGCCCGAACCGCGGCTCCGCCTCGGACTCCTGCTCGCCAGCAACCGCGCCGCGTCGGCATGCGTCGATCTGAGTGACGGGTTGGCCGACGGCCTCCACCGCCTCGCCTCCGCCTCGGAGGCGGGCTTTGTGGTCGATGGTCAGGCCCTGCCGGTGTCGGATGAAGCGCGCGCGTGGTTTGTCTCACAGGAGGCTGACCCCGTCATGGCCGCCCTGCAAGGGGGCGACGATTACGAACTGCTGTTCACCGTCGGTGCCTGCCAGCGCTCGAGGCTTCGGTCCGTGCGGCAGGCGCTCGGGGGCCTGGCATTGACCCGGATCGGAACGGTCACCAAGTCCAGGACGGTCCGCCTGAAGACGGCCGGGGGCGAATGCCCGGTGCCGGCCGGGTACGAACACTTCAGATGATCCACGTCACGCGCGCCCTCGTCCGCAAGTGGATCGAAGCGCTGCTGCACATTCACGACTCGCCGCAGCGGACGGCGGTGGCATTCGCCGCCGGCGTGTTCTGGGGCTTCTCGCCGCTGCTCGGGCTGCACACAGTCCTTGGATTGATCTGCGCCTTCCTGTTCAGGCTGAATCGCGTGGCGGTCGTGGTGGGCGTCTACGCGAACCTGCCGTGGATCATCGCGCCGTACTACACGCTCGCGACCCTGACGGGAGCCACCGTGCTCGGCGTGCATTTGCCGGCCGACTTCGCGCCGCGGCTGGAGCACCTGGTGGCGGGTTCGATGTTCAGTCAGGGGTTCTGGACGGGACTGCTGGAGCTGATGCGACCGCTGCTGTGGCCCTACTGTCTCGGATCGTTTGTCGGCGCCGCGCTGCTGGCCGCCCTGGCGTATCTGCTGGCGCTGCCGGCCATCGTCGCCGGCCGAAAGCACCTTCATCTGCGGACGCACGGGGTCGCGCCGCCGGAGTCGCACTGATGCTGGCGCGATCGGTCTGGCAGAAACTCGTCACCACGGCGTTGGCAGCGCTCGCGTTCGTCGCGGTGTACCAGGTCACGATCTTCGATTCCCGTTATGCCGCCAGGCAGGCGGTCCTGCGCGAATCGACGGCATTGCCCGCGCCAGGCGCGAGGCTGCTGTTCAGCGCCACGGCCTACTGCCAGGGCGCCCTGACGGCCTCGGGCGTGTGGCCGCGCACGGGAGTCGCCGCCGCCGACCCGGTGCTGCTGCCGGTTGGGTCAGTGATCCAGGTGCTGGCTGAGGCGCCCTACTCAGGCATCTACACCATCATGGACACCGGCCCGATGATCCAGGGACGCCACATCGACATCTACATGTGGAGCTGTACCGAGGCGCTGCGTTTCGGCCGCCGCTCGGTGGAAGTCACCATCATCCGGCTCGGCTGGAACCCTCGCGACAGCACGATTGACCTGCTGCCGTCGCATCCTCTTCCGCTCCGTGAACTCGAACGCCTCCGATAACCCCGGAGGCGGTGTGCGCCGCCCGCCTCACATTGCCATCACGTCGAACTGCTCGTGGTGCAGGTGGAGATCGGGCTTGAGCGAGATCGTCTTGCCGAGCGTGTCCTGCAACTCGCGCAGCACCGGTGCCTCCTCCTCCCGGAGGGCCTTGGCGATCTCGGGATTGACGCGCAGCACCAGCCCCGGACCGTCAAGGTCGCCGCCGACCTTCCGCACCTCATCGAGAATCTCGTAGCAGATCGTCGCGGTCGACTTGATCATGCCGGTACCCGAGCAATACGGACACGGATCGGTCATCACGCGTTCGAGGCTCTGCTTGACCCGCTTGCGCGTGATGATGATCAACCCGAAATCAGACACCTGCACGGCCTTCGATGGCGACCGGTCGCGGCGCAGCTCCTGGTCGAGCGCCTGCGCCACTTTCTGGCGGTTCTTTCGCTCCTCCATGTCGATGAAGTCGAGCACGATGATCCCGCCGAGATCGCGCAACCGCACCTGCCGGACAATCTCTTTGACCGCCTCCACGTTCGTCTTGACGATCGTGTCCTCGAGCCGGTCGTTGCGCTTGCCGACAAACCGGCCCGTGTTGACGTCAATCGCCACGAGCGCTTCGGTCTGGTTGATGACGATGTAGCCGCCCGATTTCAGCCACACCTTGCTGCGCAGCGCCTTGTCAATCTCGGACTGGACGCCGTACTCCTCGAAAATCGGAAAGTTCTTCGTGTAGTGTTTGACGCGCCCGGCCAGGGCCGGCATGAAGCGCTGCACCTGTTCCTTGACGTTCTGGAATTCGGCGGGGTCGTCGACCCGGATGGCCGAATACTCGTCGGTCAGCATGTCGCGAACCAGCTTCGACACGAGCCCTTCCTCCCGGTACACCACCGCCGGACACCGAGGCAAGTCGACGCGCTGGCGGATCTCGCCCCAGATGCGCTGGAAATACACCAGGTCGTTGGTCAGATCCTCCTGCGGGCGGCCGGCGGCCGCCGTGCGGATAATCACACCGCCGCTGAAACCCTCCTTCTCGCGGAACTGCCTGACAATGCCCCGCAGGCGCGAGCGCTCGTCGCGCGAGTCGATCTTGCGTGACACGCCGATATGGTCGACGGTCGGCATGAACACCAGAAACCGTCCCGCCATGGTCGCATGCGAGGTGAGCCGGGCCCCCTTGGTCCCGAGCGGCTCCTTGACGATCTGCACCAGGATCTCCTGCCCCTGCTTGAGCAGGGTCTCGATCTTCGGCGTCTCGCCGCGCTCGCGCCCCTTGCCCGGGTCGCCCCCGCCGTCCGCGCGGGGCCCCTCGTCGGCGTCCTCGTCGTCGACGCCGAGGCGCTCGAAGGCCTCCATGGTGTCGATCACGTCGGACACGTACAGAAAGCCGTCACGCTCGAGACCGATGTCCACGAACGCCGACTGCATGCCGGGCAGCACCTTCGAGACGCGGCCCTTGTAGATGTTGCCGACGACGCCGCGCTGGCGTTCGCGCTCGACCGATACTTCCATGACCTGGTCGTCCTCGAGGATGGCCACCAGGGTCTGATGGCCGTTCGAGGTGATAATCATTTCTTTGTTCACTAGTTGGTAAACCTCCGCATCCTCACATTGAGGACGAGCCCGAAGCCGGCGAGCGTGGCGACCAGGGACGAGCCGCCGTAGCTCATGAGCGGCAGCGTGAGTCCCTTGACCGGCGCGAGTCCCGCCGACATCGAAATGTTGTAGAGCACCTGGAACGTGAAGCTCGACAGCACACCCACGACAAGATAGGTGCCCAGGCGGTCCCTGGCCAGCCTGGCCGTATCGAGCGAACGCACGACGATGAACAGATACAGGCCGAGGACGCCCAGCACGCCGACAAAGCCGCGCTCCTCCGCCAGAACCGAAAAGATGAAGTCGTTGTGGGCGACAGGCAGGAAGCTGAGCTGTCCCTGCGTGCCTTTTCGGAAGCCCTGGCCCCACAGCCCGCCGGCGCCCACCGTAATCTGCGCCTGGATCTGCTGATAGCCCTTCCCGCGGGGATCACGCCACGGATCGAGAAAGGTCACGACCCGCGCCTTCTGATAGTCCTTGAGCGCGTAGGTCCAGACGATGGGCGCGGTGACAATCGCCAGAGCCAGCAGCACACCTGCCACGCGCAACCGCATGCCGGCAACATACGCGATCCCGATCAGCACGGGCACCAGCGTCAACGCCGTGCCGAGATCCGGCTGAGCCATGATGAGCAGCAGCGGCACCCCGGTCAGCAGTCCGCCCACCACCATGTTGCCAGTGGTTGGAATCCGCTTCATGTTTGCCGCAAACAGCCGGGCCAGCAGGAGCGCCAGTACCAGCTTCACGAACTCTGACGGCTGAAGGTTGAACAGGGGGAACGCAATCCAGCGTCGGCCGCCGCCCCGCGCCACGCCAAACACGAGCACGTACACCAGGATCCCAATCGCAATCATATACAGGACGTGCGCGCGATCGGCCAGTGACCGATAGTCGACCGTCAGGCAGATGACGAAGACGACCGTCCCGATCAGGATGGCGTAGATCTGTACGAGAAACAGGCGTGCGGTGGCCGCGCGAGCCGCGTCGCCCGTCGTGCTGTAGATCATCAGTACGCCGATGACGCAGAGCGCGTACACGGCCGCCACGAGCGGCCAATCCAGATTCGGGTAGAGACGCCGATTGAACATCGCTGGCCGATGGCCTCCGTCTAGTGCGGGCGATCCTGCCCGGCGGCACCCTGTGCCGCAGCCTTGACCGGCGGAGGTACCGGTGGAGCCAGCACCGGCAGCGGCCGCCCTTCCTTGATCGCAAAATAGGTCTCGATGATGTGCCGCGCAAGCGACGCCGCGTTTGACCCGTGCAGCGCGTGCTCGGCAAATACGACGCCCGCCACCTCGGGGTTGTCCTTGGGCGCGAAGAAGGCGAACCACCCGTGGTCGCGCAGGTCCATGTCCGTCTTGCCGGCGGCCTGCTTGCCGCCCTGAATCGAAATGACCTGCGCCGTGCCGGTCTTGCCGGCGACGTCGTAGCCGATCAGGCGCGCGCGTCCGCCCGTCCCGGCGCCGTTGACGACCAGGGACAGCCCGTCGTGCAGCGCCGCCACCGTCTCCGGTTTCAGCATCTGGCCGACGCGGGCGTCTGCCGCGGGTGGCGTCTTCCATCCGGCACCGTCATTGACGGCGCGCACCAGTCGCGGCGTGAGCCGGGTGCCGCCGTTGGCCACCGCGGCGTACGTCGCGGCCAGCGCCAGCGGCGTCACCGACACCTGGCCCTGTCCGATGGCGACCGAAATCGTCTCGCCCGAATACCAGCGTTCGCCGGTGCGCGCGCGCTTCCAGGCGCTCGACGGCACAAGACTCTCGGCCTCGTTCGGCAGGTCGATCCCGGTCTTGCCAGAGAGGCCCAAGGCCTCCGCCCACTTGTGGATCTTGTCGATGCCCACCATGTTGCCGATGGTGTAGAAGTAGACGTTGCACGACTGCTCAATGGCGTGGCGCAGGTCCAGGGTGCCGTGCCCGCTCTTCAGATGGCACTGGAAGAACCGGTTGAAGAAGGTCGCGCCTCCGAGGCATGTCACTTTGAAATCCGGTGTGATGATGCCTTCCTCGAGCGCCGCGGTCGCCACGACGACCTTGAAGGTGGAACCAGGCGAATAGCGGCCCTGCGTCGCGCGATTCTGCAGCGGCCGCAGTGGATCGCTGTTGAGACCTTTCCAGGTCGCCGGGTCGATCCCGGCCGCAAAGACGTTCGGATCGTAGGACGGCACGCTGGCCAGCGCCAGGATCTCCCCGTTCCTGGGATCGAGGATGACGGCTGCGCCCGCGTATCCGGACACGCGGAAGGCGTCCTCGGCCGCCTGCTGAAGGTCGTAGTCGATGGTCAGCTGGATCCGGCGTCCTTCGACGGCCGGCAATTCGGCCAGTGCGGTGATCTCGCGGCCCACGTTGTTCACCATCACCCGCCGCTCGCCGTCGGTGCCCATCAAGAGCTTGTTGTAGGCCTTCTCGATGCCAGACTGCCCCATCATCGATCCGCTCTGCAACCCTTCCGACGCCATCTGCGCTTCACTGATTTCGCTGACGTACCCCAGCAGGTGAGCGGCCAACCCGCCGGAAGGGTACCGCCGGGTCGGCACGCGCTGCACGACCACCCCGGGCAATTCGAAGTCCAGCCTCCGCGCCAGTACGGCTGACACCTGCGCCAGCGAGGCGTCCTCGACCACGACAATGGGCTGGTAGGTCGGGGTGTTCCTGTGCCGCGCGACGGTGTCGCGCACCTGCGACTCGGCCACGCCGGTGGCTGCGGCGAGCGTCCGTATGGTCTGGTCGAGATTCCCGCTGTGCTCGCGGAGAATCGAGATCGCGTACGCATCCCGGTTCTCGACCAGCACCCGGTTCCTGCGATCAAACAGGATCCCGCGCGGCGCGCGCAGCGGCAGGCGGCGCTCGGTGTTGGCCTCGGCCATCTCGCGGTATGTCTGATTGCGCAAAACCTGGATGTACCAGAAACTCACGCCCAGCGCGGCGAAGCACACACTGACCGCCACCGAGAACACGGTGAGTCGCAGCGCCGTTCGAAGCCGGCCATCGGCCGTTCCAATCAGCATAGGTCAGTGAAACCGCACCTTCCGGCGGTGTTCGCGCCAGATCCGCCAGCGTTCGGGCAGGCCCGGCAGGGTCTCGACCAGACCGAAGAGCACGATGCCCGCGGCTGCGTTGGCCAGGGCCTGCACCGTCACGTCCAGGAATGGCTGGTCGAATCGGCGCAGGCCCAGCAGGTGGTAGAGCCCCATGAACACGGCGCCATGCACCGCGGTCGCGCCGGCAAACAGCAGGAACCGCGGGATCGTCTGGGTCACAATGAACTGCGTCCCGATGTACCCAGCCAGGAATCCCGCCAGGCTCGACGCCATTCCGCCGATGCCGATCACGCCGCCGACCAGCCCGTCCTGCGCCAGCCCGGCCAGTGTGCCGCCGAGTAATCCGGCAACCCGGCCGTAGAGGAGCGCCGTGGTGA
>Ga0315278_10004699_pt1 | contig 12343 bp, 11 predicted proteins | sample YL17G06_0_MG_FD_203880 | JGI IMG/M metagenome (GOLD analysis project Ga0315278, IMG submission 203880) | Sediment microbial communities from Yellowstone Lake, YNP, Wyoming, USA - YL17G06_0 | ecosystem: Environmental > Aquatic > Freshwater > Lake > Sediment | place: USA: Wyoming | collected...
TGTGTCCGTCGCCCTGTATGCCAGCAGCAGCGCTCCGGACACCGACTTCACCGCCAAGCTGGTGGATGTCGAGCCTGACGGGTACTGCGCCAATATCGCCGAAGGCATCATCCGGGCGCGCTACCGCAACGGCTGCGATCGGGAGGAGTTCCTCGAGCCGGGCAAGGTGACGGAGCTCCGCATCGACCTCTGGGACATGGCCCACACCTTCAAGCCGAATCATCGGATCCGACTGGAGATTTCCAGCAGCAACTTCCCGCGCTTCGACCGCAACCTGAACTCCCGCGTGACGCCGGCGCTCGGCAGTGCCGCGGATGCGCAAAAGGCGGTGCAGCAGGTGCTTCACAGTGCGCCGCATCCTTCCCATCTCAGCTTGCCCGTAGCCGTCGAGCCGGTGACACGCCGGGAAGACTGATCAGGTGCAAGACGGGGACGGGAAACAGACCGCAGTCACCCGTTCCGGCCAATCAGCTCGGCGATCTCCTCCGACGAGTACCCGATCTCCCGCAGCACCTCTTCAGTGTGCTCGCCGGGTAGCGGAGCCCGTGTGCGCACGCTTCCAGGCGTATCCGAGAATTTCGGCGCTACGCCGATCTGCCGGATCGTTCCGAAGCGCGGGTCGGGCAACTCGACGATCATCTCGCGCGCCCGGGCGTGCGGATCCGCCACCGCCTCGTCCATGCCGTACACCGGCGTCACGCAGAGGTTCGCCGCCCGGAACAGCGCAAACCACTCGTCGCGCGTCTTCTGCGCCAACCGCTCGCGCAGCGCCGTGAACATCTCGGGAAACTTGTCGCGATTGAACTGCTCCGGGCCGTACTCGGCGCATCCGAGGATGTCGCAGAGCTTCGTCCAGAACCACGGTTCCATGCAGCCGACGCTCAACCACTTGCGGTCGGCGGTGGCGTACACGTGGTAGCAGGGCAGCGCTCCGTTCAGGTAGTAGTCGCCCGGCCGCGGGGCCTCCCCGGTGCTGAAATAGTCGCTCGCCGCCAAGCACGCCAACGAGAGGGCACCGTCGCTCATTGCCATGTCGATGTACTGCCCGCGCCCGGTGCGCTGCCGGGCCACGACCGCGGCCATGATCGCAAAGGCCGCAAAGAGGCCGCCGCCCGCAAAATCAGCCACCACGTTCACGGGAATCGCCGGCGGCTGCCCGGGCCAGCCGACCATGCCCAGCACGCCCGCCACGCTGATGTAGTTGATGTCGTGGCCGACGAGGTCGGCGTACGGGCCCGTCTGTCCGTAGCCGGTGATGGAGCAGTAGATCGCGCGTGGATTGCGCCGCTTCACCGCCGGCCAGTCGACGCCGAGGCGCGTCGCCACGCCGGGCCGAAACCCCTCGACGACCACGTCCGCGCCGTCGACCAGCCGAAAGAAGACCTCCCGCATCCGGGCATTCTTCAGATCAAGGGCGACCGAGCGCTTGTTTCGACCCATCGGCAGGAAGGTCTTGGTGCGCTCGCTCACGCCCATCTCGGTATCCACCCGCCGACCGGTGCCCGGCACCTCCTCGATCACGATCACGTCCGCCCCGAGGTCCGCCAGGAGCATCGTGCAGTATGGCCCTGGCGCGTACCGGGAGAGATCCACCACCCGCAGTCCTTCCAATGCCGTCATTGCTTCGCCCTCGTTGCCGGGCCGTCCCTGCTATCGATCTGAACAAGCGGCGCGAGCTGGACTACATTCGCGAGGCGGACGGGACGCTGGCCGCCGGCGCACTGACCCGGCAACGGGCGCCGGAGCGCTGCCGGCCGAGCCGCCGACACGAGGACGCGACGCCGTGCGAGACGAGTCCATCCCGGTTCAGGAAGGATTCGATCCGGACATGGCCGGAAAACGGGCCGAATGCGACGGGGGCGGCCCGATCGAGGGCACGAAATTCGCGGGACGCCAGGAATTCACCGGGACCCTGACGGGTCGTTACATCGACCACGGCGACCCGCCCTGGCGCTGGTACTTGATGGTGGAGTTGGTGCGCAAGCCGCGAGAGTATATGTGGAACAGCGTTTGGTGTGAGTCGGGCAATCTTTTCGTGATCGAGAAATGACAGGATCAACCCGCGAGGAGCGCGTCGCGCGCCGCGATGTAGCCGAACGTCATTGATGGGCCGATCGTGGCACCGGCACCGGGGTAGGTGCGGCCCATGGCGGACGCCGAACAGTTCCCGGTGGCGTAGAGACCCGGAATCGGCTGGCCCACTTCGGTAAGCACCCGGGACCGTTCGTCGGTCTTCAGGCCGCCCTTGGTGCCGAGTTCGCCCGGGTACGTTTCGAGCCCGTAGAAAGGCGGCTTCTCGATCGGGCCGAGGCACGGGTTCGGCTTCACCTTCTCGTCGCCGTAGTAGCGGTCGAAGACCGTCTCGCCGCGGTTGAAGTCGGGGTCCTTCCCGGTCTGGGCGTAGCCGTTGAACTGCGTCACGGTCGCCCGGAGCCCCGCCGCGTCGATGCCCATCTGGGCGGCCAGCCCCTCGATGTTGTCTGATTTCTTGATGTAGTTTTGGAACTTCTTCGGGACCCGCCCGCCCGGCAGGAGCGGTCCGACCGGATACTTCTTGAGGAAGGTCGAATCGAACACCAGATAGGCCGGGACCGACGGCGCCTCCGGCGTGTTCTTCGCGTACATCGCGTTGACGACGTCGATGTACGCCGACGCCTCGTTCACGAAGCGCTCGCCGCGCTTGTTGACGAGGATGCTGCCCGGAAGCGACTTTTCGATGACCAGGAAGCGGGCGTGCTCTTCGCCCGGCACCACCGTCGTTGGCCCCCACCACCCGTCGTCCATCAGATCGACCGCCGCGCCGACCGCCGTTCCCATGTTGATCCCATCGCCGGTGTTGTGCTTGTTCGCGCACGACCATTCGACCTTCGTCGGCTTGGGCAGGTACTTCTCGCGCATGGCCTGGTTGCCCTCGAAGCCGCCGGCCGCGAGCAGCACGCCCTTGCTCACCCCGATACGCAGCGGGCGGCCGTCCTTCTCGGCCACCACGCCGACGACGCGGCCGTCTTCGACGACCAACTCCTTGGCCGGAGTCCTGAGCCAGATCGGGATGCCGCGGTCCATCAGCGAGCGGCGCAGCATGCCGATCAGGGCGTTACCCATCGCCAGGTTGCGGTCGCGCTTCGACTTCAGGCGCCACGGTTGATCGAACCAGTAGCGGGCCATCAGCTTCATCGTCAGCGCGATCCAGCCCGAGCCGTGCGTCAGCAGGGTGCGGGCTTCGAACACCGTCATGAAGATGCGGTCCATGATCAGCATCTGCGGGTTCTGCGCGCGCATGTTCAGGAACTCGTCGCCAAGGCACCCCGCGTGGAAGCTCGCCGGCTCGATGCAGCGGCCGCCGGGGCGACTCCCCGGCACGTTGGGGTAATAGTCCGCATATTCCGGCAGGGAAACGAAGCGGACTTGAGTGTGACCGGTGAGATACTTCACCATCTGCGGCGCGTGCTCGAGGTACGCGCGCAGTCGCTCTTCGGGCACGACGCCCGCGGTGGTGCCCTTCAGGTACGCCCAGGCATCCTCCGGGTTGTCCTTGATACCCACTCCCTCCATGAGGTGGTTTTGCGGCACCCAGAGGCCGCCGCCTGACATGGCGGAGGACCCGCCGTAGCGGTCGCTCTTCTCGATGAGCAGCGGCTCCGCGCCCTTGTCGTACGCGGTCAGCGCCGCCGTCATGGCGCCCGACCCCGAGCCGACAATCAGGAAATCAACGGTGTGATCCCAGTTCGCCATGACCGAGCCTCCCCTTCTCGGCTTCGTGTGGCGACGCGCTCAGTGCAGCGAGTCGACGTAAGCCTTGCAGCCGCCGCGCTGGTTCGCGTGCCCGGCCAACTCCTTCGCGAGTTCCTTCTTGGACCGCACCCCGCGCTGGTGTGGCTCCGGAGGCTTCTTCAGCATTTTCCGCCCATCATCCGTCAGGCGCAAGGGCTTGTCCGAGCCGAGCGAGCATGAGGAAGGCGGTGCTATGGCTTGGCGGCGGGCGCTGGGCTGGTGCTGCTGCGGGCTTCGATCTCTTGCAGCCGCGCCTCGATGTGTGGCGCGAGCTTCAGGTCGGGCGAGTCGCTCTTCAGGCGCTGATAGAGCGCCAACGCCTGCTCGGGCTTGCCAGCCTCGGCCCAGCAGCGAGCCGCCTGGGCGAGCGCGTCCGTGTGCAGCGGAAAACCGGGAACCGCGGCCGCCGTCTCATACGACCTGGCGGCTGCCTCGAAGTCGCCTTTCTCCTCTTGGAGATGACCGATCCGCGACGTGATGACGGCTCGGATCGGAGAATCGGCCGGCGCCTGCCCGGATGCCTGGAGCAAGACTTCCAGAGCGCGATCCGGGTTGCCCAGCTTCGCGAAGAGTTCTCCCGCTTCGAGCAGACTCAGTGCCGCGGTCGGCGTGCCGCTCCATTCCTTGGCGACTGCGATGTACTTGTCGGCGTACTCCGTGCGAGTGGCCTTCGCCGTCTCGGGGTTCGCGGGCTCCGGGATCTCGACCTCGTTGGCCTTGCCGCCCATGGCCGCTACGAATTCGCCGTGGAGCTTTGCGAGTGACGTCGACGCCTTGTCGGCCTGCGCATGAGAGAACGCCCGGTAGCCGCCAAAGCTCGCTGCGCCGAGCAGGATCGCGCCCGCGATGCCGAGCACGATCGCGGGATTCGCGCCGACCCATTGGGCAAGTCGCTCGCCGACCGACTCGAGTTCCTCGAGCGTGTCTGCGGGCCCGTCTTTGTGGTGCTTCGCCACGGGAATTTTGTCCTCTGGGTCCGAAAGAGCGCGCATTGTAACGGCGGCCCTGGGGCCTCGCCCGGCGCCTATCGCGCGCCCTTCTTCTCGCGGCGACTCCGGAGTTGGATGCGCAGCGGAGTGCCGCCGAGATCGAAGCGTTCGCGCAGCCGGTTTTCGAGATAGCGAAGGTAGGACTCCTTCACGCCCGCCGGGTCGCTACAGAAGATCACGATGCTCGGCGGGCGCACGCCAACCTGCGTTGCGTAGAGCAAGCGCAGCGGGCGTTTGCGGGTTCCGCGCTGCGCCATGGCGGGCTCGTGCGCGTCGGTCGCATCCTTCAGCCAGCGATTCAGCTCGGCGGTCGGGATGCGCTTGCGCGCCGCCTTCGCGAGCTTGCGCACCAGCGGCAGGATCTTGTCGACGCGCAGGCCTGTCGTCGCGGCGATCGCGAGGATCGGCGTATCGACCGCGAAGCGCAGGCGTTCGAGGACGGCTTCGCGTGCGCGCTCGGAGGCGCCGCGTTCGTGGACCAGGTCCCACTTGTTGAGCAGCACGGCGGTTGCGCAGCCGCTGTCGCGCGCGAGCCCAAGTACGGTGGCGTCCTGATCCGTGAACCCATCGGCCGCATCGGTGACGACGAGCGCCACGTCGGCGCGCTCGAGCGAGCGGATCGCCATCAGCGCGCTGGTGCGCTCGCCGATGCGGTCGCGGCGACCTTGGCGGCGCAGTCCCGCGGTGTCGACCAGCACGTAGACGCCGTCGCGGCGCTCGAGCACGCTGTCGATGGCGTCGCGCGTGGTGCCGCCCTCGTCGGACACCACCATGCGTTCGGCGCCGAGCAGCCGATTCACCAGCGAACTCTTGCCGACGTTCGGACGACCGACCACGGCGACGCGGATGGCGTCGGGATGGTCGGTGTCGGGCTCGGGTGTCCCCTCCTCCACAACTTGCGTCGGTAGCTCCGCGACGATCTCTTCGAGCACGTCCCAGGCGCCGCGCCCATGCTCGGCCGAGATCGCCCGCACGCGCGCGAATCCGAGCCGATGGAACTCTGCGGCGCGCGATTCGTGTTTTGGCGTGTCGCACTTGTTTACGACCAGCGCGATCGGTCGATCGCTCTTGCGCAATTCGCGGGCGATCGATTCGTCTTCGGGCAAGAGCCCTGCGCTGCCGTCCACGACGAACAGGATGGCGTCGGCGTCGCGCACCGCGGCGCGCGCTTGCGCCTGGACCGCCGCGCTGAGTCCTTCGCTCGGGGCGGGTTCGAAGCCGGCGGTATCGACGATTACGACGCGCCGGCCCGCAACCTCGACAGCCTGGACGATGCGGTCGCGCGTGAGGCCCGGAATGTCGTCGACGAGTGCACGTCGCCGACCGGCGAAGCGATTGAAGAGCGTCGATTTGCCGACGTTCGGCCGGCCCACGATGGCGATCAGCGGCGCGACAGGTCGAGACGGCATCGGACTCATTGGTGGGAACACTCGATCAGACTTGCAGGGGGGCAGGCGAAGCCCGCGAAGGGCGCCGAGTTTGCTTGACAATCGCAGCCGCGCGCAACTAGGGTTGCCACGGGTTGCGCCGCGTGGGGCGGGACCTGTCGTTTGCACGATGGAGGGGGACTCGCCGTGATCCGCTTTGCGCGCCGCTTCATTTCGCTGAGCTTCCTGGTTGCGCTGCTCGTCGCAGCAGCGCCGGGGATATCGCACGCCGGTGCGAAGACACTCGCTCGGTCGGTCCAGAATCTGCTGTTCTTCCCGTTCGATCTCGCGCTCTCGCCCTTCGTCGCCACCAAGATCACCTACGAAAAGTGGCGGGAGAGCAGCGACACCAAGGCTGTGAAGTACGGCTACGCGCTCTTCGCGCCGATCTGGAATTGCGGCGTCGTGGCGGGAGCGTCCGTGATCCGGGGCGTCGCGGGAATGATCGAACTGCTGCCCGGTATCGCACTGCTGCCCTTCGACGGCGAGCTGAGCGCGGTCTATGAACTTCCCGAAGTCCAACCCGCCTGGGTCGACGTCGGCTCCGACGCGTTTCGGATGAAGTTCGGCGTGGACTACCTGTCGGCGTCGAGCAACTAGCGCCCGCTGTCGTCGCCCTTCTCGACGAACTCCCGCACGCGCGACTCGATCCCGCGCGAATCGTCGGGCGTCAGCCACACTGCATCCGGCACGCCGCGAAACCAGGTGCGTTGGCGCCGCGCAAAGTGGCGGGTGTCGTGCCGCATCCCGGCGAGCGCGTTGTCGAGCGTGTCCTGCCCGTCCACGACCGGCATCAGGTGGCGATAGCCGATCGCCTGCATCGGCCGCAGTTCGGCGCCGTAGCCGCGTGCTCGCAAGGCGCGGCATTCCTGGAGCAGGCCGGCGGCGATCATCGCTTCGGCGCGCGCATCGATCCGCTCGTCCAGTTCGTCGCGGCCCGGGTCGAGGACGAGATAGAGCACGCGGAACGGCCGATCGCCGAAGTGATGGCGTGCGCGGAGCTGCGACACGGGCACGCCGGCATGCGTCACCAGTTCCAGCGCACGCACGGTGCGCCGCAGGTCGTTGGGATGGATGCGGCGCGCCGCCTCCGGGTCGAGCACCGTGAGGCGGCTGTGGAGACGTCCCGGATCGCCCTCTTCCGCGGCGCGCTTCGCCTCGCGTTCGAGCTGTGCGCGCAGCTCGGGGTCCGGGTCGCCGTCGTGGATCAAGCCTTCGAGAAACGCGCGGATGTAGAGACCGGTGCCACCGGTCGAGAACACGACTCCGCCGCGTGCATGGATCTGGGCGGCCGCCACGCGGGCTTCGCGCGAGTAGCGGCCGGCGTTGTACAGGACGTTGGGCGGGACGACGTCGAGCAGGTGGTGCGGCACGCGCGCGCGATCGGCGAGCGACGCTTTGGCCGTCCCGATGTCGAGCCCCTGGTAGACCTGCATCGAGTCGGCGTTCACGATCTCGCCGCCAAAGCGAAGCGCCAGCTCGATCGCGATGCCGCTCTTGCCGGCGGCGGTCGGACCCGCGACGACGACGACGGAGTCGCGCTTGGGAGTGGCTTCGGACACAGCGCCGCAGGCTAGCGGTTGCTACGAGCGGCCGAAGCGGCGCTCGAGTTCGCTCCGGCCGATCGGCACCGCGACGGGGCGCCCGTGTGGGCAGGTCGGCGCGAAGGGGATCGTGTCGAGCGCAGCGAGCAGGGCCTGCTGCTCGCGAGGGTCGAGCCGCTCGCCCGCACGGCGCGCCGCGTGACAAGCGAGCGAGGCGAAGAGCGCGTCGGCGGCGTCGGGATCGCGCAGGGCCCCTACCCCGCCGCCCCGCCCGTCGTCGAGCTGGTCGGCGAGGTCGCGCAGGAGCGACACGGAATCGTGTCCGGCGAGCAGCGCAGGGATCGCGCGTATCGCCACCGCGCGTTCGCCGAACGCTTCGACCTCGAAGCCGAGGCGCAACAGTGCGTCCGCAGCTTCGGCGACGCGTGCGACCCGGTCGGGCGGGAGTTCGACCGTTTCGGTGATCAACAGCGGCTGGCGTGCGACGCCGCCCTCGCGCCAGGTCGCGCGCAGTCCCTCGTAGAGCACGCGCTCGTGGGCGGCATGCTGGTCGATGAGCACGATCCCGTCGCTGGTCTCGGCGATCAGGTAGGTCGCCAGCACCTGACCGAGCAGGCGCAGCTCTCCGAAGCGAACGGCCGGCGACGCCACCGCGATCCGCTCGGCGAAGAGCTGCGCGGGCGGGTCCTCTCCTGCGCGACTGGCAGCCGCGGCGCGCGTGCCCGCGAAGATCCAATCGCTTGCCGGCCCCGCTTCTCTGACTTGGCCGGGCGGTGTCTTCTCGGCAAGCCCCGCAACGCCGGCGGCGGAAGCGATCCAGCGGCGTTCTTCGAGCGCCTGGCGCACGGACCGCGCGACGAGCCGGTGCACCAACGCGGGATCCGCGAAACGCACCTCCCACTTCGCCGGGTGGACGTTCACGTCGACCGCCTCGGGCGGAACTTCGAGAAAGAGCAGCGCCGTCGGATAGCGACCGCGCGGGAGCACATCGCGATACGCGTCGAGCAATGCGTGGCGAAGCAAGCGGTCGCGTACCGGGCGTCGATTCACGAAGAGGTACAGACCCGCGGCGTTCGAGCGCTGCACATCGGGACGCGAGACGAAGCCGTCGATGCGCAGCGCGCCTTCTGTCGCCTGCGCCGGCACCAGAGCTTCCGCTTCGCGCTCGGAAAGCACCGCTGCGACCCGCTCGATCGGATCACTCACGGCGGGCCAGGAGAGCGCGGGGCGATCGTCGTGCTGTACGTCGAAATGGACGCTCGGCAGCGCGAGCGCGGCGCGCGCGAGCCACTCGGCGACGTGCCCCCATTCCGTCGCGGCGCTCTTCAAGAACTTGCGGCGCGCGGGCACGTTGGCGAAGAGGTCGGCGACCTCGATGCGGGTGCCCTCGGGGCCGCCCGCGGCGCGCGCGTCGAGCAGCTTGCCGCCCTCGATGCGAAGCTCGAAGCCTTCTGCGGCGCCGCGTGCCCGTGTCCGCAGGCGCAGTCGCGAGACCGAGGCGATGGCGGGCAGAGCCTCGCCGCGGAAGCCAAAGGTGCGGATGCGGACGAGATCCTCGCTGGACGCGATCTTGCTCGTCGCGTGACGTTCGAGTGCACGGCGTGCGTCTTCCGCGCTCATGCCCGATCCGTCATCGGTGACGGCGATCAGCGACGCGCCGCCGCCGCGCACTTCGACACGGATCCGCTCGGCGCCCGCGTCGAGGGCATTCTCGACCAGCTCTTTCACCACCGAGGCGGGCCGCTCCACGACCTCGCCGGCGGCAATCTGGTCGACGAGATCGTCGGGCAGCAGGCGGATGCGAGGAGTACCAGGATCGCCGTCCATCGCCTCGCGTCTCCCCTCGCCCCTCGGGCCGAAACAGCGGAGCGATGATCGCGGTGCGGAGCGGCAGCCGTCAACGCCATCCGCAAAATCGCCGCTCAAGCCTTCATTTTCGTTGACAAACATGGGTGTTTCTCAATAGCCTCCCGCTCCAGTCCGGCACGGGGGGGGGGATCCGACCATGTCCGAGCTTGCCATCACTCACGCGGGTCAAACGGGAGCGCGCCGCGACGGCGCCGCGCTGGACCGCGACAGCTCGGCGCGGCCGATCGGGCGGCGGCGCGAAGACCGCATCATCGCTGCAAGCCCGCTCACCCAGCGAGCCGTCGACCGCGCGCAGATCGCAGCGCGCACTGAGCAACCCGTGCTCGTGCGGGGCCCGGCCGGCGCCGGGAAGTCGATGCTCGCACGCGCCGTACACGCTTGGAGTCTGGTCGCGGCGGGGCCTCTCGAGACGTTGCGCTGCGCTGCCGTTCCGGAGCCGTTGCAAGCGCGCGAACTGTTCGGCTGCGCAGCGGGAACCTACCCGGCTCTGCCGGATGCGTTCGAGGGTGCGATCGCGCGCGCTGCAGGCGGCACATTATTGCTCGAAGGGATCGAAGCGCTGGCGGCGCCCGTGCGCACGGCGCTATCGCGTGGGCTCGCAGTCAATCGTTACCGCCCGGAGGGCGACGCTGCTGAGCGTCCGCTGCGCGCCCGCATCGTCGCGACGGCGGATGGCAACGCGGGCGAGACGCCGCTCGGCGTTCCGCATCAGGAAATCGTGATTGCTCCGCTCGCGGAGCGACGCGAAGACGTGCTCCCGCTGGCGGCGCACTTCCTGGCGCTCTTCGCCGCGGAGGCAGGGGTCGAGCCGGTCGGTTTTGCGACGGATGCCCGCACGGCGCTGCTGGAAGAGTCCTGGCCCGGCAACGTCGCCGAGCTGCGCGAGCGCGTGCGCCAGGCCGTGCACCTCGCCGGCGGCGGCGCGGTCAGCTCGGAGGCGTTGATGCTCGCGACGCGCGCCGATCGGGTGCCGTCGTTCCGCGACGCGAAGCGCGCCTTCGAAGCGCGTTACGTCCAGAGCCTGCTGCGCCTCTGTGACGGCAACATCTCCCAGGCGGCGCGACTCGCCAAGAAGGACCGCAAGGACTTCTACGACGTGATCCGGCGCACCGGCGTCGATCCGTCGCTGTTCCGCCGCTAGCAGGCCGACACCCGAGTCGGCCGATGCGCAGTCGGGGCGCGGCCGAGCGAAGGTCATGGGTAGGCGAGTCGGCGAAGGCTGATACCCTCCGCGCCATGCGCGTCGCCGTAGTGCAAATGACTTCGACCGATGAGATCGGCGCCAACCTGGCGGCGGCGGAGAAGTGGGTCGCGCAGGCGGCCGACCAGGGCGCTCTGCTGATCGCGCTGCCCGAGAACTTCGCGTACCTGCGTCGCGAAGGGGCAGCCATCCCATGCGCACAGTCGCTCGAAGGGGAGATCGTCGGCGCGCTGCGCGCGTGGGCGGAGCGACACCAGGTCTGGCTCATCGGCGGCACGTTCCACGAGGCCATTCCGGGCGAGACTCGTGTTTACAACACCAGCGTCGCGATCTCGCCGCGCGGCGAACTCGTCGCCGTCTACCGCAAGATCCACCTCTTCGACGTCGACCTCTCGGCGCATGGCGGCCAGGTCTACCGAGAGTCGGACCGCGTCGCGCCGGGATCCGAGCTGGCGTCCTTCGCAACACCGGCAGGCGTCGTTGGTCTCTCGGTCTGCTATGACGTGCGCTTTCCCGAGCTGTATCGCAGTCTCGCCCTGCGTGGCGCGCGCTTCCTGTGCGTGCCCGCCGCGTTCGCACGCGAGACGGGTCGCGACCACTGGGAAGTGCTGCTGCGCGCCCGCGCGATCGAGAACCAGTGCTTCGTCCTCGCGCCCGCGCAATGCGGCGAACACCCGGGCGGTCGCCTCAGCTATGGCCGTTCGATGGTCGTGGATCCGTGGGGCATCGTGATCGCTCGTGCGCCCGATCGCCCGGGTCCGCTCCTCGCGGAGTGCCACCTCGACGACCAGGATCGCGTCCGCGCGTCCCTCCCGGCGCTGCGCCACCGGCGTCTGTAACGCGCAGCCCATTGGCTCAAGCGGCCACCCTGCCCCGCCGATGCGGGAGCCGGCGCACGGGGCGCCGTGGATCGGGGGTCGCAGCGATGGCCGGCCAGGGCAATGGGAAACGCGCGGCGCTCGTGATCCGCACAGGGGGCTTCGAGGGCACGCGCTACGAGTTGGCAGGCGAAGAGACCCTCATCGGTCGCAACCCCACGACCGACATCACGCTGCTCGACGAGGGCATCAGCCGCGAGCACGCGATCATTCTCTTCGACGACGATCACGCGCGCTACGAGATCGAAGACCTCGAGTCGACCAACGGCACCAAGGTGAACGGCAAGCGCGTGCGCAGTGCGCCGCTCGCACCCGGCGATGAGATCCAGATCGGGCACACGGTCTTCGAGTTCGTGATCGACGCCTAGTCCTTCACGCGGCGTCGCCGCGCGCAGCCTTGCGCTGATAGGCGCTGTAGTGCTCGCGGATCCGCTCCACCAATTCGTCCTCCGAATCGGTGATGTGGATGAGGCTGAGGTCTTCGGGTGAGATCATTCCGTGCTGGAGCGGTTCGCGAGAGAGCCACTCGAGCAGTCCTTCCCAGAACGAGCGGCCGTAGAGCACGACGGGGAAGTCCGGCATCTTGCCGGTCTGCTTCAACGTGATCGCCTCGAAGATCTCGTCGAGGGTGCCGAAGCCGCCGGGCAGCCCGACGAAGCCGCAG
>Ga0315278_10004701_pt1 | contig 12341 bp, 11 predicted proteins | sample YL17G06_0_MG_FD_203880 | JGI IMG/M metagenome (GOLD analysis project Ga0315278, IMG submission 203880) | Sediment microbial communities from Yellowstone Lake, YNP, Wyoming, USA - YL17G06_0 | ecosystem: Environmental > Aquatic > Freshwater > Lake > Sediment | place: USA: Wyoming | collected...
TGGGGCGCACTGTCGCCCAGGGCGACCGTCGCCGTACAGCGGAAAACCAACATTTGCACCGGCGGTTTTTCCAGCGCCGGTAACCGGCCATTGGCGGCGCCTGCGCCCCTGCTTCAATGTCGCAGACCGGCCAAGAGCAGCCGCTCGTCGGCGGCGCTCAATTCACGGACACACGCCTTTTTTTGACCTTGGATCAGGCCAGCACCGAACATTCAAGGACCAGACTTGGCAGGAAGCCTGCTCATTTGACCGCAACAAAGACAAGCTCAGCATCCCTACTTGTCGCTTCGTTGTCGGTAAGTCCGCCGAATGTACGCACCGCTTGAAAGCCAGCAACTTGCAACATGAGCAGTAATTCCTGCGGAAGATACAGGCTGCCCCGCAAATGTGAAGACTCTACTGCCACCCTGCGTCCGCCTTGCCACTTCTCGATGCTCATCTCGCGGACGTAGCTCTGGGCCATTGGATCGAGCTCAACCGTGCGAATACGAAGGCGGAACTCGCTGCCATCCGGCAAGACACGGGTGATTGGAAAATCGGGCCAGTCGGCAGGCAGTCGCTCCCTAGCCGTAATTTTCCATAGATCCCAGTCTTCGTCGGAATACTCCATCCCCAGATTGAAAACCAACGCGCCGCCTGGCTTCAGGTGTTCGCGGCAGCCGCGAAACATGGAAAGGTCGTTGCGCCTACCTCCCCCCAAACCGAACGAATCGCAGATGAGGATCGTCCCGTATTGGCGCGGTAGGTTCAGCTCGTGCATTGGCTGCGCGAGAAGCGCCGGCGAGAAGCCGTGCGCCGAGGCGGCCTTTCGAGCCCCGTCGAGCATGTCGTCGGAAATATCAACGCCGTCAGCGTCAACACCAGCGATTAGGAGGTTGGTCAAGATGCGCCCGCTTCCGCACGCCAGGTCAAGGACTGGCTGACCGAATCGACCGATCAGTTTAAGGAGTTGCGGCATCTCTGGCGCGTCCGTCTTGAACCTAGCCCAGTACTCAGCCATCAAGCCGTAGTGCCATACGAGTGGTGATTCGCTCATTTCGTTCGGTGCGTGTCGGTTCAACATCGCTTAAGTAGAGAACCAAATTGACGGATTACAAAGCGTCACAGGCGTCTTTGTCGGCCGAGCGGCGCGAGAAAACCCGCCAGGTCAGTGGCCCGACCAGAATTGGAAGAACCTGACGGCATGGACGCGAGATTAGCGCCAGTGTGGGAGCCCGTCCACTACCGCACGGCAAGCCTGCTTGTCGGAAAGCGGATATTCGATGGCGGAATTCAGGGCTGTTGGACTGTCTAGCAATGCGATCCTGGATGACGCGGTATCGCGCCGGCTCCAGAGGCGGTTTGCGTAATCCCTACGTTTCGCTATAGTCCGACATCCAGCCTCGGTAAGGAGACGAATTGGCACGGGACCAACGCCGTTTGGCGGCGATCATTTCCGCTGACGTGGCGGGCTTCTCCCGCCTGATGGGCGTGGACGAGGGTGGCACGCTCGCGAGCCTGAAATCTCACCTGCAAGCCCTCTTTGATCCCAAGATCTCCGAATACGGTGGGCGCATCGTTAAAACCACGGGCGACGGCTTGCTGCTGGAATTTCCCAGCGTGGTCGACGCAGTACGCTGCGCGGTGGACGTTCAACGTGGCATGGCCGAGCGCAATGCCGGCGTGCCCACGGATCAACGCATCGATTTTCGCATCGGGATCAACGTCGGCGACATCATTATCGATGGCGACGACATCTTCGGTGACGGTGTCAATGTCGCGGCGCGCCTGCAGGCGCTTGCCGAACCGGGTGAAATTTGCGTCAGCAAGGTGGTGCGGGACCAGGTGCTGGACAAGCTGAGCCTCACCTTCGAGGACCTCGGAGCGCAAAAGGTCAAGAACATTGCAAGGCCGGTCGAGGCGTATCGAGTGGAAGTAGGGACCGCTGTGCCATCGGCAGTCAGCAAGGCGCACCGAAGCTGGCAGCGCTTCGCTCGATCCCGCGCATTGCGATGGTTTGCGGCAGGCTTCGTCGCTTTTGTCGCCGTCGGTGTCGGCGTCTTGGCCATGACGCAGTTCGGTAAGGGCGCGCAGATAGCGGAGCCCCCCGCGTTTTCGGTGGCAGTGCTGACGTTCAGTGTTCCGGGCGGAACACCTGCAGATCAACAATTCGCGGATCTCGTCACGCAAGGTATCGCCAGCGCGCTGAGGCGCACGACGACTTACGTCAAGGTCATCTTGCACCCTATCACAGTCGAGAGCAGCCAGATAATCGAGATGCGCGCGATTGCGCGCGAACGCAATGTGCGCTACCTGTTGCGAGGTAACGTTCGCATCGAAGGCGATAACGCTGAGACCACCGCCAGATTGATCGAGGCGGAAAACGCGACAGAAGTGTGGACGGGGCAGTTTGCGGGCGCTCGTTCGAAGTTGTTCGCCGAGTCGGGTGGGGCGTCATTGGCCTTCATTCGCGATTTGCGCAACGCCCTCTGGATGGCCGAAGAGCAGCGTGCATCTCACCGTTCACCCCAGGATGCAAAGACGCCCGCGGACCTAGTGCTTCGCGCTGCGATCCTGCGGAGGGATCTGACACCGAAGCGACTCCAGGAGGCACGCGCGCTCGCCGACGAGGCGCTTCGGCTGGATTCGAATTTCGTCATGGCGTTGCGAGAACGCGTGATCATCAATGGTCTCATCTGGGAATACGATCCGAGCGCCAATCGCGTCCAGCTCGGACAGGAAATGGCTGAGTTCACGGGCCGCGCACTGGCGATCGACCGGTCCGATCCCGGCGTGTGGCGCGACCGAGCGGCTGCCTTGAGCATGCAATGGCGATGGAATGCTGCGCTCGAAGCGCTAGCGGAAGCGCACCGACTCGACCCCTCCAATATCGGCGACGCCATCGATCGCGTGTGGCAGTTGAGCATGATGGGCAACGCAGACGAAAGCGTGCGCATCGCCGAAAGCGCGCTGGCAGCCGAGCCCGGTCTGGACCTGGATCCCGGTTTCCGCCACAACCAGTGCTACGCCCAGCTACTCCTGGGACAGTTCGATAAGGCTGTCTCGTCGTGCGAAAAGTCGGTTGCCGGTGGTGAAAGCTGGTGGCCGTGGTTCTTCCTGACCGTCGCCTATAGTCAGTCCGGCGACATGGCCAAGGCAACCACGGCCAAGGCTGAACTTCTGAAGCGGCGTCCCAGCTTTTCCATTGCGCAACTCAATGCAATGGGACTCTCAGACAACTCTGTCTACTTGAAGCAGGCCGACGACAACGTCATCGCCGGTCTGCGCAAGGCTGGCGTTCCGGAAAAGTGACGAGACGCGCCGAGCGGTATTCACCAAAGCGTGAACGTCCGCTTTGAAGCGCGACGAATGGCGACAACGGGTCGACTGCCGCCGATGAACTCTGGCCGATCGGGCGGCCCGAAAGCGGACGCCCGAGGACGTGGCCGCGCGGATCTACGAAGGTTCGTACCGTCGGAATGGGATCAAGTCCGAGCTACCTCAATCGAGCCAGCGCTACCGTTTCAACCCATAGGTGCCCGGATTGGCCCGGCTTGGCGAGCCAAAAATCAATAGGTTGGGCTCATTCGAGCACCCAACTTCGGTAATGTTCCCATTAGTATCTGTTCCCGAGCCTTGCACCAAGTCAGCATCAATCAAACAGACACGAGGCAAAGAGCGGCGGACTCTTGATCCGCACGTGACACGCGCCTTTGCTGAGCCCAGGCGCGGTGGACAGCGCCTCGCATTCTCTTGCTTCGGTCAAAGCTTGATTGCGTTCGGGCTAAGGGTCGAGCGCAAGTTCAAGGCGAATTGATTGTTCGCCATCATAGGACGCCAAGCTCAGCCGCCGTAGCGAAGCCAGTCGCTCGAAGCGCCAACCGAGCGGTGCGCCTCTGCCATGCAATCGGTTCGTGGTTGCGGAAAAACCCGCCGCTCGGCCACTGCTTGATCGTGCACCCTCGGGATGCAGTATTTTCCAATAGCGGAATGAGCCTGTAGGCGGTCAGTTCACTGGGTGAGTCAGGCGACGGCTTTGGATCGACGGTGGATGGATCGGAAGAGCTTTGACCGAGCGTCGGTCAGGGTTTTCGCGGCGTCATTATCGGTCATCTGACGTGCTTGGCGTTCAAGGCTATTGAGGGTGATGCCGGGTTGGAGGTTGATGGTCAGGGGTGGCAACGTCTTGAGCTTGTCGAACGGGGTCATGATCAGTGGGTGCCGTGACCCGTCCTCGGGTGATAATCAGTCCAGGAGCCGGTCGGTGCGAGGCAGATGATGATCGAACGTCATTCTCGTCGTGGTTTGCCCATCCGCCGCGCAGGCGCAGCGGTTGCCGCATGCCTGCTGGCGGCCTGCTCATCGACGCCGACCTACCCGCCGACCGCCCCGTCGACCGGCCACCGCCCGCCGCCGCGCGAGGCACCTTTCAGCATGAGCGATCTCGTCAAGTCCGACGTCGACTCCATCGCCGAGGTGCACCTGCGCGAGAGCATCGCGTCGGCAAGGCTGCTGATGGAGAAGCTCTACCGGCGCAACCCGCGCGAACTCCGGAAGAGCGGCGCCGCCACGCCGGAAGCCGCGGTCGCCCGGGCGTTCGATCCGCGCAACGCGTGGCGCTTTGCGGAGCTCTCGAACCTGCGGGGCATCGAGGCGTTGCAGATCGCCTTCCGTCCGGATTTCAGCGGCGATCGGGTCTTCGCGTTCGGCGTCGGTCTCGGCAGCATGATCACGCAGGCGTACGGCGACAAGACGGAGTTCTACCTCACCGACAGCCTCGACCCGCAGCGTCTCTACAACGCCGCGCGCAACATCGAGATCGCGGCGTGGAAGCTCGCCAACGCCCGTGAGTCCAACGGCGAGCCGATGCTGCTCAGCAACGAAATGTCCGTGGCTGCGCCCAATCTTTCGTTCGAGCGCGAAATCGGCAAGCTCATCGCCTATCAGGACGCGCTCGCCATTGTGATGTCACAGCGGACGAACCGCGTCATCCGTCGCTTCACCCAGGGTCTCGCGACGGCGGTATTTCTGCCGCTCTAGTTCACCCGCGCAACGTCTTGCGCCCCAGCGTGCCGGAGATGCGTCGCAGGAGCCACCTTGGCGAGGCGCGGGATGTCAGCGTGATCGCCAGATTCACGATTCCAGGCACCCGGATGACCTCGCCCTTCATGCACGCCTCGTAACCTTCCGCCGCAACCACGTCGGCGTTCCCGACGAGCATTCCCGGAAGCTGGGCGAGCTCCGGACTGGCCCCTTGCGCCGTGCTCATCATGTTGGTCGCGGTGATGCCGGGGCAGAGTGCGGTGATCGATACGCCGGTTCCTTTCAGCTCTTCCGAAAGCGATTCCGTCAACGACAGGACATACGCCTTGGTCGCGGCGTAGGTCGCCAACGAAGGCACCGGCTGAAACGCCGCGATCGACGCCACGTTGAGGATCCGGCCATGGCCGCGCTTCACCATGAGCGGCAGGAACTGCGCCAGCATCGCCGTCAGGCCGGATACATTGAGGCTGATCAGATCCTGGTGCCGCTTGGCCGATATGTTCGCAAATGCCCCGTGTTCCAGCACGCCGGCATTGTTGACCAGGATGTCGATGTCGACTTTTTTCCGTTTCATGGCCGCGGCAAGGCGTTCTGCCGAACCGGGTGTCGACAGGTCCGCGGGTTCGACCCGGACCTTTGCGCCATGACTCGAGGCCAGCTTGTCGGCGAGCGCCTTCAGCTTGTCCGCGCTGCGCGCCACGAGCACCAGATCATATCCGTCCTTCGCAAAACACCCGGCCAGGGCCTCGCCGATGCCGGAAGATGCCCCGGTAATCAACGCTGTTTCTCCACGCCCCTTCTTCGTTCTCGCCATGACGATCACTCCTCATCGGTATCATTTTCCCCAGCGCAGGGCGAGCGGTTCGAGTTCCGCGGCAAGTTCGAGCAGTCCCGCCCGCGTTGCCGGGTGAAGGGCCTGGAGCGGATGGCGCACCGCGTCGCTCCTGATGACGCCGCCCACCGCCATGATGGTCTTCGTGGCGCGAAGCCCGCATTGCCGGTTCTCGTAATTGATCAGTGGAAGTATGCGCGCATACGCGGCGGCCGCCTCGTTGCGCCGGCCCGCCCGGTGATGCAACAGCACCGGCCTGATCAAGTCCGGAAGCAGGGCGCTCGGCATCGTGCCGGTCGCTCCCGCGTCGAGGTCCGCCATCAGCGTGATCGACTCTTCACCGTCGAACGGTCCGTCGATCATGTCGCCGCCTGCGGCGACCAGTTGGCGCAGCTTGTCGGCCGTACCGGGCACCTCGATTTTCAAATAGCGCACGGCCGGCACCTCGCGCGCGAGCTGGACCAGGAACGGCACCGACAGCGTCACGCCGCTCAGCGGTGCATCCTGGACCATGATCGGCAGCGCCGCGGCGTCTGCCACGCGCGCGAAATGTTCGAGTATCCCGCGCTCGTCCGCACGGAGGCTGGCACCGTGGTAAGGCGGCATCAGCATCAGCATGGCGGCGCCGCCGGCCACCGCCTTGCGGGCGCGCTCGCACGCGACCCGGGTGCTGAAATGACTGCAGGTGACGATGACGGGAACGCGGTCGCCGACGTGCGAGAGGCAGAGCTCGACGAGCGTGTTGCGCTCGTCGTCGGAAAGCAGGAATTGTTCCGAATAGTTGGCGAGGATGCAGATCCCGTCGACACCCTGGTCGATCATGCAATCGAGAACGCGACGCTGCCCTTCGAGGTCGAGCTCGCCCGCGTCCGTGAAGGGTGTCGGCGCAATCGGAAAGATGCCCCTGAGCGGTTCGGCTGTGGAAAGTATCACCGGCAATGCTCCCTGTGTGCCCGTTCGATTTCCGCTGCATCGGCGATCAGCGTCCTTGCGAGGTCCTGCGGCGATGGTAAACCGTGTCGGCGCAGCGCTCCGGTGTTCGGCGTCGATCAGGTCTGCTGGAACTGCAGGCTGAACGCGGCGTGGTCATCCTGGCCAAGCGCCTCCACCAGCTTCGGCATCGCGGCGCGCAGCTGGGTCTCCAGGTTCCAGGGCGGGTTGATGACGAACATGCCGCTGCCGTGGAGACCAAAGCCATCCGCTGCGGGGGTCACCACGGTGAGCGACAGGTGCAGCCAGTCGCTGCCGGCGAGGCGTCGCAGCTGCTCGGGCAGGTTCTCCGACTCGCGCCGCTGCACCTGCGGATACCACACGGCGTAGGTGCCGGTGGCAAAGCGCTGCAGCGCGTCATCCATTGCCACCAGCACGGCGCGGTAATCGGACTTGTTTTCATAGGAAGGATCGATCAGCGCCAGGCCGCGCCGCGATGGCGGCGGCAGAACCGCCTTCAGGCCGGCAAAACCGTCACCGGCCACCACGGCCACGCGGCGTCCGGCACCCCGGAAATACTCGTCGAGCGCCTTGCTTTCATTGGTGTGCAACTCGAAAAAACGCAGCCGGTCCTGCTCACGCGTCAGCTGCAACGCGAACTGCGGCGAACCCGGGTAGTTGCGCAGCACGCCGTCGGGGTTCACGTTCCGCACCTGTTCCACGTAGTCGGCCAGCGGAGCGGGCAGATCCTGCCGGGTCCACAGGCGGCCGATGCCGTTTTCGAATTCGGCGTTCTTGGTGGCATAGCCCTCCTCGAGCGAATAACAGCCCGCGCCGGCGTGGGTGTCGATCACCCAGAGTGGTTTGTCTTTCCTCGTCAGATGCCGAAGCAGCTGCACCAGGACGAAATGTTTGAGCACGTCGGCATGGTTGCCGGCATGGAAACCATGGCGATAACTCAGCATGACCTGATCCCGACACCGTTCGGTTGGCAAGTATCGTCGCCGGGGCGTGCATGCGCGGGGCGCAACGCGACGCCTGCCCGGCCGGTTACACTAACAGATTGAGCCTGGGAGCAGGGGCCGCTGGCAGCGGGGATGCGACCGGGCGAATCGACATGCGCATGGCGCGCCGCGAAGGAGAGAACCATGGACCTGACCACACTCGAGCGACTTCCCCTCTGGATAGGCGGCGGGGCGATTGCCGCGACGACGACCCGCTACGGCGAAGTGACCAACCCGGCGACCGGCGAGGTGATCCGCCATGTCCCGCTCGGCAACGCCGCCGACGTCGACGCCGCGGTGCGCTCGGCGACAGCGGCGCTGCCGGAATGGCGCGCCGCGCCGCCGCTGCGCCGGGCGCGGATCCTGATGCGCTTCCGCGACCTCATGGAGGCGCACAAGAAGGAGTTGGCGCGGATCGTCACCGAGGAACACGGCAAGACGCTGGCCGATGCGGAGGGCTCGATCACCCGCGGCATCGAGGTGATCGAATTCGTGACCGGGATCCCGCATCTGCTGAAAGGCGAGTTCAGCGAAAACGTCGGCAGTGATGTCGACAGCTGGTCGCTGCGGCAGCCGGTGGGCGTCTGCGCGGGGATCACCCCGTTCAACTTCCCGGCGATGGTGCCGATGTGGATGTACCCGGTGGCGCTCGCCTGCGGCAACACCTTCGTCCTGAAGCCGTCGGAGCGCGATCCGACGCTGGCGCTGCGGATGGCGGAACTGCTGAAGGAGGCGGGACTTCCGGACGGCGCATTCAATGTCGTCCACGGCGACAAGGAAGCGGTGGACGCCATCCTCACGCATCCCGGCATCAAGGCGGTATCGTTCGTCGGTTCGACGCCGATCGCGAAATACATCTATGAAACGGGCGCGCGGCACGGCAAGCGGGTACAGGCGCTCGGCGGTGCGAAGAATCACGCGGTGGTGCTGCCCGATGCCGACTTCGACTTCGCGACCGAGGCGCTGATCGGCGCCGCCTACGGCTCCGCCGGGGAGCGCTGCATGGCGGTGTCGGCGGTGGTGACGGTCGGCAGCGCCGGCGACGCCATGTGCGAGCGGCTCGCCCTGCGCGCCCGCCGGGTGAAGGTGGGCGCGGGTACGCAGCCGGACGCCGAGATGGGGCCGGTGATCACCTGCGCCGCGCGCGACCGGATCATGGGCTACATCGATCGTGGTGTGGAAGAGGGCGCGACGCTTGTCGTCGACGGCCGCAGGCCGCGCATTCCCGGCTTCGACGCCGGATTCTTCGTCGGCCCCACGCTGTTCGACCGGGTGACGCCGGCGATGGCGATCTACCGCGACGAGATCTTCGGTCCGGTGCTCGTCATCCTGCGCGCCGATTCGCTGTCCGAAGCGATCGCCCTGATCAACGACAATCCCTACGCCAACGGCGCGGCGCTGTTCACGCGGTCGGGCCACGCCGCGCGGCGGTTCCAGGAGGATGTCGACGTCGGCATGCTCGGCATCAACGTCCCGATCCCGGTGCCGATGGCGTTCTTTTCGTTCGGCGGGTGGAAGAACTCGCTGTTCGGCGATCTGCACGTCCACGGGATGGACGGCGTGCGTTTTTACACGCGCGGCAAGGCGATCACCGCGCGCTGGCCCGCCGACGGCAGCGCCGCACCGGGGTTCCAGATGCCGTTGATGGGGTAGAACGATCCGAAATCGGGACCGCCCACGTTTGCGCGCACAGCCCGGCGGCGCGTACCCCCGCAGCGGCTGCGAATTCGCGGTCGATTTCCGATTTGCTATTCGCTCAGGATTCGCCACGACATCCGGCGGGGTGGCGACGAGTCGCGCAGCATCGACTGGACGTGGGAGACCGCGTTCTGCGGACCGTCGACGCGGATGGTGACCCGGAACAAGGGAACGGGCGGCGCGGATGCGCTTGCGTCCGGGGTCGGGGTGCCGCCAGACGCGTACGGCCTCACCAGAGCACAGTTGCCGGGCGTCGCCGGACCGGGGTGAAGGCAAACGCGTTCGATGACATAGCGCAGCGAGTTGCCGCTGCCGGCATCAAGCACCCGGGCGTTCGCAGGGTAGTTGCCCGGCAGTTGCAGCGCAAACGGCACGCCGCGTCCGTCTTCGCCGGGCTGCCGCGACGCGTAGTAGCTCCGGGCGACCAGATCATGCTCGCGGTCGGTGATGACGTTGGCCTGGAACAGCGATGCAAAGGCTTCCTCGACCGCGGCATCGGCGGGCGGGATCGATGCCTCGCGCAAGGCGAGATTGCCCGTAACGGCAATCGTCGTGTCGACGGCGCGGATGAGCGCCGCGGCAGAGAGGCTCATCGCGACCAGCACGATCAGGGCAACCACGAGCGCGAGGCCGCGCTCGCCTGCGTTGGTGAACGGGACCGGCCGCGCGCCATTGACGCCTGCCTTCATGGGCGGCTATTCCAGATCTGGTTGCGCAGCGGAATGACCATTTCGTAGGTGCGGTAACGCCAATTCGGCGGCAGCGTACCGGCGAGGCGCCCGGCGCATTGCGTCTTGTCGGCAAGCCCGCAGTCGAACAGCACCCAGTTGAAATTGCGGCTCGCGTCGCGGTCGTAGGTCTCGCTGCGCACGATGAGCCCGATGCGTATCGCCTTGATTCCGGCCAGCGTTGCGGCCGGCGCCGCCAGCACGCTGGCCGGGGTCCAGGGCGCAGCGGTGGCCGGAACCCACGTATCCAGGAAGCCGTCGTTGTCGTTATCCACTCCGTACTGGACTTTCATGTTGACCACATTCGACGCGAGCGGATTGGGCGTTGCGCCGGGGTTGACGAGATCGAGGCTGCGCAGCGAGCTGTCCACGATGTCGTAGCGAACGCGCTGGACGCGGCTTCCCGGCCCGAGGTTGAACAGGAGCGAAGATGCCGGGTAGGCATCGGGCGCGCCCGCGTGGGCAATTTCGACGACGCCGTCCGGGTCCGGCGGCGTTACCGCGGTCGCCGTCGTGGCGACGCAGTGTCCGGTCAGGCTGATCGCGACGACCGTGTCTTTCGGCGCGAAGCCGGTCGGGCTGCGAATCCGGTAGCTCGACCCGGCCGGGGCGTCGGTCGCGAACGGCATCGGTCCGGTGAGGGCGGGGGCGACAGCATAGTGCACGACGAACGAGTCGGGCGCGTCGGCTGTTGCTCCGGCGGTGATCAGCACCGGGATCGGCCGCAGCGAGGTTCGGATGTCGCCCGTGTCGGGACAGGTGCCGAGTTCGCTCATCGCTGCGGCGAGGCCGTTGCCGGCGTTGGCGATGTCCACCTCGAGTGTGAATGCGGACAGCAGGCCGCTTTGCTGGGCTTCGGCGGCGCCCGCCGCATTGCGCTTCAGGCCTTCGGCGGCCGCGAACACGTTGAGGATGACGACCACCGCGACGAGACCGATCAGCAATCCGACCAGGAGCTCGGTCAGGCTGGCGCCGCGTTGCGGGCAGCGCGCCATCGTTGCGATCTGCATTTGCCAATCGACCGGCGTCAATTCCGGCCAATGACGCCCGACACGCCGTAGTGGTGGGCGAGCGGCTCTCCGGGCAGCTGCCAGCGGACCATCACGGTCACGCTGCGGCTTCCCGCCGAGGGACCGTTCGCCACCCGCACCTCGGGCGCGTTGCCGGGGATCTCTGCGCCCGGCAGGCGAAGTGCCAGGCGGGAGAACGCGGCGTAGCCGTCGCCACCGTTCTGCGCGTGGTACCGGACCGCGAGCGCCGCCGGGTCGTCGGCCCACATCCGGCCGATCAGCGAATGAGCGAGGTGCGCCGCTTCGCTGCGGTACTGCGCATCGTTGACATGGCGGATCGCCTGCGCGTACAGCGCGACGATACCGAGGATGCCGATCGAAAAGACCGCGATCGCCGTCAGCGCTTCGAGCAGAAGCGCGCCGCGTTGGGTACCCGGCGACATGCTCACGCTACACGCAGCTGCCGTCGCGACGCACGACCCAGCAACGGTCGCTCGCAATCCAGCCGTCGGGCACGGCGGTGGTCCGGCGCGCGTTGGCGTGGTCGATCGTATAGACGAAGCCTTGCATTCCCTTGCCGGCGGTGCCGGTGGCGGTCACCGTGTACGCTGCCGCGGCGGCGGTGCATTCGAGCGCGAAGGCATCGGCAGCGCCTGCGGGCTGCGCCACGTAGCCGCAGCCGCCGGCGCCGTCGTCGTAGCGGCGGTTGTCGAGAAAGAATTGCTCCATGCGCACCCGGTGGTCGGCAAGCCTCGATACCGCCTCGACGATGCGTCCCCGGCGAACATGGTCGGCGAGCGAGGGAACGGCCGCGGCGGCAAGCACGGCGATGATCAGGATGACGACGATGAGTTCGATCAGCGTGAAGCCCGGTACCTGGCGGACGGTTGGGCAATAGGGCATCGGCATGGAGAGCTCCCTGTCGTTCTTGGGCATCAGGCGCAGACATCGCGGCTTTTTTCGACGCGCACGCGCCCGCTGTTCGCGAGCACCACCTTGAACGCGTGCATCCCCTGGCGGCAGACGGTGAACGTGCCCATCTGCAGGCCGCCGCTCAGGAGGCGCGCGTTGCCGAGACCGGTGAACGAGACGTAGTCCTCCACCGGCCTGTTGGCCA
>Ga0315278_10004702_pt1 | contig 12341 bp, 11 predicted proteins | sample YL17G06_0_MG_FD_203880 | JGI IMG/M metagenome (GOLD analysis project Ga0315278, IMG submission 203880) | Sediment microbial communities from Yellowstone Lake, YNP, Wyoming, USA - YL17G06_0 | ecosystem: Environmental > Aquatic > Freshwater > Lake > Sediment | place: USA: Wyoming | collected...
AGCATCGCGCCGGCGCCGATCAGCGCACCGGTCGTCCAGGGCAGGCCCAGGGCTGGCGCGCCGAGCGCGGTGGCGCCGATCGATGCGACCAGGCCGCGCAGCGTCTTCGAAGGCCCGAGCAGGGGCCGCCCGTCGAAGAATCGCGCTCCGCCGTCGAGCGCAGCCGACCAGCGTGTTCCGAGCCAGCGCTTGGCGAACAGCGGTGCGGTGTTCGCCAGCGCCAGCAGCAGCAGCAGCCGCAGGCTCATCCAGAATTGATCCATGCTTGCACCTTTGGCGCGAGGTTCGACGCCGACCTTGGCCTCGCGGCTACGCGCTGCGCTGGCCGGCAAGCGCCGCCCTCTGGCTCCACACCAGCACGTAATGCGCTGCGGACAGTGCAATCGATGCCAGGGTGGTCAGCAGCAGAACCTGCAGCCACGGGCCATCCGGCAAGTAACCCGCGCGGATCGCAAGCACGCTGAGCAGCAGCAGGAATTCGAGCGCCGTGTTGAGCTTGGAAATCAGGCTCGGCGCCATCTCGACATGGCCGATCAGCAGGTGATAGGCGAGCGCGCCGCCGACGATCAGCGTGTCGCGCAGGATCAGCGCGACCGCGAACCACCAGGGCAACGATTGCTGCACGGCGAGCAGCAGGGTCACGCTCACCATCGTCAGTTTGTCGGCCAGCGGGTCGGCGACGGCGCCGAAACGCGTGCGCAGGTTCCAGTGCCGCGCAATCGCGCCGTCGGCGAGGTCCGACAGCGCCGAGACGATGAAGAGCAGCAACGCCGTCGCGTAGGCGGATTGCAGCAGCATCAGCGCGATGGCCGGAACCAGCGCGAAGCGCAGCAAAGTGATGGCGTTGGGCACGTTCAACATGTTGGCCCGGACCGCCACCCGCCGCTCCTGGCTCGACGCGCGCGCGAGTCAGTGCGTCGGCCAGGCGCTGCGTTGTTGCAGCCGACGAGCGAAACGTCGACGATGCCACACTGCGCAAACCAGCGCACCTGTTTGCCGCGCTTGATCGCCATGCTGACTCCTGTGGACGCGCCCACCCGGGCGGCGAGCCTGGACACCAACCACCCCCTGCGCAAATGCAGACTACGTGCGAAGCAAAGCTGCCGCGTTGCGGCACATCAACATCCGGACCGCGCCGCGGCTCAGACTTGGCCGATTCCACCCAGCTGCTTCGCCCCGCGGATTCGCGAGCCAGACGCGGCGCGGCGCCATTTTCGAATCCGCCGTGGGCTGGGGAAGACATACGGCGCTGCGGCGGCCATCACGCCCTTGCGAAGGCCCCGCGGCGCCACTGATGGGCAAGACATGATGCGATACATCGACATCTGCAACGGCGACGCCGATGGCCTGTGCGCGGTGTTGCAGTGGCGGCTGCATGCGCCGGCCCAGGCCTGCCTGGTGACGGGGCTGAAGCGCGATATCGCCTTGCTCGATCGGGTGCAGGCGGGGCAGGGCGACGAACTGCTGGTTTGCGACATCTCGATGCAGCGCAACCGCGTGGCTCTGTTGCGGCTGCTCGAACAGGGGGCGCGGGTGCGTTACTTTGACCATCACGCGGCGCCCGATGCTCCCGCCCATCCGAACCTGGAAGCCCATGTCGAGTTCGGCAGCCGGGTTTGCACCAGTCTCCTGATGGACCGCCACCTCGCTGGCGCGCATCGGGCCTGGGCGCTGGTGGGAGCCTATGGCGACAACCTGACCGAAGTGGCCGACACGCTGGCCGTTGGCGCGGGGCTGGCGAGCGAAGACCGTGCCCGGCTGCGTTTGCTCGGCGAGGCGATCAACTACAACGCTTACGGCGAAGACGAGCAAGACGTGCACGTCGCTCCGGCGCGCCTGTACGCGATCATGGCGCGCTACCACGACCCGCTTGATCTGCTCGTGCACGAGCCCGTCGCACAGCAGCTCGATGCGTTGCGCCGCGCCGATCTCGAGCTGGGCGAAGACCTGGCGCCGCACTGGGAAAACGATTCCGCATGCGTCGTCGTGCTGCCGGATGTCCCCTGGAGCCGGCGCGTCATCGGCTCCTTGGCGAACCGGTTGGCCAGCAAGCATCCGCAGCGGGCGCATGCCGTGCTCAAGCCTTTGCGTGATGGTGGCTTCGTCGTCAGCGTGCGCGCGCCATTGGCGACCCCGGGCGGCGCGAATGAACTGTGTGGCCGCTTCGGCGGCGCAGGGCGCGCTGCCGCGGCGGGAATCGACCTGCTGCCAGACCATGATCTGGAGCGATTCATCAGCGAATTCGACGCCTTTCCGTTCCACCTTTGCGTGAGGCCGTGAACATGCTCCTGTTCTCACTCGACCCCGAGTCCAGCTTTGGATCTTCGCTCGCCGCAGCGTTGGACATCAGCCTGAGCCCGTTCGAAGACCGCAGCTTCGAAGACGGCGAGCACAAGCTGCGGCCGCTGGTCGATCCGCGCGGCGCCGACACCTACGCGGTTTGCAGTCTGCACGGTGGCCCGCAGCAAAGCCCGCACGACAAGCTGCTGGGCCTGCTGATGTTCATCGCCACCCTGCGCGAGCATGGCGCCGCGCGCGTGACTGCGGTCGTGCCGTATCTCGCCTATGCCCGCAAAGACCGCCGAACCAAGCCGTTCGACCCGGTCACGCTGCGCTACGTGGCGCAGTTATTCGAAGCGGTCGGACTGGCGCAGATCATCGTGCTGGAGGTGCACAACGTGGCGGCATTCCAGAACGGATTTCGCTGCACGACGCTGCACCTCGAGGCACATCGTGCGTTCGATGCGGTTGTGCCACAGATCGCGGGCGCCGGCGCGCTGGCCGTGGCCTCGCCCGACCCGGGTGGCGTGAAGCGTGCGCAGTTGTGGCGCGAATCGCTTGCCGAGCAGCTCGGGATGCCGGTCGGTTTTGCATTCGTCGACAAGCGCCGCAGCGCGGGCCTGGTCAGCAGCGAAAACCTGGTGGCAGGCGACGTCGGCGGCATGACGGTGCTGCTGCTCGACGACCTCATCGCCAGCGGCGATACGATGAAGCGTGCCGCGCTGGCCTTGCACCAGGCTGGCGCGCAGCAGGTGATTGCCTGCGCAGCGCATGGCCTGTTCATCGAGCCGGCAGCCGACGTGCTGGCCGACGCCGCCCTGTCTCAGGTGCTGGTCACCGACAGCGTGCCGCCTTTTCGCCTGCCCGCAGCCGGGCCGGTGAGCCGCAAGCTGCGCATCGTCTCGGCCGTGCCGCTATTCGCCCAGGCGATCAGGGAATGCCGCGACTCGTGGCTGCGTTGACGGCGACGCCGCGGTGCAGTGCGTCGAGCGCGGCGAGCGCACGATCGATGTAGCGCTGCGCAAGCGGCGGCCAGCGCTGCGGCGCGCGCGGTACCTCGTCGAGCAGATGCGCCATGGCCAGCCGCGCACGGCGCAGCGCCAGCTGCGCGGTGTAGAGCTGCAGCAGCGCTGAACTTGGCTGATCGTCGAGTGCGGCGGCGCAGCCCGCAATCAGGCGCGGGCCGATCCATGGCGCTCCCGCCATTTCGCACTCCAGCGCCAGGAACGCGATTTCGTCGAACGGGTCGACTCGGCGCAGCGCGACGTTGAATTCGAGGCAGTCGATCACGACGGGCGGCTCGAGCAGCCACACATGCTCCGGGCGCAAGTCGCCGTGTCCGTCCACCACATGGCCGCTTGTGGCGCGCTCGCCGAGCTGCATGGCGTGCAATTGCAGCGCGGCGTCGAACCGGTCGAGTGCCGCGGCGGCGTCGCGCAGGTCGAATTGCGGCCGCAGCAAGACCTCGCGGTTCGCAGCCTGCTCGCGCTGGAAGCTGGCGAGATATTCCAGCGCCGTCACGCCGGCCCTGGGCGCGAGCCGGTAGAACGCGGCTAGCACAGAGACCAGCGCGTCGACGTCGTGGCCGTCGACACGAGCTTCGGCGATTCTGCGCTGCAGCTCATGCTGCGCCGGCAGGCGCCGCATCGACACCAGCCAGTCCACCGTCTTGCCCGGCGCCGGCAGGTGTTGCTCGGGGACAAGCGCGAGCCCGCCGGCGCTGGCCTGGAGTGCGATCAGGCCAAGGTAGACGCCGGGCGCCAGGCGCGAGTTCAGGCGCAGCTCTTCGCGGCAATAGAACTCGCGCGATTGCAGCGACGAGAAATCGAGGAACGGGAAGCGCACCGGCTTCTTCAACTTGAGCACGCGCTCGCCGACGAAGAAGACCCACGACATGTGGGTCTCGATGCACTCGAGCGTTGCCTTCAGGCCAGGGTGCGACGCCGGTGATCGGAGAAAACGCAGCTTGGCGTCGAGGGAGGGCTCGGGTTCGCTGTGTGCCGCGCCGGGATTCAGAACAACGTCGGTCATGCAGCGATGTCCCACAGTACCGTTGCGCGCTGCACCATGCGCTCCCGTCAGGACGGGCCAGCGCGCAATTTCATCGGCTGACGAATGATCGTCTTCCACTTTGCCGGATCGGTGCGGCGTATTTCGCTCAGGTAGATCTCGTGGTGCTTGCCACTACGAACCGCCCTGGCCTCGATGAACTCATGCAGGCGCCGGATCGTCGGCCCTTCTTCGGAAAACGGCCCGATGTGCAGCACCTGCGCGCAACTGCCCTCGGCGAACTGCTCCAGGCGAAGTTTGGGCAGACCGGGGAGGTTCTTCTTCTTTTGGACCTCCACGATCGCGGCGTCGATGAGCGAGTCGGCGGCGAAGCCCGGCTGCATGATCATCGCGGTCCATTTCCAATTGCTCTTGTCGCCCGCGGCAAACGCCGACATGTCGTCCGCCCACCAAAGACTTTCGAGCGGCATCACGGCGTAGTCGATCGCCTGCGGAGCCTTCTTCACGCTGAACTTGGCCGCGTACGACACCGAGAACAATGCCTCGACGGCCTGGGCATAGGCGGCCGACGTATTCGGGTCACCTTGCCCGTCGATCATCAGAAAGCGCAATGCCGGCACGTCGACCTGCACGATCTCTTTCGCGCTGGCGTGATAGAGCTGCCTCAGCTCTTCCTTCATGTCGATCTTTGGCACCCGACCAGGGTAGCGGAGTGCGCGTCACCGGCGTTGATGGCGATCAAGCGCAACGACTCGGGCGGCCAGGCCTTCTTCGCGCGACGCCTGGCGCATCGCCCCGGGCTTAGGCGAACGCCTTCATGAGTTGGTCTGCAGGCAGCGGGCGGCTGAACAGGTAGCCCTGGGCCAGGGCGCAGCCGAGTTGCAGCAGGACGCGGGCGTCACGCTCGGTCTCGACGCCTTCGGCCACGGTCTGCACGCCCAGGCTGCGCGACAGGCCGATCACGGCGTCGACGATCTTTGCGCTCTGCGGGCGCTCGTGCAGGGTGCGCACGAAGGAGCGGTCGATCTTGATCTTGTCGAACGACATTTCGGCCAGGTAGGCCAGGCTCGAATACCCGGTGCCGAAGTCGTCGAGGGTGACCGTGATGCCCGCGGCCTGCAGGGCCTGAATCACAGCGCGCGCGCGCACGGTGTCGCCGACCAGGGCGGTCTCGGTCAACTCCACGTCCAGGCGCGACGGCGCAACGCCGCTTTCACTCAGCACGGCCAACAATTGCGGCACCAGGGCGGGGTCGAGGATCTGTTGCGGCGCGATGTTCATCGAGAGTCGCCAGTGCACAGGAAATGCCGCGAGATCGACGCAGGCCTGGCGCAGCAGTGACATCGACATCGGCCCGATCAGGCCCGAGTTCTCGGCCAGGGCAATGAAATGCGCCGGCGCCAGCAGGCCGCGCTGCGGATGGTTCCAGCGGCACAGCAGTTCCACCGCCTGCACCGCGCGGCTCGCCAGGTCGACGATCGGCTGGTAGTAGGGCAGGAATTCGCCCCGGGCGATACCCTCGCGGACCGCGTGCTCCAGGGTGGCGCGTTCGGCCACCTGCTCATCCAGCGAGGGATCATAGAAGCACACGCTGCCGCTGCTGCCCGCCTTGGCGCGATACAGCGCCGAGTCGGCCATGCGCAACAAAGCGTCATCACTGTCGGCGTCGTCGGGGAAGCGGGCAACGCCGACGCTCGCGCCGATGCTGATCGGCAGGGTGTCGATCAACATCGGCTCGCCCAGCGACGCGACGATGCGCTCGGCGACCACTCGCGCCGCGGCCGCGTCGTCCCGCTCCTCGACCACCACGACGAATTCGTCGCCGCCGTAGCGCGCGTGCGGTTCACCCGCGCGCAAGGTGCGCGCCAGGCGCTGCGCCACCTCCTTCAGCACGCGATCGCCGACCATGTGGCCGTGGCGATCGTTCACCGGCTTGAAGCGGTCGAGGTCGACCATCAGCACCGCGAGGCCATGCTGTTCGCGCCGGGCGCGTGCCAGTGCCACGCTCATCGCATCGCGCAGCGCGGATCGGTTCGCCAACCCGGTCAGCAGGTCGCTCGAAGCCAGGCGCTGGATGCGATTCTCGGCATCCAGGAACAGCGTTCGCGAACGGCCGAGCCGTTGCGCCAGGAACTTCCACAATCCAAACTCGAGTGCCAGCACCGCGATCAGCGCCGCGGCGCTGACGTACAGCGTGCGCCTTTGCAGCGCCTCGGTTTCGGCCCGAGTTGCTTGCACCGCGGCGGCCGTGAATTCGTCGATCGCCATCGACAACCGCCGCGTGTTGGCCCGATAGCGCTCACCGTCGAAGATGGAACGCGCGACCTCCGCTGAACCCACCGTCAGCGCTTCGAAAGCCGACTCGCGCATGCTCTCCAGTTCCTCGTAGGCGGCGCCGCTGCGTGCGTCGAAGCGTTGCGCCGTCTCCGGGTCCACCAGCGAGCGCGCTTGCTGGAGCACCCTTTGCAGCTCGGGCCGGCGCGCGTCGTACTCTTCGACCCATCGAGTCGCGCCGGTGGCCACCGCCATTTGAGCCGCCGCGGTCAATCGGTAGTCGGCCAGCTTCGCCTCGCCGGCCAGCTGCTGGGCCGCGGTGTGGCGTTGGACTGCGGCGTCGCGCGCCTGCGACAGCCAGAGCCGCTCGGCGACCACCCCGCCGATGATCAGCACCGAACCTGCCAGTGCCGCACCCGACAACGCCAACGCCACCGAGTGTCGGGCCTGCTCGATCGATCGCTCGACGATCGAAGCCTGGGGGGGTGGGGTGCCCGACTCGGCCACCGGGTCCAGCCGTGACGGGCCACTGACGAGCAGGGAGCGGTCTTCTGTCACGAAAATCTCGGGCCCACAATCCTTGCGCATGGCCGGTGGCCGGGGACAGCTTGCTTATCGTCTTGCACACGCCGGGCTTGAGCGTGGCGGCGCGCAAGAAAGCTGGCCCGCCCGCCCGTCCTGCAGGGGTGCCTCATCCAACCGGGTCACCGCGCAAAGCCGGCCTGCGGCGCGCGCTCCAGGTTTCGCGCGAGCGGGCGATATCTCACGCCCTCGAATCAGCCCGCAAAACCCCGCGCCAAGCTCAACGTGGCCACGGCCATGGCCTCGATGACCTCGCTCAGTTCGCCGATCGCAGGGTGCAAATGCCACTGCACGTTCGGGTGCCTGCTCGCCAGTTCCTGCATCAGGCGCGGCACGTCATTGCGCACGTGACCACCGCTGCCGAGGAACACCGGAACGATGTCGATTCGTTCGTGGCCAACGCCGGCCAGTTCGTCGCCGGCGCTGACAAGATCGGGCTCCAGGAAATCGAGGTAACTCAGGCCCACGGTCAGGCTCGGATCGAGCGCAGCGATGCGCGCGGCCATCGCCTCGAACGGTGCGGCCCAGCGCGGGTCGCGAGCGCCGTGGGCGAGCAGCAGGATCGCGGACTTCATCGGTAGCGCACGAGCCAGGCGAATGCCGCCAGTGAGAGCAGCAGATAGACGAGGTTGGGTGCGGCTGCCACAGCCCAGGGCGACCAGTTGCGCAGCAGCCCCAGGTGCCCGGCCAGATTGTTGAGCAGCACAAAGCTGATACCCAGCATGATGCCGCCGAAAACCTTCAGGCTCACACCGCCGGCGCGCGCGTGCATGTAGGCGAAGGGCAGGGCCAGCGCCACCATCACCAGGCAGGAGAAAGGGTAGAGCGCGCGCTTCCAGAACTGGATCTGGTGGCGCTGCGCGGCTTGCTCGTTGCTGTCGAGGTGCGCGATATAGCGAAACAGATCGAGCGTCGACATGTTGCTCTCCGGCAGCAGCGCTGCCGCGACGACTCCGGCCGTCAAGGTGCTGGGCCATTCGAGCCGGTCGCGCAGCTCTTGCGAGACCTGCGCGTCCGCGCTGCCGTCAGTGGCGTCCCAGCGCGAGATGCGCACGTCGTTCAGTCTCCAGAGGGCGTCGTCGTCGATGTCGGCGCTGGCGGCGAAGATGCGCCGCAGCAGCCGGCCGTCGGCGTTGAACTCGAAAATGCGCACGTCGTTGAGCACCGTGGCGCCTGGCGCCGAGCCGACGTTGATCGAATAGTGGCGTTCCCCCAGTGGCGTGGCTGCATGGTCCTTGAGCCAGGCGCCCTCGCCGCCGAGGCTGATGCCACCCCGAAACTGCGCTTTGAGCAGCGTCGCCTGGCGCTCGCTCAGGGGTGCAATGTGGTCGCCGATCACATAGGTGAACACGCCGAACATCAGGCCCAGGCCTGCGAGCAAGCCGAGGGCGAGGCCCGGGCCGAGCCCGCCGGTGCGCAAAATCGTGTATTCCGACGATTGAGCCAGCCGCGCCAGGGCATAGATGGTGCCGATCAAGACGGCGATAGGGACGAGTTCGTACAAGTGCCCCGGCAGCTTGAACACAGAGGCCAGGGCGGCGTGCAAGCCGGTGTAGCCGGAGACGCCGATGTCCGCGAGTTCATCGACGAAGTCAATGAAGAAGAACAGCGACAGGAATGCCAAGGCGACGAACGTCACCGAACTCACGATGTCGGAGTAAAGCAGGCGGCGCACCGTTTTCATGCAGTGCGTGCGCGTGACGCCAGAGCGCGGCGCAACCAGCCGCTGCCGTTGCGCGATTCGCGCCACCAAAGCATCAGCAGCGCGATCGCGAAGGCGCCGCCGTGGGTCCCGGCGAGTGCCGCGCCCATGCCGACTTTGCCGCTCGCCACCCAGGCTTGCGTCAGGTTGATGAAGTTGTAGTAGACAACGAAGGTCAACAAAGCGAACAGCACGCCCCAGTTGCTGGGTCGGCGCGGATTCGTCGCCGCCAGCCCGACCGCCAGCAGCAGCATGTTGGCACTGCCCAGAATCAATCCCAGGCGCCAGACGAACTCACCCTGGCGCGGCAGAGTGGGCTCGCGCAACAGGTCAATGCTGCGCTGCGCCTTCGGTGGCAGGCTGACCAGGCTGGAGGTTGTGCGTTCGCCTGCGAGCACGCGGTAGCTTTCAAAGCGCGCCAGCGTCTTGCTGCCATCGCGAAAATCCTGCTCATTGTTCTGACCCTTGTCGAGCACCAGGTAACGGTCGTCACCCTCGATGACGATGCGGCCGCTGCGTGCCGAAGTGACCGACTCGCTGTTGGGCAAGGTCGTCAGGATGAAAACGTTGCGGCCGACCCGACCGTCTTGCGAATCGCGCTCGATGAAGAACACCCGCCTCCCATCGCTCGAGGCCTGGAACTGGCCTGGAGTGACGCGCGACAAGTCGGAGCGGCGCTCGAAGCGCTCGCGAATCTCGATGCTGCGCATGTTGACCCATGGCCAGACGAACAGCGCGAGCAGTATCACGATCAGCAGCGCCGGCCAACTCATGCGCAGCACCGGGCGCACAAAACGCGCCAGCGGCACGCCGCTGGCGAACCAGATCGTCATTTCGCTGTCGCGGTACATGCGCCCGAGCGTGGCGACGACCGAGATGAACAGCGACAGCGCGAGCATCGTCGGCAGGTGCGACAGCGCGACGAAGCCGAGCAGCAGCACAACGTCTTGCGCTGAGACCCGCCCGAGCGCCGCCTGGCCCAAGGTCTTGATCAGCATGATCGTGATCACGATGGTCAGGATCACGACCAGGGTGGCACCGAAGCTGCGCGCCAGGTCCTTGCGCAGGGTGAAATCGAATAACATCGCCGCCTTGTATTGAGCGCCCCCGGACCGCCGTCTCGCGTCGGCTGCCCCAAGGGCCACGAAGGGGCCTCTTCGTGGCCCTTGGGGTCAAGGACCGTTGGGACGACCCTTCGCTTCCTTGGAATGAACCGCGATTATGGACTTCCGTCATCACATCTGCGCCCCCGACATGCTCGGCTCGACGCCTTGCGACGCCCTGTTGCTCGTGATCGCCGGCGATCAGGTCGACACCGCCCTGGCGGCACCGCTCGCGGCCGCGCTGAAAGACGCAACTGCGCATGGCGACTTCGCATTCAAGGCCGGAAGGCTGCTGTACCTGCATCGCCCGCAGGGCGTGAAGGCGCAGCGCATCGTGTTTGCGGCGGCGGGCGGCAAGGCTGCGACGATGGCAGCGAAGGAATTTCGCAACGCCGTGGCCAAGGGGCTTGGCTTGCTCAAGGAAAGCGGCGCCAAACATCTCGCGGTGGGCATGGCGGGCGACGTGGAACTCGGCGCAGCGCACGCCGAGGCGTTGGTGGCTGCGGTGCATGACGCGACCTATGTCTATCGCGGCACCAAGCCCAGTGCCCCGGCCGCCTCGGCGCTGAGCAAGGTCAGTCTGTTGTGCCGCAAGGCGGACGCGAAGGCCGTGGCCGAAGGCCTGAACCGCGGTCAGGCGATTGCCCAGGGTGTGCTGCTCGCACGCGAATGCGCGAACCGCCCGGGCAACCATTGCACGCCGACCTACCTCGCCGAGCAGGCACAGAAGCTCGGCAAGGACCACGGCTGCAAGGTCGAAGTGCTGGATCGCAAGGCGGTTGAAAAACTCGGCATGGGCTCGTTTCTCGCCGTCGCCCAAGGCTCGCACGAACCGCTGCGTTTCATCGTCGCGCACTATGAAGGCGCGGCGACGAATGTCGCGCCGGTGGTGCTGGTGGGCAAGGGCATCACCTTCGACACCGGCGGCATCTCGATCAAGCCCGCCGCCGAAATGGACGAAATGAAGTTCGACATGGGCGGGGCCGCGAGTGTGCTGGGCACGCTGCGCGCAGTGCTCGAACTCAAACCCAAGCTCAACCTGGTGTGCATCATCCCTTCGTGCGAGAACATGCCGGGCGGCGCGGCGATCAAGCCGGGCGACGTGGTGACCAGCATGTCGGGGCAAACGATCGAAATTCTGAACACGGATGCCGAAGGCCGGCTCATCCTGTGCGACGCGCTGACCTACGCCGAGCGCTTCAAGCCCGCCGTGGTGGTGGACATCGCCACGCTCACCGGCGCTTGCGTTGTCGCCCTCGGCCATCATCACTCGGGTCTGTTCACCGCCGACGATGCGCTGGCCGACCAACTGCTTGCAGCAAGCCGCGCCGCGCTCGACCCCTGCTGGCGCATGCCGCTGGATGAAGAGTACGACGAAGCGTTGAAGAGCAACTTTGCCGACATGGGCAACGTCGGCCCGCGCGCCGGCGGGGCGATCACGGCGGCGATGTTCCTGCGGCGCTTCACGAAGAACTATGCGTGGGCGCACCTGGACATCGCGGGCACTGCCTGGAAATCGGGCGCGGCCAAGGGCTCGACCGGAAGGCCCGTGCCCTTGCTGACCCATTTTGTGCTGGCGCGGGCGGGCTAGTAGCCTGGGCGGCACAAGACCGCCGGCCCCGAGGGCATGTTCAGACGACGGATGTCGGTGCGGACGATGACCGAGGTGAGTTTTCATTTCAACGTTGCTGACCGCCTGAGCTATGCCTGCCGGCTGCTGCGCAAGGCGATGCGCAAAGGGGCGAAGGTGGCTGTGGTGGCATCGACCCCGACCTTGACTGCGCTCGACCGGGTGCTGTGGACATTCGAGCCCACCGAATTCGTGCCGCATGTTCGGCTCGCGCCGGGCGCCGTGCCGGCGACGCGCCTGCGAGCCACGCCGATCTGGCTGCTCGAGGCTGCGGCCGATGCACCCGATCGCGACGTGTTGCTCAACCTCGCACAAGACGTTCCGGCGGGCTTCGAGCGTTTCGACAGAGTCATCGAAATCGTCAGCGCAAACGACACCGAGCGCGCGACCGGTCGGGAGCGCTGGAAGCACTATGCAAGCCGCGGCTACCCGATCACCCGCCATCAGGCAAGCCCTGACGCTTGAGCCCGATCGAAGCGGCTGGAACGTGCGAAGGCTGCGCTGGCGTGCGCCGCCGATTCGATCATTCGCCAGACGCGCTGCGCGCCGCTGGACCGGGCCCCTCATTCAGGGTGGTCTCGGGCGCCGCCGCACTGGGCGCCATAGCAGGAATCGGGCCTCGGGCTGACAAATCCTGATGGAGAAACAGCCGGTTTTGCGGTATCGTACCGGCCTTCGGGAATAAAACCCTCGATTCAGTTCAATCAAGTCCCAACAGGAGAACCTGCATGCAAGTGAAATTGAATGTGATCGTTGCGGC
>Ga0315278_10004703_pt1 | contig 12340 bp, 12 predicted proteins | sample YL17G06_0_MG_FD_203880 | JGI IMG/M metagenome (GOLD analysis project Ga0315278, IMG submission 203880) | Sediment microbial communities from Yellowstone Lake, YNP, Wyoming, USA - YL17G06_0 | ecosystem: Environmental > Aquatic > Freshwater > Lake > Sediment | place: USA: Wyoming | collected...
TCGGCGCCGGCCTGGCCGGGCTGTGCTGCGCCCGCGAGCTGGCGAGCCGGGGCGTGGACGTCCTGGTCCTCGAGAGAAGCGACGCGGCCGGAGGTCGCCTGCGCACCGACGAAGTGGACGGCTTCCTGCTCGACCGCGGCTTCCAGGTGCTGCTGACCGCGTACCCCGAGGCGCGCCGCGCGCTCGACTACGAGCGTCTGGGCTTGCGGCCCTTCTATGCCGGCGCGCTGGTCCGTCACCACGGCGGCTTTGCGCGCCTGGCCGACCCGCTGCGGAATCCCTTCGACGCCGCGCGCAACCTGCACACCGGTCCCGGCAGCCTCGTCGACAAGCTGCGCGTCGCGCGCCTGCGCCGGCGCTTGTCGCGCGCCTCTTTGAACGAGGTGCTGGAGGCGCCGCAGGTGAGCACGGCGGAGGCGCTGCGCCTCGAGGGGTTCTCGCGGGGCATGGTGGACGGCTTCTTCCGGCCGTACCTCGGCGGCATCTTCCTCGACCCCGGGCTGGAGACCTCGAGCCGGCTGTTCGCCTACGTGTTCAAGCTCTTCGCCCAGGGCGAGGCGGCGCTGCCGGCCGCCGGCATGCAGGCGATCCCTCGCCAGCTGGCCGAGAGCCTGCCGGAAGCGGCCGTTCGCCTCTCCGCCACGGTCGAGTCGGTCGACCGCGGCGGCGTGACGCTGGCCGGCGGAGAGCGCCTCGAGGCCGGCGCGGTGGTCGTGGCCGCCGACGGGCCGGAGGCGGCCCGGCTCACCGGCGCCGTGGAGGCGCCGGCCGCCCGGGCGACGACCTGCGTCTACTTCGCGGCGGAGCGCTCGCCGCTCGGCGAGCCCATCCTGGTCCTCGACGGCGAGGGTCGCGGCCCGGTGAACGACCTGTGCGTGCCGAGCGACGTGGCGCCGAGCTACGCGCCGCCCGGGGCGGCGCTGATCTCGGCCACCATCCTCGGCATCCCGCCGCTGGACGACGGCGGCGTCGAGGCCGCCGCCCGCGAGCAGCTGCGCGGCTGGTTCGGCGCCCAGGTCGACGGCTGGCGGCGGCTGGCCGTCTACCGCATCCCGTTCGCGCTGCCGGCGCAGCCACCCGAGGTCATGGCTACGCCCCAGCGCCCCGTGCGCCTGCGCGACGGGCTCTTCGTGTGCGGCGACCATCGCGATACGGCCTCGATCCAGGGGGCGATGGTCTCGGGGCGCAGGGCCGCCGCCGCGGTGCGCGGCAGCGACAGCGGCCCGTCCTGCGCCCTTTCGAGTCGAGGCGGGAGGCGCGCGCCGGCGCCGCAGCCGGGCGCCCCGTTCAGACCTTTCCGAGCACCAGCCCGAGGCACATGACGAAGAGCACGGTCGCGGTCACCAGCACGTAGCGCCCGTCGCGCTCCCTGACGAAGACCACCAGCGACCCCGCGACGCGCACGAACGGCGTGCCGATGAGCACGATGAGACCCAGCGAGAGGTAGGCCGCCGGGCGCAGCGCGGCCAGCGCGCGAGGGAGCTCCGCGAGCGGCACGACGCCGCGAGGAAGGCCGGCCCCTCGGGCGACGCCGAGGACCAGACCTGCCGCCATGAGCGCGACGCTGAGCGCGATGCCGCACAGCAGGATCCCGCGGATGGCGCGCTCGATGGGCTCCATCACGTGCGTGCCTGCCGGCGTTTCCTGCTGCGGACGGGAGCTCACTGACCGAGCCCCAGGCCCCTGAGGAGCATCATCACGGCGAAGACCGCGAGGACCACCTGGAAGATCATGCCGAGCGCCCGCGCCGACAGGCGCACGGCGAGGCGTGGCCCCAGGCGCGCGCCGGCAAGGATGCCGAGCGCGGCGGGTACAGCGTAGTACGGGTCCATGTAGCCGCGCCCGTAGAAGATGGCCGCGCCGGCGGCGGCCGTGACCCCGATCATCAGGTTGCTGGTGGCGATGGTCGCCTTGAGGGGGACGCCCATCAGCAGGTTCATGATCGGCACCTTGAACGCCCCGCCGCCGACCCCCAGAAGCCCCGAAACGTTGCCGGCTCCGAGACTGAGCACGAACCCGAGACGCGGGCGCCGCACGCCGTACTCGACGTCGCGTCGGGCGGCCGGGTCGTAGTAGGCCGCCTCGAGCACGCCGGTCCGGGCCGGCGTCACGTCGCCGCCGCGGCGGTTCATCTGCCAGACGACGTAGGCGAGGAGCGCCGCGAAGCAGAACTGCAGCACGCGGCCGTCGACGAGCACCGCCGTGACGCCGCCGGCGACGGCTCCGATCGCGGTCGCGACCTCGAGCAGCATCCCCAGGCGGATGTTGGTCATCCCGCGGCTCACGAAGGTGGTCTGCGCCATCGACGACGTGGCGATCACGCAGACGATGCTCGTGGCGATGGCGACCTTGATGGGCACGCCGAAGGCCAGGCTCAGCATCGGCACCATGATGATGCCGCCGCCCACCCCGACCATGCTGCCGAAGACCCCGGCCACGAAGGCCACGGCCAGGAGTGCGATGAGGACGCCCGTGGCCGCCGCCTCAGTCGTCGCCGCCCGGGGGCCGCCGCAGACGCTTGACGACGGCGCGGCCTTTCTTGGCGGCGAGGCGCCGCTCCACCGCCGCGCGCGAGGGCCTCGTGGCCCGGCGCGGCGGCGGCGGCGGCGCGTAGAACTTGACGAGCTTGAGCCGCAGGCGGCGCAGCGCGTCCTTCTTGTTGAGATACTGGCTGCGCTGCGCCCGGCACGTCACCGTGAGGCCCGTCGCCCTGTGGCGCAACCGCACCGCGCTGTCGGTGACGTTCTGGTGCTGGCCGCCGGGGCCGCCGGCGCGGAAGGTCTCCACCTCGCACTCGACGAGGAGGGCGGCGTCGCTGTCCGGGATGTCGACGGGCGGGCACATACGTTTGGCGGTGGCGGCGCGGCAGGCGCCGCCGCCAAAGCCTACCACCCCCGCGTGATAGCCTCAGGGCATGCTCGCCATCGCCCTCGCCCTCGGTGCGTCGCTCTGCTGGGGCTCCGGCGACTTCCTCGGGGGCCTCACCACTCGGCGCGCCAGCCTCTGGGCGGTGATCGTCGGCAGCCAGGCGGCCGGCCTCGTGGGCGCCACGCTCGTGGTCGTCCTCGCCGGCCACGGCTGGCCGAGACTGCACGCGGTGTGGCCGGTCATGCTGGGCGGGCTCGCGAGCGTGGTCGCCATCTCCTGTTTCTACAAGGCCCTTGCGATCGGCTCGATGAGCATCGTGGCGCCGATCAGCGCCACCAACGCGCTGATCCCCTTCCTCGTGGGGCTGGCGGTGGGCGAGCGCCCCAGCGCCGCGCAGCTCGCCGGCGTGGCCCTCGCCGCCGCCGGCGTCCTGCTGGTGGCCAGCGAGCGCGCCCGCGCCGGCGACATCATCGGCGCGGCGGCGCTGCCCAACGAACCGGCCGTGGAGCCGACGGCCCTCATGGCAGCCGGAGCGGCGGCGCACGTGCCTCGCCGCAGCCAGCGCCGGGCCATCGTCCTGGCCCTCACCGCGGCGGTGGCGATGGGCCTCGTGCTGGTGGGCTACGACGCCACGGCGCGCTGCGACCCGCTGTGGGCGATGCGCCGCTCCGCGCTGCCGTTCATCGTCGCCGTCGGCCTCCTCGACACGGGAGCCAACGGCGTCTTCGCTCTTGCCACGACGCAAGGCTACCTGAGCCTCGTCGCCGTGCTCGCGTCCGTCTATCCCGTGGTCACCGTCCTGCTGGCCTACGGCCTGCTGCGCGAACGCCTCGCGCCACACCAGATGGTGGGCGCCGTCGGGACGCTGGCCGGCATCGCCCTCATCGCCGCCGGATGAGGCCCTTCGCCGAGCTTAAGCTGCGCGGCCCCGCCGGCGAACCGGTGGACCTGCGCCGCACCCTGCTGTCGCACGGCGTCGCTTCGTTGCCTCCGGCGAGCATCGACAAGGCGGCCTGCGAAGTGACGGTGACCATGCCGGCCGCGGGCGGTCCGCGGACGGTCGTGATCGCGGCCGGGCCGGCGGCCTTCGCCGGGCCGCCGCCGCGCGGCGCAGCGCGCCGCGGACGCGGCGGCCCGGCCGTAGCGCTGCTGTCTCTCGCCGACGCCGGCCCGCCGCCCGCTGCCGCCGAGGCGGCGGCGCTCACGGCGACGGCGCGGCGCTTGCTCTGCCTCGACGACGATCTCAGCGGCTTCTACGCGCGAGCCGCATCCGACCCCGAACTCGCCTGGGCGTGCGCCGGCGCTGGGCGGATGCTGCGCAGCCCGACGGTGTTCGAGGACGTCGTGAAGACGGTGTGCACCACGAACTGCGCCTGGTCGGCGACGGAGCGCATGGTGGGCGCCCTGGTCGAGCACCTCGGCGAGCCGGCCCCTGGCGGGCCGCTGGGAAGCCCGGCGGGCCGCGCCTTTCCGAGCGCGGAGCGCATGGCTCAGGCGGAGGAGGGGTTCTACCGCGACGTGGCCCGGGCCGGCTACCGCGGCCCTCGCCTCCGCGCCCTCGCGCTCGCGGTGGCCGCGGGCAAGCTCGATCTGGAGACGCTCCTCGTGACCCCGCCCGCGGAGCTGCCCGACGACGAGGCGGAACGACGCCTCCTCGAGCTGCCCGGGGTGGGGCCGTACGCGACCGCGCACGTGATGATGCTGGTGGGCCGCCACTCGCGGCTCGTCCTGGACTCGTGGACACGGCCCAAGTACGCCCGCCTGGTCGGCCAGCCGCCGGGGAGACTCGTCGCCGATCGCGTGATCGGCCGGCGCTTCGGCGCCTACGGCGCCCACGCCGGCCTCGCCTTCTGGCTGTTCGTCACCCGGGACTGGGTGGACGAGCCGAGCGCAGAGCAGCCACCCGCCTGACGCTCCCGTGCGGCGGCCTCACGGCTGCTGCGGTATGCCCCAGTCCTTCTCGATGACGTCGAGCGTGGCCTGCGCCATGCGGTCGCCGCCGGCCCGCGTGAGATGGATCCCGTCGGGAGCGCGCATGAGCACGGGATCGCCGTTCGCGTCCGGGAGATACTCCGAGTAGGAGCCTTTCTCGTTGGCGAACAGCGCCCACGTGGAGATGTAGAAGACGCCCGGGTGTTTCTTGGCCTCCGCCTCGTAGATGTGGTCCATCATCGAGATGCGCTCGCGGTAGCCGGGGTCGCGCATGATCGGGTTGCCGGCCCAGTACGCCCGGCGCCCGCCCCTGGTCAGGATGTCCATGGCCTTGCCCACGCGTCTCGCGTAGACCTCCTGCCAGGCCTTGCTGCCCACCGCCAGCACCTTGCCCTTGTAGAGCACGCTCTGGCCGTCGTTGGCGCCGAAGAGCACGGCTGTGGCGTCGGGGTCGAATTCCACGATCTGGTCGATGATGCGCTGCGGCCAGTCGAAGAAGTCGGGGCGGCTCAGACCGCTCGACACCTTGTAGTCGAGCTTGGCCTTGATGAAGTGAGTCTCCTCGGCGAGGTTCTCGAGCGACGACCCGAAGACCTGGGCCATCGAATCGCCGATGATGTAGAGACGCAACGGGTCCTTGCGGGTGATCTTGCGCGGCCACTTCGGCTTGACCTTGTCCTTGACCTCGGCGATGGAATGGTGCGCGGCCTCGCCGCGCCCGAGCATGGCGTTGAGCGCTTCCGCCGGCCGGTCGAGCTGTAGGGCGCCGCCTAGAACGACCATGGGTTTGAGCAGGGCGAGCTGGATGCTGCGCGCGGTGCCCAGCGGCTTGCCCTTCACTGCGGTCTCGATGGCCTTGGCGTCGAACAGCCCGGCGACGAAGAAGCCGATGAGCATGGCCGCGAGAACGGCGCCGGCGGAGAGCCGGCGGCGGCGCGCCCGGCGACGCTCGGGCACGTGCCCGAGCGCGTCCGCGCCGAACGGGCCGCCGGGTCCGTCGCCGGCGGCGGGCGCGCCGCGCGGCGCGCCCTCTCCGGGGTCGAGCCAGTCCGCCCACTCGTCGTCGACGCGGCGAGCCGGCGCGGCGCGGCGCGGACGAGCGGCGCCCTCGTCGCCCGCCGCGGCGTACCTGTCGCGACGGCGCGGCGGGAGGCCGGCCGGGCGGCTCGGCGGCCGCAGACCGTCCCACACGAAGAGGTCGTCGTTGCCGCCTTCGTCGAACGGCAGCCTCCCCGAGCCTTCGTCGTGTCGGTCGTCCGGCATGCTCAGTCGCCTCGCGTCGGTGGCCGCATCAGAACTTGAAGTAGAGGAACTCGGCGGCGCCCTGCGGGCCGAGCGTGTCGATGAGGAACAGGGCGAGAGCCAACACGGCGCCCTGCCCGGCCCAGCCGATGTTCGCCAGACCGACTTCGAGGCGCTCGCTCAGGCGGCGCGGGACGTACTGGATGCCGATGCCGAGCACCACGAGGCCCGCGATCGGCCAGGTGACCGCCGAGCCGATGCTGCCCAGGCCGGCGACCAGCCGCCAGAGCACCGCGAAGGCGCCGCCCATCGAGTCGGCGCGGAAGAACACCCAGGCCACGCTGACGAAGGCGAACACGGCGAGGCGCTGGAGCGCCCGCGCCCCGGCCGTCGCGCCCGGCTCGGCCAGACCCCGGGCCCGGCGCACGTCGGCGCGGGCGCGCTCCACAGCCAGGCCGACGCCGTGCATGCCGCCCCAGAACACGAACGTCCAGCCGGCGCCGTGCCACAGGCCGGCGAGCAGGAACGTGACCATGAGGTTCACGTAGGTGCGGCCGCGGCCCTTGCGGCTGCCGCCCAGCGGGATGTACAGGTAGTCGCGCAGCCAGCTGGACAGCGTGATGTGCCAGCGGCGCCAGAAGTCCTGGATGGTGCGCGCCGTGTACGGCGCGTTGAAGTTCTCGGGCAGCTCGAAGCCGAGGAGCAGCGAGATGCCGATGGCGATGTCGCTGTAGGCGCTGAAGTCGCAGTAGATCTGCACCGAGTAGGCGACGATCCCCCACAACGTCTCCCAGGACGAGAACGACTGCGGCGAGGCAAAGACGCCGTTGACGATGTGCGTGGACAGGTAGTCGGCGATGAGGATCTTCTTGGCGAGGCCGCCGAGGATGAGGACGAACGCGCGGCCGGCGTCGACGCTGTGCGGATCGCGCGGCGAGCGCAGCTGCGGCAGGAAGTCGCGGGCGCGAGCGATGGGGCCCGCGAGCAGGTACGGGAAGAAGGCCACGTACACGCCGAAGTCCAGGGTCGAGGCCGGGGCCAGCTGCCCGCGATAGATGTCGATGGTGTAGGTGAGCACGCGGAACACCAGGAACGAGATGCCCACCGGCAGCAGGATGCGCAGGAGAGGCAGGGGCGCGCCGAGGCCGACGCTGCCGAGCAGGTGGTCGAGGTTGACGGCGAAGAAATCCATGTACTTGAAGTAGCCCAGCGCCGCGAGGTTGGCGATCACCGAGAGGGTGAGCCAGCGCTTGGCGGCGGGCCCGCCGCCGCGGCGCCGGCGGGCGCGCGCGATCTGCACGCCGAGCGCCTGGTTCACGAACGTGGCCGCCACGAGCAACAGGACGAAGCGCCAGTCCCACCAGCCGTAGAAGACGTAGCTGGCGGCGATGATCATCCACTTCCACAGCCGGAGGCGCGGCATGAGCAGCCAGTTCGCCGCGTACACCAGCAGGAAGAAGACCGCGAACGTGATGGTCGGGAAGAGCATGCCCGCGATGGTACACCAGCGCCCGCAGTCAGGTGCGAGCCGGCCGGCCGTCTGGCGACCGGCCGGCTCGCACGAATGCGTTACTGCTCGTGCACCACGGCCTCGACGTTGTTGCCGTCGAGATCGTGGACGTAGGCCGCGTAGTAGCCCGGGGCGTAGTGTTCACGCAGACCGGGCGGCCCATTGTCGGTGGCTCCCGCGGCCAGCGCCTGCTCGTAGAACGACCCGACGGCGGCGCGATCCTTCGCCATCAGGGCGACGTGCACGCCCATCTTCTTGTCGCTGGGGCTGAGCCACAGCTGCGGCCCCTGCGCGCCGAACGCCACGATGCCGTACTCCTCGTTCTCGTACAGCACCTTGTAGCCGAGCGGAGCAAGCGCCGTCGCGTAGAGCTCGCGGCTCGCCGCGAGGTCGGTCACCGGGATGCCCACGTGGTCGATCATGCTGCCCTCCTCGTCGCACCTGACGTACGTATCACCGTCTACGGTCACCGAGCGGCGCCTACGGCAAACCGTAGCCGGCCGTCATCCCGTATCATGGGCCGGTGACCACCGTTCCGTCGGACACGCAGAACACCCTTCGCGAAGGGATCATCGAGCTCACCTTCGGGGAGCCCGACCCGGCGCTGCTGGCGGTCGGGCTCGTGCGCCGGGCCGCGGCCGCCGTGCTCGACGACGCCGGGCCGGCGGCGCTCGCCTACGGGTCGCTCGAAGGCCCGCAGGCCCTGCGCGACGAGATCGCGCGCCGCAGCGCGGCGCGCGAAGGCCGCGCCTGCGCGGCGGCCGACGTGCTCGTCAGCGGCGGCAACTCGCAGGCCCTCGGCCAGGTGCTCACGGTCCTCACCGCGCCAAGCGACGTGGTGCTCGTCGAGTCACCCACCTACAACCTGGCGCTCGGCATCATGCGCGACTACCCCGTCGCGGTCGTGGGCGTACCGCTCGACGAGGAAGGCCTCCGCCTGGGCGCGCTGCGCGCGGCGCTCGCGGAGCTGCGCGCCGCCGGCAAGCGCGCCCGCCTTCTGTACACGATCCCGACGTTCCACAACCCCGCCGGGGTGTCTCTCTCCGCCCAGCGCCGGCAGGATCTCCTCGCGATCGCCGCCGAGCACGGGCTCGTGGTCGTCGAGGACGACGTCTATCGCGAGCTCGTCTACGAGGGCTCTGCGCCCCCCGCCCTCTGGGCACTGGGCGGAGAAGCTCCCGTCGTCCGCCTGGGTTCGTTCTCCAAGACGCTGGCCCCGGGACTGCGCGTGGGATGGATCAACGCGACCGGCGGTCTTCTCGAACGACTGGCCGCGGCGGGAGTGGTCGAGAGCGGCGGGTGCGTCAGCCAGTTCGGCGCGAGCGTCGTCGGCCGGCTGCTCGCCTCCGGCGGCTACGACGAGCACGTCGCCCAGTTGCGCAGAACGTACGCGACGCGCCGCGATGCGCTCGCCGGGGCGCTGCGCGAGCACCTGCCGGCCGGCTGCAGCTTCGCGACTCCGGCTGGGGGCTTCTTCATCTGGCTCATGCTCCCGCCCGGCCTTCTCGCGACCGAGCTGCTGCCCGTGGCCGAAGCGCGCGGCGTCGCCTTCGCGCCGGGGGCGCGCTTCTGCAGCGACGGCGACGATCGCAGCCTGCGCCTCGCCTTCAGTCTGTACGACGAGGAGACGCTGAGAGAGGGCGCGCGTCGCCTGGGCGCGGCCGTGACGGCCGCCCAAGCCGGGCGCGCCTGAGCCGCGCCGCCGTCTGCCCGCGGAAGGGCCCGGCGAGGTACTTCGACGTCGAGGTCTCCGGCTGACGCGCGGGCCGGCGGCTCTGCCGGCCGCGGCCCGTCGCCCCAGGCCGCGACCTCAGATCCGTGGACGGGTGGAGCCGCCGCCGGGGTCGTTGCCGGGGTCGTCGTCATGCCGGTGGCGGTGCGGAAGGTGCAGGTGCGGCTTGCCGCCGATGACGTCCCACAGACGATGCTTGCGTTGCCGCCAGCGCAGGTTGAAGCCCTCGTCGCGTTGGCGGGCCCTCTCGAGCTTGCCGGGGCTGTCGGCGTACCGGCGGTGCGCCCACGGCGAGCTGGGCTTGGCGAGGCGCAGCGCGCCGATCACGGCGACAGGGGGCACGAAGATGCCCACCGTGCCCATGAACAGCTTGCCCTTGAGGTAGCTCACGATCACGAAGGCGGCGCCGCTGAGGATGAGGGCGGAGCCCACCCAACGCGATATCGCGACCAGGTCTCCGACCTCGCCGATGCTCCGCGGCGTGAGGCCGGTGAGCAGCAGCGTGACGAACGTGACGCCGAGGATCACGGCGTCGATCGAGGCGCGTCCCTCGCCGGTCCAGTAGACGTCCTCGAGGTGCAGGATGAGCGCGAACTCGTCGAGCGTGAGGGCGGCGCCCGAGCCGAAAACGAGGGCGAAGAGCTCGATCCACGGGCTGCCCGGCTGCAGGGCGAACTCCATTATTCCGGCGACGACCATCCCGACGATGCCGAACACCGAGTGGTGGATGTGCAGCCCACCCGGCGTGACGATGCTGCCCACCCCGAGCGCGGACCCCCCCCTGGCGCGCGTGACGCGAGTGTTGAGGCGCGCCAGGACGAACGTGAGGATGAAGCCGACGAGCAAGAAGAACAGCGGCCGCTTGGCGTCGTCGAGCACGTTCCAGGGGAGTGTGGCGAAGAGGGAGAGCATCACACTCCCATTATCGGCGCAGAGGCCGGTCCGCAACCACCCGGGGCGGCGGCCGGCGGGCGCCGCGACGGCGGCAGACCGTCCGCGGCGGGCCCCGCGTACCGCGGTCCGCGCGTCAGATGGACGGGCCGGCGGACGCCGAGGAGCTCGCCGGCGGCGACGGGCTCGGCGACGGCGGACCGTCGGGCAGCCAGTCCTTCTCGATGTCCTTGAGCACGGCCTTGGCAAGACGCTGCTGGCCCTCGACGGTGAAGTGCACGCCGTCGGCCAGCCGCCAGTCCGCCACGTAGTCGCCGTTCAAGTCGACGAACAGGCCCCAGGCGTCAACGTAGCCGGCCCCCGGGTTCTCCTCGGCGGCGTTCTGGATGATCTTGTTGATGAGCCTCATGCGCGCGTTGCGCCATGTCTCTTTCATCATCGGCATGCCCACCCAGTACACACGCCGCGCGCCGCCCTTGAGCATGGTGCCCATCATGTCGGACACGCGCTTCTCGTAGGCGGTCTTCCACTCGGAAGTGCCGTAGGAGATCCACTTGCCGTCCCGCCACACCGACTGCGTGTCGTTGGTCCCCATCATCATGACCACCACGTCGGGCCGGGCGGTGCGCATGACGGTCTGCATCTGCCTGCCCCAGTCGAAGAAGTCCCAGCGGCAGATGCCCGATGACTCCTTGTAGTAGACGGTGGGCTTGAAGACCCTCGTCGTCTCGAGCATGGGCCCGACGGCCCAGCCGAGCTCGCCGCCCATGGAGTCGCCGCCGACCCAGACGCGCACGGGGTCGGACTTGCTCGCCACCCACACCTCGGGCGGCGGTGTGGGCTTGGGGCTCGGCGACGCCGCAGTGGCGTTGGCTGGACCCGGAGTCGCCGCGCCGGTCTTCTCGTCGCCGTTGCCGCGGCTGACCACGACCGCGGCGATGGACGCGGCCACGACGAGAGCAAGCGCGACGAGCACGAGAAGTCGCCGCCGGGCCCGCTGGCGCCGCCGGCGGCGCGTGTCGCGCTGTGGTCTGGGTGTGTAGGTGCCGTAGTCCATAGGCTCAGGAGATCCTCAGGGAGTGTAGCGGAAGGGGTCCGGCGGCGCGCCCCGCTGCCCCTGCGCGGCCGCTCGCCGCCCCACTTTGTGCGTCCCCGCCGGTGGGATACAGTGGCGGCTACGCGATGCGCGAAACCGACGACATCCAGCCCTTGACGCCCGCGGAGGCGGCCCCGCCGGCTGCGGCACCGGCATCCAGAGAGCTCTCAGAGCAGCCGGCCGACAAGCCACCCCGCTTCGCCGACAGCTATGGCCTTGTTCTCGTGCTGCTCATTGCCAGCTACTTCGTGATGGCGGTCGCCGGCGACTTTCCCTACGGCCGCATGCTCGCCCTCGTCGTGCTCGCCGCCACAACGTGGCTGGCCTTGCGCGCGTCGCAGGTCGAGCGCCGCCTGCTGCGCTACGCCGTCGCCATCATCCCAGTGGCCACGTTTGTTGCCATCGCCCTCAGCGCGTTCGGCAGCGAGAACCTGTCGCGGGCGGTCGCGGGGGCGCTGACCGCCCTTCTGGTGATCGTGGCCCCGGTGGCCATCGTGAAACGGCTGGCGACGCACCCGGTCGTCAACCTCAATACGTTCTACGGGGCGATCTGCGTCTACCTGCTCATCGCCATGTTCTTCGCCAGCCTCTTCGCCCTGGCCAGCGTGCTCAGCGGCGATGCGTTCTTCGCGCAGCTCCCGCCTCCCCAGAAGCCCGGGACGATCGACTACCTCTATTTCAGCTTGACGACGATCACGACCGTCGGCTACGGCGATCTCACGGCGGGGGGGAGCGTGGGGCGCATGCTGGCCGTGCTCGAAGCCATCCTCGGCCAGCTCTACCTCATCACCGTGGTGTCGCTGGTGGTGCAGAACCTCGGGCAGGCAAGGCGCAAGAAGCAGCCGCTCGACTAGCGCGGCGAGCTCTCCGTATCCGGACGCCCCGTTGCCGAGTCCGCGGCGGCGACTTGCTCAGGAGCTCGGTTGCGGTGCTCGTGGGCGCTCTGCCACAGGAAGAAGGACAGCGCCGCGATCACTGCCGCGCAGGCGAGTCCGACGGTCAACAGCTCGCTGCTCCCGTTCCAGGTGAGCGCATACCCGAGGAAGAGCACCCCGAGAACGACGACCAC